>TARA_R110000850_G_C9996151_1_pt1 | contig 44742 bp, 58 predicted proteins | sample TARA_R110000850 | Tara Oceans TARA_R110000850 (sample SAMEA4397586) | marine metagenome | biome: Polar Biome; feature: [SRF] surface water layer (ENVO:00010504); material: water (ENVO:00002006), including particulate matter (ENVO:01000060) such as... | depth 5 m
CCAGCTTGGGGTCATCATGAAGCGGCGCGTTGGCATTTTCCATAATATCTTCGGCGAGGTCATTTGCGTAAACCTGCTTTGCGAGTCGGTAGGTCTCGCGGACTTCAGGAAACTCGTCAGTCATGATCCAGGTTGCAAGGGTAGCCTTGGACACTCCCATCGCTTCAGCAATCTCTACCCTCTTCGCTCCATCCGCTGCTTTGTCGCGCATTGTCGTGATCATATCCAGAGTCGGAGTGATTTTTAAGCTCATGCCAACCATTAGCAGCTCGTGCGCGTGCGGACAAGGTTAAGTCGATTGACCAACAAACAGAACCATTCTTGTTCATCGTAGGAGCTTGTCATTAATCGGTCCTTGACAGTCTTGAGTTGACTGAGTGTATCCTTGTATCTGCCAAGTTAGCGGAGGATGGTGCTGGCCTTGGTATTGGAGGGAGTGCAGCGAGGTTGGTTCCCGGTAGAGTGAGTGGTTAGTGGCGAGGTTGGCTTTGGGGCAGCGTGATTGGCTCCCGCTTGGATGGTTGAGCGTAAATAGTTGGTTGGTTGAATGCTTATGGAATAAGGACTCTAGCACATACTTCGCTGATCACGCGAATAATGCTTGTATGAGTGGGGAGAGTGGCTAATTTGATGTCGATATGAATAACAAATTCCTCCAAACGCTTGATTCCGCGCCTGTTCTATTTCCTGATTCCGTTTCTACTCCTACGCTTGAAGAGTGTCAGGCCTACGCTCGCGAGATTGGTTTAGACCCGTCTGGCTCTGATTCGGTTAGCTTAATCGATGAGTGTTCCCGCATAATGGTGAAGTATTTAACGGGAGAGTTTGTGATGCTCGATTGCTTTTACATTGAAGGTAAGAGAGTCTACGGGGAATATTAACCGTTGAATCCCCCTTGCCAATCGCCTGACCTTCGCGGGTCGGGCTTTATCGTGCCTAGGTGGATCGTAGCGGGCAACGGGCAAGGGATTGCGCTAGGATTGGCTGCAGCTCGCTTAAGAGCATAAAGAACCCGCCAGGCTCGAAAGCGAGGCGGGTGTTTGTTTCGGTGCTAGCGGTTAGCGTTGTTCTAAGGCCCAATTAACGCCTGCAATGAATCCAAACAATTCACTTGCCCGTTCTTTTGTTAAGTGGCTCGCCTTGATTTCCTCCGGCATGTCCTCCCATGAGCAACCTTGGGAAGCTGCGAATCGTTTTAAAAGGCTCCTGCCTTCATCCGTTAATAGGAGCAAGCTAGGCTCATCCTTGGCATTCTCCAACTCTGATTTGAGTCTGGCTACTGAACCCGGGGCTCCTATCGCCATTATCCCGCTTCTAGTATGGTTCATGATAAAATCCAGATTGAAGGTTGAGAGGAGTTCTTCTCTGCACTCGATTTCGTGCGATACGCTTTGAATTTCTTTTCCGCGAGTTGAGAAATGAACCACTTACCACTAAAGCGATAGGGAGCGTATCTCCTCATCCTTTGGATTAAATTGCTCATTTCGTCTATGGTCTCGGTCTCAGGGTTGTCGTTCATTGTTCTAGTTGTTGAGGGTTAGTAAGAGCAAATTCCATCTTCCCAAGCCATAGCATTTTCAGCGTCTTGGAATTCCTTCTCAGCTTTCGGAGCGGAGCCTACTAGGTAAACGTGGCGTCCGGTAGGGTAGTAAATAATCTCTTCCCCCTTGTTTATGGCCTTCCCAGACTCTTCACAAGTTGAGGAAAATCGGGACTTCATGATTCGCGGATCGTTTTTGTATCTCATATCGACGCCAAGATAAGCAGTTCTTGCGATAGGTCAACCCCTAAAGTGCAGAAAACGCGAAAAAGATTCAATCACCTAATACCAGCTTCACGCGGAGCTCTAAATCAGCAAGCTCGTTTTTCGTCTCTTCCAGTTTACCAGCAAAGGACCGGCAGCAAGTCCCGCCAAGCTGCCATTCCTTATGCCCGTTCTCGTTCATCCATTCCGAAAGCGTTCTTTCGGCTTCAAAAATATGATCGGGCGGAGTTTCAATTATTTGTTCGTTGCTCATTGTTTCGTTTCGTTGTGGGTTCTCTGGTTTAGAGCTCAAGAAATCTCTTAATTTCTCCCGCTTCCTCTTCATCCCATAGTACGCCCGTAAGAGCATTAATTATCTCCTCGATTGTTTCCTTAATGCTCCCGTCATCTGGGAATTGCTCAATTAAAATATCGATAGCTTCATCGACTCGGATTAGTTTATTCAGTTTCATTGTGTCTTCGTTGTGGGTTCTCGGTTTATTAAAAGGCGCAATTGTTCCATACCATCCTCTACCCGAAGGCTTTTAGAGAGTGAGCTTTGAATAGCTCGACACCCTAAAACTAGAGACGATGTACCATCTGACACCTCTTATCTGAACTACGTCTTGACTAGGCGGGGGCAATCAGTAGGGCCTCGCAGCCTTCCCGACCTCTGGCCGTTAGTGTCTATTTTCGTCCCCCGTAGTCAGAGGACAGTTCCTTTTTATCAGGTGGTCACTATCGAACCTGGGAAGCAAAGAAGCCTCCATCGGGAGCTGGTCAGGACCGATGGAGGCTAGTTTGTGATCTTGGAGATCGGAGCTTTGTTCAGTGAGGACCAGCTCGCGAACTAAAAGCACCTTAAGCCTTGCCGCTAACCCGTCAACAAAAACCGCTAAATCTAGGCATGTTTTCCGAAAGCGCCCAGATTTGAGGCGAAACTAGGCGCAATTACGGCAGGATCCGAAGTTTTTTTGCACTCCAGACCACTTGTAGAATAAGGGATTCTAAACAAACTTGGCGGAACATGCGAAATAGAGCTTGAACAAGGCGCAGAATTGACGAAAGTAGGCACGTCAACCGATAAGCACGATATGAAACTAACCAGATACCAAAGAGAAAACGCCATCTTCAAAATAGATGGATACGACACAAAAACACCCACGGAATCCCGAAAGGAGTCTTTTGAGAGAGCAAAAGCGGAGTGCCTCCAAAACCTGCGGAATGAAGTGGCTCACGTGGAATCAATTAATTATCAGGAGAGTCAAAGCTAGGTCCCCTCCCTACTCTTTCCCTTGCGAGGGAAGGACAGGGGAGGCAATCAAGCCCAACTAGAAACACGATATGAGCGAACAAGAACAACCCGAAAGCCTCTTTAATGAGGACCATGAGGCGACATACTGCCCGGAAGATAACAAGCTCCGGCTTTACGTCGGAAGAGTGCCAAAGGAAGAATATTTATCCTTACGCGCTGAAGGCTGGAAAGCCTCGCCAAAACAAGATTGTGATTTTGTCGCAACTTGGACACCTAAGCGAGAGGACACCGCCACGGACTACGCAGGAACGATAGGCGACGAGGACCAAGGGCCGGAGGACCGCGCCGCAGATAGGGCGGAACGCTTTGCCGGATACCGCGACAAGCGCACAGGGGAGGCTTTGAGCCATGCTGACAGCTACGACTCAGGACCGAGCGCACACGGCTTCCAGTCTAAAGCGAAAGCGGTAAAAGCTGCCGACCGTCACGACAAGCAAGCTTTCAAGGCTTTAACGCAATGGGACAAGGCTAGCTACTGGACAAGCCGAACCGCTGGCGTGATTAGCAACGCAATGTATCTTTCCCGCCCTTACGTTAGAATGGGCCGGATTAAGAAACTTGAAACAGAAGAGCGCCGCCTTGCTAGCTATACTCACGAAAACGGCACGCGCTGGCATTCTCATTATGTTAACCGCATCGCTTATGAAGAGGCAATGCTTGAAGCCGTGGGAGGACGCGCCGCCGTTGTCACCATGGAGAAGGGCGGAACGTATGCCGGTCTTGTGATTACCCGTGTCGTTATTTCCAAGGCTTCCGGCAATGCTACTTCCTTGAAGGTCATTATTGACGGGAAAGAGAGCTTGTTCAACATCGAGCGGGAAGAGGCCGGACGCTATGAAGCCCCGACGGAAGAGAGCGCCGCAACCTTGAAGCAATTTCTCAAGGACCGCGCCGCCGCCGCTAAGGTTGCCAACGCTGGAAAGCCTAAATTGATCAATCCCTCGCTTGAGGATGCTGAGAAGCTCCAAGAGAAATGGAATTCCGCAGCGCGGAGGATGAGCGGAGACAAAGCGACCGACCAAACGGTTTACCAGATGACACAAGCGCACTATTCCCGCAACTCTGGCGGAGACTATGCCCACTTTTCAACGATTAAGATCAAACAAGGGGGCGCGGAGCAATACCGCCAATATTACACATATTCGGACCCCGTGGGGAATCCTTCAGTGTGCAAGATTCGGGAGGCTCGCAGTGAAAGCACGGGATGGACTCACGGGAGCGCAAGGCGCGTTATCCATATTACAGACAAACCGGCCAAGGCTCTACCCGCTGCAACTTGGGAAGCTCCTATTCCTTTGACGAAAGAAGAGAAGACTATGAGTTTTTACTAGCCTTTTAACAGAGCCCCCGGCAACCGCGCCGGGTGTTCCAATTAAGAGACCAGAAAACGATATGAACCGACTAGAACAACTACAGCAAGACAACGACTTGCACGCCGGATTTATGGCGATGCACGCGGAGAGATTCGAAGGATACCGGACAAGGCACGAAGACGGGACCGCGCCGCGTGCCGTTGCCGCCTTTAACCTATTCCAGACACCAGAGGCACTAGCTTTGCGTATGGTGGAACTCGCAGACATTCACCCGCAACATTCAGTGCTAGAGCCTAGCGCGGGACTTGGGCGGCTCCTAAAGCCTATCTTGGAGCGGAACCCCTCCCACGTTACCGCTTGCGAGATCTCCCCGGATTGCTGCGGGGAGCTATTCGCGCAATTTCCAAGCGTTGATTTGTTGCAGCGTGATTTTCTGACCGTCGAACCACCAAGGGAAGGCAATTGCGGGATAATAATAAAGAAAACCCCGAAAGTTTTCTATGATCGGATCATAATGAACCCGCCTTTCAAGCTACGCCGGGACATAAAGCACATTGAACACGCTTTAAGATTCCTTGCCCCAGGCGGGAAGCTCGTCGGGCTTTGCTTCTCTGCATACAAACGCCGGGAATTCTTGGAGTCACTCAACGCGACAATCGAGATCATCCCAGAAAAGACCTTCAAAGCAGAGGGAACCCAAGTCGAAACGCTACTTTTCACCATTACAAACTAATGAACCTCATTTCCTGCATAATCCTGGTTCCGTGTGGAGCCTTCACGGTGGTGCTCACTGCCTACAAAATCACTCTGCTATTTCTCTGAACCTAAACACCAAAACAATATGAAAATCAAAAAGATCCTGACCCAAAACCGCCGAGACTTCACCGCAACTCTAATCTGCGAGCATTGCGAGCATGAAGAGAATTTGAGCGGTGGATATGACGACGTTTTCTACCATAGAAAAGTCATTCCCTCTTTTGCTTGCGGGAAATGCGGGAAGAAAAGAGCCGACGACTACCGCCCACTGACCACTGACCACTAAATATGAAGCTCACGAAGTAATCTAAAACCAAAAGCATTCGGGCAAGCCGTCAAATTCATTTCACCCTAGCTTCATTCGTGGAGCTGGGGCTTTGGGGTGAACATGAACACGAAATTGAAAAACATCACGCTGGCTATCAAGTGGAGCGCAATCGGCCTAATCGGAATCACTGCCGCGCAAGCTGCGGTGTGGGTTTCCTACTTTGTCGCCCGATCTATCGCTCAAACCGTTTTAACCCTGATCCTGTCATGAAATTTGAAGACCTACCCGAACCCCAGAAAAGCTGTCTAGATACATTCGAGGGGATACTTGCACCCACAAGGACAGACAACCTACGCCCCGAGGTGCTCCCTTTTATCGGGGAAACCCTCACCTTCCGGCCATCTTTCACGATGCTTGATGACGAAGAACCTTACCCCGGACAACGGGTTTACACCGTCATAGATCCAGACGGGGGGCCGCATTCCATCCCCAAAGGGTGGTTTGGTGGGTGGATACCAGAAGAGGACATAAAAAGAATTCTGCCATGAAATACAGCATTACGCGAAACGGGGAATCCCTTGGGACTTCCTCGACTTGGGAGGAGGCGATTGTCAAATCTACCCGTTGGATCATCGCTAACGTGGAGGTGAGCAAATACGTTTCTGCCAGCAAGGACACGATTGAGGAATTCGGAGAGATCGTTTACCGGGATTTGACACTAGGATGTGTCCATGTCTTTACGATTGAGAGGACGCCTAACGAGCGGGAGGCTCTAATCGAGGATATACGCCGGAATCGCCACCAAGCGCAGCACGGGCCATTCTATGAGCAGTCAGGTGTAACTAGGGAAAGCTGTCTTGAATACGCGATCGAATGCGAGAAGAGGCTCGCGAAATTGAACAACCCAGCAATACGGCAAGGCGATGAGCCAGAACAAAACACCCCCACCCTATAATTTCATGATCACGACAAAGAAAACACTCCGCGAGCACATCACGATCCTTTGCGATCCCGAACAAAGGGAATCGGCTTGGAAGATAATCCCAACCGATGAGAAATGGGATACGCATTCTTGCGGCCCGACAAAAAAAGGGCGTTATAGAATCAAAGCCTCAAGACAGATTGAAAAACCATGAACACGAAAAGGCCTGGAACCACATTTATCGCGGAAGTCCCGAAAGGATGGACCGTTCACCCTGGCGATACCCCTATAATCAGCCACCCATCACACCCGCCGAGGAAGCTTGTGGCCGGGGGATGGCAAGAATTCGATCTTATGGAAAACGAAAACACCGCCTTGGAAAAGGCACGAGACAAAAACAACGAAGCCCTGGCAGCAATGGCAGAGGCGAGAGAAGACGCGCAAAGGATCGAGCAAAAGGCGCAACAAGCCTACTTCGGGCACGGAAACGCGACTAAAAGCCAACTCAAACCGCTAGAATACGATAAGCTACGCAAACACCACCGGATGATGGACAAAATCCGCCAGCAAGAGCAGGCCAGGACACGATTCGTCAAGCTCCTAATATGGATCGGGCTGACCGTCACAAGCGCAATCGCTTGGCTCTACAGCTAAACCAAAATTTACCAATGAAGAAAAACCAAAACAAAGCTCCTTTTGGAGATAAACTAAGAACCGCTCGCAAAGAGCTAGGCCGGACCCAAAACCAAGCTGCGGAGGCGCTCGACGTTTCCCCGCGCACGTACTGGGAATGGGAAAAGCACAAGACCAAGCCCTATCTGATCACTCAGGAAGGCGCAATGGCGAGGCTAAACCACGATCTGGCGAAAGCACTATCCGTAGTTCAGGGGGGCGCAGATGAGTAGCACTCCAAGGTCAGATGCCGCGTATTTCAAAAGCGAGGTAGATGGCCACGTAAGAGTCACCGCGCTATTGGCCGAGTCGAACAAGCTCGAAAGAGAACACACGGACATGCTGGAGGCTTTGCAGTCTGTCGAAGACCTGGACCCATACGGGCCAGTGGCATTGAAAGCGTTTCAAAAATTAGTGAGATCTATTATCGAACAAGCAACCGAGAAGGAGACAGCATGAGCCGAGACGAGCTAATTCAAAACCATTTCCTGAAAGTCCTGCTAAAAATGGACGAAATGAACGCCTTAACCAATAGGCAAGCCGCGATACTGGTAGCTGCCAAGATCAAGCCGGGGATTAACCTGGAGGAGATCTCTAAAAAGCTGAACTCCACGGTTGCCTTGACCGATTCGATGGTTCGGAGTCTCACTAAAAAGGGGCTTGTGGAACTGGACAAGCACAAAGGCTTACTCTGGGACCGGAAGGTTTCTCTAACCAAGACCGGCGAGGAAGCTGTCGCGCCAGTAGTCCCTAAAGAAAGGAGCGCAGCATGAACAAAACAAAACAACGAATAGCGATAGCGGAAGCCGTAGGGTGGAAGTGGGTAGAAGCCGCCGGAGGAGACTTCACATGGGAAAGACCGGATGGATCTTGCCTGATGATTCGATGGTGGTGCAATAAAGATGAACACAACGCATTCGATCCCACTCCCGACTACCTCAACGACCTCAACGCCTGTCATGAGATGGAGATGTCGTTGAATAAACATCTCAGATATGAGTTCAGGAGGACTCTATCAAGCGCAGATAACTCAGGACCATCAGAGCTTCTCTGCCACGCAACCGCCGCCCAACGCTGCGAAGCGTTCCTCAAAACCCTCGACTTGTGGGAGGAGGAAGCATGAACCAGATCGAAGGCTATAGCTGCCGGATAGAAGACCCTACCGGAGAAATCATCATCACATCGACGGTCTCCCAGGCTCATCTAAAGAAGCACGTCACTAAATGGAACCTGCTACAGAAGCCGCTAAACCCGAAGCATTGCCGAAAGACCGTAACCGTGGGAACCCGCGACTACGCCAAGCTCAAAAACGGGCTGGCGGATAGCGAAAGGATCGTCAAGCAGAAGATCGGGGGGCTAGAGTGAAGACCCATTACCGAAAAGTCAGCTTCGAAAAGAACTTCTTTACGGGGATAAGCATTACCAGCATCAAAATCCCATGCGGATCGCAAGGGGTTGTGATCACTAGGGATTCCACCAAGAATAAGGACAAAGTGACTTGCTCTCGCTGCCTTGCGTTTCTCGCATCAACAAAAGAAGCGAGCGAGAAACAGCACAACGGCAAGATAGGGGGGGAGTTGTAATGATTATCGGCATAGATAATGGTCTCAAAGGTGGAATTTGCGCCATCGACAAGGCCACCGGGAAGATTGTTGAGACCTTCAAAATGCCGGTCCAGCACGCTCATGGAGCAAATGAGGTTGACGTTTACAAACTCATCGATCTTTTAAGCGAGTTGTCTAATGGGTTCCTCTGGGAGGGCGATATTGTGATCGAAAAGCCGGGAGGATCTAAGAGCGCAAGAGCCGCCAAGTCTATGGCGGGGTCATTACACGCAATCAGAGGCGCGATTGAGAGCAGGGGCATAAGCCTCCACCGGATCACACCGCAATCGTGGCAGAAGGTTCTGATTCCAGGCAAAGGTGACACAAAAAAACGTGCTCTAGCAAAGGCAAATTCCCTCTGGCCCGGCACAAAATGGCCGAACATCAACAAGACCGAGCGTTGTTACCGTCCCCACGATGGGATTATCGACGCGGCGCTTATAGCCTACTATTGGAGGACCAAGCAATGAGATGGGATCTCACAAAAGCAGACCTAAAGAGGCGGGAAGAGCGCAAGGTGGAAGACAAACCCGTAAAGAGGCTAACCTTCAAAGAGCGTTGCGAGATCGGACGCGATTGGATGCGAAAAGAACCTTGGCGATTGGATGTCAGGATTCTCAACCCCCGGCTGGTTTACTTCGGATTCTACCAATTCTGGCGAACACATACGGGAGCTTGGGAGTTTTCCGGCCTAGAGAACGAGAAGAAAATAGTGGCTCGGTCTATCGAGGAAGCTTACTACCTCCTCGTTAGAAGGAAGGACAAGGCTAAATGGAACGAATCCAACCGACCTATTTGCGAGCCTTACTCGTTCAGGGGCAAGGCCAAGCCTTCTTTCGTCCTTGAGGATGAACAGCTAGCGTCCCTCGCGGCTGTCTCCCTTGGCATGGGCGAGCAAAGGTTCCTGCCAAGCAACAAATACGGGCATAAACCAGACATGAAAGAAAAGCTTGATTAACAAAACAGGGAGGCTAGAGTCTCCCCGTAACAAAGCTTTGAGAGGCGCGTTGCAGGAATTTTAAAACTTTCCCGCTGGTCTAGAACACCGTGCCTCTCAGCTAAATTTAAGTTCTAGATCAGCGGGTTTATTTTTGCATGAACTACCTAAATCTCCACACCGACCTTTTGAGGTCAGAATCCTACCTTGGCGCGGAACCTGTCGAAAGAGCGACTTGGCTCAACCTTTTGGCATGGTGTGCCACACAAGAAAACGGGGGGGTTATCCACGATGCATCTGAATGGAGCGACCGAAAGTGGCAACAAGTTTGCGGCATCACCAAGGAAGAGGCTCACTTGGAATCGGACCTCTACAGCTTCGGCTCAAAAGGAGGAATGATCGTAAGTCACTACCCGAAAGACAAGGAGGAGGAGGTCAAAACCAACCGGTTAAACGGTAAAAAGGGTGGAAGGCCAAAGGGGGTTAAACCGAAAAAGAACCAAGTGGTTAACCCAAAAGAAACCACTTGCCCCGAAATCGCTGAAACGGAAGGAGAAGGGAAGGTTAAAGAGAATAGAATAGAAGGAGAAGGGAATAAGAAGGTCATTATTGATCGGATTTACGCTCTCTATCCTCACAAGGTCGCAAAGAAGGATGGACTCAAAGCAATCGAGAAAGCTCTCAAGATCACGTCTGAAGAGGTGATCACTGAATCCCTCGCGGCTTACAAACTCCACTGCCTAGCCAATAATATTTCCTACGCCAACCCTGCGACGTGGTTCAACGGCCATCGCTGGGAGGATACATTCTCAGACCGTCCCGACACCAACAACCGATCCGGCCAACCACTCCCGAGCCAGGATAAGCTCATGGGTGGAAGGAAAGCCTCAATCTTGAAACTAAACCAATGAACAAAACAATGACCAATATTAAAATCTTAATCCAAAAAGACGGGAAGGAAGTGCTTTCGGCCTCAACAGAATTCGACGACTGGAAAGGCGACCCTACGATAGTGATGGCTCTCCTTTACACTGCTAAAGAAATTCTGGAATCAGAAGGAGCGAATAGTGAAGACATGGCGACCATCATGTTGAAGGTGATCGAGGAAGATCTTCAGGAAGCCAACGAATGAACCGATGAAAAAGACTAAAAAATGCGCCATGTGCGAATGCTCGTTCGAAGTCGAAGTCGATCCTTTCCTAGATCTCTCGTTTTTAGAGAAGTATTGCGACCCATGCGGGGAGAAAGTCAACAAGCAGGTTGCCGAAAAGATCGTGAGCGACTTTGAAAAGGATAAAGTTGAATCAAGAAAGGCACTCTGGGAAGAACAGGTGCCCGACGAATACCGCGAAACTGACATCGAACATCCCGATTTCGACCAAGGGCTACTCGTCGCCGCTCGAAAGTGGGCTACCGGGAATTACATGGACCGCCGCCTCTGCCTCGGCCTCATCGGACCTTCGGGATGCTGCAAGACTAGGGTTGTTTCCCAACTCGTTAAGCAAATAATCTGGGATGGGATGAACGTCCTATGGATCAACGCATCGAAATTCCAGTGGGCATGTCAGAATCAGTTCAATAACAAAACAGGCCCAGAAGCGCAGGAGACGCTCTCGGGGTGCGAAAAGGTATCCATGCTCGTTTTCGATGACGTCGGCTCTCTACGGGCCTCTGAGGTCGTCAATACCACCCTCTACAAGATACTTGAGGAACGGACATCCAGAAAACGCCCGATTATGTGGACATCGAACGAAACTCCCGAAGAAATGCTCATCGGAAAGATACTCACCGAGAAAGAGCGTTCCCGAACCGTTTCACGCCTCATCGGATACTCAAACACCATCGAACTGAACGACAGATTACTCTAACACCCTAGAATTATGAAAATAAAAATGAACGACGACGAGATTGATGAAATGGCCAATATGATTTGGATGGTGCTCATTGCAGGAGGAGGGAAAACAAGATTCCTTGACGCAATGGCAGTTATCGGCTTGGTCGTGGAAAATATCCACACCCACTCCAAGATGGATAGGGATGATAGCGAGAAAGTATTCCAAGAAGTCCTTACCGCCATCAAGCTCGACAACCTAGAGAATAGTTGGGACAGAAACTAAAATGACCGCTTACTTTAACCACGAAACCGACACCAAGACCCTGACGCTGCTTGTAGAGCGGGGCGATTTCCTCGACGAATTCATATTCAAGCCGGACGGCAGACCCGCGATTATATTGAGGGTAGTACAGGAACACTACGGAATCACCACCGAACGGCTCCAATCCAAAAGCAAGGTTCAACCGCTAGCATTCCAACGACAAGTCGCAATGGCTCTAATAAACGCCCACACCGACCTAACACTCCTGAGGATAGCCGCTATTTTCGATAGGAAAGACCACGGAACGGTGATTCACGCCCGAGAAAAGGTGAAGAGAGCACTAGAGTTTGGGAGTGAATTCCACGACATCTCAGACCTGAACGAGAAAGTCAAATCGGCGCTGAAGGCAAACCTAACGACACAATGAACGATAACCACACAGTAGGATCAATCACTTGGTCCCCAGATTACAAAGCAACTAGACAAAGAGAACTTGAAGCATATAGGCAGACTGAAATCAGGATGCTGAACGCCGAAAACAACGTCGTCACCGCCATCGAGCAGCTTGTCTCATGGACAGTTACCGGAATGACTAGGCACAAGCCGGGAGTGGTTAAATACACAGCCACCCGGAAGACCCCCAACGGGCATGAACACATTACCGGATACTGCAAAGACGAGGTGTTCTCAACTTACCAACTACCAAAAGAATGAAAGAATGCCCGAAATGCTTCGACCAACGAATGGTCCCTAGCGACGACCCAGGCGGCGACGTGATGAATACGCCTTGCCCCGTGTGCAATGTTGACCCCTACAAAGTCACAATCGGAGGCGTCAAAGCAGATCCCTACAGAATAGCCAGAGCCTACGGGCTGAATGGGGCAGAAACCCAAGCCCTAAAGAAGCTGCTAAGATGCGGTAAGAAGCACAAGACCAGGCTTGAGGATCAAATGGAGGTCATATCCACGATCCAGAGAGAGATCGAGATGGACGAGGAGGATGCTAATGAAAAATAATTCACTTTATCCTTTTCTTTCTAAGAAAACTACCCTAACTTCCAAATCTCATGAAGATAGCACCACCAATAGACGAAGAAACATACAAGAGGATGAAAATCCTAGCAGCAATTCACGGGGCCACGCTGCAAGAGATTGTTCCTGTTCTGCTCAATTTTGCGATTGATCAAGTTGAATTAGAAGTATGGCGCCCGGACTTTACCCTCACCGGAAAGGAGCCGAAATGATCACCCGAGAACACCACCGAGGCAAAATTAAAGCTCTCCGGAATGCCGGTAAAGACGAGGAAGCAGTCGATTATTGGCTCAAGAACGATACCGGATTAAGTTGGGAGGAACTTGCCAAAACAGGGGATTACACCAGAACCGCAGAAGAACGAGAGGAGACACCACCAGTATGAGCATCGACGACCAAATTCAGGAACTTTCAGAGGAACTACCGCCGGGATACTACGTTGTTCCAGTCATCGCGCTGAACGACATCTCAGTGGAATGCCAAGCCGCAAACCTATCCGAGCCATTCCTGACCATCCAAGGCGACGACTTTATCCAGATGATCCGCGATGGAGTCCAAGCCTGCATCGAGCACCAGAAGAACAACTAACCAAAACAACAATATGAAACAAGAACTAGCTCAATCAGCACCACCACAGACCCTAAAGGGAATCATCGGAAGCGAGGCAATGCAGAAGCAATTTGCCGCCGCTCTCCCCAAGCACCTATCCCCCGAAAGATTCGGCAGAGTTGCCATCACCGCTCTAACTCGGACCCCAAAGCTCCTAGAATGCACGAAGGAAAGCGTATTCAAATGCCTCCTAGACCTCTCCGCAATGGGCCTTGAGCCAGATGGGAGACGCGCTCACCTTATCCCCTACGGGAAGGTTTGCACCGTAATCGTTGATTATAAGGGCATCGTAGAACTCATGCGCCGCTCTGGTGACGTGGTGACGATCCACGCTGACATCGTTTGCGAGAATGATGAGTTTGCTCACAATATGGGGGAGATTTCCCGCCACACCTTTGACCTCAGAGAACCACGGGGGGAGATGTACGCTGTCTATTGCCAAGTCACCTTCAAGGACGGCTCGAAGCAATCTGCAATCATGACCAAAGGCGAGATCCAGGCTATTCAGAAGCGTTCACGCTCTGGCGGTTCCGGCCCTTGGGTCACTGACTTCAACGAGATGGCAAAGAAGACCGTTGTTCGTCGGGTTTCGAAGATGATCACGCTCTCTCCTGAGATAGCCCAGCACATTGAAACCGCTGACCGTTCAGAGTTTGGTGAAATGCGCCAAGTTTCTGACCACAAGCCGAAGATTGAGACCACTGTTTCTAGCCTTCAGCATCTCATCGATGAAGAACCGGAAGAAGGTAGCGACCTTTTGAAAGAGGGAGGGGAGGATGAGTGATCGCTTCCCAGATTGCACGCTTCACACGATGGAGCAAAGGAGCGAACGATGGCACGAAGTCCGAGCAGGGAAGCTAACAGCTACCGGGATGGGAGCTTGGTTAGCTGAACGACCAGAGATTAGAGAGACGGTTAAGGAGATTAAGGAGGCTCTGGCTTCAGTTAAGCTAGAAGCGGGGATTACTCCCTTGGGAAACAAGGCAACCCGCTCCGGTCTTTTGGCTATGCTTCCTCATGGGACATTCAAGCCCCAGCACAAGGCCGGAACAATCACCGCTCAAAACACTGCCATTTGCCAAATTATAGGCTCAATGTCAGATTGCAACGTCCCCGATCCGTGGGAGGTAGATGTCGATGGCCCACCACCACGCAATACTCAACTCTGGGCTGTCTGGAATGGTCTCAGATTGGAGCCTGAAGCAGAGGAAGCGTTTGAGGCGGCTACAGGGCTGTCTATCGAGAAGGTGGGCTTCTGCGAGCACTACAGCAAGTTTGCAGGGTGTTCCCCAGATGGCTTGATTCTAGGCGAGAATATAGGATTTGAAGGCAAAGCCCCGCTTCCTCAGACTCACCAGAAATATTGCATGGAGGTGAGGGAGACGGGGACCGTTCCAGACACCTACCGGGACCAAGTTCACGGTTCAATGGCTGTCACTGGCGCAGATGCTTGGTGGTTTCAATCCTACTGTCCCGGCCTTCCTGCAGTACGTGTCCTTGTAAAGAGAGACGACTATACCGAAGCAATGCAGCTAGGACTAATCGAGTTCGGAGATGCGCTAAAGGCCGAAGTGAAAATCACCTTGGCAGAACTAGAGGAGCAATCATGACAAAGCAAGAAGCGTGCGCTCTCGCATTTCTAAGGGTCCGGCACAATTATTCATTCGCTCTACTATCCCAAGCTGCGAGGGCAATCTGGGGGAGTGGATGGGTTGATGCCAGGTCCCAGAGAAAAGGCGACGATCAAATCAAGGGCCAGGGATTAGTCATCGCCATGGAGGACACGCTAGGACTTGAAACATGCGAGTCAGACGATTGCTCGCTCGATCAATGCCACTGCAAATCCTGCCAGAAAACAGACTTTTACCTGACCTCAAAAAATGACGGGCCTAAACAATGCTTCCACTGCGGAGAGATGACCGCGTTTCTTTTATGCTGACCAACCTAATATAGATTCAATGAATAAACCAAAGACGGACGAAGAAGAGGCTCCTAAATGCGGGGGTCAATTAAGCTGCGAAAATCCAGGAACCAAGCCCCATATCTGCCCGTTTGCTCAAGAGCTCCATGGCGATGAGACCCTTTGCACATGCTGTGAAGACTGCGAACAACAATGCGCTATGGACATCTAACTTTAACAAAATCCAATGAATAAACCAAATACAGACTACGAAACATACGGGAAAATTACCGTCATCGAAGAAACCCAAACCTTCGCAAGCGGTTTTTCAAAACGCGAGTTCGTGATCGAGATACCGGGGGACTACCCTCAACTCGTCAAGTTCCAGATGCTCAAAGAACGGGCAGACGTGCTTGAAAGCATGGCAGTAGGGCAAATGGTATCCGTAAACGCCAACGTCGAAGGACGGGAATACAACGGCAAATACTTTGTCAACCTCACCGCTTGGAAGGTGGTTGCTGAAACACCAGCACCAGTGAAGCAAGAGCAACCAGCATCGGCAGCACCAGTTAGCGACGATGAGGAGGAGACCGGGGAGATTCCATTTTAGCATGAAACTAACACTAATACTAATCGCCATCGCCCTAACAAGCTGCGCGGTTGAAATCAAAAGCCCCTACACGGGCTACACCTACAAAATAACACCAGTAGAACCAACGAAATGAAAGACAACGAACACTTTGGCGCGAACCTTGATCAAGCCATGAAAATAACGCAGATTGAGATGGATGAAGGCATAGGGCTGATCGGGCTAGACCAAACGACCGGCATCACCTACGACGAGGTGAACAATCAATGGGTCCGACGCACTCCAGCACTCGTCACTGAACCACCTATCGAACCACCAGTCCCCGTCCCTCACCCGTTCCCAACGCTGAAGTTCTTTGAGGACGGTTGGCGAGGTCGGTTCATGTGGACACGGGCCATGCTGGAGACTCCCGAAGGAAACGTGATCGGGCTTCCATACCGTGGCAGGACTCGGAAAGACAACGAGTGGGACGATTATGTCGGGATGGAGATCGAAGGCGACAAGGCGGATAACCGAATCTTTGAGCGCGGCGGATACATCGGATCACTGAAGACCTCAACAGGACTCCAAGTAGCTTGTTCGTCCAACCCCCAAGCAGCAAGCGGGTTGGCGTTCTATGAAGACGGGGATTTCACTTGGGATTCGCAATGCTGGCCTCAGTCTCGATCCATCGCGGAAGGCCCGAATGGCGACCTTTATGCCATCACATACACGCGAGACCCGAAGATTAGTAAGATCGATCCGACCACGAAGGCGTTCTCGAATCTCCCTTACGAGAGAGGACCGATCTCTTCCCGCATTCCCCATTGGGGCGCCGTCGGATTTAAATACAAGAGCGGGCAAAGAGGGTGTTTCGTCCTCCCGTGGCAAGGTGAGAAGACGGGCGTAATCTTTCCGAGATCTGCTTCAATGGTAGGGGCCGCAGAACTTCCAGAAATTATCTCAGGAGGTCGCCTGAACAAATTCTCCCACGGAGTGGACACCCATACCGATTGGGTTGCCTGCATTCCCCGTGAGGTCGATTACGTCCTGATGATCAACAAAGAGACGTATGAGCAAGTTGAAGTTCCGTTGCCTCCTGGTCTTCTAAAGCTTCTCGGAGACATGCCAAGATCGTTCGGGTGCTTCGTCGAGCCGGGGTCCGGCCTTGTCGGGAATTGCCCGTTCGGTTCCGGCATCTACTGGAGATTCAACGTCGAGGATAGAACCTTCGACTGGAAGGACTACAGCAAACAGTTTGAAGCATCGGGAGCGAAATACGGCGGAACAGGCGTTTCCTCAGAAGCTCTCGTCATCGATAACCGAGTCTATCTTGGGCCTGGTGAGGGCGCCGCTGGCTACTTCGACTTCACTCCGTAATCACAGATCCAAGGGGGATAGCAATTCTCCCTTTATTATCGTAGTATGCCGGAGGGTCTAACCTTCCGGCATCTCTGCGCCTGGTGATCGTCGATTCAGACAGCCCCATTAGTGCGGCGTATTCGGCTAGGTAGTAGTAGCCTCTAGCATTAGCCTTAGAACTGACCGAGACAGCCGCCGAATCATCTGGATCGGCCTTACCTCCCTCATCATTCAAAGCATCGACAACCAAGCCGAATCCTACCGCAATAACAAGAGTCTGCGCAGTCATTCCAGTCCGGTGAGACTTGACTATAGACTTAAGACTCCTCATCTCATCGGACATTGGAAGAGACAATGGCAGAGATCACCAACAAAGAACACCCTCTCCTGTTAGATGCGCTTTTATACCACTTACCCTTTCTTTTTTTCCTTGGGGAGAATGTCCTTGATTTCGACAAGGCTAATCTGAATTGAGTCTAACTTCGGGTGAACCTCTTCCGCGAAAGCTATCCGGCCTTTAAGTTCTCCTACCTCGTTAGCAGTCTCCAAGGACCGCTCAATGGAAGCATCATATTTAGCCTCAAGTCCATCTGTTCGTGCATGGAACTTCTTATCCGAGGAGTTGTTCTTAGCCCAGAGAGCGACGACAATCCCGGCAATGCCAGTTAGGAACCAACCAGTGAGAGAGTCGGGGATGTCTGCGAGTAGGAGTAATTCGGTCATGGTGATTCTGGTGGTGGCTTCAACGCGGTCCAATCAGCTTTGGTCAGCTCGATTATGTTCGGGTTTTGATCGTTGAAGTAGAAGTCAAACTCGGCATCGGTTAATCGACGCCAAGGGTAAGAGATCAGGATCAAGGTGCCATCGATGGAAGGTTGGGCGTCGGCAGCGTCGGGAAGTTCCTGAAGCGTTGTGGCTTTTTGTCCGACTCCTTTGGGCCAACCAAACCTAGCATTCAGCGAGGTGGAGAGTCCGGCGTAGAATCCGTTCTTGCAGGTGTAGTGCCTGCGCCCCGTATCTGCACGGCTTTGCTCGATTGGAGTGAGTGGTGGGTCTTCAGGCATTTAATGAGTAGCGTAATTGGTTGAGATCCACGATCTGACATTGGTAGACTCGGCGGCAGTCAGCACCCTTGGATAAAGAAGGATTAGCTCTAGGTCGATTGCTGGGTTTGCTGACCCCGCGTGTTGGGCTCCTATGGCGAAATCCGTAGAGGCAACCGCCGATAAATCTTTGGCCGATGTTTGCTCGCCTGCATTGTTCAAGAGTGAAGTTGAATCCAGATCGAAAGCTGAGACTTCATGCAGGAAACGGCCTGTATATCCCCCGGTGTGAGTCAGTAGGTTGGCGGCATTGTATGAGAGAAGATCTGCCCCTGAATGCCACGAGAAAATAAACCCATCAATCAACCCGTCACCAGTTACCCATGTTGAGAGCAGTCTAGCTCCAGCCTCGCCCCCCGCCCCAAGGACGCTAGCAACAAGGAACATAGTCCCGCCAACCGTTAGATCGAGCGCTGCAAAGGTTCCAGCTAGGTAGTCGTCGATGCCGTCAAGGCGTAGCACAGGGCGAGCTATGATGTCTGCCGGGTTGTCTCCTGACTGATTGATCGTGACGGTCTGACCACTGGTAGCGGTGAAGGATGTCGCCTTGTGAGCGGCTAGGCTGAAGTCGATGTCTAGGACGTTAGTTGTCTGCGTGGCGTCTGACCAGATTCTTGCGCGGCCTATTGATCCTGGGAATAAAGACGATAGCCCGCCATTAAATGACCCGACCTCCACTGCCGCCGCTCCAGCGAATAACGTAGTAGATACCCCTGATACAGTCGCCCCCAACTGGGCGAACCCTGATCCTGTGTCCTCATAAAACTTAATATCGCTCCCCGTCCTGATCACTTTAAATGATGCTGGAGCCCCATCTGTCGCAGAGGTAGCGGCAGTGCTAACGTAAGTTGAAAACGAAGATCCATCAAAAGATATTAATAAGTCGAGCTTCCCGTCAGTTGCACTAACCTTAAATATATAACTAGCATTTGAGCCTGTAGATTTCGCCACCAGCGACTTGTCTCCTGTGGATGTCCAGTCATCAAGCACCACATCATCAACTTGCAACGTGAAGTCGCCAAACCCGTCAAGATCCGCAGCATCAGGCACGCTCGCATAGTTCCCAGCAACCCCCGGCAAGTGCAAATACCCAGCTCCTCCAATAAGAGGCAGCGCGACTGGTTGGTTTGCCGCTGTTGCTTGCGTCGAATCACTGCCGGTTCCGCGATTGGTCAAGGTGGGGACGAGATCTAGGTATTCAGCCGTAGCAGGTCCAGTTTTCAGCATGTCCGTCCCAGCTTCAGAGAAGACCGAGGGTCCGAGAGACAACGGGGCGAATGAAGATCGCAACACCCCAACACCTGTCCGAGTAATTCCCGCAACTGTCCTAGTTACTCCTGCTGGCGGTAGTGCTGTTAGTCTTGTGATCATTTAAAATAGTTCTCTCCAGTTTATTGAGGCCCCCACCGCGTTGTCTGCATGACTCTTAGACGGCTGGGCAGTCACCATGATAGTGCAACCTGGCGCTAGCTGGTCCCTGGTGTCTCCAAGGCGAAAAGCTTCACTGTCAGTTCGTCCTAAAATAAAGGTTTCCAATAGATCCGCGTTTCCAATGTCGAAATCCGCTGCATCAGTATCGTATTCGACCACTGAACCCGACGAATTTATATCGGAATAGCTCGTCCCGTTTTCAGGGCTAGCGTCTTGATAGATTCTAAAGGTAGTGCTCCCGTTGATCCCTAAATCCGAAGACAGGGTAAGACTTTCAAGAACGATCCTAACCTCATTTATGTGTGATTGGTAAATCTGCTTGTTCCTGATTGTTAGAATAGGCTCCTCTATGATCCCCGTTCCGATATCCAAGATATTATCCGCTCCATGTCTAGGCCCAAGGTTCATCTCCCGGCCCTCGATAAAGCCTGCCATCGACGAGGACTTCATCGTGAGGTCTGTAGTGCCTCCAGAGTTCACTGCCTCCATGAACAAGCGCAGGGATGGTTGAGCGATACTAGAATCAGTATTGGCGTTTGAATACTCGATCCGATGAGCCAAAGCGAAGTCGCCCGTATGCGGATTCTCAATGCTAAACTCGATGTCGCCGTATCCCCACTGGTAAGAAATCTTGTATTCATTCCCTTTTGTCGTGTCCAGGGTCATACCACTAGCACCTCGACCGTTGAACTTATCCACATTCCATGATGCTTGCGGTATCCAGCTGTCGGTTGCTGCGTTAGCATCTATCGTCTGAGCGTAAGTCCCCGCCGCTGTGGTCGCTGTGATTGAGTAAACCCCGTCATGGTCAGCAGTATCGAACGATATGAACTCGACCTTATCGCCCCGAAGGATAGCCCCCCATCCGGTTCCTACGCTGGCGTAGAATGCTTCTGAAATCTCCCGTGCTGTCACGGTCACATCGCTGGAGGCAGTGACCGCCACGGTTGCTATAGCGTCTCCGTCTAGTGTGATCGTGATGTTCTCAGCGGTAGAGCTTCCGGTCGTTACAGTAAGAGTCCTAGTCTCAGGTTGCCCTCCTCTCCTACGAAGAACTCCGAAGTCGGCCCCATTATACCCAAAGAAATATCCATTCAGGTTATTCCCCACTCCGATGATTTGAGTAGAGTCAGCTACCCCTGTCGTAAATATGCAATCGCCTCTAAACAAAGCCCCCTGACCTGAATTGTATTTCAAGACATCGTGGGAGATGATAAAGGCAAACCCATCTGCTGCTGTCCCCGTGGAACAATTCGCATGTCCGTTGCCGTTTGTAACGCTTCCTCCATTGCCGGGGAATGCTACGACTTGAGCGGTGTTGATATTATACGGAAACTGTAGCTGAACCTTCGGAGTAAGCTCCGCAACTAATTGCTCTCCGAATGCCGAGCGCGCCCCTCCCGAGGAACCTGAACCGGTTCCTGCTCTAATTATCCCTGCTCCTCCACTCATGGTAGTTACTGGTTGGAATCCGCACGTTTCCGAGCGAAGTCGATGTAGGTAACTCCCGTGGTAGGGGTCATGTAGAGAAGGTTGGTGCTCGATTGAGTCTTGATCTCAACTTCTTGCCCATCAAGGACAGGTCCGTTGTAAACGTCAACCTTAGCGGCTTTGCCCACACTCCATCGTTGAATGGCGACATCACCACCAGATACGGCGAGCGTCCAAGTTTTGTCGTTCTCGTAGGGGACTTCAGCTTCGGTGCTAATCGCTCCTACTAATCCGTTTGTTGCTGCTATGCTCATGGTCTTTTTGTTTTATGGTTTTCTGAAAGTTGTTTGAGATCGTGAAGAGTTCAGGCCGATTGCAGAGATTCCACCTTCGCAGCATGTTCAGCTCTGAGCCTCTCAATAGCTCTGCGGTGCGCTCCATTTAAGTCCGTGCGACGCTGTTCAATAACCAGCTCTGTTTCTCCGGCGAGTCGTGTGCGTTCTAATCCTGAAGCTTGGACCTCATCCTGAAGCGTTTTCCTATCCTTTTTAAGAAGGGCTATTTCTTCGTCTTGTTCCACTCCTAACAGTGTTCGGAGCGACTCCATTTCAGTTGGAGTGATTGCTTGTGGTTGCCCGATGTTCCCGTTAAGCGTTTCAGATACTTGTGACCCGATTAGCGTTCCTTCTTGTTCTATTAATGTATATGTTTTCATAATTTTAGCTTGGGTAAGCAATTCCAGTTCCGCTATTGTAAAGGACGGCCCTTTCGTCTGCATCAAGAACGCGCTCCCATATAGCAACCTCGTCTATTTTCCCGTCGAAATAGTTCGTAAGTGCTTTTCCTATTTCTAAATCAACGTCAGCGCCGATTTCAGTCCCGCTGAAGTCTTGTGGGATCGGCGGATCTATGCCGTCAACGTAAACGTAAATCGTATCAACTACTCTTGTCACTACGATAAAGTGCCAATTCGTATCGTCTCCAATATCAGCTACGCTAACAGATTGCTTTGAGGAACCGGCACTATTACGCATCACAAAATTCCAATAGTTCAATGTTGGATTCCAAGTTAAATAAAAGTGTCTCGCTGCCCCTGCTCCCGTGTATTGACTAATTGCATATTGGATAGAGGTTGGGTCATCGAGTTTAATCCAAAGAGCGATAGTGAAATCCGACTGGTGCCATACATTTGAGAATGCTGCGTTGCTTAGAAATTCAGAATTAGCAGGTATGAAGTCAGCGGCATTGCTAACCTTCCCGGTGACGCTTCCGACCGTGTTGTTATCAGTAAGATTAAAGGCTCCGTGGCTATCCACCCTCGTCCCGCTTGACTCGTCCAGAGACCACCAATTTGTAAGGTCTGTCACAAGCGATACAGGGGTTGGAATATCAGGGTGCGTAATTCCAGCGCCGCTATTGTAAAGCTGCGAGATGTCTGCTCCAGAGAGTGCGCGAGTCCAAATTGCGGCTTCGTCTGCTTTACCGGTAAAATATTCTCCGTCGTCGCGTCTCCCCATTGTTAAGTCCAGATCATTTGAAACTTCCGTGCCTGAGAAGACCGCTGGGGATGTGGTTCCTTCAACGCCGTCAATCCATATAACAAGGTCATCCCCAGTCCTGACAAATACTCCGAGATGCCAGTCATCATCTTCAATGTTGTTTTCTGCCGTTGCGGTGAACGCTGTGCCTGCGGCGTTCACCATAGTGCCTCGTATTGCAGAGTAAGTTGTGAAATGCTCGACATGCAAAGCGAAGTGAAGGTCAGTAGCCGTAGCAGCTTGCCCGATGACATAACCGTGTGCCGTAGAATTGTCATGGATAACTTTGATCCAGCAAGCAACCGTGAAATCACTTTGATGGAAGGTGTTTGAGTAGGATGAATTACTCAGGTATTCTGAACTCGTAGCCAGGAAACCGGCAGCGTTGTTTTTAATCCCTACGGAATTACTCACTCCGTTGGTATCAGTAAGGTCAAACCCACCTTCAATGTCATCCCTCGTTCCGCCATTTTCATCCATAGGCCACCACGAAAGCAAGTCGCCAAACAAGCTAGAGCTTGCGCCCCCAAAAGGTCGTATTAACTTTGGAGCGAACGGTATCATTGGACAAGGTAGGTGTCGGTAGTTCCGTAGTTTGCCATATTTAGCGATGTGAATTGCCCAGCGGTGAACAAGTCTCCCGCCGTGTTCAGCGTCGTCGCTCCGCTGTCATCGTCAAGCGTAACGACTCCAGCCCCAATCTGGACTATGTTGCACCAGAAGTTAGTCTCAAGAGCCGATCCAACTGTAATCGTTACCGCCGACCCATTTGAGCAAAGAATTGTTAGTCCTGAATCAGCATCGGTAAGAGTCCTGCTAGTCGTCGTCTCTGCAACGAAATGGGCGGCATTGTATTTATAGGAAGGACAAAGAACCTCCGCGAACTCCACGTCATCCGTGGTATTGAGATCTTGGTCGAAGGGATTGCCTCCAACAGTCACGGAGATCCCCAGCCATACCAGGAACTCAGCCACGGTCATGCTGATAAAGTTTCCGGCGGCATCAACAAGGATGACCGTATCATTAGCAAAGCCTGGACCCTCAATAGGTGTCGTTGCAGCACGATTACTCTCCTCCTCTAGCTCCTGAACTATATAGGTGAGTTTATCCGCCGCTTGTTCAATGTCTTCCGCTGCCGGGGTGGTGTTTGATGGCCAAGTCTGGATCTGGTCCCTGGGTGTTGAGCGATAGATAGTTAACGTCTCAGTAGTAAGCAAGAACGTCCCAGTAGTAAGCACTCCAGCGGCAATCGTAAAGTTGGTGTAGGCAACCCCGTCAACCTTACAGTAAATATCGACATCCCGATCACGCTCAATAATGAAATTGTAATCTTGGGAAGCGGGTGAGGCCCCATTCCCTGCGGAGGAAGCGACGAGGGCAATATCTGTGACTGACATGATTTAGGTTTGTGGGAGGTTGCTAGATTATTAAGCGGGTTTCAATGTTATTCTTTGGCGGGTCCGAGATGCTTGTATTTCTCAAGGAGTCCCGCCACCTCCGCTTTAAGGAAATTCGGGACTTTGTTTACCGCAGTAGCAGCGTAGATCTCAGCATCAGTCCAACCCTGGTATTTAAGAACCTTGACGCTCCTGTCGAAGAGTCGCTTCTGGTTCATCTGCGCGATGTCCTTCTCCTTCATCTTAGTAGCCACGTCCTTCTTGGACAGCTTGGCTAGCTTTGCCTTGGTGGTTTCTAAATTTATATCCCGCGAAGTATAGTTGTATTTACCGAGAGTCGCTTGTGCAAATTCATCAGACTTCATATCGATGTTAATTGGGCGAACTCCGAATATCCGCTTAAGATTGTCGTCAGGATTTCTGACTACTCCAGCATAAGCGACGCCACCTTTATTAGCCTTCTCTTGATTCTTGATCATTTTCATTAATCCTGGCTCAAACATGCTCTCGTAGATGTGGCTAAATCTCGCGTCCCAAATAGCTTCTTGGGTGTCAGTCTCTTTATTGTAGAGAGGTTTGCCACTCTCCTTTTCTCCTTGAACCATGTCCACTGCTAGCTGAGTTAGGATATTCAGATCTCTGAATGGTCCGATTGCCGCCCCAAGAGCACGCTTCGCTTTTGTCTCAGCATCACCTGGTCGCATAATCATTGCAGCAGCATCGTAGAAGTATGACTGAGGGATGAGGTATTGAGGATCAAACATCCCAACGTGACCTTTCTCATTCTCCCCGGTGAAGACCAGCGACTTAAATTCATTCCACGGAGCGAACGATTCTCTCATCGCCTCCCTCTCCTCGTCATCGTAACCGGACATCATCTCGGAAATCGTCGTTGAGAGTTGATGCGTTATTACACCAAGAGCAGTCATCCCAGCGGCTCGCTTGACGGCATTCGCCATTAGCACAGGGTTTCCAGATGCGGTCTCCTCCCATCCCAACACGATATTATTCTTCGTATTACGGATCATCTCTGACGTGAACGAAACGTAGGAGGGAACGATTATTCCACGTTGTGAAAGCTGCTTCAGGAAAGGCAGAACCATATCGTAGTTCTGTGTCGTCATCCGTGTATCTCTCCCTGCCCTAGCGAAGACTTCCCGCATGGTAGTAGGCTTGCCAGTGTCCGGGTTAATGGCGGGGAGTGCTTTCTTCCACTTGTTGATCTCATGTACGAAGGCAGTGGCTTTAGCAGCGTTATCACTCGCTTGATAGAATGTGGCTCCCTGCCTCATCTTCTTAGCAATCAAGCCTTCTTTCCCGTAACCTGTCTCGACAGCAGCGAGAGCATCCCCAGCCATCACGGAGTTGTTCAGAAGGTTATACCTGCGCATCTCTCCTTCGATCTCCTCCATGCGCATCTTGCTGGTGTCATGGTCCTTAACAAGCTTGTTGTTATTCTCGGCCTGTTCCATGAGGGTATAGGGATTATCCCTCCCTCCAATCGGGCCTTTTGCTCTAGCGTCTTTCGTGAGGATCTTAGCGTAAGCCTTCGCCCCATCGTTATTGAATGCTGATATGCGACCTGCTGCGATCTCGAAACCAGCACCTCCGAAGAGGTTCGTCATGTAGGCTTGTGGACTTAGCACAACTTGGTTGTATTTCCCAATAGAGACCACTTTAGCTAGCTGCCTAGTCCCCCACTCGACTACTGATAGCGCCCCGGTCTTGGTTTCGTTCACTGGAGCAAAGAAAGCATCCATCTCCGTTTTGCTCTCGGGAGTCATGTAGAGCCTCCCGAATCCAGCCATCTTCCGATCAACTCTCCAGACTTGAATTACTTTGTCCTTCCCAGTCTTGGGATCTTTGACGGTTAGATCGGCTAAGTATCCGCCCATCATGTTCTTCTTGAAGAAGCGTCCTTTGGCATTAACCATCCTTGAAGCAAGCCCCATGTCGATCAAGGCTTCTGCAAATTCGTTTTGCATCTTGTAGTTGATGACAAGTTTAGCCCCTTTGACTCCAGTGTCCCTCAACAGCGTGGTTGGATCTTTGATCTCCCCGAGCAGTTTGAGGATTTCGGGATCAAGGTCTTGCTTCTTGATAAATGATGTAACGTCTCCTTTCCCAATACTCGATCCTCCAAGGAATCCGTTTGTCGAGGTGTTGGCAGAGTCCAGCATCTCACGAATTATGTTATCCGCCGCATCAGTAGAGATTCCCTTGGTGTTTGAGATGTATTTGAGAGCGTCCTGGTACACCGCATCCTCGTTCTCCTTGACGTAATCGTAGTTCCATCCTGAACCTGGGGTGTGTGCTCTGAACTGTCTAAAGATGTATTTACCAATGTTCTTGCCAATAGCCTTGGCTACAGCAGGAGAAATGTTGTTGCTTTTGATTAACTCTCTGGAGATGAAGTCGATGTTCTTCCGTCCTGTCTCAACGTGCTTCGCAATACTAGGCGAAAGCTTCTTCATCGCCTTGTCGTCACCGTGTAAGGCATCATAGACATCTGCTTGAATCTCCTGTCGCCTAACCTTGCTGAAGAACCCTGCCTCCTTGGAAGCAACTTTGTTTATCGACCTATTGAGGGTATTCCCTAACTCAGTGAAGGATGATACTGCTGATTCCAGCTCAACTGCTCCTGTCTCTGCGACAGCGTTTAGATCTTTCGTCCCGATCTTCCTTCCGAAAAACAACTTCCTGAATCTGTAAACGGCATCTGCTGAATTAGTGATGAACCCGAGGCTCGTGTCTGCAACTGGTGGAGCGCCGGACTTCCTATTCTTCTTGCTCTGCCCTGCTGGGATTCTTGCTGTGCCTGGAATAAGAGCCATCTGCATTGTGGTCTCATCAGCTTCCTTGCGAGGCCGGTCGATGGACTTGGGGGACTCTGCGGCGGGGGCGGTGAGCGCGTTGGGATTCGCTTCTATCCCAAGGGCGATCCTGATTGCTTGAACAGCTTTGGCGGCATCCTCCAATGTCTTTGGTGAAACATCCTTCAACTCGTCAAACATCTCATTGCGTTCTGCTGCAAGAGAATAAGCGACTGATTCAGCTAACTCGTTAGGATCACGGTTAGCTTTCTTCATAGTATATTCAGAAGCGAAATACTGATCTGCCGAATCTGTCTTTTCTGGGTCTATACTGAAGTTCTCTAAAACTCTCTTCGCCTCCTTGCCTGTGATTCCTACCCCGTCTAAAGCGGTAGTGAGATCATCGATATTCTCTTGAAGCATTGAAGCCCCGATTGCATCCCTCTTCGCATAGAGATCCTTTAACTCTTTGGGCATCTCGGTCCACCCATCATGCCCAACTAGCGAGTTTGGTTCTCCGTTCGGCAGAACCGCATCATCGTAAAACTTGAATGGATCGACTTTGCCTTCGGCCTCAATAGCGTCAAACATATCGTCGATCTCCTCTTGTGCTGCGTCGTATTGATCTGACTTAGTTGGAGCCTTGGCCTCCCCCGTCAGCATCCTCCGCTCCGCTTGTAGGTCAGCTATCCGGTTCTCCTCGGTCTTCAGGTGTTGTAGTTCTAGCTCCTCGTCAGCATCAAGATAATCTTGCGACTCAAGTTCTTCAATGGATGCGCCCAACTCAGCATCACGGGCAGTCTGATCTAACTCAGCGTCGATCTCTGCGACTTGCTCCTCAACAGAAAGCTTCTCCTCTATCTCCCTATCCACCTTGTTCGGCGGCTTTTCGTCAGGCTGAAGACTCTTGGCTATTTCAGCAGCTTGCTCAGGTGACTTAGCTTGTATCGATTGCTCTCCATTAGAGACCGTAAATGTCCCATCTGGATTAGCGTTTATGTTAATCCCCGAAGTGTCGAATCCTCCCGTGAAATCGCCTTGCTGAAGTTCAGAGCCTTCCCCGAACTCAACAGAGTCTTGTCCGATTTCTAAATCTTCCTTTATTGCAGCAAGCATCTCAGCGGCATGTTCATGGATGTTGTCCATAGCCTCCAAGATAGGCATCTCCCTCAACTCCTTCTGCCTCTCCCTAGAGACCATCAAAGCATCCATAGCATCCACGTCCTTGAGCATTTCTCCGAACTTACGCTTATTGACATACTTCTGTGCTGCTCGCCCTCCTGCGGCAACTACGGCGAAAGGAAGCATGGCGAAAGCGAGACGTGGGGCAGACTTAACCATCCTCTCCATCTCTCCATCTTCACCAAATATATCGAAGTCTTTAATGTCGTCATCTAAAGCTCCGTAAATCTCCATCGTGGCAGCTAGCGAAGCGCCTTGCCCAATCTCTGCTGCGGTCTCACCTGCCCATACTGTTAAGAACTTCCCGAATACTGAATCGACACCTGGAAGCTTCTTGGTGATCATCGTAAGCTGCGCACGCCCAAGAGATGCGTATAAAAGTGCTCCATATCCAGCGGCAGCTTTCTGGTTGTCCCAGTCTTTGGGGTCAACACGCTCTCGGATCTGCGCCATATTGCGCTCATACTGCGCTCTTGCGACCATCAGCATCCCAGGAAGGCCAGTGGCGTATGCTGTCATCTCCGGGATTGATCCAAGGGTTCCATTTACCCAATCCTCCATAAACCAGTTGTCACTCTTGATGCTCGCAACGGTGTCGCGCCAGTTGTAAAACTTGGAGGCATACTCCTGCCCTCTTCCTTGTTGGGCAAATCCTTTGACTGCACGCGCAAGCTCTTCCTTGGTGCGCATCACTTTGGAGGTGTCGGCGTCATCCCCTGCCGCCCTCTTCCTCCTTGCGTTGATTCCTCTCTCAACTTCATCCGGGGTGAAGACATTGTCCTTATTGAATATCACTTCAGATAAATCAGCACCTCCGTAGAGCCTCGGGACTAGATCATATCCAACGACATTCCCATCTTTATCCACGGTCTCAACAGCGTAGAATCTATCGTCCTTTCCTCCACGGGGTTTAAGACTCTTGGCAGTCTTGAGTGCGTCTTTGGCAGTCCTTATATTAGCAGGACGGGCAATGTCTCTCACTAGTCCATGCAGAGGACGAGTAAAGTTCTTCCCAAGCTTGTTCATTATCCCGTCAACATCCAACCCGTGGACTTCAGCAGTCTGGGTCATCATCTGGGTCAACTTATCAAAGTCCTTCATCGGGATCTTTCCCAATCCTCTCGCCGCATCCTCCATGCTTTTGAACTGTCCTGCTCCTTCAAAGGTTAGTGGTCGATCTTCAGCGGCATCAATAGTGTTGAACGCCTTTTGGACGGCGGGTTTAAGCGTCGAGTAGTCCTTCGTGATCTGCTCATTGATGTGGTTGTAAACACGTTGTGCGCCAGTAAGTTCCTCGTTCGATAGATTGAGTTTGTTGCGAGACAGGAGTTGCTGAAATGAGTTCTCCCCGCCTTGGATGTTCTGGTAATACATTTTTAGGGCAGTCTCTTTTGCCGCATCCGTAACTTCCCTTCTCCGATCAAACTCATTGGTCTTCTCAAGACTCCATCTTCGGAAAGCGTCATGAGTTGACTCATCAGGCCCAGCGTTAATCCTCGGACGCGCTGCTTGTTCAGCGGCTCCGCTATTGATCATCCTCTGACTATACCCGAAGTCTTTCAACGCTAGATCGACCGAGAAATCTTCTCTGAACTTCTCTCCGTCTTGCTTAAATGAGTTTTCCAGAGCATACCGATCCATCAATCCAGCTTGGGATAAGCGCCCCTTGAATGCTGAGTCGTCTTCAGTGAACATCCTGGATGCGGATCGTGCAAAATCCTCTTGATTCTTCCGTGCTTTGAAAGCTTTCACTTCCGGTTCGTGCTGAAATAGATTCTCATTCCGATCACCTGACCATTTAGAATACCTCGCCATGTTTGCCTGGAGCTTCGTATATTTAGCTTCAAGCTTGGCGTTCGCTGCGGGATCTTTGCTTTTTCCCAGAAGTGGATATATCTGCTCCAACTGTCCGTAGATCTGTAGCCCATGATCAGTCCCGACCAATGGAGAACTAGTCATGTCGAACACAGAGGCAGCAGGATCAAACCCTACTTGGGGTTGAGACGCTACCTTTTGTAGTAATGCTGGTTCACTCATTTTTTATGCGGAAGTAACGTGCCATCCACCGGTCCATCCAAATCTCCAAATTCTAAGTATTCTTCCCGAGTGATATTTAAAGCCTTAGCCTGGGCCTCTATCTCCAGTTGCTTCGCACGAGGCAACCCATGAAACTTGATTGCCGCCTCCCTCTTCATCTCGAACTCTTCTGTAGCTGTCATCTCGACATCTTCCTGTAGAGGAGCCTCCCCTTTGTCGCTAGTCTTCTTCTTAGACTTAGCCTTATCTTGTCTCAAATACTCCTCTTTCCTCTTCTTCCAGTAGGCGTTCTCGATTTCTTTAGTCTCCCGAGAATCATATTCCTTGAATACCTTTGAAGCAATATCATCACTTACTGAGTCAAGGTGGGCGACTATCTCTCCAGAGGTCGGGGTCTCGCCAGGGTTCTTCCGGCTGAATTCCTCAAACCATTTATCCATCTCCTGCTGCAAAGAATAGTGGACTTCGGTTTCAATCTCGTCGTACTTAGCTTTAATCCCAGCAGCTTTAACCTTTTGAGGGCTGGTTAAGGGAACTCCAAAGGTTGCTATAGGCAACTCTCCAGCCTCCCGAGTTGCGAACGCTCCTCTTGATCGGTCCTTCACTATTTCTTCAGCGAAAGCTTTAGACGGTCTTAATAGCAGATCGTTTCCTTTTTTAGCCGCAGCCTCCATCTTTTCAGGAGTGAACATCGTTGGGTTCACGTTGGAGATGGCAGACTTGAGACCTCCAGCAAGTGTTCTAGTTCCGTATGAGTAAATCTTAGTCGCCAGTTTGTGCCAAGCTGTTCCATATTCGGTTTCGTTTCCACGAAGCTTGTATAGAGCGGCAATCTCATTGCGGATCTTCATGTATTCGTCTTTAGGTATAGGGTCTTTAGACTTCCTATTCTCCATGTAGGCATCTTCCGCCATCTGCGAGACGTTGGGGTCGGTATGAAGGACTTTCCGAATATCCTCCTCAGTCTGTAGTGTTGCGTCTTTAGCCTCAAGCCTCTCGTTCATGCTGCTGATAGCAGAAGACTCCTTGCGGGAACCAACCAGTTCAGCGCTCCTATCCCACTCTCCCTCGTCGTATTTAGAAACATCGTAATTCCCTGCCGCTAAATCCTCTTGGAACTTATTGGGGTTGTCGTGCATGGCTAACTCCATGTCGGCGTTCTTTTTCTTGTATTCAATCGACTGGAGGTGTTGAGGGAGTTCAGATTCGTGGAGTGTCGTTCCCACGGCATCCTTAGCCGCCTTCGTCATTCCGTCCCAATCGTGCTGGTCTTCCCTTAGTGCTTGCCCAGCATTAAAACTTGCAGTAGCAAGACGCTGATTCAGCTTAAGTCCTTCGCCTGCGATTTGGATAAGGCTTGTTCCTGCGAAGTTCTCAAAATCCTCGCTAACTGCACGGAAGACAACGGGCGGAACCTTATCAAGCTTAAGACTTCCTTTTACTGATTTCAGCCTTTCAGCCCACATGCTTCCCCATTGCGAAGGAGCAACCTTATCCCGACTCATCTCATTCAGGAACTCTCCTTGGGAATTACGAATCAACCTCTTCTTCTCTGAAATACTAGTAATATTCTCCAAGTCCTGCGCCCGGTCGAAGTGCTTCTTCACCATGTCGGCGGCACCGCTTACAGCACCTAGCAGACTGGCGGTTGCTTTAGCAGACTCCGCAAAGGCACCAGGTTGTATCGCTACGCCGGTTTCACGGGGAGTTACTAGAGATTGCTGGGGAATTCTTGCCATGTTATCCTTTCTTCTTCTTAAATACTCCGAACGGGTCTTGCTTGGTCCTATCGTAGTTCGCGCCGTAGGCTGAACCAAAGTTAGCAAGCGCACCAATTCCAGTAGCCACCATCTGAGGCCCAAAGGCTGAACTGCGAGCACTATCACCAAAGGCTAGTCCTGCCTGCTGGCTCCTTGTCCGGGTGAGAGCGTCTAAAGCCTGGTTTGTTGACTCTTCAATCTCATCGTCGAAGCGTGATTCAATTTCACCGAAGACAGCAAGAGGTGTTCCGCTATCAGTGTTGAATCCTGAAGCTGCTTGTTGTGCTCTCAACTGAGCCAATGAACGAAGCTTTCGAGCCTGGAGCCGCTTAGAGTTCTCCACCATCGCATTTCTCTGCGAATCATGGCGACGATCTAAGACGTTCTGCTGGTGCTCGGATGCGGCATCGGCAGAGTCCTTTGCAGCTTTTTGCGAATAAACAGTCGCGCCCGTAGAGAGGACGGCAGATGCCACCATGAATGCAGATAATCCTCCGTCAGCCATACTATTTCGATGATTTGGTTTTAACGCGCATAGCCAGAACGGTCATGGGCAATGGTTGGGTTTGTCTCACTGAGATACTAGGTTTCCTGTCCCAAGTCGAGTGCGGTGTTGATTGAAAGTCTTGAGAGAGCAGGGAGAGCGGCACGTCAGTAGTAAGACGTGGCTGAAGTTGCTGGACCTTAGACCAGTTCTCTCGATCTTGGCTGACCTCGCCTCCGAGTGAATTGCGGAATCGAATTACAGCATCAACAGTCGCGCTCTTGCTTCCAATAGCTCCGAAGTCCATAGACATTGGGCGAATCTCGGTGGTGTAGGGAAGACCAACAACAGCATTCAATCCTCCATGTGGAAGTGTGGCAACCCCGCCTGTAACAGTCACCAAGCCATATGGTTCCCCATCGATGAAGGTGTCAACCTGTTCTCCGTTGAATCTGGAGAGTCCACTGATCGAGGTGATTAATGTTACCTCAATAGTGGCACCGTCTAATGTGACCGTCTGGGCGGTATCTGCTGCGAAAGTTAAAACATCCAACGGAGCAGTCGTGAAGTCTATCGTGAGATTCTCCGAGCCTGTCCATGTGATGGCGTGCATCTTCCCAGCGAAGAGATCCAATGTTGCCCTTGCTCCAAGTTCAGCCTGGGTAGAGGTGTGACTGAAGATAGAGTCAACGAATCCAAGGGAGGTGTAAGCCGCTCCATCAAGGGAGTATTCCACCGTGTAGTTCCCCGCTGCGTCATGAGTCGCTTTAATCCAACCTTTCACGCCATCGACAATAGGGACTGGAACACTTTTCCCGATCAATGCCTGATCGAGATAGAGTTCAACCTCTCCTGCTGAGGTTAATCGCAATGTTAATTCGAGGTTGTCTAGGTCGAAAATCGTTTGTGGTCCTGATACGTCCCACCACAAATCAGGGGTGATCTCCGCAATGATCGTCCAGGCTAAAGAAAGATCGGCACTCAAAGGGATCGTGGCGCTGCTGCCAACTCCCTCAAAACGTCCATAGTTAGGGGTCGCTCCGGTAACAAGGGCATCCGTGTAGCAGTCGAGGAATCGCAGGTTTGGAACATCATTATCCTCCTCAACTCGGGTCATGTCTGGAGCGAGATACCCAATGTATCGATCATTGACCCCATCCCGGTTGATCACGACATAAACATCGTCATCCTCACTAGCCCCGGCTGTCGTGGCTACACTCTCAAATTCTCCATCAGTAATCCACCTAGTCCAGCCAACGACATTTTGCGCTCGCTCATAGGTCAGAATGGACAACTCAGTTCCGTTTACAGCGTAGAGGACGGAATCGGGAAGTTCTCCTCCCGCTATCTGTGTAATGCCCTTACGGGTCACGTGTGTGGCTAATTGGGTAAGGTCTGACGAGAGGTATCCACCATACTCGACCGATCCGCCTGTTAGCTCCTGAATCTTCCGACCTTTGTATTGCAGGAAGAGGATATTGTTCTGTAGCGGGACAGCCTGAAAGCCTTTCTCCGCACCAAGTTGCATCTGCCTGTGGATGGAATTATTCTCCGGGGTGAGTGCAGCTCCGTCCGGTGTGGCAACTGCCCAGACTCCTAGAGTTGTACCAACCATCAAGCTAAGGTGTGACGACAGCCATGTAATCGCTTCGTATCCTTCAGCATCGGTCTCGAAACTCATCGCGTCTGTGGCAAGAGTCCCCTTAGTAAAGTCGAATGGTTTCTGAGTTCGTGAGAGCCAGAAGGTTTGCGGTCTGGTTGCCGGACCACCTAGAGCGAGTCTTCCTTGGTAGAACGTGACTCCGGTGGGGTATCCATTCCGAGGGGAGAATACTGCCTCGTTCCAGACTGAAGTAGTTGCTGTAGAGTAGAAGTCCTCTTCCACTGTGACGTTCACTACGGTATCAGAGGCTCGGCTATCGATAAGAGCACTCCCTTTTGCTTCGTAGCTTGATACAGTAAACCTGACGAAATCCGTTCCTGAAGCAAAGAAGCGTGAGATGAGAACTCGGATCTGTGCCGGTTCAGTTTCGGTCTCCACAAGTCGCTCGTTGTTGTTGTCCTCAGAGGTGATGATCTTGATTGTGCTCCAAGTAGTTCCAGCATCGTAAGACCGCTGGACTAAATAGGTTCCATCCCATGTGCCGAAAGTCTCAAAGACCCATCCGGCGACAACATCGGTAGGAGGGACTAGTTCTGCTCCTACCCTGAAGAACGGAGCGCCGGGGGCGGTGTCGATGTAGTGTGGAACATCCACATTTGGAGAATCATAGTCCGGGGAAGCTGTTCCATCATATGCCGCGATAGTTTCGTAGTAGTCCTCCTTGCCAGAAGTTGTTTCATAGACGATTGCGCCAAGAGCATGAGTTCCTCCATTCGCATTAAAAGCAACTGCCGGAGTCGTAACGACAACATCAGTGTGATACTCAACGGTGGACTCATCGACAGTATGGACTAGTTGGATGCGGTCGCCAACCCATGTTGGGGAAACTAGGAAGATGGCACTATCAGCAGTAATTGTTGTGCTGCCAGTAAGCGCCCCAGCGGTCATAGTGAACTCTGTCGTAGATGGATACGGCTCCCATATCCGACCTGTCCACGGGTGTTCAACTACGCTCCAAGTTCCGCCTGCTAATTTGAGGATGTTCTGAACAGGATGGAGAGGGTGAGTTACTACAATCCGGTCGATCTTCTGCGCGAACTGGAGGTCGAAGATCTGCGCCGTAGTCCAAAGAGTGGTGTATTCAGTCGCGACAAGTGCTCCAGCAGTATGAATCCGAAGCTTTAGATTGGAGAACTCAAGACAGAAACCTTGATCTTCGGAGAACCGGAATCCCACTAATCTTGATTCACCTGAAGCGTTCTGTGTCGCCCCAAGGTATTCAAACCCCGCTCGTCTCGTCGCTCCACCGGCTCTTAGAACCTTGGCGTTCTCAAGGACTTCGCACCCTGTGTTAAACTTGTTGAGGTCAATACGTCCGGCAATCTCATCGCTGAGTTCACCTGCATTGAGAGAAAGCTTTGAGAGTTCAGGCATTAGAAGTAGTCGTAGTCAGATGGATCGGATTGCCCGTATTGAACGCTGTATCGTGATTGGATAGAACCGGATCTAGCAAGTCGGTCGCTATGGTTGGAGTTCTCTCCTGATCCGTCCTGAACAGCATCGTAGTATTGAGCGTTCGGCAAAGCAACCTCCTCGTAGATTCTCATCTGCTTTGTGGATTCGTCTGGGTTGTCTGCGGTAGGACCAGCAAGATATGAGGCCAATAGCCGTGCTACTGCCGCTCGAAAGTGGGGAGACCATGTGGTCGGGTTTGTGACATCACGAATATACTCAATAGCTAAGAATTCGTAGTCACTCCAAACTTGGGTGTCAACAATCTTGAAGTTGTCGATTCCCATCTTTTGGTATGAGATGCCAGCAGCTACTCCGTCAGCATCTCTCAGTTGAGATCCAGGGACCAGACGCAGCAATCTAAGCCGGTCGGTAGGGAGTTCGTGGGCGTAAGTGTGACCGATAACAGTAATATCGGTTCGCCTGTTTAGCGCAGCAGAAGCCTTGGCAAATGACCATCGATGTGCCGCTAAAGCTTCCTGCCTTGCGTTGAGATAGAACTCAGCACAGTAACGGACTAGAGCATCATCGGTAGCCGCGTCGTCATCGAGGCGCGTGATTCGCCTGTCGCCCAAGTGGGCTAGAGCCTGATTGCAGATGTCGATTGGGCTAGGCATAAGAAAGGTGTAAAGAAAAAAGGCAGGGAAGGCAATCCCTCCCTGCCTTTTGTGAAGACATAACCAAATGTCAGATTAGTTGCTTTGGACCATCGGAATATTGACGTGGTAAACCGCGTTAGCACTTAGAGCGCCGACTTGAGTTACCATGATCAAGGTCCGTGCGGTGAATGCCAGAGCCCCAACGGAGGTGTTCAATACTGCGGTGCCAACGGTATTGGCAACAGCATTGACGCTTCCGGTGATCGCATCGTCATCCACCGCAACACCAGCATCCGTAGCGGTGCCGATCTTGAAGGTTCCTGCACCACCTGTAACAGTGGTTGTGATTGTGATGAGTCCTGGGACGATTGTGAATCCCGCAGGAACAAATCCAAGGTTGATGGTGTCAGAGGCACTAAGCGCGCCTGCACCTTTAGTTACGGTAGCTTGCAGGAAGTTTACCTTCCCGCTAACAAGCTCCGCAGTGGAGATCATGTCAGACGAGCTGGCATGAGCCGCGATTTGAGCGGTATATTGGTCTGAGTCGAATGAAGCCATAATGTTATTCTATTTAGAGTTGGTAATGGTTTAGGCAGTGATGTCGCAAAGAACTTCAACTACTCCTTTCTTCTGTTCGCGAACCGCTCCAGCACGAAGCTTGAAACGGATGTTGTCAGCACCATTGGCTGGATCGTTCCAAACCCGTGTAGAAGCTGCCTTCCAATCGCCGTAGCAGACTTTGGACTTCAGCCACATTGGGCAGGATTGGTTGTTGCCGCTAAGGTGGTTAGTGGCGAGACGGTTGGAAACGAGGAATTTAACACCGAGGAAGTTCTCGATGACACCCTTATCGAATGGGCGTCCACCGGTAAACTGTCGGAAGTCAGAACTCGTAACACTGGTGTTTGTCCAGAGCGCCATGATGGTCGCTGGAGTAACACCCATGCAGAGCACTTCATCTTCTTCGGTTCCTTGGCCCCAAGCGTCGTTCTCCATAAACACCTGAATGGCGGATAGGATCTTGGCTTGAGTAAGGTTGGTTGAACCAACGGCAATGACTTGCGCCCCGTCAAGGACTTCAGTAGTCATCGCTTCGCTTGCTCCGTTACCGACTGTTGCGGTTCCGAGCATAGCTTCGAAGATGATATCTTCCATTGTTCGCGCTCCAGCCTCCATCAACCGTTGGGCAGATTCAGGCATGGGGACACCAAGCTTGTTAAGTTTCCACTCATCGTCCTCATCAAAGTGGACGGTGCGTTCGAAGTTTTGCGGGAAAATAAATACCCGCTCGGTTGGGAGTTCAACGGCAGGCTTCTCTTCGAAGCGAGCAGTTTTCTCTTCCAGGTCAAGGTCGCCGAATTGTTCGATGGTCGCGTATCGACCTGCGCAATCGGGCTTATACTTTACGTAATCCTTGAGGACGTTGATCTTTTTGGAGATCCGTTCATGCCATTGTTGCCCATAAGAAATCTGGGCGTGTTGATGTGGAGTCACTGTAATATGTGGTTTTAAGGTTAAGAAACGTTAGTTCTTACATCCTGATTATCCACATACACCGAACTGGGACCTCCGAAGAGGCTTGTCCGAATAAGCTTTTGGGTCGTTCTGAGAAACTGGGTGTCGCTAGAGTTGGTGAGGGTCCTGACGGAGTTGCCTCGCTTTCTCAAGTGACTGAATGATTGCTACACCAAGACTGTGCGATCTGTCAAATAAAAAGTTCACCGCCCTACAAAAGTAAGACGGTGAACCCAAACACGGTATGCAATATGAAAAAACACCTTTCGGCGCAAACAGACTGTGAGCCTGCCATTGCGAAGCGTCAAGAACTATCCTGCTGATTCCGTAATCAATCGAGCATGTTCAGCGTGAGCGTCATCATAGTTCGGGTCAGAATTGTCGTGGAACGCCTTATACCACTGGTTGTCTGGATTCGAAATGATGTCTTTCGCCTGGCTGAGTTTTCCTCCACTAGTGATTTCAACTCCTCCGACTGATGCTCCTTTTAGAGTTCCCTCGCTGATTGCGGTCTTCAGCTTTGCAAGTGAGACTACCATATTTGGTTGATTCACAAGGTCATTGGCATCAATCGGCAGATTCAATGCCTGGGCAACATGCTGGGCATCACCGATAGCTGCATCGTAATTACTAGCGCCGACGACATCAGAGATAGCCTTCTTCGCTCCTTCAATGCGAGTAAACTCAGCGGTCTTCTCTGCTTCGAATCCAGAAGCGGCACGTTTGACATCAAAGGCCAGGAAGTCTGCTAAAGCTTCCGGCCCATAGCCTTTCTCCATTGAGAACTCAATAGCTGAATCCACAATCTCTGGGCTGAGTTGCACACCTTCGGGAACCTCTGGCAGTTGCAGCAACTCCTTGAAGGCAGCGGCATCGGCTGGGAGTTCGACCTTAGTTTCGCCCAAACCCTCCAGTTGTTTCGTGAGATCAGCCTTTGTCTGGTGCAGCTCAGTGATTGTGCGCTGACCCTCCTTGTTGGACTTCAGCACATCGGATAGGTTCTTGAAGGTTGATCCTTCAGCATGTTCCCCGACACGTTCCTGCCATCCTTCGGCAAAGGTTAGATCCTCGCCTACGAGTGGGGCAAGTGGTTCAATCGTGGTTTCTTCTGTAGTGGTAGTGGTTTCTTCTTCCATTGTTCTATTTGGTTATGATTTCGTTGAGGGATAGGAGAGATCTTTAATCTTCCCGGTGTAAACTCTTAGGAACTGTTCTTCGGTGAATCCTCCTGAACGCGCCCATTCAAGATACTTAGGGGAGATGAGACCTAGCCTCGGCTCCATTGTTGGGGCATCGGGATGATTAAGCGGGATTCCCCGGTATCGATCGGTTGTCCTATCGGCATCCGGTCCTCCTGCGATTTGCCGTTTGAGTGCTTCGATCTCTTCTTGGAGAGATCTGACGTGCTGCTGGAGCTTGATGACCTCGCGAGAATCGGGCTGAATGTCGTCACTACGGAGTGATTTAATCAGCTTGCTCACCGGAACCGCATACTTCTTGCCTTCCCCGGCGTATGTGGTCGAGTTGTTCGCTGCGGTATATGTCGCCACAAGTTCACCATTCCGGCAAATCTCGTCACGATCCTTGAACCTATTCGTTGTGTATTCTGTCTTCATTTGGTTATTTCTTCGTTAAAGCTTTAAGAGCCAGTTGATTACCTCTTTGATTGAGTCCCGCCGCATCGCTGATAAGGTTGCAGCTTGTGGGTCCATGGTGGCAAGCTCACCAAGATCAAAGCTTGGCTCATCTATACACCACGCTTCTTTCAAAGCATCGTGGGCATCCTCCCGAACAATCAGGTTTGGATCAAAGATGAACTTGATCCTTTGGCGCAAATCAGCATCACGCCTCTTTTGGGCCACCTCCTCGTCTGTCATTAGTTTTGCCATTATGAGGGAGTCGCGCCTTGGGCTTGTTCAAGCATCTGGTTCTGGACATCTGGGGCGAACTTGGAAGCTGTATCGGCAACTGCCATAGCCTCCTGCTGTTGTTCCTGCTGTGCTTGCGCCTGGAGGCGAGCTTGGGCAATCTGGATAACCTCTTCCTCTGGACGGAGAAGCGGCTTCCTGAAGCCATACACGCGAGCTAACTCCCTTGTGTGGGCTGCAAGATCTATCTCATCCAATACGGTAGAATCAACTTGGGCATACTGCTGTAGGCGGAGGAAGAACTGGTCTTGGTGCTGAACCAGTTTCCTCTTCATAACCCGTGAGAGATTAGTCTCAAAGGTGGTGAGCGGATCAGGGAACTCGTATGATCCCCCGACTTCTTTCAAAAGCTGCTGCGGTGGTGGTGGATATAATCCTTGGCGAAGACAGATCCCGAAGAGCCTGGTCGAAAGCATCGGTCTAATGTCCTCTTCAAAGCGAGCGTTGACACCCACGAAGAGCATTTCCGATTGATCTTTAATCCCTTCAAATTCTGTCGCCGTCATCTCCTTCTGCACATCGGCATAGGGTTGCCATAGGGCATTGAAGAACAGCTTCCTGATTTGGTCCTGCTTGTCTTTGATTCGATCTTTACCGAGGGGATAGTCACCACCGGTCATCCATTCCCGAACTCCACCATTGGCAGAAGATAGCGCACCGGCACGGGTGAGGGTCTTCTGTCCAGGTCGCATATCGATCTCCCCTACCATCCCAGCCTCAGCTAGAATGCGAGGGTTGATCTTGATGTCTAACAGAAGGTCGAGCGACTCTTGCAGATAGTTCACCTGAGCCACTGCTGGCATTGCCTTCCGAGCGGGGGATACTCCCCAAATGATTCCATCGGCTCCATGTTGGAAGCGAGAAACCATCGTGTTGAATTCGTGCATCCCAGTCTCCTCGATGAGATTCTTGTCAACATCGCCAAGGTAGAACTCCGCATACGGCATGTTCACGTTGTCGATCTTCTCGGGATCACGCTCGTCACGCTTTTTGACTACGTGCCAGATCTTAAACTTATCGACGTTGCGCTTCTTCTCGTCGGCCATCGCTGTTTGAACCTTTGGGCCAAAGTTCCCGTTGGGGAATTCCTTGGTCAACTGATTCGCTGTAGCCATGAACCAGCGGCGCAATGTATCCGCTCGCCCCTGAAGGTCTTCTTGGAAGGTGTATGTCCCAACGTGTGAGTGCTTGAAGTAGAATGGGCCGGACTTATCCCCAGTCTCATAACACATCATCATGCCGGTTCCGACACTAGCACGTTCAAGATTCACGGACTGAATCACCATGTTGAAGTTCGACTGGTTCACCAGCTTCATCGTAATGTGAGAACAGGAGAGATACCACTCACGGACTTCATCATCATCTTCAAACTCAAATGGTGGTTGGTAGCTAATCCATTGCTCCCCGGCAGGAGTAAACTGCGCCGTCATCATGTTGTGCAAACCCTCGACAGCCTCAATTATAGTGGTGTCGTGAATGTTCGCGTAGCTGTTTGACGGAACGGGGGTGTTCGTTCGGGTGATATAAGCATCACGGGGAACGGCTACTTGCTTGATCGACTGCCACCATGAATCCATGGGCGCTCTTTCCGACTCCTCTTGGCGGCAAAGCTCAAGCTCTTCTAATACGTTAATAGCCATTGGGTTAACCTACCGTTTGGTTTCCGCCGCCCGTTTGAACAGTTGGCTGGATGTTCCGAAAGTTGCTGTAGTATCCGGCCTTCTTCCTACTGTGTAACTCCTGCGCCTTCTTTGCTTGCTCACTTACTGAGGTTGCAATGGTCGCGGGGTCTTCCTTCTTGGGTTTTGGTGGTGAGCTAGCCATGGAATCTTTTTCGGATTGTTTGGAAATCGTGAGTCTTTAACCGCTTGTCACCTTTATTCCGGTGCCACGATATGAACTTAAGATCATACGGACACAAGCTAAAGAAAAATTGAGGGTCGCCACTCGCATACAAGACGTGCCACGTATCATGCGGTCCTGTCAAGCCTGTAGATGAGGCCGGGTGCTCAGGGTCGAGATCGTTGAACGCCAGTAGGTCTTCTGAGGCAATGGCCCCATTCACCGGCCTAGCAAGGACTGTTCCACGGGGACATGAGTGAAAGATCCCAAATAGTGAGCACATCTCCACGAAACTCCAAGTCCACTTTGCCCCGCCTGATTCTCCCATGTGAGTCAGGAAATCACCAAAGGGACACGGCGGTTGAGGGATTATCCGGGTGTCGGTCATCGTTGAGCTTCCCACTTGTTCTGCTCTTTAACTCTCTCCAGCCAAAGATTCCGGTCGTAATATGCGGATGCGTTAGATTCTCTGGGGTCAATAATTATATCTATCCCCTTAAATGGGGTGCCTCCCAACTTGCTGAATTCTTTTCTAAGTTCTTCATAAACCCTTGGAGGGGCCGCAACCCCCCATACGTGCCGCATAGGAGGCCCCATCAGCGCCCTTGCTTTCTCCAATGATTCCAGTGTTAAGTTCCCGCTCATAAAATCATCTTCCCCACCCCCGAGATCCCGCAAGCTTAGAATTAGATCTACGCCCAGTAAGGTCACCATCGTCAAAGCTATCTCCAGAAGAGCGCGTTATCGTCCTCGAAATCAAGCCTCGTTGCCAAGCTTCGCAGAAGGTCCGAAGAGAATCGCACCCGTGAGAGTAATCATCATGCACCGGCTCCATCGCCATGCTCATCCCGTTCGCCTTTTGTGCCTGGTGGTAGTTGTCAATACACTCCATCAGGCTCGGAAACTTCTTATTTCCACGCCTATGATGCTTCGTGCAAACCCTCTTATCAAACCATAGATATTCGAAAGTGTCCTTAACATAGTTAATACCAGTCCAGACACTAGGAATCTTCGAAACATGCTGCACATGACTGAATCCCATCTCATGAAACACGTCAACAAGCGTCTTTCCGCTCTCCATCGACTTCCTTCCCCCGTCATGTGGTAGAAGTATCCGCAAATCCTGAACACGATTATCTGCCATCCACGCTTTCAACACGTCGCCATAGTGCCGAGCAGTCTCCCTATGTGAAACATAGTAGCCAACAATCCGAATCTCCTTCCCCACAACCTGAATCAACGTCACCGGCATCGCATCATTCCGACCAATATCGAACGAGGCAAACACTGGAATCCCCATCTCAAGCGGAATAGTTGTAACTCGCTTCTCAGCCAAGGCCCGAGCCATCTCCATCTCGTAGATAACCCCATCCATCGGGGACTTAAAGCATTCTTCCAACGTAGAGGGATACTCACCGAACCTGTTATTCCTCAAAGGCCAAGCCTCATCTTGGTACCAACGCTTCTGCCCCATCGTCAATTCAATCCCGTGAACCGATTCTAACTCTTCAAAGTATTCCTCACACTGTGAAAGGAGCTTGAGGCTGGATTCGAGGCTGTAAACCGGGTCGGTGTGCCACGGGAAAAACAAGTATCGCCAGGAACGCGAATGCTTTTCTTCCTCGGGGGTGGTAAGGGCTTGATCCATGTAGTCCCACAAGTGACCGTTTTTCCCTCCTTTCCATGTGGTTTCAACTATGATCTGCCCTTTCCGCGCTGCCTGGATCGCTCCCGTCTGGATCTCCTCCGATCTCTTGGGGTCTTCACACTGAATCCATCCCCACTCACTGACGTGCAGGAAGTTACAGTTACCACCACGATACCCAGTAGCAGCGTAGATATTACTAGTGGTGTCGCCACCAACCTGAAACGCAAGCCTGTCATCATTGTTCTTAATCGTCTTCATGTCCTCCTGCATGAACGGAGGCAACTTCTCGTGGCAAACCTTAATTATATTCTCTAACTTCTTCGACGCATCGTTCTGGTTCCGATCAACAATACCCGCCTCATAACCAGCATTCCGCATCGCCTGGTCATACATCATCACGTCAATCCCCGTACTCATCCCGCGACGACGAGCTTTAGGAATAATGATCTTCTTGTGACCCTCAATCAAGACTGCCTCAAATACCTCCTGCTGCTCAGGGAATGGCTTAAATTGCACAATCCGCCCGTCATCCTCCCTCTTAATATGGTAGAGATTATTCAATCGCCAAAACGGATCACTAAGCTTCTGAAGCAATTCCTCTGCCTCAGCCTCCTTCTTAGCTTTCTCCCTAGCTCGCTTTATCGGTTGACCGGCCATTAACTCTTAGGGGCAAAGGCTTCCATGTCGATAGTGTGCTCGGACTTGCACAGCTGATAGTGCTTATCCCCAGCCCTCCACTCCGTAGAAGGCAGCATCACACTCCCACACGGACAGTAGTTAATCTCTGCCGCCCTCACCGGCTTCTCTATCATCGGCTTGAACCCTGGCTTAACCCTAGTCCCGGCTGGTAACTCCTCAGTGATAGGATTAAATCCAGGCACTATCGCAGCCTTGATCTTCTCCGCAGTAGCTCGATCCAACACCGCTTTCTGATCCTGCGGGTCATACCTCTCACTCTCAGGCGCAGCAGCTATCAAACCATCCAACTTACTCAACTCCTCATGCCCGTCCATCCGCTCAACAACCGCTGACAGCCCGTGCTCCTGCCTAGCCAAGTCAGCACTCACCTTCCCTATCCGACCAGATTGAGATAATACCCCATCTGCAATCGCAGCTATACGCACGTCATACTCCTCCAATCGGGCCATCACAGCCTCAACTTCTTTCTCATTCTTCATTTGGTTATGAAACCCGTTTTACATTTTTTCAAAACTCTGTCCAGCATTTTCCGCGCACTCTCCACTATGGCAATCCTTTCTACCCACACCTCACTTCCTCTGGTGAGTTCCGCTTTCTACTTAGGGTCAGTTTTGTCTTCTGGGGGGGACGGCGCTCCTAATATATACCAGACGAAGTCCGGTCGCCATTTGCGCCCCACCCCGCCAATCGTGATAGGTAGCGGCAATCGCTGGTGAGTTTCTCGAATCGTGATGATCGGTCGAGAGCTAGAATTAGTGATCGTCGATAGTACTAGAAGAGGCTGAATCAGGGGCATCGGGCTTGGGTGAGGTGGTGGTCTTGGCCTTGCTCTTGCGCTTCTTGGGTGCTTTGACACGCTTTAGAGGCTCTGTACGTGGCACACACGAGTCATCAAGGACAATGGTGCGCGCTTTATCGCCTTCTAGAGCCCTTAACTGGGCCAAAGGACTAATGACGACCTCGCCGGAGTGCTTGTGATCGATCATGAGATTATCACCGTACACCTTCGGCAATAGCTTTGAGGCTATCCACTTGGACGAGTCAACAATCAGTCTCCGCCTTTGGATCTCCGCGTGCGCCAGCTTGGGGTCATCATGAAGCGGCGCGTTGGCATTTTCCATAA
>TARA_R110000850_G_scaffold249946_1_pt1 | contig 44709 bp, 46 predicted proteins | sample TARA_R110000850 | Tara Oceans TARA_R110000850 (sample SAMEA4397586) | marine metagenome | biome: Polar Biome; feature: [SRF] surface water layer (ENVO:00010504); material: water (ENVO:00002006), including particulate matter (ENVO:01000060) such as... | depth 5 m
TATTGATTAGACAAGAAAAAGCCCGTAAACCGTTTGTTTATGCGGTGTTACGGGCTTAATTGCTAGTTGTAATGGTGGAGTCGGGGGGAATTGAACCCCCGTCCGCGGGACCTCTGCAGGCAGTTCTACATGCTTAGTCAACCCATTTTAAAATTTTAACCTCGGATCATGCCGGCTGACGGGCCCTTCCTTGGCGAGTCACTAAGATTTAAGCATTAACTTCGTAACCCAGCTAATGCCGATTCCTTGTATATGACGCTGCTGTAGGTTTCCCTACCTAGCCCAAAGACAAACTAGTGCAGCGGCTCACCGCTTAAGCGGCCAGAGCGAAACGCTCGTCGTTGGCGTTTATATTTTTTCCAGTGGATTTACGAGCGAACTGGTGCTCGGCATGCCCTACGCTGTTTCGCGACCCACGTCGAAGCCAGATCGACCCCTTAGTGGAATAACGATTGTAACGTATAACAGTAAGTTAGAGGTGCAGCCCTACAAAAAGTTCCCGCTGCCGCCCCAATTAAGCCACCCGTTGCAACAATGCTTGTACAGCTGGCCAAATTTCATGTGCTGAATCCACTACCGCATCGGCGTTCCAGCGCGGAATATCTTCCACCTGGCAATAGCCATAAGCCGCCGCAATAGTGGGCATGCCTGCAGCTTTGCCCGCCACAATATCGCGCTCATCGTCGCCAACGTAAATGCAGTCTTCCGGCTGGAATCCGGTTTTTTCCGCCGCATACAATAACGGAGCAGGGTGGGGCTTTGCATGCCCGGCGGTATCGCCGCCCACCGTTACCGCACACTCGGCTTCAAGTTGCAGATGCCGCACAATGGGAACCGCCAGGTATTCAACCTTGTTGGTGACGATGCCCCATTGAAATCCTTCGGCTTTCAACGTTGCCAGAAGCTCACCCACACCAGGGAAAAGTCGTGTGAGCGAGGTCATTTGTTTTTCGTATTCGCTTAGAAAACGTATACGATGTTCTTCATACTCGGGGTGGTCCGGCGCCAAATCTAAGCCGGCCTTCAATAAACCGCGCGCGCCTTGCGACGCCATCGGGCGCAAGAGTTCGTAGGGTAGGGGTTCAAGCCCTTTTTGCACACGCATGGTGTTGGCCGCGGCGGCCAGGTCGGGTGCTGTGTCGGCCAGTGTGCCGTCGAAATCGAACAGAATCAGTTTTTGCATTACAGGACTTTACGTGTTGCCATGAGGTAGTTCACCGAGGTGTCGCGCGATAACTTGTAAATATCGGTTATTGGGTTGTATTCCATGCCCGCCATTTTTTCCACTTTCAGGCCGCCCAGGCGTGCTGCCTGGGCCAACTCGCTGGGCTTAACGAAATTTTCGTAGCTGTGCGTGCCTCGTGGCAACAAACGCAAAACGTATTCGGCACCCACAATGGCGAACAGAAATGATTTGGGATTGCGGTTCAAGGTGGAAAAAAACGCCCAACCACCCGGCTTCAACATTTGCCCGCACGCCTGCACAATAGCAGCCGGATCGGGTACGTGTTCCAGCATTTCCATACATGTGACGACATCGAACTGGCCGGCATGTTGGTGAGCGAAGTCTTCGGCGCTGATCTCTTCGTAATTCACTTTTACGCCCGATTCCAAACTATGCAACTTGGCAACCGTTAACGATTTCTTTGCCAGGTCGATGCCCGTAACGTTTCCCCCGCTGGTGGCCATACTTTCCGCCAGAATACCGCCACCGCAGCCTACGTCGACAATGTTTTTGCCGTCGAGTGAACCTACCGTTTCGCGTATCCAGTTCAGGCGCAGCGGGTTAATGGCATGAAGCGGCTTGAATTCACTTTCGGGATCCCACCAGCGCGATGCCAGCGCGCTGAATTTTTCCAGCTCGGCCGGGTCGACATTATTTGTTGTGGCGCTGGATGAGGACGCATTATTGGAAGCAGAGGTTTGTGTCATGTTACGGCCCAAAAAACGAAAAGGGGTGCCCGAGGGCACCCCTTAATTGTAGCGTTATACGCGCAAATTACTTGCGGGTACCTACAATTTCGATCTCTACACGGCGGTTTTGTGCACGACCTTCGCGAGTAGCGTTGCTGGCGATAGGATCGGACTCACCTTTGCCTTCAGCGTAGATACGGTTGGCAGGAATACCTTTGCTAACCAGGTACTCTTTAACCGTGTTGGCACGACGCTGGGACAAGCCCATGTTGTACTGTTCGGTACCGATGGAGTCGGTGTGACCAACAGCGATAACGGTTTCAAGATTCAAGCCTTGTGCCTGAGCAGCAACTTGATCCAGAACTTGACGACCAGCAGGCTTCAACGTGGATTTGTCGAAGTCGAAGAAGGTGTCGGCGTTCAGAACAACTTTCGTTGCTTGAGGTGCTTGAACAGGTTCTTGCTGAGCAACGGGTACACCGTCACAGCCGGGCAGGCCTGTAGCGGGTGTCCAGAAGCTATCGCGCCAGCACAATTCGTTGGTGCCGTTCATAACGGGGCCACCAGAAGAATTCTGCCAGTTGTCGATGGTTTGCGCAGAAACTGCACCGGAAGCCGAAAAGGCGGCAATAGCAAGGGCTAGTGCGAATTTGGAGGGTTTATTCATGTTTCTCCTCGTTTGAGCTTAATGCTGGTAAGTGACCGCAGCGAACCTCCGCCGCATATAAAAAACGTAACCAGTATAGCAATGCAATGGTTTGGTTCAAAGAATTGCACTGGATTTTCATGCTTTGTTAGGCCGAATCTTACGGCATTTTCGTGTTGTTCGTTACCCCTATATGGGCATGACGTGTCCAGTTGTGCGTAATTCTACCTTAAGTTCCCCGATATTGTTGGTTTTAGGCAACGGCAAAGGTAAGATTGGAAGGTGCTAGAATTTGCCATTCGCCCAAAGTGGGTCAGCCAACCTAATTTTCTTCAAGAACTGAAACTATATGGATTCCTTCGCCAAGGAGACGCTTCCTATTTCGCTGGAAGAGGAGATGCGCCGCAGCTATCTTGATTACGCGATGAGCGTAATTGTGGGGCGTGCGCTGCCGGATGTTCGCGACGGCTTGAAGCCGGTTCATCGTCGTGTGCTGTTCGCCATGCATGAGCTTAACAACGACTGGAACCGGGCGTACAAGAAGTCTGCGCGTATTGTGGGTGACGTCATCGGTAAATATCACCCTCATGGTGATTCCGCCGTGTACGACACCATTGTTCGCATGGCACAGAACTTCTCGCTGCGCTATCCGCTGGTCGACGGGCAGGGCAATTTTGGCTCGGTCGATGGTGACAGCGCCGCCGCCATGCGTTACACGGAAATCCGTTTGGCCAAGATCGCGCATGAATTATTGGCTGATATAGATCAGGAAACGGTGGATTTCGGCCCCAACTACGATGGCAGTGAGCAGGAGCCTTTGCTGTTGCCTTCGCGTTTGCCCAATCTGCTGGTGAACGGCAGTGCCGGTATCGCAGTGGGTATGGCTACCAATATTCCGCCACACAATTTGTCGGAGGTGGTGGACGGCTGCCTATATTGTTTGCGTAATCCCGAGTGCACGGTTGATGAGCTTATCGAGCTTATCCCTGCACCCGACTTTCCTACCGGCGGCATTATCTATGGTGTTTCCGGTGTGCGAGAAGGTTATCGCACGGGTCGCGGTCGTGTCATTATGCGTGCCAAAACGCATTTCGAAGACCTAGAGAAAGGAAACCGGCAAGCGATTATTGTTGATGCCATTCCGTATCAGGTGAACAAGAAAACGTTGCAGGAACGCATCGCGGAACTGGTCAACGAAAAGAAAATCGAAGGTATCTCCGATATTCGTGACGAGTCCGACAAAGACGGGATGCGTCTTGTTATCGAGCTCAAGCGCGGCGAAGTGCCGGAAGTGGTGCTGAATAATTTGTACAAGCACACGCAGTTGCAGGACACCTTCGGTATGAACTTTGTGGCGCTGGTCGACGGCCAGCCGCGCTTGTTGAACCTGAAGCAAATTGTTGAGTACTTCCTGTCGCATCGTCGGGAAGTGGTGACGCGTCGCACGGTTTACCAACTGCGCAAGGCGCGCGAGCGCGGCCATGTGCTGGAAGGTTTAGCGGTGGCGCTGGCCAATATCGACGACTTCATCGCCATTATCAAGGCAGCGCCGACACCGCCGGTGGCGCGTCAGGAGCTCATGTCGCGTTCGTGGGATTCCTCGCTGGTGCGCGAAATGCTCCAGCGCGCCGATGCGGGTGAGACACCAGGCGGTCGGGTAGCGTACCGGCCTGAATCGTTGCCCGAAGGCTTTGGCTTGCAAGACGACGGCATGTATCGTTTAAGCGATACACAGGCGCAGGAAATCCTGAATATGCGCCTGCAGCGCCTTACCGGCCTGGAGCAAGACAAGATCGTTAATGAGTACAAAGACATCATGGATACGATCACCGATTTGCTCGATATCCTGGCGCGTCCTGAGCGTATTACCAACATTATTGCCGACGAACTCGCCGCCATTAAGAATGAGTTCTCCACCGGCACAAAAGACATTCGTCTTTCGGAAATTGAGCACAACGCAACCGAACTGGATACTGAAGACCTGATCACCCCCATGGATATGGTGGTGACGTTATCGCAGTCGGGTTATATCAAGAGCCAGCCGTTGTCTGAATACCGGGCGCAGAAGCGGGGCGGTCGCGGCAAGCAGGCCACCACCATGAAAGAGAACGACTTTGTCGATCAACTCTTCATCGCCAACACGCATGATTACCTCTTGTGCTTCTCCGATCACGGCCGCGTGTATTGGCTGAAGGTGTGGGAAGTGCCACAAGGGTCGCGCAACTCGCGTGGTCGACCCATTGTGAATATGTTCCCGCTTATGGAAGGCGAGAAAATTACTGTGGTGCTGTCTGTAAAAGAGTTCAGCGAAGATCACTTTGTCTTCATGGCCACGTCGCGCGGTACGGTTAAGAAAACACCGTTGTCTGACTTCTCCAACCCGCGCAAAGCCGGCATTATTGCGGTTGGGCTCGACGAGGGCGATTACCTTATCGGTGCCGAGCTTACCGATGGCAAGCACGACATTATGCTGTTCTCCGATGCGGGCAAAGCCGTGCGTTTCGATGAGAACGACGTCCGTCCCATGGGCCGTACCGCACGTGGTGTACGCGGCATGATGCTGGAAGACGGGCAAACCGTTATTTCCATGCTGGTGTCGAACGACGAATCGCTTAGCGTGCTTACCGCTACTGAAAACGGCTATGGCAAACGTACGCCTATTACCGAATATACCCGCCATGGTCGTGGCACGAAGGGCATGATCGCTATTCAGGCCAGCGCGCGTAACGGCAAAATGGTCAGCGCCGTGTTGGTGCATGCCAGTGACGAAATCATGCTCATTACAAATTCGGGCGTGTTGATTCGCACACGTGTATCTGAAATTCGTGAAATGGGTCGCGCCACGCAGGGTGTCACGTTAATCAATGTTGATGAAAACAGCTATTTGTCGGGCGTGCGTCGTATTGTGGAAAGTGATGTCGACGATGTCGAGCTTCTGGACGACGTTGATAATGATGACGTCGAAGGCACAAGCGCTGCGGATAGCAGCGATGCGACGGATGTCGGCGATCAAGGCGGAAACGACTCACCCGCCGATGATTCCAACGACTCGGATTCGGAGGATCGCTAATGCGCCCCTGGAATTTTTCCGCCGGCCCTTCAGCGCTGCCATTGCCGGTGCTGGAGCAGGCTGCGCAGGAAATGACCGATTGGCATGGCAGTGGCTTGTCGGTTATGGAGATGAGTCACCGCGGCAAACATTTTCTTCAAATCATCAATGAGGCCCACGACGATCTGCGTGAGCTGTTGTCTGTTCCCGATGATTTTGAAATTTTGTTTATGCAGGGTGGTGCCACCGCTGAAAATGCCATTATTCCGTTGAACCTGATAGGTCGTCAGGGTTTGGGCAAGGCCGATTACGTGTTATCGGGAATTTGGTCGGAAAAGTCGTGCAAAGAGGCCCGACGCTACGGCGATGTGGCCGTGGCGGGCAGTAGCGGATGCGCTTCCGTGATCAATGGTCTTTCCCAGGCAGCTTTCACCTGGTTTCCCGAGCCGGCGCAATGGCAGTTGCGCGACGATGCCGCCTATGTGCACCTGTGCAGCAATGAAACCATTGGTGGTGTGGAGTTCGTTAATTGGCCCGATCTGAATGCCTTGGGTGCGAAAGGCGTGCCGTTGGTGGTGGATGCGTCATCGCACATATTGTCGCGACCCATTGATTTTTCCAATGTTGGCTTGGTGTATGCCGGTGCGCAAAAGAATGCAGGCCCGGCCGGCGTCACGCTGGTTATGATTCGCAAAGACTTGATTGGTCATGCTTTACCGCATTGCCCCTCGGCTTTCGACTACGCAAATGTGGCGGCTTCGGGCTCCATGTTCAATACGCCACCCACTTACGCAATTTACGTCATGGGCCTGGTATTCAAGTGGCTCAAGCAACATGGCGGGGTCGCCGCCATCGAACAGGTCAATATACAAAAAGCCAACGCGCTGTACGACTATATCGACGCCTCCGGCTTTTATGAAAACCGGGTTCATCCCAGCGTGCGTTCTCGCATGAATGTGCCGTTTTTTCTGGCGAACGAAGCATTGAACACAACGTTCTTGGCCGAATCCGAGCAGGCGGGTTTGTTTCAGTTGAAAGGGCACAAAAGCGTAGGCGGGATGCGCGCATCCATCTACAATGCCATGCCGCTTGAGGGCGTGCAGGCGCTGGTGAGTTTCATGCAAGAGTTTGAACGTCGCCACGGATAAGAAAAGTTTGCCATGGATAAAGATTTGCAGGCCAGTTTGACGCCGTTGCGTGAAGCAATTGACGCGATTGATAAGGAAATTTTGTCTTTGTTGAATCAGCGTGCCCGCACGGCACAGCAAGTTGGTGAAGTAAAAGAGGCTTTTGATGCCGCCGGCCCGGTACTGAAACCCGAGCGTGAGGCCAGCTTGATTCGCCGTTTGCAATCACTGAACCAGGGCCCGTTTACGGAAGAGGGCATTGAGTCGGTATGGCGTGAAATTATTTCTGTCTGCCGTGGTCTGGAGCGCACGTTGATTGTGGCTTATCTGGGCCCGCAAGGTTCGTTTTCAGAGCAGGCTGCTTTAGAGCAGTTTGGTCATTCCGTTCAAAAAATGCCGTGCGCGAATTTCGATGAAGTGTTTCGCGCGGTTGAGTCGGGTCAGGCGGATATTGGCATGGTACCTGTGGAGAATTCCACAGAGGGCGCTGTGAGCCGGACACTGGATTTGTTATTAAACTCTTCTCTGAAGGTCATGGGCGAGCGCTCACTCAGTATTCAGCATTGCCTGATGACGCAATCGGGGACGATGGACGGCATTACCACGGTAATGGCGCATCCGCAGGCATTGGCGCAATGTCAGGCTTGGTTGGGTCGACACTATCCGCAACTGAGTCGCGATGCGGCGTCCAGTAATGCCGAAGCAGCGCGCGTGGCGGCTGAGAACGCCAAGGTGGCTGCGATTGCAGGGGCGGCTGCGGCAGACGCCTGGAATTTGAAAGTTGTGGCGCCGGGTATTCAAGATGATCCGCATAATCGCACCCGCTTTCTGGTGGTGGGTGCCGACGACGTCGCCCCGTCCGGTCACGACAAAACAAGCCTTATTTTGGCAGTACCGAACCGCGCCGGTGCAGTTTATGACATGTTGGAGCCGATTGCCCGCAACGGCGTGTCGATGTCGCGGCTGGAGTCGCGACCGGCGCGCACCGGTCAGTGGGAATATTATTTCTATGTCGATGTTTTGGGGCATCAAAGCGACCCTGCCGTTAAGGCAACGCTGGTTGATTTGAAGAAACGCGCCGCTTTTTTCAAGGTGCTGGGTTCTTACCCCGTGCAATAACGGGGCGAATTGCATGGAAAATTCTCCGCCTTTCCCGTCGATTGATGTTTTGGCCATTGTGGGCGTGGGCTTGATTGGTGGTTCGTTTGCGGCGGCGTTACGCAAAGCAGGGCGGGTTAAGCGCGTGCTGGGTGTAGGGCGGCGGCCAGGGCCGCTGGCGCAGGCCAGGCGCCTGGGTCTTATCGACGAGGCGGTATCGCTTGAAGAGGCGGCCGGGCAGGCCGACGTTATCTTGCTGGCTTCGCCGGTGGGATCCATGCCGGCTTTGTTTCGCGGGTTGGCGCCTCATTTGAAAGAAACCACGCTGTTAACCGACGCAGGCAGTACCAAGGCCGATGTTGTGAAAGCGGCATACGAAGCCTTGGGAGGGCGCGTTGGGCAGTTCGTGCCGGGCCACCCCATTGCGGGCGCTGAAAAAACCGGCCCCGAGTCTGCCGAAGCAGGCCTGTATGAAGGCAGGCATGTTGTTCTCACCCCCTTGCCTGAAAATTCAGCGGTGATGCGTCAGCAACTAACGCAGTTATGGGAGGCCGTGGGGGCACGGGTTGTACTCATGGATCCGGAAAGTCACGATCGCGCCTTGGCGTCGGTAAGCCACTTGCCCCACTTTCTGGCTTCTGTTTTTATGGAGCAGGTCGCGGCTTGTGCCGACGCCGATTTGCGTCTTGGTTTGGCCGGAACCGGTTTCCGGGATTTTACTCGTGTGGCGGCGGGGTCGGCCGAAATGTGGCGCGATATTTTTATGGCCAATCGTGAAGCGGTGTTGCGTGAACTCAACGATTTTCGTGTCACGCTGGATGAGGCCGAGTCGGCCTTGCGCGACGAAGATGCGCAAAAGCTTTACGACATGCTTGAACGCGCCGCGTTGGCGCGGCGTTTTTGGGGTAGCAGGAGCGGTTTGTCATGAGTTCTTCCGGTGTCAGAGAGCCGTTGGGTCGTCTGGTGTTGCCGCCCTCCACTGAAGCGTCCGGGCAAATGACACTGCCGGGATCCAAAAGCATTTCCAATCGCGTGTTATTACTGGCCGCACTGGCCCAGGGGCAAACGCGGATTCGGGGGTTATTGGATTCGGACGACACCCGGGTCATGCTGGCGGCGTTGGAAACGCTGGGCCTGACGCTTCAGCGGGTATCTGATACCGAAGTGTGGGTAACAGGCCAGGCGGTTTTTAAAAACCGGCAAGCAGATTTGTTTCTTGGAAATGCCGGCACGGCGTTTCGGCCGCTTACTGCGGCTCTGGCCCTGATGGGGGGGGATTTCCGGCTGTCGGGTGTGCCGCGCATGCATGAGCGACCGATTGGCGACTTGGTCGACGCTTTGCAACAACTGGGAGCCGGGATTCAATATGAGGCCCAGACGGGCTATCCGCCATTGAAAATTTCACCCGCGCAAACAACCGTGAATCCGTTCACGCGGGTTAAGGGGTCGGTTTCCAGCCAGTTTCTTACTGCTTTGCTCATGGCGGCGCCGCTGGCCACAGCCCGAATGGGGCGACCCCTTGTCATTGAGGTCGAGGGCGACCTGATTTCGAAACCCTATATTTTGATCACGCTTAATTTAATGGCGCATTTCGGCGTGCAGGTTAAACGTGAAGGTTGGTCCCGTTTTACGGTGCCGGCTGATGCACACTATGTTTCGCCGGGCGATATCATGGTCGAGGGCGACGCCTCTTCAGCGTCGTACTTTATGGCGTTGGGTGCCATTGGGGGCGGCCCGGTTACCGTGCATGGCGTGGGTGCCGACAGTATTCAGGGAGACATTGCCTTTGCGCAAACGTTGGAGGAAATGGGCGCGCAGGTGAATTGGGGTGCGCATTCGGTTTCTGTTTCAGGGCCGTGTGTGGCCAAGGGGGGGCGGTTACGTGCCTTCGATAAAGATTTCAACCTTATTCCCGACGCGGCGATGACGGCAGCTGCTTTGGCCCTGTACGCTGACGGCCCTTGCCGGTTGCGTAATATCGGAAGCTGGCGCGTAAAAGAGACCGATCGAATCCACGCGATGCATACTGAATTGGCCAAACTGGGCGCGCAAGTTGAGTCGGGGTCTGATTGGTTAAGGGTCACCCCTCCGGCAATGCCCGGCAGTTGGCGGGCCGCCGAGATTGAAACCTACGACGATCATCGGATGGCTATGTGTTTTTCGTTGGCGGCGTTTGGACCGGTACCGGTAACCATTCTTGATCCCGCATGCGTTAGTAAAACCTTTCCTGATTATTTCAACATCTATAGCAAACTGGTGAAATGACGATTAATACGCAAGATGTTCCGGTCATTGCGATTGATGGGCCCACCGCATCCGGCAAGGGCACAGTGGCACAGCGTGTGGCACAGCACTTGGGTTGGGCGGTGCTGGATAGTGGTGCGTTGTATCGTCTGACTGCGCTGGCCTGCATGCAAAATGGGGTGGTCGACAACAATGAAGCCGAGGCGGCACGAATTGCCGCAGGCCTGGATGTGCAGTTTCATCATGGCGCGATCTGGCTGGACGGCCGGGATGTAACGGCGGCGATTCGTGAGGAGCCCGTTGGTGTGTTCGCTTCGCGCATTGCCGCTTTTGGTATGGTCCGGCAGGCATTATTGGAGCGCCAGCGCGCATTCAGGCGGCTGCCCGGGTTGGTGGCCGATGGCCGGGATATGGGTACCGTTGTGTTCCCAAATGCCCCTTTAAAAATATTTTTGGTGGCGGATGTTGCAGCACGTGCTGAAAGACGCTGTAAGCAGTTGAAGGAAAAGGGTTTTTCTGCTAACCTTTCGAGTTTGATGGAGGATCTGCAGGCGCGCGATGAGCGTGACCGTACCCGCAGCAATGCACCGCTGGTACCTGCACCCGATGCCATTACCATTGATTCTTCAAATTTAACCATTGAAGAAACCGTGAATGCAGTACTCGACCACTGGTCGAAAATTGGGGCCTGAATTTAGCTGGAAGCCGCGTTATTCCAACGTATTCAGTTTTTCAGGCAATGTTTAACTCCACTGGGGCAATGGTTGCCTTGGTGTGTTTTTACCGGCCGTCTTGGCCTATGGATTGAATTTAATGTCCTCAACTTTAACCCCTGAAGCCGCTATTGGCGGCGAAAGCTTTGCCGATCTTTTTGCTGAAAGTCTGAAAACCCAAGACATGAAGTCTGGCGAAGTTATTTCGGCAGAAGTCCTTCGTGTTGATCACAATTTCGTCGTTGTTAACGCCGGCCTTAAATCGGAAGCTTTGATTCCGCTGGAAGAGTTCCTGAATGATCAGGGCGAGCTGGAAGTCAAGGAAGGTGATTTTGTTTCGGTTGCGATTGATTCGCTCGAAAATGGCTACGGCGACACCATTCTGTCGCGTGATCGCGCCAAGCGCCTGTCGGCCTGGCTGTCGCTCGAACAGGCGCTGGAATCCGGCGAACTGGTTAACGGCACCATCACCGGCAAAGTGAAGGGTGGTCTTACTGTCATGACGAACGGTATCCGCGCATTCCTGCCCGGCTCACTGGTCGACATGCGTCCTGTTAAAGACACCACGCCCTACGAGGGCAAAACGCTTGATTTCAAAGTTATCAAGCTCGATCGCAAGCGTAACAACGTTGTGCTGTCGCGCCGTGCGGTGCTTGAGGCCAGCATGGGCGAAGAGCGCGAAAAGCTGCTCGAAACATTGCACGAAGGTGCGGTTGTCAAAGGTATCGTCAAGAACATCACCGACTACGGTGCGTTTATCGACCTGGGCGGTATCGACGGTCTCTTGCACATTACCGACATGGCGTGGCGCCGTGTGCGTCATCCTTCCGAAGTTCTGTCCGTTGGCCAGGAAGTGGAAGCCAAAGTACTCAAGTTCGATCAAGAGAAGAGCCGTGTTTCACTGGGTGTGAAGCAATTGGGCGAAGATCCCTGGATCGGTCTGGCACGTCGTTACCCACAAGGTACGCGTTTGTTCGGTAAAGTCACGAACCTCACCGACTACGGTTCATTTGTCGAGGTTGAAGACGGTATTGAAGGCCTGGTTCACGTTTCCGAAATGGATTGGACCAACAAGAACGTTGACCCACGCAAAGTCGTCACCCTGGGTGAAGAAGTTGAAGTCATGGTTCTGGAAATCGATGAAGATCGTCGTCGTATTTCGCTGGGCATGAAGCAGTGCCGCCAGAACCCGTGGGAAGAGTTTGCCATGAACTTCAAGCGCGGTGACAAGGTTAGCGGTGCAATCAAATCCATCACTGATTTTGGCGTATTCGTGGGCTTGCCTGGTGGTATCGACGGTCTGGTGCATTTGTCTGACCTGTCCTGGTCCGATACGGGTGAAGAAGCAGTTCGCAACTTCAAGAAGGGCGACGAGATCGAAGCCGTTGTCTTGGGTATCGACACCGATAAAGAGCGTATTTCCCTGGGTATCAAGCAACTTGAGGGCGACCCCTTCAACAACTTCGTTGCTACTTACGACAAGGGTGCAGTTGTTCCCGGCGTAATCAAATCAGTTGAAGCGAAAGGGGCTGTCGTCAATCTGTCGCTCGACGTTGATGGCTATCTGCGTGCTTCTGAAATTTCCAGTGGTCGTGTTGAAGACGCCACAACGGTATTGAAAGAAGGCGAAAGCGTTGAAGCCATGATCATCAACGTTGATCGCAAGGCGCGTTCCATTCAGTTGTCCATCAAGGCTCGTGATAACGCTGAAACTGCTGAAACACTGCAGCGTATGACTGAAGCAAGTGCATCGTCCGGTACAACGAATCTGGGTGCATTGCTGAAAGCCAAGCTCGACCAGCAACGTGACGACGGTTAATTGGTGTGACTAAGTCAGAACTGATCGCCTTATTGGCCACCCGGTATCCGCAACTTGCGTTGCGTGATACCGACCTGGCTGTGAAAACGGTGCTTGAAGCCATGACTCAGGCGTTGGCTGATGGCCAGCGTATTGAAATCCGTGGCTTCGGCAGTTTCTCTTTATCGAAGCGGGCGCCTCGTGTAGGGCGTAATCCCAAATCGGGAGAAAAAGTTATGGTACCGGGTAAACAGGTTCCCCATTTCAAGGCCGGCAAAGAGCTGCGTGAGCGGGTTGATGCAGCATTTGAGCAGGAACAGGCCGGCAACAAGGCAGAGAAAGCTGAACTTTTTCCAACGTCGTACGACACGAAAATTGCGCATGGCTAGCTAACGCACGCCAAAGTAAATTTGCTGTACCGAAGAAGCCGGAACCCGCAATGGTTCCGGTTTTTTCATTTCAGATGTGTCCGAGCGGCTACCCTCGATAAATTCCCTTTACAATTGTCATCACTGAAATATTTGCGGAGCCATTGTCATGCGCTATATCGTATGGACATTGCGACTGATTATCTTTGTCGTTGTCTTATTGTTTGCCTTGAAGAACACGAATCCGGTTGAGGTCGGCTTCTATGGTGACCATGTTGTGTCGGGTGTGCCACTTATTGTGGTCATGCTGGTGGCGTTTGTTATTGGTATTGCGTTTGCGCTGCTTGCTGTCGTGCCGGCCACGCTGCGCCGCAGGCGGGAATTGAAAAAAACCCAACGTGAGGTTCAACGCTTGCAGGACAGCCTTGCAACGCGCGAAGTTCAGGGTCATCCGGATCCTGAGCCGGTCGTACCGTTGGCACCGCTGTAGTAGTTTTTTATTGCCTGATTCCAATATACAAGGCTTGATACATGGATTTTGAACCGTGGTGGCTCATTGCCGTTCCCGTTCTGTTTGGCTTGGGCTGGATTGCTGCGCGCGTGGATATTCGGCAAATGTTGTCTGAAACCCGCAGTTTGCCCGACTCTTACTTCAAGGGTCTGAACTTTATTCTCAATGAAGAGCCCGACCGTGCAATTGATGCATTTGTCGAGGTGGCCAAGCTCGATCCCGAGACGACGGAGTTGCATTTTGCATTGGGGAGTTTGTTCCGGCGCCGGGGTGAAATGGAGCGGGCCATTCGGGTGCACCAAAGCTTGTTGTCGCGTGCCGATTTACCGCAAGCAGAGCGCGAGCATGCATTGCATGAAATAGCGCATGATTATTTGAAAGCGGGCATGCTTGATCGCGCTGAAGAGGCTTTCTTACAGGTGGAGCATACACGTTTTGCCGTCTCAGCCGTGCGAGCCCTGATTAGAATTTATGAGTCTGAGCACGATTGGCCTCGAGCAATAGAGGCGGTAAAGCGTTTAACTGCGTTGGTTGATGAGCCTGTTCCGCAGTTGGTTCATTATCAGTGTGAACAGGCGCTGAGTGCGTTGTCGCAAAAGCCTGCCAAGCTCGACGTTGCACAAACTGCCCTTGATGCCGCGGAGAATGCGGCCAGAATCCTTAAAGTGCAGCGCAAAGGGGCGGCATATCAGGCTCGTATTGCCATATTACGGGCAGCGTTGTGTCGTGCCAAAGGTGAGTCGGCTCCAGAACGGGTTTATTTGGAATCAATTTTGTCCGACGCCCCTGATTACGCCGGCCTGGTGGCGGCGGATCTCCTTGAAAACTATCGCCAGTCCGGCCATACGGACCAAGGCCTAGCTATCTTGAAGTCGCACTACGCCCTGTATCCATCGCTTGATTTGTTCAATCTGCTCTTTCGCGAACTGCGCAGCCAGGAAGGTTATGGTCCGGCATGGGCTTTTGCACGTGAAGCGCTGCGTTCGAAGCCGTCTTTACTGGGGCTCGATCGTCTTCTTGAGGCGGAACTGGCGGCTGATCACCGGGCTCAAGCTGACTCCCCCGCGGCAACGGCGGTGGCTCAGGCCGACCTCAGCCTGCTGCGTAGTCTTATTCATAAGCACAGTCAGCGTTTAGATCGTTATGCCTGCACCCAATGCGGCTTTGAGGCACGCAATTATTATTGGCAATGCCCGGGTTGCAATGCGTGGGAAACCTATCCACCCCGGCGCCTGGAGGAAATAAGATGACGGTCTTCCCGCAAGATAAAGTGGCGCGGGCGCGAGTGTTGGTGGTGGGCGATATTATGCTTGACCGCTATTGGTTCGGAGAGGTGGAGCGTATTTCGCCCGAAGCACCGGTTCCGGTTGTGCATGTTGCGCGCCGCGAGAACCGTTTGGGCGGCGCGGCTAACGTGGCGCGTAATATCGCCGCGCTGGGTGGGCAAACCACCCTGATCGGGGTGGTGGGCGACGATGAGGCCGGGGTTGAAATTGAAAATCTTGCCGTGCAGGATAATATTGCAACTTGTCTGGTTACCGACCCGGTGTTGCACACCACGCTGAAAATGCGCGTGCTTGGGCGGCAACAGCAAATGTTGCGTATTGATTTCGAAGAGCATCCCGGCGAGGCCAGCCTGGCTCAGGTAAAAGCATTATTTGCCGCGCAGTTGCAGCATCATGATGTGGTTGTGCTTTCTGACTATGCCAAGGGTGCGCTTGCCCATGTCGAGGTCTTAATCGACATGGCGCGGGCGGCGAATCGCCCGGTATTGGTCGATCCCAAAGGGCATGATTACCAGCGTTATAAAGGGGCAACCATTATTACGCCGAACCGGCAGGAAATGCGTGAGGCGGTGGGTTATTGGTCTTCTGAGGCCGATCTTGAGATGCGTGCGCAGGCTTTGCGCCATAAATTGGCACTTGAAGCGTTACTGGTAACGCGCTCCGAACAAGGAATGACGCTGTTTCTTGAGGGGTCGCGTTTTCATGTCGATGCAGCCGCTCAAGAGGTGTTCGATGTTTCAGGCGCAGGTGATACGGTATTGGCAACGCTTGCGCTGATGCGCGCCGCGGGGTTGTCGTGGGAGGATGCTGTGGCATGGGCTAATCGGGCCGGCGGCGTTGCCGTGGGTAAATTGGGCACGTCGGTGGTAACAGTAGGAGAGTTAAGATGATTGTGGTTACCGGAGGTGCCGGTTTCATTGGCAGCAATATTGTAAAAGGCTTGAATGTACGGGGCATCAACGACATTTTGGTTGTCGATGACCTCACAGACGGCGATAAATTCATTAATTTGGTTAACCTGAACATTGCCGATTATTTGCATAAAGACGTATTTCGAGAGCGCCTTTTGAAGGGTCAGTTGTCGGGCATAGAAGCGGTCTTTCATCAGGGGGCCTGCTCCGACACAACCGAGCGTAACGGCCAGTACATGATGGATAACAATTATCGTGTCACCCTGGAGCTGTTCGAATGGTGCCAGCAAGCCAAGGTACCTTTTATTTACGCTTCATCGGCGGCGGTTTACGGTGCAGGTCCCAGTTACATTGAAGATATTTTGTATGAATCGCCGCTGAATGTTTACGGCTATTCGAAATTTTTGTTTGATCAGGTTTTGCGCCGCCGTTTAAGTGCATTGACGGCGCCGGCGGTGGGTTTACGGTACTTCAACGTGTATGGCCCTCATGAGCAGCACAAAGGGCGCATGTCTTCGGTTGCCTTTCATAATGCCAACCAATATCGCGAAGAGAGCCATGTACGCCTGTTTGGTGGCTGGGATGGCTACCCCGACGGAGGGCAACAGCGCGACTTTATTTATGTAGACGATGCCGTAGAGGTTAATTTGTATTTCCTTGAGCATCCTGAAATTTCCGGTATCTTTAACTGTGGAACGGGTCGGGCCCAGCCTTTCAATGACGTTGCGTGCGCGGTTGTCAACGCCTTGCGTATGGCTGAAGGCGAGTCGGAGCTGTCATTGCAGGAATTGGTGGATCAACAGCTTATTCACTACATTGACTTTCCGGAAGACCTGAAAGGACGTTATCAAAGTCACACCCAGGCCGATTTAACCCAATTGCGGGAAGCCGGGTACGACAAACCTTTCCACGACGTGCATACTGGGGTGACCAAATATATGCAATATCTGCTGGGGCAAGGGCGCTTATAAGCGCGTCAGTCGGCCTCTGTGGGTGCGTAGCTTTACGCATGGATAAACTGCAGGCTGGTCCATATCGGTTTTGGGCGCTTTCACGCAAGATCAAGCATTCGGGGATATCCCCCGATGTTTTTTCTTATCAGGAGCGCTTTCATGAATCCCTTTACTGAGTCAACGGTAGCCAAACCTTCGGATACAACCTGGCGTGAGCCCGCCACGGCGCCGGGATGGGTTAAGCAGTTGTCCCGAACTTGCCTGTGCCTTGCATTACTTGGAACGACTTATGCCAACACCGCGCACGCGGTCGACGTCAATGCCGCCACGCTGGCGCAACTCGAGACGGTGAAAGGCATTGGCCCCAAAACCGCCGGTATTATTATTCAGGAGCGGGCGCGCGGCGGCAGTTATGAGTCGTTTGAAGACTTATCTGATCGTGTGCGGGGTATTGGCCCGGCCAAGGTCGCAGCATTACGAACGGCCGGCCTTACTTTGGGGTCGGGTACCATGCCAAACAGCCCGAACAAGGTGTATGATTTACGCCATGAAAACATACATGACGATTGAAGATACCATCGGAAATACCCCTTTGGTTCGCTTGCAACGGATTCCGGGCAGCCTTGCGCAAAAGCGGGGTAATGTCATTTTGGCCAAGCTCGAGGGAAACAACCCGGCCGGGTCGGTAAAAGACCGCCCGGCGGCCTCAATGATTCGTCGTGCCGAGGCCCGAGGTGAAATCAAACCCGGCGATACGCTCATTGAAGCAACCAGCGGTAATACGGGCATTGCACTTGCCATGGCCGCCGCCATTCGTGGGTACCGCATGATTCTGATCATGCCCGACAATCTCTCGCTTGAACGTCGGGCCTCAATGGCGGCTTATGGTGCGGAACTGATTCTTACCAAAGCGAGCGATGGCGGCATGGAGTATGCGCGTGACCTGGCTATGAAAATGCAGGCAGAAGGCAAAGGCAAAGTGCTCGATCAATTTGCCAATCCAGACAATTTCCAGGCCCACATCGACACCACCGGCCCCGAGCTTTGGGAGCAAACCGAGGGTGAAATTACCCATTTCGTTAGCGCAATGGGTACAACCGGCACCATTATGGGGGTTGGCATGTATTTGCGCGGCCAAAACCCCGATATTCAAATTATTGGTGCGCAGCCGGCCGAGGGGTCGCAAATTCCGGGTATTCGTAAATGGTCAACCGCTTACCAGCCGAAGATTTATGATCCCTCGAAGGTTGACGTGTTCGAACTGATTGAACAATCGGAAGCAGAAACCATGGCGCGACGCTTGGCTGCCGAAGAGGGGATTTTTGGCGGTATATCGTCTGCCGGCGCACTGATAGCCGCGTTGCGTGTTGCCGAGCGGGTGGAAAACGCGACCATTGTGTTTATTGTGTGTGATCGCGGCGACCGTTATTTGTCGACGGGTGTATTTAACCCCGCCGACTAACTCAAAATGCGCGCCCGTAGCCCATGCGGTCAGCCAGGATGTTAGCGAGTTCAGCCACTGAAGTAGCATAGAAATAGCTGCGGTTGTATTCGGTTAATGCGAAAAAATTAGGTGTGGCAACCCGGTATTCGGCCAGGTTGCGTGGTTCATCCAATAGGTCGATTACGCCGACGGGGTGGCGTGTCCAGGCGTCGTTTTCGTGCCCGGCGCGCGCCTGGAAACCGGCTTTGTTAAGTTCAGGCCAAGTTAGATTGGGCGTTAGGCCGCCATCGACCCATTTGGCCGCGTCGGCAGGCACAATAACCGGTGCGAAAACCGGCAGGCCGGGCTCCCAGCCGTGCAGCCGCAGGAATCGGGCAACCGATGCAACAGCATCGGCAACACTGTGGTGCAGATTAATTCTACTGTCCCGGTCGCCGTCGGCGGCAAAACGCCGCAAACTGCCCGGCATGAATTGCGGCAGGCCCATGGCACCGGCAAATGAACCCGTCACGTTCATTGCATCGAGTTCTTTTTTCCAGTCCAGTTCAATCAGGTCTGCCAATTGGTCGCGAAACAATTGGCTTCGTTCAGGCCGGTTCGGATCGGGATTGCGGAAGCCCAAGGTGGCCAGTGCGTCGAGAACGGCAAAACTTCCGGTGTATCGCCCATAAAGCGTTTCAACGCCGATAATGGCAACAATAACCGATACCGGTACGCCGTAACGTTTTGCGGTGTCGTCAAGTAATGTCTGGTGCTCCTGCCAGAAACTCACACCCTGGTTAATTCGCACCGGTTCAACATAACGTTTTCTATAAGTGACCCAACTACGTTTTATGCGCCCTGAGGACGGCGTCATCAGCCGAGCAACCTTTGGGTTATAGTGAGCGGCTTGCAAGAGTTGCGTAACATGGTTCAGCGGAACGTTTCTGGTTTGTGATACTTCGTTGGCGTAGGCCTGAATGTCGGGTAGCAACCTTCCGTTGGCGTCGGTAAAACCCTTGGCCTGGTTAATTGACCCGCCGGCCTGAATGGCCGGCGCCTCTGCTGCGCGCGGTGCGACGTATGCCAAAGTGGTGATTGTTTCAGACGCTGGGCCGGCCGATGCCGAATTGTCATGGATAGCAGTGTCTGGGCTTTGAGCCTGGCTGGTTGCGACGTTAGGAGCCGAGGCGCATCCCGCCAGAACCATAACGATTGAAGCTTGCAATACTTTTACGGCTTTGAACATAATCTTCCTTATGCAGACCCTATATATTACTCATCCTGCCTGTCATCTGCACGAAATGGGTAGCTGGCATCCCGAGTGTCCTGAACGCCTCGATGCGATTAATGACCAGTTTCTGGCGAGTGGGATTGCGGGGTTGCTGCGATCATGTGAGGCGCGCGAGGCGCGCGAGGCTGATTTGCTGCGGGTTCATACCCACGAACACCTGGATTTCTTGAAAAAACACGTACCGTCGAGCGGGTATTTTGAGGTTGATCCGGATACCTATATGAATCCCCATACGTTGGCCGCAGCGCTGGCAGCGGCCGGAGCTGGATTAACGGCGGTGGATGAAATTATGAACAGACAGGCTCAGAATGCGTTTTGTGCGGTTCGTCCCCCAGGTCATCATGCCCGACCCGATCAGGCGATGGGGTTCTGTTTTTTGAATAATATCGGTGTAACTGTAGCGTATGCACTTGAAAAATATAATCTGAAAAAAGTCGCTATTATCGATTTTGATGTGCATCACGGCAATGGAACCGCAGAAATGTTTGCAGGTGACGCAAGGGTTTTGATGTGCAGCTTTTATCAGAATTTGATATTTCCTAACGTACACACTGAAAAAAAATCAGAAAATATGTTAAACATACCCGTTGAGGCCTATGCAACCGGTGACGTGGTTCGAAAATTGATTTCAGATCATTGGCTGCCGCGTTTGCAGGCTTTTGAGCCCGAGTTTATTTTTGTATCGGCTGGGTTCGATGCCCACAGAGAAGACGAATTGGCTCAGCTGGGTTTGGTGGAAAACGATTACGCCTGGATCACCGAACAAATTGTGGCCCAGGCTGAGGCGTCGGCGCAGGGTCGCGTCGTGAGCTTTCTTGAAGGTGGTTACAACTTGTCTGCGCTTGGGCGCAGTGCGGTTGCCCATGTCAAGGCATTGGCTAAGCTGTAAAATGGAAAAATTTTAATCCCCCGGAGGAACTGCTCGATGAAGGTTTTGGTGCCCGTCAAGCGTGTGGTTGATTACAACGTCAAGGTACGCGTGAAATCCGATGAAAGCGGCGTTGATATCGCCAACGTCAAAATGTCTATGAACCCCTTCGACGAAATTGCTGTTGAAGAAGCAACGCGCCTGAAGGAGCAAGGGGCGGCAACGGAAGTGGTTGCGGTATCGTGCGGGGTTCAGCAATGTCAGGAAACCTTGCGCACGGCAATGGCCATTGGTGCCGACCGCTCTGTTTTAGTGCAAACCGACGCAGAATTGCAGCCTTTGGCGGTTGCTAAATTGCTGAAGGCCGTTGTTGAAAAAGAAGCGCCGCAGCTTGTGATTCTGGGTAAGCAGGCCATCGACGACGATGCCAATCAAACTGGTCAAATGTTGGCTGCGTTGTTGAATTGGCCTCAGGCTACGTTTGCCAGCAAAGTTGAGGTTTCGGGCGACACGGCAAAAGTCACGCGTGAAATTGACGGCGGTCTTGAAACGATTTCGTTGAAGTTGCCCGCCATTGTTACAACCGATTTACGCCTGAATGAGCCGCGTTACGTCACGCTGCCCAACATTATGAAGGCGAAGAAAAAAACCATCGACACGCTTACCCCCGATGAGTTGGGTGTCGATGTCGCGCCCCGTCTTAAGACCTTGAAAGTGGCTGAACCGCCCGTGCGCTCCGCTGGTGTGGTGGTTGCTGATGTGCCGGCGTTGGTCGATAAACTGAAGAACGAAGCGAAGGTGGTGTAATTATGTCGATTCTGGTAATTGCTGAACACGATAATGCCCAGTTGAAAGGGGCAACCTATAACGTCCTGGCGGCGGCTGCGAAGTTGGGTGGCGACGTCCATGTGCTGGTAATGGGTCAAGGCGCCCAGGCAGCGGCTGATCAGGCTGCCAAGGCCCAAGGGGTGGCCAAAGTTTTGTTGGCCGATGGCGTATCGCTGGCCGAGGGGTTGGCTGAAAATGCCTCCGCCCAAGTGCTGGCCCTGGCCTCTGATTATTCTCATATTTTGTTTGCGGCGACTGCTTCGGGCAAGAATGTGGCGCCGCGTGTGGCCGCCAAGCTTGATGTTGCTCAAATTTCCGATATTGTTTCGGTCGATGCTCCTGATACGTTCCAACGTCCTATTTATGCGGGTAATGCGATTGCAACGGTTCAGTCCGGCGATGTGGTGAAAGTAATTACGGTTCGCACGACAGCCTTTGACGGCGTTGCGCCCGAGGGTGGACAGGCGGCGGTTGAGTCGGTCAGCCCAGTCGACGATTCCGGCTTGTCCTCTTTTGTGGGACGCGAACTGGCGAAAAGTGATCGGCCGGAACTGGCGGGTGCCAGTGCAGTGGTTTCCGGTGGTCGTGGCATGGGCAGCGCGGAAAACTTCAAAATTCTTGAGCCATTGGCCGACAAGCTGGGTGCCGCGTTGGGCGCTTCGCGTGCCGCGGTTGATTCAGGATATGCCCCGAACGATTGGCAGGTGGGTCAAACCGGCAAAATCGTTGCGCCGCAGTTGTATGTGGCGGTGGGGATATCCGGTGCTATTCAGCATTTGGCCGGCATGAAAGATTCCAAGGTTATTGTGGCAATCAATAAAGACGCCGAGGCGCCGATTTTCGGGGTGGCCGATTACGGCTTGGTGGCGGATTTATTCAAAGCCGTGCCTGAGCTTACCGACGCGTTGTAAATTGTGCCGGCGGCCGGGTTCAGCCCGGCCAAACGATTTACTGCACGAAAAAGTGCTTGCCAAATTCACTGTTGTTTTATACAGTATAAGAATACTGTGTTTAACAACAGTGAATTTTTTATTCAGTTTCTGTTTGTATGTGGTTCAAACAGGCTTAATAAAGGCTTAATAGCGAGGCAAGTATGAATTCCTTTACACATAACGGCCACCGCGCCGAAACAGTGAAAAACGGCCGTCAAACACGCGGCGCGAATCAATCCGGGGTATCAAAATGGCCCTTTACACCCTCTGCGTCTTTTCCACGCTCGAAATCCTCGTCGTCCGGCCACTATGCGGGCAGTGGCACTGATGCAGGCGGCACCGAAAGCAAAGGCCGGCTTACCCGTGCTGCAATGGTTTCAGATGTTTTATTGGTAGTGGTTTGGGGGGCAACCATTCCGGGTCTTATGTGGTTGGGTACTTTAGGCGGTTTTTAACTGTCAACGCGAAATAGAAATGCCCGCTTTTCATACTCTTCTTTCTCTTATATAATTGTGGGCTTTGCAACCTCATCCTCTGCTGGGCTTTTTACAAACAAAGCGTGTGGTTTTAAACATGCCGTAAAAATGTGTTATTCAAACATGCCCTGAACATGATGATTTATGGAGTCTATCGTGGATCTTATCCAACAGTTGGAGCAAGAAGAAATTGCTCGTCTTACCAATGGTGAACCCCGCCCCGAGTTTGGGCCTGGCGATACCGTTGTTGTTAACGTAAACGTGGTTGAAGGTAACCGCAAGCGTGTGCAGGCGTATGAAGGTGTTGTAATTGCACGTCGCAACCGTGGTTTGAACTCTTCGTTCATCGTTCGTAAAATTTCTTCGGGTGAAGCGGTAGAGCGTACATTCCAGCTTTACTCTCCTCAAATTGCTTCCCTCGAAGTCAAGCGCCGCGGCGACGTCCGTCGTGCTAAACTTTACTACCTGCGTAACCGTTCGGGTAAATCGGCGCGTATTAAAGAAAAACTGGTTCGCAAGGCAGACAAAAAAGCAGCTGAATAAGCATTTTTTCTGCTCCAGTTAAGCAAAGGCACCCCGGGCGGTGCCTTTGTTTTTTTGTGGTTTATGTCGCAAAATCCTTCCATTCCTTCCTGTCGCGTACGTCCTGTTGTCAAACTTTCGTTTGACCCGCAAGCTCAACCCGTGATTGCACCCAATGTTATTTTGAATCCTTTGCCAGACGCTGCACTACAGGCAGACTTCATTGCGCAGGCATTTAGCCGGAACATTGAGTGGCAGGTGGAACCGGTTTTTGCAAAAGATTTTTTGGTTCATCGCGACCCCGAAACCGGTTTATTGTTGCCGGATCATTCCGGCATGATTCCGGCCGCCGTTTTTTTTCCTCTCATTCAACGTGAAAACGGTTTGCATGTTTTGTTTACACGCAGAACGGACCACCTTACGTCGCACGCCGGCCAGATCTGCTTTCCCGGAGGGCGAATTGAGTTGCATGATGCCGACGTTATCGCCGCGGCGCTCAGGGAAACTCACGAAGAGGTGGGTATTGGGCCCGATCACATACAACTGATTGGAACGCAACCCGGTTTTATTACCTCTACCGGCTATACTATGCAGCCGGTTATCGGGTTGGTGAAGCCTGGCTTTGTGGTGCAGCCCGATCAATCGGAAGTTGCCGAGGTGTTTGAAGTGCCTTTGTCGTACTTAATGGATCCACGGCAACATCAGCTTCACCAGGCAACATTACCAGACGGCCGTCAGCGTTTGTATTTTTCCATGCTCTGGAACAACTATTTTATTTGGGGCGCGACGGCGGCATTGGTGCGAAATTTCTATCATTATTTGGCCGCTGCACATAAACAGCTGTAAAGGCCGTTATCTTTGGCCGTTAATACCGGCCTTGCGCCTCATTCTCGGCAAGCAGTCTTACGTACAGCGCGTGCCTTGAGGGTGGAATGGCACCGCTTTTTACCGCCTCCAGAATGGCACAGCCCGGTTCGTGGCGGTGGGAACAGTTGTAGAACCGACATTGCCCTGAGTAGGGGGCGAACTCGGCGAACCCGGCTTCTATCTCGGTATTGCTCAAGTGATATAGGCCGAAATTCTGAAAGCCGGGAGAGTCAATTAAATGCCCGCCTTGGGGCAAGTCATATAAGCGTGTGCTGGTGGTGGTGTGCTTGCCCGCATCAAGGGCGATAGAATGGGCCTGGGTTTGCGCTTTTGCATCGGGAATAAGCGTGTTCAACAAGGTTGACTTACCCATACCGCTTTGCCCCAGTAGCAAACAGGTTTTACCGCGTAAATGCGGAAGCAGGGTTGCGTTGACCTGATCGGCGTTTAGCGCACTGAGCTCAATAACGGGTAAGTCGAACGCTGAGAAGGCTTTAAGGCGTTCACGTGCAGTCTTTAAATTTTCTTGTATGTCGGCCTTGTTCAGGATAATAAGGCAATCAATGCCGGCGGCTCGCGCGGCCACCAGGGCGCGACCCACCAGGTCGTCAGAGAAGGCGGGGGTGGTTGCCACGACGATAAGCAGCAGGTCGACGTTCGCTGCGAATTGTTTTGTGCGCATGTCGTCTGAGCGATACAGTAAATTGCGGCGCTCAAGACGTTGGACGATCACCCCTTCTTCCTCGCCCTCCAGTTGAACGAGCACGTTGTCGCCAACGGCGGCATCGCTTTTCTTGCCTTTCGGGAAACAGGTGCGCTGGGTGCCATCGGGTAGCTCAATGGTGTAATGGCGCCCGTGTGCGCTGACGACCCGGCCACAAACTTCTTTTTCATTTCCCATGGCGTTCGGTTTCCGCACTTAAAGACCGTATTTCAGTTTTTGGATACGAATGGCCGCCGGCGGGTGGCTATCGTAGAAAGCGGAGTGGACGGGGTCGGGAGTGAGCGTAGCCGCGTTATCGTCGTACAGTTTGACCAACGCCGATACCAATGCATCGGGGCTGGCTTGCTGGGCGGCGAAATGGTCAGCCTGGAATTCGTCGCGCCGCGACAGCAAACTGAATAATGGCGTAACCCAGAATGTGAAAACGGGAACAACCAGGAAAAACAAGATCAATGCCAGCGCGTCGTTGGGTCGGCCCAGTTGCGGAATAACACCCAGATCGGTGTAAAACCAAACTTGTTGCGAGAGCCACCCCAATACCTGAAAGAAGATGAGGGCCAGGAGGAAACTCAGGGCCATGCGTTTAATAATATGCTTGAACTTGAAGTGTCCCAACTCATGCGCCAGTACGGCTTCGATTTCCTCGCCGGATAATTTTGAAAGCAGTGTATCGAAAAACACAATGCGACGCGATTTGCCGAAGCCGGTGAAATACGCGTTGCCGTGTGCCGAACGCTTTGATCCGTCCATGACGAACAAGCCGTTGATCGCGAAGCCGCAACGTTTCGCCAGATTATGAATACGTTCAGCCAGTTCGGGGTTGTCCAGCGGGGTGAATTTGTTGAACAGCGGTGCAATGACGGTGGGGAATAGCCACATAATCGCCAGGTTAAAAGCCACCCAAATACCCCAGGCCCACCAATGCCAGTTGGCGCCGGCATTGCCCATAACCCAAAGGACCAAGGCCGCCAGCGGCAGGCCCAGAATCAGGGTAACCAGTAATCCCTTGGCCAGGTCGCTGAAAAACAGACCAGGTGTCATTCGGTTGAAGCCAAAACGTGCTTCAAGGCGAAATTTTCGCCATAAGGAAAAGGGCAGGTTTACCACCCCCATAATTAACACCACAGAGCCGATAAGGGCCAATTGACGCACCATTTCATTCTCGATAAGGCGGGCCAGTTCAACATCCAGGAATTGCAAGCCGCCCAATAAGGTAAGCCCGATAAGGACAGCGGCATCCACCAGGGTTTCCATCATGCTGACTTGGATCTTGCCGTGCGTGTAATCGGCCGCTCGTTGATGGCTGCGTAGGCTGATACGGTCGGCAAATGCCGCCGGCACCTCGTTGCGATGTTGGTGAACATGGCGAATTTGACGCCAGCCCAACCAAAGGCGCGTCACGATATCGGCAAACAGAAAGGCAACAAACAGAATGGTGAACATAGGCACTGGACAGTTATGCGAAAATTGGTGTTTTAAGGGATGATTATATGGCGGTTAATAAAGAACAACGTTTAATATGGCTCGACCTGGAAATGACGGGTCTCGACCCGGAAAAAGAGCGCATTATTGAAGCTGCGGTGGTGGTCACGGAGCCCGACCTTACCCTGGTGGCGGAAGGGCCGGTTATGGTGATCCACCAGAGCAATGAAATTCTGGATGCGATGGACAAATGGAACACATCGACCCACGGCCGTACCGGCTTGACCGACAAGGTCAAGGCCTCGACCATCACGGAACAAGAAGCTGAAGAGACCTTGTTGAAATTTTTGGCACAACACGTACCTGCCGGAAAATCACCACTGTGCGGCAACACTGTTGGCCAGGACCGCCGTTTTTTGGTCAAGTACATGCCGCGGCTGGAGGTTTTCTTCCATTACCGCAACCTCGACGTGAGTACTTTGAAGGAGCTGGCATTACGTTGGAGGCCTGAAGTGTACAAAAGTTTCGTTAAACAAAGTCGTCACGAAGCGTTGGCCGATATTTACGAGTCAATCGATGAGCTCAAACACTATCGTGAACATTTTCTTAAACTGGATACCCCTGCTGCCTCATGAGTGATACAACTATTTCTCTTTCCGACAGCAGCGTGCTGTTGTCGATTCAGAACGGCATCGCGCGCATTACGCTGAATCGCCCCGACAAACTCAACAGCTTCACGGCGCAAATGCATGAGGCTATGCGTGAAGCCATGACACACGTTGAAAAGCAAACTCCGCGGGTCTTGGTTATTACCGGCGCGGGGCGAGGTTTTTGCGCCGGGCAGGATCTATCTGCGCGTGTAGCCAAGCCCGGTCAGGCACGGGTGGACTTGGGTGAAAGTATCGAGAAGAACTACGGCCCGCTGGTTAAACGCTTGCGCGCGTTACCCATGCCGGTCGTGGTGGGCGTAAACGGGGTTGCCGCCGGTGCCGGTGCGAATCTGGCTTTGGCGGGCGATATTGTCATCGCGCGCGAATCGGCCGGCTTCATCGAGCCGTTTTGTCGCCTGGGCTTGTTGCCCGATACGGGTGGCACTTATGCTTTACCACGCTTGGTGGGGTCGGCCCGGGCTATGGGCATGGCTTTGTTGGGCGAGAAAATAAGCGCCCGTAAAGCCGAGCAATGGGGGCTTATTTGGGAGTGCGTTGCCGACGACGCGTTCGAAGATCGCCTGAATGAATTGGCACAACACTTTTCAACTGCGCCCACGAAGGGGTTGGCGGCGGCTAAACACGCGCTGAACCAAAGCCTGGGTCATACTCTGGCTGAACAATTGGATCTGGAGCGTGATTTAATGCGTGATTTGGGTTACAGCGACGATTACGCCGAAGGTGTTGCAGCGTTTATGGAAAAACGCACGCCGGTGTTCAAGGGGCGTTAATATGCTGCCGAGCATGCCGGGTGCGGTGGCTGGTATAGGTACCGATATTGCCGTTGTCAGCCGTTTCGAGGCGGCTTTCAAGCGGTTTGGCTTACGTTTCGCCCAGCGCATTTTGGGCCCGGGCGAATTGCAGGTTTTCGAGCGTCGACGTGCGCGTGATCCGGCGCGGGGAACCCGTTATCTGGCCACGCGGTTTGCCGCCAAAGAAGCCTTCTCCAAAGCGATCGGGCTGGGTTTGCATAGCCCCATGAGCTGGACGCGTATGGAAACCCTGAACGCACCAGGCGGCAAGCCGCAAGTGAAGCTGAACGGTATATTGGCCGATTGGTACGCCGAGCGCTTTGGTGCCGCACATGTTTCCGTGAGCGATGAGAAAGACATGGTGATTGCATTTGTTTTGGTAGAGTCAAAGTCGGCCTGAGCGGCCAAGGGAGCATTATGGTTGCGGTGTTGCCGCCTGGCCAGGTCATGGTCGATGTGGAAGGATTGAGTCTTGAGCCTCACGAAGCAGCGCGTTTGCGTCATCCGCATGTAGGCGGCGTTATCCTTTTTGCACGTAACTTTGAAAGTCGAACGCAACTCACGCAGTTGTGCGCCGAGATTCACGCGGTACGCGACGAACCCTTGCTTATTGCGGTCGACCACGAGGGTGGGCGTGTTCAGCGTTTCAAGTCCGATGGCTTTACGCCTCTGCCGTGTATGCGCCGCTTTGGTGAAATCTGGGAGGATGACTCTTTGGCAGCTATGCGCCTGGCGACCGAAACGGGTTATGTATTGGGTGCTGAGCTGCGTGCGTGCGGTGTTGATTTAAGTTTCACGCCGGTACTCGATCTGGATTACGGCCAGAGCTCCGTTATTGGCGATCGTGCTTTTCACCGTGAGCCCCAGGTTGTGGCTATGTTGGCACGCGCTTTGATTCAGGGGCTGATGCTGGCCGGCATGGCGGCATGCGGCAAGCATTTTCCCGGCCATGGTTATGTGGTGGCTGACTCGCATCACGAGATTCCGGTTGACGACCGCTCGCTTGAGGAAATCATGCGTGAAGATGCCGCCCCTTATGGATGGCTGGGCGACATGGTGTTGCCTTCGGTGATGCCTGCGCATGTTATTTATCCGAAGGTGGATGCGCATCCGGCCGGATTCTCGCGTTACTGGATTCAGCATATTTTACGTGAGCAGCTCGGCTACGAAGGGGTGGTGTTTTCCGATGATTTAACCATGGAAGGCGCTTCGGTTGCGGGCGATATTCTGGCGCGTGCGCAAGCGGCGTTCGGGGCAGGATGCGATATGGTGCTGGTGTGCAATCGTCCCGATTTGGCCGACACGCTTTTACAGCAGCTTGAGCAGCCTGAAAATCATGCCGAGGCGGTTGCCCGCATTCGTCAACTAGCGCCGCGCTTTGCGTGTGCCAATTGGGATGCCTTACAACATCAGTCACGATATCAGTATGCCCGAGACCTTCAATCTGAAATCATTTCTGGCTGATCTCCCGCATTTGCCGGGCGTGTATCGTCATTTGGATGAAAATGACGAGGTCTTGTATGTAGGTAAGGCGCGCGATCTTAAAAAGCGGGTTTCGTCTTATTTCCAGAAGAATCTGTCGAGCCCGCGTATCGCCCACATGGTGGCGCGGGTTAAACGGGTTGAAGTCACGGTTACGCGCACGGAAGCCGAAGCGTTGTTGTTGGAAAACAATTTAATCAAACGTTTGCGGCCCCGCTATAACATTCTTTTTCGCGATGACAAATCGTATCCCTATTTGCAAATTACCGGGCATGAAGCGCCCCGCATTGCTTACTACAGGGGCACCACAAGCGGCAAGGGGCGGTATTTCGGGCCTTATCCGAACTCGTGGGCTGTGCGCGAGACTATCCAGATTTTGCAGCGGGTGTTCCGTTTACGCACTTGTGAAGACAGCGTGTATGCGCATCGGTCGCGCCCTTGTTTGTTGCATCAAATTGGTCGGTGTTCGGCACCGTGCGTGGGCGTGATTTCCATTAAAGACTATCAGCATGATGTTGATCGTGCGGTACGATTTCTTGATGGGCAAGCCGGTGACGTGATGCGCGACATGGAAGGGCGCATGCAAGAGGCGTCCGAGCGCCTGGCGTTTGAAGAGGCCGCCGTTTTGCGCGACCAAATGGCGGCATTGGCCAGCGTTCTGCAGCAACAAACTATGGAGAAAATCGGCGATGAGGATGCCGATATTATTGCCGTGGCCATTGCCGGAGGGCGAGTTTGCGTGAATCTGGCTATGGTGCGTGGCGGACGTCACTTAGGCGATAAAGCTTTTTTCCCAACGCACACGCAGGACGATGAGCCGGGTGAAATTTTGTCGGCATTTGTGGCGCAACATTATCTTGATAGTCCGTTACCCCCCTTGTTGATTTGTTCCCATGCGTTATCTGATAGCGATTTGGTTGCATTGCTGCAGGAGCAGTTGGGCGTGCGTACCCGAGTGCTGACACGGCCGCAAGCCACGCGTCGATCATGGTTGGAACAGGCCCAGAAGAATGCGCAAATGGCACTGGCCCGTATGCTCACGGAGTCGGGCGCTCGTGTAACACGAACCCGTGCCCTGGCTGAAGCCCTGGGGCTGGAAACCGACGAAACCGCATTGGACGCTTTGTATATTGAGTGTTTTGATATTAGTCATACTGCCGGTGAGGCCACGCAAGCGTCTTGTGTGGTGTTCAAACATCACGAAATGCAAACCTCTTTATATCGTCGCTATAACATTGCCGGAGTCGCGCCGGGCGACGACTACGCGGCAATGCGGCAGGTTTTAACGCGCCGGTTTTCACGTGTTGCCGATGGGCAGGCGCCCATGCCGTCTTTGGTACTGGTCGACGGCGGTAAAGGCCAAGTCAGCATTGCGCGACAAGTATTTGCCGAACTCGGTCTGGATATTTCCACTTTGGTGGGCGTGGCGAAAGGTGAGGGTCGTCGTGTGGGTTTGGAAACGTTGGTTTTTGCCGACGATCGGGAACCGGTTGCATTGGGGAAAGAGTCGGCGGCGTTAATGCTTATTGCGCAGATTCGCGATGAGGCTCATCGTTTTGCGATTACCGGAATGCGGGCCCAGCGGGCCAAGGCCCGCAATGTTTCACGGTTGGAGCAAATTGAAGGTGTCGGCGCTAAACGCCGCCAGAAGTTGTTGGCGCGTTTTGGCGGGCTGTCGGGCGTGGCGGCAGCCAGCATCGACGACTTATGCCAGGTGGATGGTATTTCAGCCGAATTGGCCGAGCGCATCTATTATGCGCTGCGATAAGTTAGTATTACGACTATGCCATTGAACACACCGATGATTCTGACCTGGCTGCGGATTGCGTTGATCCCGCTGGTCGTTGCGCTGTTTTACCTTCCTGCCGGATGGTTGGGGGGAGAGGCATTGCGTGACACGCTGGCCGCCTCGGCATTTATTGTGGCGGCGTTAACCGATTGGTTCGATGGCTGGCTGGCCCGGCGGTGGAACCAAACTTCGGCGTTCGGCGCATTTCTCGACCCGGTCGCCGATAAGCTCATGGTGTGCGCGGCTTTGCTCGTGCTGCTCGATTTGCAACGGGTTGATATTTTCATTGCGCTTATTATTATCGGCCGTGAAATCACCATTTCGGCCCTGCGTGAATGGATGGCACAAATTGGCGCCAGCGGCAGTGTGGCGGTACACTGGCTGGGTAAGTTTAAAACAGCTGCGCAAATGGTGGCGATTCCCTGTTTGTTGTATGGTCAGTCTTTGTTCGGGGTGTCATCCATGCAGGTAGGCAGTATACTGATCATAGTTGCGGCCATTCTCACCGTATGGTCGATGTTTTATTACCTGCGCCGCGCCTGGCCGCAAATCCGGGAGCGCGCTTCCTGAGCCTGCCAGGCATCGTTGCAGCAGGCGTTTAGCCGAATGTAGAAGATTATGGTTGCCACTACCGTCGAAGATATTCCCGATAGCCCCCAGGTTCAAAAAAACGATTGGAAAATCATTAGCTTGATTGGCGCCGCACATGCCGGTTCGCATTTTTTCCAATTGGTTCTCCCAACCTTGTTTTTGTCTCTGGCCAATGAGTTCGGTTTCAGCTACAGCCAGTTGGGTTTGCTGGTTTCCGTTTTCTTCATAACGTCGGGTGTGGGCCAGGCGTCGTCCGGCTTTATTGTCGACCGTATCGGCCCCGCCCCGGTCTTGCATTTTGGTTTGGCTTGTTTCGTGTTGTCCGGCGTACTTATCGGGTTTTCGAACAGCTACGCCTTATTGCTATTGGCGGCCTTTATTGGCGGGGTAGGCAATTCTGTTTTTCACCCGGTTGATTATTCCATTATTAACCACCGGATAAGCCGCTATCGTTTGGGCCACGCATACAGCACGCACGGGTTCACGGGGAACTTGGGTTGGGCGCTTACCCCGGTGTTTATGTCGGCGTTAATTTATATGGCCGATTGGCGTGTTGCCGCTTTTGGTGCGGCGGCTTTGCTGGGTGTCATTTTGGTTGTTGTCTGGTTGGGGCGCGATCTGCTTTCGGGGCGCAATATTGTCGGGCGCAAAATCAGCGCGCCTGTCGACCATAAAGGCGACCCGGCATCCTTGGCGTCGAAATCGGTTGCCGAAACCTTTGTGACTTTAATTAAGCAGCCTGTTTTGTGGGGTGCGTTCTTTTTCTTCACGTGCTCAACCATGTCGCTTTCAGCGGTGCAAAGCTTTACCATTCCCATGCTGGGGCAGGTGTACGGTATTGATAAAGTCTTGGCCGGCACGGCATTGTCGGGCTATATGCTGGCGTCTGCGGCTGGCATGATTGCCGGAGGTTTTCTGGTTGGCGCAAGCCGCCGCAATGAAATGACAGTTGCCGGGTCTTTGATTCTTGCCGGTCTCATTCTGGTGTTGTTGGCGTCGGGTATGTTGCATCCCTGGCTGGCCATTGTCATGGTCGGGTTAGGTGGTTTTTGCGCTGGTATTGCGGCACCATCGCGCGACATGCTGGTGCGCAGCGTGACACCCAAAGGGGCAACCGGCACGGTATACGGGTTGGTGTATTCGGGCATGGATGTCGGTGCATCCATTGGCCCGGTTGTATTCGGTATTCTGCTCGACGCCGGTTTCCGTCAGGGCCCGTGGGTGGGTGCTGCCATTACTTTCGCGCTTGCTGCGGTGGTTGCCTTGGTTATCGGCCATACGGTCGCTCAGCGCAAAGCCACCGGGGCGGCGCCCGCATAACCAACGCCCGCTTCTATCTTAAAACTTATTGGCGTGGCGTGCGGGTCGGTTCAAATACCAGGGGCTCACTGCTGCGCCATGGGTTAATGTCCAAACCTCCACGGCGCGTATAGCAGGCATATACAAATAAAAATTCAGGGTGGCATGCCTGCCAAATATCGCAATAAATCTTTTCCACGCAGTGCTCGTGGAATTCTGTGTGTTGGCGTAGCGACACAATGTATTTCAACAATGATTCCTGATCGATTTGGGGGCCTTTGTATTGGATTTGCAGGCTGCCCCAATCGGGTTGCCCGGTGACCGGGCAGTTTGATTTCAATAAGTCGGACGTAAGTGTTTCGTTAACCGGTTGAGGGTTTGTTGTGCACTTCAATAGGCCCGCATTGGGTTGGTAGTGTTCAATGTCGACGTCGGCTCCATCAATATTCAAGCCCTCCAGCGGGGCACATTGTATGGTTTGAATCTCGTGTAAGTCAGTTAATGCCACTTTAATATGCCCGCCTGCTACTGCCGATAAATCTTTTTCCAAATGGTGTTGCACACTGCTTATTGAGTTGAATTGGCTTTCGTTAAAGCTGTTTAGATAGAGTTTGAAGGACTTTGATTCAATAATGTGGGGGGTGTTATGCGGCACAATAAAACGGGCCATGGCCACCATTGGTTTGCCGCGTGTGTTAAGCCAAGACACTTCGTACGCATGCCAGATATCCGCGCCCGCCCAGTTCGGGATGAAGGGCAGCTGCGCCCGGTTGGTTTCCCGGTTAACCGGGAAAAGAATGCTGGGGTCATAATGTGTTGGATAGGCGACATCGCGCCCAAGGGGGGCCTGATCTAAAGGGGAAGACGACATTTTATTTTGAAAAAGGGTAGGAAAATTGCGACAGTCATGTGAACATTTTACTGTGCTTGATTTAAATCAATGAACTAAAGCTTACTATCAGGTACAGTTTTGTCATGTCCGTAATGTCCTTATTCGCCCCTCCGGTCGCAATGGCACCGGCCGACCGAAATGCACGACGCCACATGGTGGCACGGTTGGGTTTGGCGTGGTTGGGCATGATGCAGGTCATGATGTTTGCGTTTCCCGGTTACTTGCGCAATCAACCCATGTCGGTTGAAAACCAATTATTCCTCGATGACGCCATTGTTTTGCTGAATTGGTTAAGTCTGGTTCTTACGGTACCCGTCATTTTGTATTGCGCCTGGCCGGTTTGGAAAGGGGCTCTGGGTCGTTCCCGTTCACGTGTTATTACCATGGATGTCCCCGTTGCCTTGGGCATTTCGGCGGCGTTTATTCCCAGCGTTTACGCTACCTGGGTCAACCACGGTGAAGTGTATTTTGAGTCGGTCACTATGTTTGTGGCTTTCCTGCTCACGGCACGCTACTTGGAGTTTTGCGCGCAACAAACCATGGCGCACGGCGCTTTTCATGAAAATATTCAATCATTACGCCATGCTTTGTCGGCGGGTGCCGACCGTATTGCGCTTTGGTTTACCGTTGCGCAACTTACTTTGGCCGCGCTGGCGGGGGCATATTGGTTTGTTTTCGCACCGGAACATGCCGTAGCGGTGACGGTTGCTTTGCTGGTAATCAGTTGCCCGTGTGCCTTGGCAATGTCGGTGCCTACGGCTATTGCCGCCGCGCACGCAAGCTTGTACCAGCGTCAACAGGTTTCTTCCCGCCACCTTGAACAATTATCCAAAGACACAACGCGGGTAGCGCATCAGAATTTGTATGGTTCCATGATATGGCACTTATTGCTTACACCTTTAGCGGCATTGGGTTATGTGCAACCCTGGTTGGCGGCGATCACCATGCTGGTGTCGTCGCTTGCCGTAGCGGCAAATGCTTTGCGTTTGTATCGCCGACAATCCCGTGAACTGGCCGGCGTGTGGGTGGGCCGGGCCGTTCAGGGTTAGGCCAATGGGGGCGCTGTATTTATTGTTACCTATTTCGCTCATATTGGTCGTGTTAATCGGTGCCGCTTTTTGGTGGGCCATTTTTTCAGGGCAGTTTGAAGATACCGACGAGGCGGCGCGATCAATTCTGGAGGATAACGATACGCCGGAACCCAAGATGCAAGAGCGAGAAGAAGAGAAAGAGTCACGACGTGATAGCAGCGAATAAACAAGTCAAGCCGACAAAAAGTTAGAAATTAATCATGTGTTTTTTGTTTTAGGGGATTTTTATGGGCAATTCCGGCACGCGGGATAAGCAGCCAGAAACCTTCAACTATGGGGTGGTCAGGCAATTTACCGTCATGACCATTGTGTGGGGGGTTGTGGGCATGGCAGTAGGCGTTCTTATCGCGGCACAGTTGATCTGGCCCGATTTGAATTTCAATACGCCGTGGCTTAGTTACGGGCGTTTGCGCCCGGTTCATACCAATACCGTGATTTTTGCCTTCGGCGGTACGGCTTTGTTTGCAACCTCGTACTACGTGGTGCAGCGAACCTGTCAGGTGCGTTTGTTCTCCGATAAGCTGGCGGCCTTTACGTTCTGGGGTTGGCAAGTTTGTTTGCTGGCCGGTTTTTTAACCTTGCCTTTGGGTTATACCAGCACCAAAGAGTATGCCGAATACGAATGGCCGATTGATATTCTGATCACCCTGGTTTGGGTGGCTTACGCCGTCGTGTTTTTCGGCACCATCTTTAAACGTCGTGTAAAGCACATTTACGTGGCCAATTGGTTTTTTGGCTCATATATCCTAACCATCGCCATCCTGCATATTTTCAACAACATTGAAATCCCGGTTTCCATGTGGAAATCGTATTCCGTTTATTCGGGTGTGCAAGATGCCATGGTGCAGTGGTGGTATGGGCATAATGCGGTGGGGTTTTTCCTTACCACCAGCTTCCTGGGCATGATGTATTACTTCGTGCCCAAGCAGGCGAACCGGCCAATCTATTCTTATCGCCTGTCTATTGTGCATTTCTGGGCGCTGGCTTTTACCTATATGTGGGCCGGCCCGCACCATTTGCATTACACCTCTTTGCCCGACTGGACCCAGGCACTGGGCATGATCTTTTCCTTGATTTTGCTGGCACCGTCATGGGGCGGCATGATTAACGGCATCATGACCGTATCAGGTGCATGGCACCGCTTGCGTACCGATACCATTTTGAAGTTCCTGGTCACAGGCTTGTCTTTCTACGGCATGGCGACTTTTGAGGGCTCAATGCTGTCGATCCGTACGGTGAATGCCTTGTCACATTACACCGACTGGACAGTGGGGCACGTGCACGTGGGCGCGCTCGGTTGGGTTGCGATGACTATTTTTGGTTCCTTCTACTACATGATTCCACGTTTGTATGGCCGCTCGGAAATGGCCAGTCCCAAACAGGTTGAGCTGCATTTTTGGCTGGCCACGATCGGGGTGGTGCTGTATATCGCCTCAATGTGGGTTGCCGGTGTCATGCAGGGGTTAATGTGGCGCGCCACGGCTGAAGACGGCACTCTGGTTTACAGCTTTGTTGAAGCACTGCAGGCAACGTACCCGTTGTACGCCATTCGTTTGCTGGGTGGGTTCTTCTTTCTGGCCGGCATGCTCGTGATGGCCTGGAACACCTGGAAGACGTTGCAGGGGCAGGACAAGCCCAACCCGGTGGTTTATCTGTATAACCCTGACAGCACCCAGCCGGAGCTCGTGGGGCCGCCTTCCGATAAACCTGTCACAGGCCCGGTGTCGGCTTAAGGAGTAGATGAATGGCCAATCAAAAGAAAAAGTTTTTCAGTCACGAAACACTGGAAACCAATATCGGGTTGCTCATTATTGCCAGTATTCTGGTGGTGAGCTTCGCCGGCCTGGTGCAAATTGTGCCGCTTTACTTTCAGCACTCTACAACGGAACCGACGGAAGGGGTCGAGCCCTACGAAGCGCTTCAACTGGTTGGGCGCGATATTTATATTCGTGAAGGGTGTGTGGGTTGTCACTCGCAACAAATTCGTATGCTGCAATCGGAAGTGCAGCGATACGGTCCTTATTCGTTAGCCGGTGAGTTTGTGTACGACCATCCGTTTTTATGGGGCTCAAAACGCACCGGGCCCGATCTGGCCCGTGTCGGCGGCCGTTATTCCGACGAATGGCACCGTATTCACTTGCGCAATCCGCGCGACCTGGTACCCGAATCAAACATGCCTGCTTATCCCTGGCTTCAACATAACTCGGTCGAAGGGGTCGATGTGCAGGGTCGCATGCGTGCTTTAAGGGCGATTGGTGTGCCTTATACCGACGAGCAAATTGCACAAGCCCCGGAGCAATTGCAAGATCGAACCGAAGAAGATGCCCTGGTGATGTATTTGCAAAGTCTGGGTGTGGCCGGGCGTGAGGCTGCGGCGCGCGCTGTTGCGGAAGGGAGCCGATAGTCATGGGTATTGTTAACGGTATTGTCACGTTGGTCGCGTTGGTCACCTTTCTTGCCATTGTGGTGTGGGCCTTCTCAAAAGGCCGCAAGAAAGCCAACAAAGACGCTTCCATGCTGCCGTTTATGCAGCCGGATGAAGACAACCTGAGCAACGACAAGAAAAAGACACCTGGCACGCAAGAAAAAGGGGATTCTCATGACTGATTTCGTGAGCAGTTTTTGGGCTTATTTCATCGCCATCATGACGGCGGCGGGAATTATTTTCTGTGTCTGGTTGCTGTTTACCCAGCGTCGCTGGCTGGGCAAGGAAGTGAAAGAAGCCAAGAACACCGGGCACGTGTGGGATGGCAATCTTATGGAGTTGAACAATCCCGTGCCGCGCTGGTGGACCGTTTTTTATCTGGCCTTATGTGTTTTTAGCGTGGGTTATTTGGTTTTGTATCCCGGCCTGGGAATTTTTAACGGGATTTTGAATTACTCCACAGCTCAGGAGGTTAAGCAGTCGCAGGAAGCATTGTCTGAACGTATTCGTCCGTTCTACGCGCGTTACGAGGCCATGCCTATTGAGCAGGTCGCGGCCGACCCGCAGGCCCGGCAGATTGGTGAGCGTTTATTCCTGAATAACTGTGCGCAATGTCATGGGTCGGATGCGCGCGGATCGGTCAGTTTTCCGAATTTAACTGATAAAGATTGGCTTTATGGTGGTTCGCCCGAGCAAATCATGACTTCGATTACCAAAGGGCGTCATGGTGTGATGCCGCCCATGAGCGCACAAGTCAGCGCGAATCAGGCAGCGGATATTGCGCAATATGTTCGTTCACTCTCAGGTCTGGCCAGTGATCCTTTGCAGGTTGTACGGGGAAAGCAAGGTTTCGAGAATAATTGCGTGGCTTGCCACGGTGTTGACGGCAAGGGCAACCAGGCGCTGGGCGCGCCAAATCTTACCGACGACGTCTGGCTTTATGGTAGTTCGGCCGATGTGATTGTGAAAACCATTTTGAATGGTCGCGATAACCAGATGCCGGCTCAAGAGGGCGTGCTGACGCCTGAACAGATTCGTATGTTGGCGGCCTGGGTATGGGGGCGATCAAACTCTCCGCGTTAACCAGACCGTATATCTTCGCGTTTTCAAGCAGGAGCGCACATGGATAAGAAACCTATTGCTCAGTCGGAGGACCTGACCCAGACGGGTCAGGGCGCTGCGCCCGCGTGGCAGCCTCCCAAGGTGGCGCCCGCGCCGCGTCGGGGTGGGGTTTCACCACAGGTCGAGAAAGCGCTTACCGATGTTCGCAGCAAGGTTTATCCGCGCGCGGTGACCGGGCTTTATGCCCGCTGGCGCGTCATTATGGTGCTGTTCACACAGGCCATTTTTTATGGGCTGCCCTGGTTAACCTGGGGCGACCGCCAGGCGGTGCTGTTCGATTTGGGCGCCCGTAAATTTTATATCTTCGGCATGGTGCTGTGGCCGCAAGACGTCGTGTATTTGGCCGTCTTGCTTGTTTTGTCGGCATTTGCCCTATTTTTGTTTACCGCCATTGCCGGGCGATTGTTTTGTGGCTATGCGTGTCCGCAAACGGTTTATACCGAAATTTTCATGTGGGTTGAGCGAAAAATTGAAGGTGATCGTCTGGCGCGTATTCGACTCGACGGTCAACCCTGGTCGTGGCGTAAATTTCGGTTGAAAGCGGCCAAACATGTCGTTTGGATTGTTATTGCCTTTTGGACAGGTTTTACTTTTATTGGCTATTTCGCGCCTATCCGTGCGTTAGGCGCCGATTTGGTCGCTTTCTCGCTTGGTCCGTGGCAGTGGTTCTGGATGCTGTTCTATGCTTTTGCCACATGGGGTAACGCAGGATTCATGCGCGAGGCGGTTTGCAAATACATGTGCCCGTATGCGCGCTTTCAAAGTGTAATGGTCGATGACGACACCTTTGTCGTGACTTATGACTACAAGCGGGGTGAACCCAGAGGGGGGCGTTCACGACAAATTGATCATAAAGAAGCGGGCATGGGTGATTGCGTTGATTGCACCTTGTGTGTTCAGGTTTGCCCAACGGGTATTGATATTCGCGATGGCTTGCAGTACATGTGCATCGGTTGCGGCGCCTGTGTCGACGCTTGTGATCAGGTGATGGACAAGGTGGGTTACCCGAAAGGCCTGATTCGCTATACCTCGGGTGCCGCCATAACAGAAGACCTTACCCAGTCGCAAGCACGAAAGCGGGTTTTGCGGCCGCGTGTGCTGTTTTATATGGGGCTGATGGCGGTTATTTCAGCAGGATTCGCTTTCTCGTTGTTCACCCGCGAAACGCTGAAAATGGATATCATGCGCGACCGCGGCAGCCTGGGTCGTGAAATTCCAGGCAATTTAATCGAGAATGTTTATCGCTTGCAGATTATGAACACGGATGATAAAGCGCTTACCGTTACATTGCGTGCCGATGGCTTGCCGGGGCTTGAATTGCTGGCTGCCACAGGTGAACCCACCGGCACAATTGAAGTAGCGGGTGGCAGCCATCGGTTGGTGCCTGTGTTGGTGCGCTTGCCTGCAGACCAGGCCGGCCCCGGCGTGCACAGTATTTCGTTCGTCGCCAGTGCCGAGTCGGCCTCTGGATCAGGCGCGCAGCTTGTTGAGCAAACCAGTTTTTATGTCCCGCAATGAAACAAGATTTCAACCATACTGACACGCGCCCGTGGTGGAAAGAGCCCTGGCCCTGGATTTTGATGGCCGGCCCGTTTATTACCTTGGTGGGGTGCGCGGTAACGATTGTGCTGGCAGTGCATTATTACAGTGATCAAGCAATTCACGATGGTGGGCAGCGTAAAGGTTTGGTCGTGCAAAAAATACAAGATGCGCCGTTGCCGGAGATGGACGCTAAAAACACGTCTGCCGAGACGGCAGCCCATAACAGGAGACAATCACCATGAGCCGCTATTCTTTGATGTGGATACTGTGGCCCTCGTTTTTATTTGCGGGGGCGGGCAGTGCCACGGTATTTGCATTAATTGATCCGCTGGATATTGCCGTGTTCGGCTCGATGCATTTTAGCCGCGAAGTTGTGTACACAGCAGGCTTCTTTCTATTCTGGATTATGACTGCGCTGTCGAGTGCGCTGACGCTGTATATGGCCCCGGCGGAAGGGGTTGATCAGTTGCCTGATCGTTGAGTGACAAGGTGGGTTACCCGCAGTCGGTGCCGGCTAAATCGCGCAGCGCGGGCAGATCGAGCAATTTGACTTCGCGTTGGTGAATGCGGATGAGGTTTTCACGTGCGAAACGGGAGAACAGGCGGCTGACCGTTTCCAGTGTCAGGCCTAAATAATTGCCGATTTCTTCCCGGCTCATGCGCAAAATGAATTCAGACGAGGAATACCCCAGGATGGATAGCCGTTGTGACATGTTTACCAGAAAGGCGGCCAAGCGTTGTTCTGAGCGCAAAACGCCCAGTGATACGACCAATTGGTGTGAGCGCTTCATTTCCGTGCTGGTCAGGCGCCTTAACTGTTGCTGCAGTGACGGAATGTGCGCCGCGACGCGGTCGATTTCATCCACGCGAGCAACGCACACTTCGGTATCTTCCAGTGCAACCGCATGGGATAACTGCCGGCCTTCCAGAAAGCCGTCGAGGCCGGCGATTTCCCCTGGTAATAGAAAGCCCGTTACCTGCACATGGCCCGAAGCGTCTTCCAGTTGTGTTTTGAGTGACCCCACCCGAATGCCGAAAATGGCGTCGGCGCGCTCGCCCGCTTCGAACAGGCTTTCGCCTTTTGGAATGCGTAAACGTTCCTGTACTACTTCTTCGAAACGGCTGATATCAATGGTTGACATGCCCACGGGCAGGCATAGGTTGTTCAACATACAGGTTGAGCAACGGCTTGAGTCTGGTGTCAGAGGAATTCGTTTCTGCATAGACATCGTGGCGCCTGGGCGGGCCGTGTAAAGAGGGGGGCTTATATGACGGTGCAAAAAGCTTATGGAACGACCTGACGGCAATTGTACATGTTTGTGTAACGATTGACACCTTATGCAAATTATTTTCGCATCAAATGTGATGAGTACGAACGGCCTAGTGCCCATCCCAATAGCTGGGCTGGGCGTAGGTATTTTTCAGCATTTCCACGAAGACCCGCAGGCGTCGGGGTTGATGTTTGCGTTCTGTAAGAATGGCAAAAATACCATTTGGGGGAGCGGCGTACTCATCGAGCACACTTACAAGACGGCCTGCTTCAATTTCTTGCCGTACCTCCCACAGCGATCGCCATGCCAACCCACAACCGGCCAGCGCCCATTTCAGCAAAACCGACCCGTCGGTACTGGTAAGGGTACCTTTGACCCTGTACGCCCTCACTTTACCGTTGTGTTGAAGCAACCACCCCTTCGACTGATTTCCCTGGCTGCCGAACGACAGACAATTGTGCTGGATCAGGTCGTCGGGGGTACGGGGGCGGCCAAAGTGTTTGAGGTAATGGGGCGAGGCCACAATGACGCGGCGGTTATCTGCCAGGCGCATCCCGATGAACTGCGAGTCATCCAGGTCGCCGATTCGAATGGCGCAATCGTAACGTTCTTCAATCAGGTCGACCAGTCGGTCGGTCAGGTCGAGCGTAATGTTGATTTCGGGATAGCGTTGCAAAAAAGCCGGTACCAGGGGGGCGATGTGTCGCCGACCAAACCCCGCAGGCGCGCTGATGCGCAGTTCGCCACTGGGGCGGGCGCTGCCTTGCGCCACCTGGCTCTCGGCTTCGGTAAGTTCTTTCAGAATGGATTGGGCTTTTTCAAGGAAGGCGGTGCCTTCCGTGGTCAGCGACAAACGTCGGGTCGAACGCACCAGCAATTTCACCCCCAGCCGTTTTTCCAGCGCATCCATGCGGCGCCCCATCATCGTGGGGGCAACCCCCTCGGCCCGGGCGGCGGCCGAAAGGCTTCCCAGTGTCGCGACCGACACAAAACTTTCCAGTTGTTTGAATTTATCCATTTTTCACATCTTGAAATGCTGCGCTGCGGCCTTATTTAATCATTATTCGAGCAGATGCTCAGCCTTAATTTTGAAAGAAGACTATGCGATTCGACAAACTAACAACCAAATTTCAGCAAGCCCTTGCCGATGCGCAAAGTCTTGCAATTCAGAACGATAATCAGTATATCGACCCGTTGCACTTGCTGTCGGCTTTGCTGGCGGACACCGACAGCGGGGCGGGCAGTTTGCTGGCGCGAGCGGGCGTGGCGGTGAATCGACTGGCGCCGGCGGTTAGCTCTGCCATCAAGTCCTTGGCGCAAGTGCCGGGTTCGGCAGGGAATGTGCAAATTGGGCGGGAGCTGCAATCGGTTCTCGCACGCACTGATAAAGAAGCCTCGAACCGCGGCGACGCCTATATTGCCAGCGAGCTTTTTCTGCTGGCGCTGGTCGACGACAAATGTGAAGCCGGCCGCCTGCTGCGTGAAGCGGGTGCGCAACGCAAACCTTTGGAAACCGCCATTGAGGCGGTACGTGGGGGTGCCACGGTGGGCGATCCGGAAGGGGAGTCGAACCGTGAGGCTTTGTCGAAATATACGACCGATTTAACCGAGCGTGCACGTGAGGGGAAGCTGGATCCGGTGATCGGCCGCGATGACGAAATCCGTCGCACTATCCAGATTCTGCAGCGTCGCACGAAGAACAACCCCGTGTTGATTGGTGAGCCGGGGGTGGGTAAAACGGCGATTGTGGAAGGCCTTGCCCAGCGGATTATCAACAATGAAGTGCCTGAAACATTGAAGGGCAAGCGGGTGCTGTCACTGGATCTGGCTGCATTGCTGGCCGGCGCCAAGTATCGTGGTGAATTCGAGGAACGCCTGAAAGCGGTGTTGAAAGAGCTGTCGCAAGATCAGGGCGGCATTATTGTCTTTATCGATGAGTTGCACACTATGGTGGGAGCCGGTAAGGCCGAAGGCGCCATGGATGCCGGCAATATGCTGAAGCCGGCGCTGTCGCGCGGCGAGTTGCATTGCATTGGTGCTACCACGTTGGACGAATACCGCAAGTACATTGAGAAAGATGCAGCCCTTGAGCGTCGTTTCCAGAAAGTGCTGGTAGACGAGCCTGATGTCGAGTCCACCATTGCTATTTTGCGCGGTTTGCAAGAACGCTATGAGCTTCACCACGGCGTGGCGATCACCGATCCAGCCATTGTGGCGGCGGCCGAGTTGTCACATCGCTACATTACCGACCGTTTCCTGCCGGACAAGGCTATCGACTTGATTGATGAGGCGGCCGCGCGTATCCGTATGGAGATCGACTCCAAACCGGAAGTGATGGATAAGCTGGATCGTCGCATTATTCAGCTGAAAATCGAGCGCGAGGCGGTGAAGAAGGAAACTGATGAAGGCTCCATGCGTCGTTTGAAAGTCATTGAAGATGAACTGGAGAAATTGCAGCGAGAATATAACGACTACGAGGAAATCTGGAAGTCGGAGAAAGCCGCTGTGCAGGGTTCACAATCGGTGAAGGAAGAAATTGAGCGCACCCGTGCCGAGATGGCCGAGCTGCAACGCAAAGGTCAGTTTGATAAGCTGGCTGAACTTCAGTACGGGAAATTGCCGGAGCTTGAAGCGCGCCTGAAGGCGGCGGAAGCGGGAAGTGGCGAAGTGCAGGAGAAGTCCGACAAGCCGCGTTTGTTGCGCACGGAAGTGGGCGCTGAAGAAATTGCTGAAGTGGTGTCGCGCGCAACCGGTATTCCTGTGTCAAAAATGATGCAGGGCGAACGTGAGAAGTTGCTGGGTATGGAAAGCCATCTGCATCGCCGCGTCGTAGGGCAGGACGAAGCGGTGAGCCTCGTGGCCGACGCTATCCGCCGCTCCCGCGCCGGGCTGGCCGACCCTGCACGGCCCTATGGCTCATTCCTGTTCCTTGGCCCCACCGGTGTCGGCAAGACCGAGTTGACCAAAGCACTGGCTGATTTCTTGTTCGACTCCGAAGACCATATGATTCGGATCGATATGAGCGAATTTATGGAAAAGCACTCGGTGGCACGGTTGATTGGTGCGCCGCCGGGGTATGTGGGTTACGAAGAGGGTGGTTATTTAACCGAGGCTGTACGTCGTAAGCCATATAGCGTGATTTTGCTGGATGAAGTGGAAAAGGCGCATCCGGATGTCTTCAATGTGCTTTTGCAGGTGCTTGACGACGGTCGCCTGACCGACGGCCAGGGTCGTACTGTGGATTTTCGCAATACGGTGATTGTGATGACATCGAACCTTGGTTCGCATCATATCCAAAGTATGGCGGGGCAACCCTACGAGGTGGTGAAGGAAGTCGTGTGGGAAGAATTGAAGACCTCGTTCCGTCCCGAGTTCCTGAACCGTATTGATGAAGTGGTCGTGTTCCACGGATTAGAGGCCAAGCATATTGAGTCTATTGCCCGCATTCAGATCCAGCGTTTGCAGGCGCGTTTGGCACAGCACGAAATGCGGCTCGAAGTGTCTGATGCTGCACTGGCGCAACTGGCGCATGCGGGATTCGACCCTGTATTTGGCGCTCGTCCGTTGAAGCGGGCTATTCAGCAGCATATTGAAAACCCGGTCGCCAAGTTGATTCTGGAAGGCCGTTTCGGCCCCAAAGATGTCATTCCCGTGGATTGGCGCGACGACAAGTTCGTGTTTGAACGGACATTGCAATAAAAGGGAAAAACCCGCTGAAAAGGCGGGCTTTTTTGTGCGCCCAGCATGGGCGCACTCCTGCGGGTGCAAG
>TARA_R110000850_G_scaffold254061_1_pt1 | contig 44433 bp, 28 predicted proteins | sample TARA_R110000850 | Tara Oceans TARA_R110000850 (sample SAMEA4397586) | marine metagenome | biome: Polar Biome; feature: [SRF] surface water layer (ENVO:00010504); material: water (ENVO:00002006), including particulate matter (ENVO:01000060) such as... | depth 5 m
AACATTACTTGTTAAAGTAGGACAAGTTACACTTGAAGCTGTAAACGTTAAATCTGTTGCAGCAAGAGGTTGAACTAAAGTTATTGGAGTTGTAGTTGTAGTACAGTTATTAAAATCTCTAATAGTAATTACGTAAGTTCCTGCAGAAAGATTAGGAAAAGAAGCACCATTTTGAAAAGTGATACCATTAATACTGTATTGATAAGGAGCTGTTCCACCAGTTACATTAAAGGCTTGAATAGTTCCTGTTGCTACACATGTTAATTGTTGGGTTACTTGTGATTGACCCGTTATAGGAGTAGGTTGTGTAATTGTAACGTTAATTGTATAATCACATTCGTGTGTTGGTTTAGTGTATTTTATATCAATTGTATAAGTTCCAGGAGCTAATCCAGTAAAAACATTTGAATTTTGATAATTAATTCCTCCATCAATACTATAAGTTATGGCATATCCATTTGTAGGTAAAGCGGAAATAGTAGCTGTACCATTATTCAACCCATTACATGTTACGTTTGTATGAGTTTCGGTAATTGTTACTGTTGGTTCAGCTGCTACTGTTACTATATTTGATAACGAAGTACAATTATTACTATCAACAATTATATATTGATAAGTTCCAATTTGAGTTATATTATACTCAAATATTTCGTAGGTTTGATAAGCATAGTTTCCTGATACTACTGGAACTCCATTGTAACTATAAACAGCATAATTGTATGGAGCTAAACCACCAGATGGTGTTAAAGTTACTTGACCATTTACACAACTAATATTTTGTGTTACTGCTGCACTTACGGCTAAATCTGATAAATCTTGTATAGTAACTTGTTCAGTATATGTACAACCATCGTCTGTTGTTGCTGTTACGGTATAAGTTCCAGGATTTAAATTAGAAAATAAATGATCATTATCTGTTGAAGGACCAAATGTTGATATTATTGTTGCTCCTTGAGATATCTGAAAATAATATTGTGGTTCTACTCCATTCGTTTGTACCCTAATACTTCCAAAACCATCATTACAAAGTTTATCTGTAACAATCACATCAACATCTAAAATTTGATTTAAGATATTAATATTTGGAAACTCAAAAAGACATCCTCCTGTTACTCCTGTTTGTTGAATGTATACAGTATAATTTCCTGCAGTAGTTATCGGAATTACATTGTTTGATGAAAACGGACCAGTAGGAGATAAACTAAATTCGTAAGTAGAAGGAATATTGTTTATTGTAATTGAACCAGGTGTTGTACAAATAATATTTGACGTTACTATATCAGGATTTAATGTGTTTTGAAAAACATTAAAATAGAATTTTCTAAAACAACCATTTTGATAGTTAAAAATAACCTGATATTCACCAGCTGTTGTTACATTAAAATTTGGACCTGTTCCAACCGTATTCCATGTACAACTATTATTAGTATTGGCACAGTTACTAATTCCAACTGGAGCACAACTTCCAGGAACTAGTTGTTGCCATTGTATACTAATAGCATTATTTACTCCGGATTGAATTAAGACACTATCATTTAACCCACATAAAAATATTTTTGGTAACTGTGAACCATCATTAGGACATGTTTCTACAACATTTGCATAAGGAATTGCTGGGTTTGAACTTATGGCATTGTTAAAATCTACAACATTTACTGTCTCATATATTGAAACACAAGGTGGTGGAATAGATAAAAACACAGTATAGGTTCCTGTAGCATTTACAGTTATTGTTTGTGTATTTCCAATTGTATTTCCCGATGAATCTTGCCACAAATAAGTGTCGTAACCATCAGCTCCTGTTAATTCTAAAGTGTTACCACATAAAATTTCTGTTCTTGTAAAAATACAATCATCAATATTTGCTATAAAATTTGTTGTTCCTGGAGTTGGATAATTACAATTGTCATATCCATTGAAACTAGGGTTATCTGTAATAACTTGAGTATTTAATTCTCCATTATAAGAAACATAGGCTTGGTTAATTATTTGATTAGTACAAGCATCTCTAAAATCTTCACAATTTAAAGGTAACTTAACCTTAATTTTTATTGTATAAGCTGGATCTCCTATTTCAACTAAATTATTTGGTATAGAAAATGTAAATTGATTTGTTGTTGGGTTAAAAACATAAGTAACTCCCGGTGGTAAAATTAAATCTCCAGGCTGAATAGTTCCATTTGCTGGAAATATTGCGTTTGTTGGCAATATATCAGTAAGGGTAAAATTCAGCGCATTATCATTTCCAGTATTCTGAAAAGTTAAGGTATAAAAAATTTCTTGTCCTAAGGTTAAGGTTTGACCGTTTACATTATTACCAGATATATCTTCAACTTGTTTTAATAAAGGAATTTGAGGTTCAATAATTTCAACATCAAAAGAAGTAAAAAACACATCATATTTATCACCACTTGAAACCGCCCTTAAGGTTACACCAGTCTCATTATTAGGGATTACGCTATTTCCAGGATTATTAACTCTATTTAAGTGAGCATCCCAACCTAGGGTGTTTAAACTATTTGGATTTCTGGCATTAAAAAAGGCGCCATTTAAGGTAATTGAAGAATTAAAATAATTATTTGTTACTGCTGCGGCAGGTAAAGGTGTATTTGTTAGGTTTGTAAAACCAGCTATTGAATTTGCTTTAATTCTTAATTGATCACCTATAACTCTATTATCTCCTTCTAAAGTAGAAATTCCAAGTTTTGCTCTTACTGGAAATGGAGCAGGCAATGTCGAAAATCCAGAAACAGGAATATCTAAATTTCCAGCATTTGAAGCCACAACAGCATATCCATCAAAAGTTGTAATTTTTTTACCGGGTAAATTAATGTTTTCGTATACGATTACTAAAGTCCATCCACCAGCTACTCCACCTTGTATTGAAAATGAACCGCTACTATTACCATTTGTACTAACTCTAATATTTCCGACGAAATAGGTTCCATTTGGATTGGCTAATCCAGACACTAAGGCAGTAACATCTGCAAAACAACCATAAGGACCATGCGTAACATTTGTTTGAATAGGATCAGCAAAACCATCATATAAAACTTCATCAGCAATCACATTTACATAAGCACCACCAGGTACTCTAAATTTTACTTGATTCCAATCTGTTGCACGTCCACTAGAAGGGTCGTTACCTATATTATATCTATAAGTTGCTGACCAATACAATCCAGCATGAACGATCTTTGAACATGTTGCATCTGGAACTGTCAAATTAGCACTACTCGAATTAAATGTTTGAGTTGAACCATCAATATCAATAAACTGCATATTAGTTTCATCATTATAGATAGATGAACCTCCAGTTGTATTATAGGCCGTATTTGGGTTTGGACTTCTATTAACAATATTGTTAGAGATCATGGTTAAATCTCCTCTTACAGTTGTTTGAAATCGAACATCAAAAGGGTTTTTAATTTGTGCTGATGACGTAATTGTTCCTAATGTTAAAATTAGAATAGCAACAAATTTTTGAGATAGGGTAATTTTTCTCATAGGTTATAGTATTGGTAAAATCCACATAGTTTCGGGGTACTTATTGTTGAATTTTGTTTGATATGCTTTTTTGGCTGCTTCATAACTTTCAAAACGTTCTATGTAAACATAGTTCCATTGATTGCCAGATGTTTTAAATGATCCACTTTTGTTTAATCCTTTTTTCTTTAACTCACTTATAAATTTCGACGCTTTATTTTTATCTTTATAAATAGTAGCAATCACATAATATCCTTTCTTAACTCCAGTGTTTTTCTCTGGGAGTAGTAAATAATTAATGTTGTCGTTCTCTGCATTCAAAACAAACTCTTCTAGTTTTTTAACAATTGTATTGTTCGTTTCTACAATAGTTTGATTATAAATATTTTGTTTAAACCTGTCAATTTCTTCTTGTTCTAAGGTTTGATTTTTAAGTCTATCGGCTTCTTCTTGTTTATTAATTTTTGGTTTTTTAGCATATGCTGAGAATTCTTCATTGCTATCTAATGTAAGGGCTAAAAATATTTCATGAGTAGCTCCTAAATTTGTAATTTCTTTACCTAATCCTTTTTCGTAATTATAACCTACAGCAATTTTTTGTGAGATGTTTATTCCTAAACCACCCGAAACCCCATAATAATCACTATAAGAACCTTGAACCCAACCAGCTCTTGGAACATTATATAATATTCCACCAGAATAATCAAAGTCTTCCATGGCAATATATTTTCCTCTTCCTAAAAAGGTTAAACTACTGTTTTCAAATAAATTTGAAGCATTCTCCAAAGAGTACATATACGACAAATGACTTGAGATAGTTTTTTCACCAAATTTGGTTTGCATTTCGCCTAATTTGAAATTATAATCCACTAAATTATCTCCATAAACACCAAAATTAAACTTTCCAACTTGGATAGATAATCCAGGATTTAGCATCAACATACTTGTATTATCATATTGTTCCAAATACGGATCTGCTTCACCAGTTATTATTTTACCTCTGTTTAAACCCGAATTAAAAAAGACTACATTAAACCCTAAAGACAATATAGTTTCATCGTTTAAACGCACACCTTTTGCATAATTTGCAATAGCCCCAATGCTTTTCCAAACACCAACCTCTTGTTGATATATTCCTAATCCATAACCAGTATTTTCATAATCGTTTCCAGAGTAATTTACCATGTATGTTTTTGGTGATTCATCATAATCAAACCATTGGTTTCTATGATAAGCTACATATTCTGATTTATAACTATTAAATATTGATAACGTTGGGTTAACTAAATTTCTATTAAAACGCATAAATGTCTGAGACGGCATTATAAACTCATCACTGCTATCAGTTTGAGCATTAGTTATAACACAGCTTAAGACAAGCCCTATAATAAAAAGAAATTTGTGTCTATTCATTCTTATTGTATTACTGATATCGTACCTTGATATATGGTAGAATTATCTCGTATTATTTTGTAATAAAAAATTTTATTGTTTTTTGAAATTGAATCTAATGGCCAATTATTTTGATAATCTTTTGTACTATAAACAATCTGTTGATTAGATGAAAATATTACAATCTCAACGTTATTTTGATAAGCCAATTCTTCAGTAATTATCCAAGTATCGTTTTTACCATCATTATTTGGAGTTATCGTGTTTGGAATTATAGCACTAAAAACTTTAGGCTGAATTAAGACAGTAAAATTTCTAATAATTTCACAGCCATTAAGTTGTGCTATTAGCTGAATCGTAATTTCTTGATTTACAATAATTTCGTTTGTTGAATTTTCTAAAACACCATCAATAAACCATTCATAAGAATCTACTCCAGAAGCAATAATTGTTATTTCTTCACCTTCATTAATGTAAATGTCTTCATCATAATTTGTTATTAATTGACCTTCATCGATGGTTGATACAGCTATTAAATCTGAATTTAATTCACATCCAAAAAGAGATATTTTTAAATAATAATCACCAACCACTGTTGCGTTATAGCTTGTATTTGTTCCTAAAACTGTAGCATCTCCATCCATAAACCATTGATAAGTAAAAACAGCATCTGTAATAGAAGAAGTAATTGTAACACTAGAATTAGTAGTACACAAAATACCATCAGTTGTTAAATTTATAGTCTCGTCAATTTTTAACTTAACATCTAAAGCATTAGAAGAAACGATTTGTCCATCAGTAAATTTTGCTTCTACACGATAATTACCATTATCTGTATAATTAGCTATTGTATAACTAGGCGAATTAGCTCCGATTATCGCAACATTATTTTTATACCATATATAAGTTACACCAATGTTTGATGGTACAGCAACTGTTATTAAATTAGAACTCGCTTCAAAATCTTGAACAGTTAAAGTTTCTGTAAGGTTTTCACAACTCGTATAGTCTGCGTCGTGAATTATTGTTAAGTTATAAGAGGTATATGGAGAAACTAATGTTGAAACTTCTTTTTCAAGAATACAGCCTGTATTTTGTTTCACTTTCACTTTATAAGTTCCAGTTTGAGTTACCGATAAAGAATTACCTACTTGTCCTGTTAACTCAACATTGTTTCTATACCAAATATATGTTGGGTTTGAAGCATTGGTTGTACAAGTTAATGTTTTATTTTGACCAGGTAACAAGTTAACTTCAGCCCCTGAATCTAATGAAAGAGCAAAACTATTTTCTGTTAGTACTAAAATATTTGAATTAATAACACATGCTGAATTTGAAGCTATTAATGAATAATTACCCGCTTGTGTTGCGGTATAAGTCGCACTAGTTGCACTGCTTATTGACACATTGTTTAAATACCATTGATATGTATACCCAGAACTAGCAATCATACTTGATAATAATAAACCAGTTGTAGGACAAATATTTGTTGCATTGCCTTGAGAGTTTATGGTCAATGTTTCCGATGGAATTACAGTAATTGCAACAGCATTAGAATAAGAGTTGTAATTACATGTTCCATAATTTACGCTAACAAAATAACTACCTGCTGTTGTTACAGGTAAACTTGGACCTGTTTGGCCCGACAAAACAACTCCATCTTTTTCCCAAACATATATTAATTGAGAAAAATTTAAAGGACTATTTGGGCCACTATCAATAGTTAAACTATAAGTAGAGGTACTACATATAGATTGATTAAAAACGTTATTGTTAATAGTGAAAGGTTGATTATAAACAGCATAATTTGCTGAAAAAGCCGGACTTGAGGGACTGGTACTTACAGGTGAAGAACTTTTTATACGAATTCTATAATTTGTTCCATTAACATTAGTTGGAAAAGGAAAAGACACGTTTACGGGAGAAGTTATTGCCGAAGAAGTTGTTAATACCGTGGGTGAAGCAAAACTACCAGCTGCATTAGATAATTCTATAGAAAATACATTTCCTGTTCCTAAATTAGAAGCAGGAGAAAAAGAAAAACTAAGATTGTAATTGTTAAAAGTTGTTGAAGCACATACTTGAGTAAATCCCAATGTAGGTGTGTTTATTGTAATTTGCGCAGTGGCAATAATACAACTTATTAACAAGGCTATTGTTAAAAAAACTTTTTTGTTCAACAAAGCTAACGGGGCTATTAACTTTTGTAACATATTGATTTTTAATTTAATATAAGTGTCCGAATATTACTATTACAAATATATAAAATTTTATTAACAACCAAGTTTTTTTTATAAACATTTATTGTTGATAACCGTTAAAATCGATTAAAACACCCTTTTATACGGTAAAACCACCTTTTTTAAATTGTTAAACCGTACTAAAACTATTTAATATATAAATTCAATTTTTAGCCTTAATAATTTTAGCTATTTTTGCTAAAAATATACTGAAATGTCAGAACAAAAATCATTAAACTTCATAGAACAAATTATTAATGAAGACTTAAAAAACGGTTTATCAAATGATAAATTACGTTTTCGTTTTCCCCCAGAACCAAACGGCTATTTACATATTGGTCATGCAAGTTCTATTTGTCTAAATTTTGGATTAGGATTAGATTATAAAGCCCCTGTTAACCTTCGTTTTGATGATACAAACCCTGCAAAAGAAGAACAAGAATTTGTAGACGCAATCAAAAAAGATGTAGAATGGCTTGGCTTCCAATGGGATAAAGAGTGTTATGCATCAGATTATTTTCAGCAATTATATGATTGGACCATCGAGTTAATCAAAAATGGTAAAGCTTATGTTGATAGTCAATCTTCTGAAGATATGGCTATTCAAAAAGGAACTCCAACTCAATTTGGTACAGATTCTCCTTTCAGAAATCGTTCAGTTGAAGAAAATTTAGACTTATTTGAACGTATGAAAAATGGTGAATTTCCAGAAGGAACTCATGTTTTACGTGCAAAAATAAGCATGAACGCAACTAACATGTTAATGCGTGATCCTTTAATTTATAGAATTTTACACAAAGAACATCACAGAACTGGAAGTAAATGGTGCATTTATCCAATGTATGATTGGGCTCACGGTGAAAGTGATTATATCGAACAAATTTCGCATTCTTTCTGTACATTAGAATTTTTACCACATAGAGAATTATATGATTGGTTCTTAAACCAAATTTATGATGAAACTAAAGTAAGACCAAAACAACGAGAATTTGCAAGAAGAAATCTTTCTCATACAGTTGTTAGTAAAAGAAAATTAGCGCAATTAGTTACTGAAAATCATGTAACAGGTTGGGATGATCCTAGAATGTCAACCATTTCTGGAATGAGAAGACGTGGATATACACCAGCTGCTATAACAAATTTCGCAAATGCAATCGGAATTGCTAAACGTGATAACCTTATAGATGTTTCATTACTAGAGTTTTACGTTCGTGAAGATTTAAATAAAATTGCTCCAAGAGTAATGGCTGTTTTGAATCCTGTGAAGTTGATAATTACCAATTATCCTGACGGAAAAGAAGAATGGGTTGAAGCAGAAAACAACCAAGAAGAAGAGGTAATGACATATAGAAGTTTACCTTTTTCTAAAGAATTATATATCGAAAGAGAAGATTTTCAAGAAGAAGCTCACAAGAAATTTTTCCGTTTAACATTAGGAACAGAAGTTCGTCTTAAAAATGCATATATCATTAAAGGTGAGTCAGTTGTAAAAGATGCTGACGGAAATATAACAGAAATTCATTGTACTTATGACGAAGATTCTAGATCAGGAAGTGGTTCGGAAGCTAGTCAAAGAAAAGTAAAAGGAACGATTCATTGGGTTTCTACAAAACACGCTGTTGAAGCAGAAGTTAGAGTATATGATAGGTTATTTACTCACGAAAATCCTGATGGAGACAAAGAAGTTGATTTTAAAGAATACATAAACCCAAATTCATTAGAAATTATTACTGGTTATGTAGAACCTTCATTAGTAAATGCCAAAGAATTAGAACATTATCAATTCCAACGTTTAGGATATTTCTGTGTAGACAGAGACTCAAAAGCTGATAAATTAGTTTTTAACAAAACGGTTGGATTAAGAGATACTTGGGCAAAAATTAGCAATCAATAAAATTTCCGTTAAAACGGAAATCTTTTCAATTTCATTCTACATTTTTCTGTTATTCTGAACTTGATTCAGAATCTCATTTAATTAATTCCAAACTCAAGATTCAGAATCTTGAGTTTGGAATTTTTGTTTTGTAAGAAAATTATAATTTTCCGCAATTATTTTAACTATAAACAAAATCTATTAAAAATAAAAGAATCATAAGTAAATCATTAAAAAACGACTTTCATAAGTTAATTTTAACGCACTTTAAGAATTGTTTAATGTTAGTTCATGCGTGTGGTAAAAATCGTTTAACAGCGTTTTTTAAATGCGTTTTGGCTTAAAAGGCCTCAGTTTTTCAAACCATATTTTAATTTTAACTGTTTTAGGATAATAATCTTTGTAAAATGAAAAAAAGACCACTTTTTTTAAAAAGCAGTCTTTTTTGTAATTTGGTTTCCACCAAAGTGGAAAACTAAAATCTATTCTTTATTTTCTGAATCTTCAGCTTTTTTTCTTTTTGTAGAATTTGCTCTTTTCATAGATTCACCAACTTGATTACTTGCTGTAAAACTTGCAACCATGTTATTTAACATTTCACTTCCAGCTTGTGGTGAATTTGGTAATAAGATTAAATTACTATTTGAATCAGCACCAATTGCTTGTAAAGTGTCATAATGTTGTGTAACTACAATTAAAGCAGAAGCTTCTTGAGAATTAATTCCAACTCTGTTCAATACATCTACAGATTCAACTAATCCACGTGCAATCTCTCTACGTTGGTCAGCAATTCCTTGACCTTGAAGTCTTTTACTTTCAGCTTCAGCTTTTGCTTTAGCTACAATTCTAATTCTTCCTGCTTCAGCTTCATATTCTGCAGCTGTTTTTTCTCTATCAGCAGCATTAATTCTGTTCATAGCATTCTTAACTTGAATATCTGGATCAATATCTGTAATCAAAGTGTTGATAATATCATATCCATAACCTGACATTGCACCGTTTAATTCTCTTTTTACGGCAACCGCTACATCATCTTTACGTTCAAAAACATCATCTAATTTTAATTTTGGTACTTCGGCACGAACTACGTCAAATACATAAGAAGTAATTTGATCATGTGGATATTCTAATTTATAAAAAGCTTCGTAAACACTTTCTTGTAATACTTTAAATTGTACTGAAACTTTTAGTTTAACGAATACGTTATCTTTAGTTTTCGTTTCAATCATTACATCTAATTGTTGAATACGAAGATTTACTCTTCCTGCAACTCTATCTATAATGGGTAATTTTAATTGTAAACCTGAAGTACGAGTACTTGCATATTTACCAAAACGCTCAATAACAGCAGATGTTTGCTGTTTTACAGTAAAAAAGGATGAAAATAAAATCACTACTGCTAAAAAAATGATAATGTAAATTCCGATCATAGTTTGAATTTTTTAAATTGGTTATGTTAATTATACGCTCAAAGTTGTGAAAAGTTACAAAAAAAAATCCCGAAACTTTCGGGATTAACTTTTTTATAAGGTTTGTATCGCTTTCTCAATACGTTTTATACTTTCTTCTTTTCCAATCATTTCAATGATGTCAAATAAATGTGGTCCTTTTAAAGCTCCAACCAAACTTAATCGTAAAGGTTGCATTACTTTTCCCATTCCTATTTCATTAGTGGTCATCCACTCTTTTAATAAAGTTTCAATGTTTTGAGAAGTGAAATCTGAAATGTTATTCAATTCAACAATTACTTTTTCCATTAAAGCCGGAGTTTCTTCTTTCCAATTTTTGGATGCTTTTTCATCATAAGATGTTGGTGCTTCAAAGAAATAATCTGATAAATCCCAAAGTTCATTCACGAAATTAGCTCTTTCTTTTACCAATCCAACAACTCTTTCCAAATCTAAAGAAGTAATAACTCCTCGTTCTTCTAAATCTTTTGAAAAACTTATAGCTAATGCCTTATCACTTTTGCCTATTAAATATTGATGATTAAACCATTTATTCTTCTCTGGATCAAACTTCGCTCCTGCTTTGTGAATTCGGCTTAAATCAAAAACTTCAACTAATTCTTCTAAGGAATATAATTCTTTATCTGTTCCATCATTCCAACCTAATAATGCTAAAAAGTTAAGAACTGCTTCAGGAAAAAATCCTTGCTCTCTATAACCCATTGATGTTCCTTCTGCCGTTTTCCAAGCCAATGGAAATACTGGAAATCCTAATTTATCACCATCACGCTTACTTAATTTTCCGTTTCCAACTGGTTTTAGAATTAAAGGTAAATGTGCAAATTCAGGGGCTTCCCAACCAAAGGCTCTGTATAATAAACTGTGCAATGGCATACTTGGTAACCATTCTTCACCACGAATTACATGAGAAGTTTCCATCAAATGATCATCGACAATATTCGCTAAATGATACGTTGGCATTCCATCACTTTTGAATAAAACTTTATCATCTAATAAATTGGTATCAAACTTTATATCACCACGTATGATGTCTTTCAATTCTAAAATCTCATTCACTGGAGTTTTAAAACGAATTACAAAAGCATCACCATTTTCAATTCTTTGAAGAGTTTCTTCTTTTGAAAGAACTAAAGAAGTATCTAATTTTTCACGATTATGCCAATTGTAAATGAATGTTTTTCCTTCAGCTTCGTGTTGTTTTCTGTGTGCATCTAATGATTCAGACGTGTCAAAAGCATAATATGCCCATCCATTTTCAATCAATTGATCCGCATATTCTTTATAAATTCCTTTACGTTCACTTTGACGATATGGTCCAAATTTTTCATTTTTTCCAACTGTTTCATCTGGAGAAATTCCTAACCACTCTAGAGCTTCTAAAATATAGGCTTCAGCTCCTTCAACAAATCTAGTTTGATCGGTGTCTTCTACTCTTAAATAGAATGTTCCGTTATTTTTTTTAGCAAATAAATAATTAAATAAAGCGGTTCTCACACCACCAATATGTAATCCTCCTGTTGGACTTGGAGCAAATCGTACTCTAACTGGTTTTGACATTTTTTTCTAATTTGTTGCAAAGATACAATTTGAATTTAGAAGTAAGAATTTAGATTTTAGAAAATCTGCTACTTATCAACATAATATCAAGTTAAAGTTTTGCTAATCACTATTTACTTTTGACTAATTACTTTTTATATTGTAATTTTATCGGTTATTAACAGATTACGAACAATTTGGAAACAAAAACTATCATTTTTGAGAAATTAGAGGCCTTTATCAAAAGGTTTTATACCAATGAACTAATAAAAGGAGTTATTCTTTTTGTTGGTTTAGGTTTACTATATTTTCTTTTTACCATTTTAGTTGAATATTTCCTTTGGTTACCATCTTCAGGAAGAACGATTTTATTTTGGTTGTTCGTTGCTGTTCAAATTTTCTTATTAGTTCGATTTATATTTTTTCCATTGTTTAAATTATTTAAACTTCAAAAAGGAATTAATTATGAACAAGCTTCTGTAATTATAGGTAATCACTTTAGTGAGGTGAGCGATAAATTGACCAATTTTCTACAATTATCAAATCAGAACGAGAATTCGGAATTACTTTTAGCTTCTATCAATCACAAAGCCGAAACTTTAAGCCCAATTCCTTTCTCTAATGCGATAAATTTTAATAAGAACAAGAAATTTTTGCCTTATGCGATAGTTCCAATTTTTTTATTGGCTTTGTTTTTTGTGTCTGGAAATTCAAAAGTGATTTCACAAGGAATGGACAGAGTTGTTAATTACAATACAAAATATGTTCCACCAGCTCCTTTTCAATTTGTAGTTTTGAATAAAGATTTAGTCACTCAACAAAACAAAGATTTTACTTTACAAGTAAAGACTGTTGGTAATGTTATACCTGAAAATGTTTCGCTTATAATTGGTGATGAAGAATATTTATTGGAAAATACGAATCCTGGAGAGTTTCAATATAAGTTTGATAATGTTATTTCGGATGTGAATTTTAGCCTGAAAGCTAATTCTATTAATTCAAAAGGCTACAATCTCAAAGTAGTTAATGTTCCAACTATCAATAATTTTGAAATGATTTTATCCTATCCAACTTATTTAAAACGTAAATCGGAAATTATTAAAGGAACAGGAAATGCAATTGTACCAGAAGGAACTTCAATTCGATGGAAATTATCAACTTTTGCAACAACTAATATTGCTTTTATTTCAAATAATAGTAAATCTGTTTACTCATCAACAAATGGAGAGTTTAATTTCACTAAAAATATTAGTCAAAATACTGAATATCAAATAGTAACATCAAATAGTAACGTAAAAAACTTTGAAAAACTCGATTATCAAGTTAATATTGTTAAAGATCAATACCCTTTTATCTCTGCAAACAAAGCACCTGATTCTTTAAGCCTAAAAAAGAACTTTATTATTGGCCAATTGTCAGATGATTATGGGTTGAGCAAATTACAAGTAGTTTATTATCCAAAAGGAAAACCACAAATTGTTAAACGTGGAACACTTGCTGTAAAGCACCAAACGGTTGACCAATTTGTTTATTCTTTTCCTACAGGTTTAAATGTAGAACAAGGAATTGTTTATGAATACTATTTTGAAGTTTTTGATAATGATGCTGTGAATAATTACAAGTCAAGTAAGTCTTCTGTTTTTTCTCACAACGAATTAACGGATGATCAAAAGCAAGATGAATTATTAAAAGATCAAAATGATAATATAAACAGCTTAGAAAAGTCATTAAATAATCAAGATAAACAATTAAAGGAATTAGATAAACTCCAAAAAATGAAAAAGGAGAAAGCTAATCTTGACTTTAAAGATCAAAAAAAGATTGAAGATTTCATTAAAAAACAAAAAAATCAGGATGAAATGATGAAAGAATTTTCTAAAAAACTTTCTGAAAACCTTGAGAATTTTAATCCAAAAGAAGAAGATAAACTTAAAAAAGAATTATTACGTCGTTTAGATGAAAGTCAAAAACAATCAGAAAAAAACGAAAAACTTTTAAAAGAATTAGAAGAATTACAAAAGAAATTACAAGATGATGAACTATTTGAAAAAGCAGATAAATTAAAAAAAGATTCAAAAAATCAAGCTAAGAATTTAGAGCAACTAGTAGAATTAACGAAACGTTTTTACGTTGAAAAAAAGGCTGAACAAATTGCTGACAAATTAAATAAGTTAGCAGAAAAAGAAGATAAGTTAGCTAACGAAAATAAAAACAATTTAGAAGAACAGAAAAAAGTAGCTGATGAATTTGAAAAAATAAAAGAAGAGTTACAACAATTGGATAAAGAAAACAAGGATTTAAAAAAACCTATGGACATTCCAAATGATATAAATGAACAAGAAGATGTTCAAGATGATTTAGAAAAATCTGAAGAAGATTTAAAAAAGAACGACAAACCAAGTGCTTCTAAATCTCAAAAAGCTGCCTCTAAGAAAATGAAAGAAATGAGTCAGAAAATGAGCTCATCAATGGAAGGTGGAGAATCTCAACAAATGGAAGAAGATGCAAAAACGTTACGTCAAATTCTAGACAATCTTTTAGCATTTTCTTACGATGAAGAAGCATTAATTCAACCAACAAAATCATCTCAATCACGTTCTTTGGCTTTGAATAAAATCCTTAAAAAACAACAAGAACTTAAATTACAGTTTAAACATGTAGATGATAGTATCTTTGCGGTATCTCTTCGTAACCCAATGATTTCTGAATTTGTATTAAACGAAATAGGTGAAATACATTACAACCTAGATCAATCACTAGAAACTTTAGCAGATAATAATGTTTCAAGAGGAGCTTCTCTTCAACAGTATGTTTTGTCAAGTGCTAATAAATTGGCTGATTTTTTAAGCAATGTTCAAAGTGATATGAATATGCAAATGTCTGGAAAAGGTAAAGGAAAAGGCAAAGGAATGCCAAGTCCTGGACAAGGTAATCCTGGAAAACAATTATCAGATATAATAAAAAAACAAGAAGGTCTTTCTGAGAAGATGAAAGAAGGATTGAAACCTGGAGAAAAGCCAGGTGATAAACCCGGAGACAAACCGGGCGAAAAACTTGGTGAAGGAAAGAAAGATGGAAAAGGTCAGGGAGAAAATGGTGAGGGAGAAGGTTCAGAAGGAAATGCTGGAAAGGTATTAGAAATCCTAAAAGAACAACAACAACTTCGTGATGCTTTACAGAAATCTTTAGAACAACAAGGTATTAACGGTAACAATGTTTTAAACCAAATGAAAGACATTGAAAAGCAATTAATCAATAAAGGTTTTAAAAATGAAACCTTACAGAAGATGCTAAATCTCAAGCATGAATTATTAAAATTAGAGAATGCAATTCAGCAGCAAGGGCAAGATGAAAAGCGTAAATCCAATACAACAGATGATAAGTTTTCTAACAACGCTTCTACCCTACCAAAGGAATTACAAGAATATATAAAAAGCATAGAGATTTTAAACAGACAAAGTTTACCTTTGCAAAAAAATTACGACCAAAAAGTCAAAGAATATTTTAAGAAGTAATGATTACATTTAACTATGAAAATGATTTCCTTTTAGAGGATGAATCAATATATCAAGATTGGATATCAAGAATTGTCCAATCAGAAAACAAATCAGAAGGTGAAATAAATTACATTTTTTGTGATGATGAATATTTAATAAACATCAACAATGAGTATCTTAATCATGATACTTATACAGATATTATAAGTTTTGATTATTCTGTTGGCGACTTAATTCAAGGTGATATTTTTATATCTACTGAAAGAGTTGCTGAAAATGCAATTGAGTTCAATGTTCCTTTTGAAAACGAAATCAAAAGAGTATTATCTCACGGTGTGTTACACTACTGTGGCTATAAAGATAAAACAGATAACGAAGCACTAATAATGCGACAAAAAGAAGATGAGAAAATTGCTTTGTTCCACGTGGAACAACAATAATCATCTATTAATATTAATTAAATGTTTCACGTGGAACAATGAGTATATTTCAAGAAAAATACGATGTGATTGTAGTTGGTGCTGGTCACGCTGGTTCTGAAGCCGCGGCTTCTGCTGCCAATATGGGTTGCTCCACTTTGCTTGTCACAATGAATCTTCAAAACATCGCACAGATGTCTTGTAACCCTGCAATGGGTGGAATTGCAAAAGGGCAAATTGTAAGAGAGATTGATGCGCTTGGTGGTTATTCTGGAATTGTGTCTGATAAAACAGCCATTCAATTTAAGATGTTGAATAAGTCAAAAGGGCCTGCAATGTGGTCTCCAAGAGTGCAAAGTGATAGAATGCGTTTTGCTGAAGAATGGAGATTAATGTTGGAGCAAACTCCAAATTTAGATTTTTACCAAGAGATGGTTTCTGGTTTGTTAATCGAAAACAACAAAATTGTCGGAATCAAAACTTCACTTGGTTTGGAGATTAAAGCCAAAACTGTTGTATTGACAAATGGTACTTTTTTAAATGGTTTAATCCATATTGGTGACAAACAATTTGGAGGTGGTCGTGCAGGTGAAAGTGCCTCTTTTGGAATTACAGAAGATTTAGTAAAAGTTGGTTTTGAATCGGGAAGAATGAAAACCGGAACTCCTCCAAGAGTTGATGGTCGTTCTTTAGATTATTCAAAAATGGTCGAACAACCAGGTGATGAAAAACCACATAAATTTTCTTATTTACAAAGTATAAAACCACTTACCCATCAAAGGTCATGTTACATGACTTATACTTCACTTGAAGTTCACGATCATCTTCGTGAAGGTTTTGATAGAAGTCCAATGTTTAACGGAAGAATAAAAAGTATAGGCCCAAGATATTGTCCGTCTATTGAAGATAAAATAAATCGTTTTGCAGACAAAGACAGGCATCAATTATTTGTTGAACCAGAAGGATGGAATACGGTAGAAGTTTATGTAAATGGATTTTCTACTTCTTTGCCAGAAGACATTCAATTTAAAGCATTGCGTTCTGTAGCAGGTTTTGAAAAAGTTAAATTCTTTAGACCTGGTTATGCAATTGAATATGATTACTTCCCTCCTACGCAACTAAAACACACGTTAGAAACTAAATTAGTTGAAGGTTTATATTTTGCTGGACAAATTAATGGAACTACTGGATATGAAGAAGCAGCTTCTCAAGGATTAATGGCTGGTATAAATGCAGCATTAAAAGTTCAAGAAAGAGATGAGTTTATACTTAAACGCAACGAAGCTTATATTGGAGTTTTAATTGATGATTTAATTACCAAAGGAACAGAAGAGCCTTATCGTATGTTTACTTCTCGTGCAGAGTATAGAACGTTGCTTCGTCAAGATAATGCAGATTCAAGATTAACTCCTAAAGGTTTTGATTTAGGATTAGCTTCTGAAGAACGTTTAATTCGTATGGAGCAAAAATTTTCTAAGTCAGATGCAATGGTTCAGTTTTTTAGAGAAACTAGTACTAAACCTGAAGAAGCAAATCCGATTTTAGAATCTAAAGGTTCAAGTCCAATGACGCAACCAGATAAAATGTTTAAAGTTTTTTCTAGACCTCAAATTGATTTAGAAGACATCGTTAAGTTTGAAAAAGTTGCTGAATATATAAATACGAATGAACTAGATTCAGAAATTATCGAGCAAGCAGAAATTGATGTAAAATATTCAGGTTATATAGAAAAAGAAAGATTACATGCAGATAAACTAAATCGTTTAGAAGATGCAATAATTCCAGATAATTTTGATTTTAATAAAATTAAATCAATTTCAACAGAAGCCAAAATGAAGTTTAATAAAATTCGTCCAAAGACAATTGCACAAGCTTCAAGAATTAGCGGAGTTTCTCCAAGTGATATTTCTGTATTATTAATTTATATGGGTAGATAAGAAGCAAGAAGCAAGATGAAAGAAGAAATCTTTTCTCTTTGTTCTTTTTTCTATTATCTTTAATTGTTTCACGTGAAACATACTTTGTTAACCCCCACATTTACTACCTTTGTTTAAGTTTTATTTTAAAATATGAATTTCTCTCCCAACAATGTTTTTATAAAAGTTAAAGATCATACTGTTTCAAAAGAATCATTTGATTTACTTTTAGACGAAGAGTTACAGTTGTTAAAAACTTCCCCTCAACCTTCTTTAGATATACTTCCCTCCTATTATGAGAGTGAAGATTATATTTCTCATACAGATTCTAAACGAACTTTATTTGAAAAATTATATCATTTAGTAAAAACAAATGCTTTAAAAAACAAAGTTGCATTAATTTCAAAAGAAAATTCTCAAAAAGGAAAATTATTAGATATTGGTGCAGGTACTGGAGATTTTTTAACTCAGGCTAAAAATGATGGTTGGATCTGTGTTGGAATTGAGCCAAACGAAAAAGCAAAAAATATTTCTATTTCAAAAGGTGTCAGTTTTACAAATACTTTAGATGAACTAGAAAACAATTCATTTGATGTAATTACAATGTGGCATGTTTTAGAACATGTTCCAGATTTAGAAAATCAAATAAAAACTTTAAAAAGATTATTAAAACCAAATGGTACAATTATCATAGCTGTTCCAAATTATAAATCATTTGATGCAAAACATTATAAATCATTTTGGGCTGCTTATGATGTTCCAAGACATTTATGGCATTTTTCAAAAATAAGTATTCAAAAACTATTCAACAAAGAAGATTTACAATTGAAAAAAGTTAAACCAATGTGGTTTGATAGTTTTTATGTTTGTCTTTTGTCTGAAAAATACAAATCTGGAAAAATGAATTTTGTTAAAGGCTTTTTCTTTGGTTTTTTATCAAATTGCTCCGGATTATTAAAAAAAGAGTTTTCATCTCACATTTACGTCATAAAAAACATCTAAAACACCATTTTAAGATGATTTAAGGGTTTTTTTAAGTCGTTCGATGTGTTTTGTTGACTCAAAAAAGAAGTTGTTTTAAAGTAAAAATAAACAGATGTTTTTTTATAAATATTACTTATTCCAAAACAAATCAGAATAGATATTTATTATACCTTTAAAATTAACCCTTGCATTACTATTTTCAATTGTTTACTTTTACCAAAATTTAGAAATAACGAATATGAAAAAATTATTATTTATTGCACTAGGATTTGCAATATTGTCTTGTAATAAACAAGAAGGAACTTCAGGTCTAAAAACCGCATATGTTGATACTGAAAAGTTAATGAAAGAACATCAACAAGCTATTGATATTGAAAATAAATATAAAGTTAAGTCCGAAGAAATGGGTCGTGAGCTTGAAACAGAAGCAAAACAATTTCAATCAGACTATGAAAATGCATTAAGACAAGCTCAAGCGAAAGGACCACAATGGGCTCAACAAAAAGCAGCTGAATTACAACAAAGAGAGCAAAAATTGAATGTAAAACAACAATCAATGTATCAAGAAATTCAAACAGCAAGTAATGCTGAATTAGATTCTCTTGTAAAAGAAATTAAACTTTACATTAAAGATTATGGAAAAAAGAATAACTACGACTATGTATATGGTACAGGTTTAACTTCTCCTAGTATTTTATATGCTAAAGATTCTTATGATGTTACAGATGAGATACTTAAGACGCTTAATGATAAATACAAGCCAAGTGAATCTACTAAAGCTATTGAAAAAGAAGAAGTTAAGAAATAATTTCTTTTAAATTTATTTAAAACCTCATTATTTTTTTAATGGGGTTTTTTATTTGTGTTTTTTTTATACTTTTATGGTGTTAAATATAAGCCAATGAATTCATTATCAGCCGTTGCAAGTTATACCTTGAAGTTTATTAATCAGACTAATAAATCTGTTTTTCTTACTGGAAAAGCAGGAACAGGTAAAACTACTCTACTAAAAGAAATTATTAAAACAACACACAAAAACACTGCTGTTGTTGCTCCTACTGGAATTGCCGCACTAAATGCTGGTGGTGTTACTATTCATTCCCTTTTTCAACTTCCGTTTGGTGGATTCATTCCAGATACAATTGCTCCACATTTTAAAGATACTGTTAAATTTGAGTCCAAAAGTACTCTTTCTAGACATTTTAAAATGAGCGCTGTTAAACGAAATGTTATCAGAAACATTGAGTTACTAGTTATTGATGAAGTCAGTATGTTGCGTGCAGATCTTCTAGATGCAATTGATTTTATGATGCAATCTGTTAGAAGAAACAAACTTCCTTTTGGAGGTGCGCAAGTTTTATTTATAGGAGATTTACTACAATTACCTCCAATCGTAAAACCTGAAGAATGGGATATTTTACGTAAATACTATCAAGGTAAGTTTTTCTTTCATTCTCATGTTGTTCAGCAAAATCCACCTTTATACATTGAGTTAGATAAAATTTATCGTCAAACAGATAGCGAATTTATTGAAGTACTAAACAATTTAAGAAATAATACTATAACTAAATCTGACTTAAGTATTCTAAATCAGTTTGTTAATCCTGATTTTGATTTAAAAAAGAATGAAGGATTTATTACACTTACGACTCATAATAGAAAGGCAGATTCGATTAATTCTGAAGCTTTAAATGAATTAGAAGGAAAGTCTTTTTCTTATAAAGCTCAAATTGTAGATGATTTTCCAGATAAAATCTATCCAGTAGAAGATAATTTAGAATTAAAGGTTGGTGCTCAAATCATGTTCATCAAAAATGACCTTTCGTTTGAGAAAAACTATTTTAATGGAAAAATGGGAATAATTAAGTATCTGTCTAAAGATGAGATAACTGTAGAGTTTACAGAAGAGAAAAAAACCATTGAAGTTGAACGATATGAATGGCAAAACATAAGATATAAAGTCAATGAAACAACTAAAGAAATTCAGGAAGAAGTACTTGGAACCTTTACGCATTATCCTATAAAATTAGCTTGGGCAATAACGGTTCATAAAAGCCAAGGATTAACGTTTGACAAAGCAGCATTAGATGTTTCACGTGTTTTTCAACCAGGACAAGCTTATGTGGCACTATCTCGTTTACGATCGTTAAAAGGCTTGGTTTTATTAGCTCCAATTCAAATGAATGGACTTTCTAATGATAGTGATGTTATGCTTTACGCTGAACAAAAAGCCTCTGATGAATACATTCAAAAATCATTAGAACAAGAAACAAAAAACTATTTATTTAACTATCTAAAAGCAACTTTTGATTGGCAAGACTTAGCACAAGAATGGAGAAATCACAGATTCAGCTATAAAGAAGAAGCACCAAAATCACCAAAATCTAAATATGCTAAATGGGCTGAAAATCAATCGAATAAAATTGATAATTTGGTTGTTCCTGCTCAAAATTTTATTAAACAATTAAACAATATTTTCTCTAAAGAACCCTTTGAAGTTCAATACATTAATGAACGATTTCAAGCTGCGTACAACTATTTTTATAAAGACTTAGATAATTTTGTTTATGAATTGTTACTTAAGGTAGATGAAATAAAACGCATAAAGAAAGTTAAAACATTTTACGACGAGTTGAATGATTTAGAAGATACTCAAACTAAAACAATTCAACGCTTAATGAAAGCCAAATTGTTAATTGAAATGGTTGCATCTGGAAAAGAAATTTCGAAAGAAAATCTTATTTCTGAAGAAATTCTTTCTTATAAAGCGAATAAACTTAAGAAGATCAAAGATTTGAACACTGTAAAACCAGGTGTTTTTGATGTTGATCCAGACGTTTCTTACTACGAACCAAAGGTAAAAAAATCAAAAGAAAGTAAAAAACCAACTATTGAAATCACTTTAGAATTTTGGAAAGAAAACCATACTATCAAAGAGATTGCAACTATTCGAAAGTTAACAGAAACCACTATTAGCAGCCATTTTGCAAAGTTAATTCAGCAAGAATATATTGCCATTGAAGATGTGCTTTCAGCCGAAAAAATCAAACAATTACAAGTTTTGTTTAAATATTTTAAAGGAGAAAGTTTATCAGAACTAAAAGAAACCATTGGCGACAAGTTCTCCTGGGAAGAACTTAAGTTATATAAAGCAAGTTTGAAAGAAATACTTTAATTAGTTTATTTTAAATACTTGTAAATCAATATAATCTATTTTTTATGAATTAAGCGAGTTAATTTAATAGATAAATCAGTTAATATGATTTTACCATTTCCATTTCGTTCAATATGGTAAATTGCCTCTGAAATTTCTTTAAAAATTTCATTTATGTTACCACCATCTACAAATGGAGCAAATTTTTTCAACTCAAAACCGTCTAAACCTTCATCTAAATAGACCAAATCTTCAGCTGTGTAATTCTCCAACATAGCTTGTCTAAAGAATTCAATGCAATAATGTAAAAATTGCTTCTGAACCTCTCTTCCGTAGCTTGCCACTTCTTCACTCCAACTAATTAAATCCAAAATAGAAGAAGCATTTCCTTTTGCTTTAAAGGCAAATCTTACCCATTTAACAAACCACTCTTCAAATAACCTATCATCTTTTTCATTATTGGCTAATTTTAGGGCTTTATTAATGTCTCCTTGTGCTAAATGTGCATATTTCTTTGCAATAGCATCAGAAACCCCTTTTGTTTTTAATAAATCTTCAATTTCTTGTTGTTCAGGCTTTTTAAACTCAATAATTTGGCAACGAGAAGTTATAGTTGAGATGATTTCTTCAATATTTTCGGTAATTAATAAAAAGATTGTTTTTTGTGGAGGCTCTTCTAAAATTTTAAGAATTTTGTTAGAAGTTGCTGTATTCATTTTATCAGCCATCCAAATTATCATAATCTTATAACCACCTTCATATGACTTTAAAGATAGCTTTTTCACAATCTCTAAAGCCTCATCTACCCCGATTTGCCCTTGTTTTTTTTCCACACCCAAATGTGTATACCAATCTTGAAGACTTCCAAAAGGTTGTTGATTAACGAATTCTTTCCATTCTTTTAGGAAATTATCACTAACAGGATGACTTTTTACACTTTCGGTTGAAGTAACAGGAAACGCATAGTGAATGTCAGGATGTGACTGTTGAATGACCTTGTTTTGACAGTTTTCATAATCAGAGTTTTCAACATTCTTGCCATTACACAGTATGTATTTTGCATAGGATATTGCAATTTGTAACAAACCAATTCCTTCAGGACCAACAAATAGCTGAGCGTGTGCAAGTCTACTACTATCAACACTTGAAGTTAAGTAATCTACCGTTTTTTTATTTCCAATTACATTTTTAAACATTGTATAAGTTCTAAATTTTATATCTTGTTGATAACACAATAAAAATTGTTAATAAGTCGTTTACCATTGTTGATAAACCAATCACTATTCTTAATAGTTTAGTAAAAGATTTAAAAACAGTTCTTTTATCATCAAATTGATTGCACTTACTAACAAAAAAAGTAAATGTACATAAAAATAATTGTTAATGATTCGTTAGTATAATAATTGTAAAACTAAGTATTATGTTAAGCAAAATTTCAAAATTAGGGTTAATGGTTGCAATCCTTTTTGCAACATCTTTTTCTTATGGTCAATTACCCGTTCCTTTTAAAGTAAGATATCAGTCTTATGTTAAAGGCGATATGACTGTTATAGCAAACAATATTGTGAACAGAAAAGATTATGGAAATAATCCAAACATGCCATACATGAACGCAACTAAAACAGCCAAACTTAATGACGAGTTTGAAATGTTTTATATTGATATTGATAGTGACATGTCTACTTTTAGTTCTAGTGCTGCAACATTATATCTTGAAAATGAAGAAAATAAAAAAATAGTTTACGCTGGTTTATACTGGTCTGCCACTTATAAATACAATAGTGGAATCAAAAAGAAACGCAACAAATTTAAAGCATTTGATAAAAATAGAGAAGAGTTTGATCAAATTAAATTGAAACTTCCTGGAGAATCTAAATATGTAGATATAAAAGGAAATATAATTTTTGATGGTTTAGATAAAAAAGGATTTGACGAAAGTGCTCCATATGCAGTTTATGCTGACATTACCGATTTAGTAAAAGAGCTTGGAAGTCCTGTTGGAGAATATACAGTTGCAAACATAAAAGCAACACAAGGAGTTGTTGAAGGTGGAGTTTCAGGTGGATGGACAATGTTTTTTGTTTATGAAGATGATAACGAAACAGCAAAATTCATAACTTCATATGATGGTTTTGCAGGTGTAACAGATAAAGACACAGAAATATTATTTACAGGATTTAAAACTTTACCTGAAGGAAATGTTTTTGCTAAATTAGCTTGTGCTGGTTTAGAAGGGGATAATAATTTAGCTGGAGACCAATTACAAATAAAATCTCAACTAAGTGAAATTTTCACATTATTAAGCGGACCATTAAAATTAGAAAATAATTTTTTCAATAGTAATATTATTATAAATGACCAATACTTTACGGACAGAAACCCAAACAGTAAAAATACCCTAGGTTATGACACAAGTTTAATAACTATTGCAAATCCTGATAATTCTGTTATTCAAAATAATACGGATAATGTAACCTTAAAGCTTAAAACAGTAGGAGATAGATACTTTATGTTCTTTAACGCTTTCAATGTAGAGGTTCAAGATGCTAAAAAAGAACCAGTTATGTTTGTTTCAAATGAAGCTGAAGAAACTAAAGAATCTGTTACAACTCCTATAGTTACAGAAACAGTTATTGCCGACAATACAAAACCTACAACAACAACTATTGTTAAAAACGAAATAAAGTCAGAAACTAAAATACCAACTAAAGAGAATATAGTTGCTGAAACAACTAAAATAGAAGTTAAAGCAATTGAGCCGACCAAAAAAGAAACAATAATTGCAGTTAAAGTCGATAACAGTCCAAAAGAAAACACAAACAGTGTTGTTTTAGCTCCAAAAAAAGAAGTTGTAGTTAGTCACCCAAAAGTTAAGACCGAGAACAATGATGTTGTTGCCTCAAACACAACAATGATTGATCCAGTTATGATTAGCGAAAAATTGAGTCAAGTTGCACAAAATCAATATGGACAAAAACAAAAAATCACCGCAATTCCAGGACCAATGGTTGAAATTTATAATCAACAACGTGGATTTTATGTAATTGCAAATGTGTTTGCTGTTCATAGAAATGCAACTCGTTTTGTTGCAAAACTAAGAAGTTTAGGTATTGATGCTAATTTCTTTATCAACCCAAAAAATAATTACAGATATGTTTTTGTAAGTAAAAATGATTCTTGGACAAATGCTTTAAATTTATATTATTCAAATGTTAACGGAAAATATTATGGTGATACTTGGATAATGTTAGTAAACACTAGTCCTGACCAATTAGTAAGTAATGAACAGAATGTAGATTATAATGACCCTTTTTGTCCCCAACAAAAAATGGTTGCCACGAGATCTAAAGATGACGAACTCGTGTAAACGTTAAATTAGTATTAAAAAAAGACTCATTTGTGAGTCTTTTTTATTTTTGTATAAAAAATAGATCAATTTCAATAAACTGAAAACAATAACTTCTTATGAAAACAATCAATAATTTAGACTTTAATGGAAAAAAAGCAATTATCAGAGTTGATTTTAATGTTCCTTTAGACGAAAATTTTAATGTAACTGATGCAACACGAATTGAAGCTGCAAAACCAACTATTGATAAAATCTTAAATGAGGGTGGAAGTGTAATCTTAATGTCGCATTTAGGAAGACCAAAAGGAAAGGAAGAAAAATATTCATTAAAGCATATTATTGGTAAAGTTTCAGAAATTTTAGGAAGAGAAATTCTTTTTGCAGATGATTGTATAGGTAGCGATGCACACTCAAAAGCAAGCAATCTACAACCAAATCAAATACTTCTACTAGAAAACCTTAGGTTTTATAAGGAAGAAGAAGCAGGAGATTCTGACTTCGCAAAAAAATTATCAACGTTAGGAGATGTATATGTAAATGATGCTTTTGGAACAGCACATAGAGCGCATGCTTCAACAACTATAATTGCAAATTATTTTCCAAATGATAAATATTTCGGATTATTGTTAGCCAAAGAAATTGAAAGCATCAATAAAGTACTTAAGGATTCTCAAAAACCAGTTACAGCAATTTTAGGGGGTTCAAAAGTATCTTCGAAAATTACAATTATCGAAAATATTTTAGATAAAATCGACCATATGATAATTGGTGGAGGAATGACTTTTACTTTTATCAAAGCTTTAGGCGGAAGTGTTGGAAACTCTATATGTGAGGATGATAAGATGGATTTAGCTTTAGAAATTTTAAAAAAAGCAAAAGAAAAAGGAGTGCAAATACATTTACCAGTTGATGTAATTGCTGCTGATGCTTTTTCTAACGATGCTAATACTCAAATAATTGATGTAACTAAAATTCCTGATGGTTGGCAAGGTTTAGATGCTGGACCAAAATCGCTTGAACTTTTTGAAGAAGTAATTTTAAAATCGAAAACGATTCTTTGGAATGGACCAGTTGGTGTTTTCGAAATGCCAAGTTTTGCTAATGGAACAATTAAAGTTGGAGAATATATTGCTGCAGCAACTAAAAACGGAGCTTTTTCTCTAGTTGGTGGTGGTGACTCAGTTTCAGCAGTAAAACAATTTGGTTTTGAAGATCAAGTAAGCTATGTTTCCACAGGTGGTGGAGCAATGTTAGAAATGCTAGAAGGAAAAACTTTACCTGGAATTCAAGCTATTATCCAATAATAATACTATTTTTGACTTTTTTGAGTTATCATAGATTAATAAACTATTAAATTACAAATTCCTGCAAGATGAAAATCAAAAACATTTTATTCTTACTATTACCTTTAATTTCCTTTGCACAAGAAAGTGTAGAGGCAAATTTAATTGAAGAAACAGTTACAAAAGTTTCTTATTTAGATTCTTTAAAAGCATCATTTGTTAACCACAGTACAAGCATTTGTATAGATAGCAGATGGATGGAAGAATTATCTAACCAAGAGCTTTTTGATAATATGTACGAAGATGTTTCTGACTTGGACATAGAGGAAGCTGTTGCTTACGAAATGTCAACAGAAGTTCTTAAGAAAAGACTTAAAAAAATGGATGATAAATCACCATTTAATATTGAGTATAACACATCACTTGAAAATGTAATTAAATCATTCTTAAAAAACAGAAAACATAGTTTTGAACGATTAATGGCTATTTCTGAATATTATTTTCCAATGTTTGAAGAGCATTTAGCTAAATATGATGTGCCTTTAGAAATTAAATATTTAGCAATTGTAGAATCAGCTTTAAATCCAAGAGCAAAAAGTAGAGTTGGTGCTTCTGGACTTTGGCAATTTATGTATCCAACTGGAAAACAATTTAACTTAGAAGTCAATTCTTATGTTGATGAAAGATACGATCCCTTAAAAGCAACTGAAGCAGCTTGCCAATATTTATCTAGTTTATATAAAATTTTTGGAGATTGGAGTTTAGTTTTAGCTTCATATAATGCTGGCCCAGGAAATGTTTCTAAAGCCATAAGACGTTCTGGAGGAAGTCAAAATTATTGGATTATTAGAAAAAATCTTCCTAGAGAAACAGCTAATTATGTACCCGCTTTTTTAGCTACAATGTATATTTATGAATATAAAAAGGAATTGGGAATTAAACCAAAAAAAGCACCTTTAACTTATTTTGAAACTGACACCATTAAGGTTAGAAGAGAAATGAGTTTCAAACAGGTTTCGGATTTATTTGATATTCCTCAAGATCAAGTAGAATTTTTAAACCCAATTTATAAATTAAACATAATTCCTTTTAACGAAGATAAACCTCACTTTTTAAGATTACCAAAAGATAAAATCGGTTTATTTGTTTCTAATGAAGAAGCAGTTTATGCTTACATTGATTATGTAAAAAATGGTGGAGAAAAAGCACAAGATGCTATTGTTGAAAATTCTGAAGAAACAAATATCGTTGAATATAAAGAAACCAAAACAAAAAGTAAATTAGCGTACCATTCAGTAAGACGTGGAGAAAGTCTTGGTTTAATTGCACAAAAATATGATGTTTCTGTTTCAGAAATAAAAAAATGGAATAATCTTAGGTCTTCCACAATACAAACTGGAAATAAATTAAAAATTTATAGCACAAAAGAAGATAATTCAAAGACTTCTAGATCAACCAGTACAACTAGTTATATAGTTAGAAATGGGGATTCATTATACACTATTGCAAAAAAATATCCTGGAGTTTCTACAGACGATTTAAAAAAATGGAACGATATTAGTGGTGATAATATTCAACCCGGAATGAAATTAAAAATAAACGGGTAAAATCTTATTAAATCAACCTCAAATGAAAAGATCTTTTTTACTTCTGTTTCTTTCCTTCTTATTATTTTCTTGTAAAGAAGAAGCTTCTAACAACAAAGGACTTTCTGAATCTTCAGGAAATATTAATAACGTTTCTATTTTTATTGATGAACCACTTTGGAATGGAGAAATTGGAGATTCTTTGCGTAAAAAATTTGCTGCACCAGTAGACGGTTTGCCTCAAGAAGAGCCTTTGTTTAATATCAATCAATATCCAACAAAAATATTTGATGGTTTTGTAAAAAAAGGAAGAAACATAATTGTTGTTCAAAAAGCAGACAAAACGGGTTTTGGAGCTTCTAAAGATTTATACGCAGCACCTCAAAATGTTTTTTTTATATCAGGAAAAACAAATGAAGATTTATTAAAAATTATTGAATCTAAATCTAAAGAAATAATTAGCACGGTTAAAAACGGTGAAATTATTGAGAATCAAAAACGAATGAAAAAATCATTGGTTAATGATAAAAAGATAGAAGACAAATTTGGTGTGTCTATGAACATTGGTTATGGTTATGAATATGACACGGTTAAAGATAAATTTATTTGGTTACGAAAAGAATTTCAATCAGGTTACAATAGTATTTTAATTTACGAAGTGCCTATTGAAAGTGTAGAAAAAAATCAGGATATCGTTCAAAATATAATAAACATTAGAGATTCTATTGGAAAAGCAAATATTCATGGAATGTTGCCAAACACATGGATGATTACCGAAGAAGCTTATGCACCTTATTTGTTTGAAACAAAATTAGACAACAAGTTTACATATTTAGCTAAAGGTACTTGGGTTTTAAAAAACGATTTTATGGGTGGACCTTTTGTAAATTATGCTATCAAAGACACTAAAAACAATCGTTATCTAATTGTTGAAGGATTTACTTACTTGCCTACAAAAGCCAAAAGAGATCACATGTTCGAAATGGAAGCAATAATCAATTCAACAAAATTTATAAAATAAAAATTTTAATAAGATACTATCGAAGAGCAAATCAACTTATTTTTAAAATAGTTTTTTTGCTCTTTTTTTAATTCATTTCTCAGATGCTAATATTCCAAATAAAGCGATTTAACGAACTTTCTATTTACGAACTATATAAATTGCTACAATTGCGAAGCGAAGTCTTTGTGGTGGAGCAAAATTGCGTCTATCAAGACATTGATGGTAAAGATGAGAAAGCTTTACATGTTTTAGGTTTTTATGAAAACGAAATTGTGGCTTACACTAGATTATTCGACAAAGGATATTATTTTGACGAAGCTTCAATTGGTAGAGTAGTTACGAGTCCAAAAGTACGCGACAAAAAATGGGGTCACGATTTGATGAAAGTTTCCATTGAAGCTATTGAAAAAGAATACGACATTAGTGAAATCACAATTTCTGCTCAAGAACATCTAAAAAAATTCTACGAAGCTCATCAATTTGTGCAAAGCAGCGAAATGTATTTAGAAGATGATATTCCGCATATTCAAATGAAGAGAAGTTGATTATTAAATCAAATAAATGCTTATCTAATGCTTAAATAATCACAAATAGTATTTGAATTTATAGCTGTTATTATTCTTTTAATATTATCAGTCATTGGATGGGTAATGGTATAATCAGCGTCAAAATTTAGAAATAAATTGTGCTTTTGCATATCTTGTTCCATAGACAAATGATTTAAGAACCCTGCATAAAGTTCTGTTTTTTCAGTTTCATCTGTAATGCCAGTAGGAATTTTTAAAAAATAATAAAATGTATGATATAAATTCTTTTTATCACTTAAACAATTAATTGCGTTTTCTTCAACGGACGCATTTTCAGCTGTGTCATTATAGATGGTAATAAATAATTGGGCAACACTATATTTAGAGTAATCAATTATAGTATATTCAATTTTTTTTCCTTTAAAATCAAAACTTTTAATCTCTTTTACTTGAGAAAATATAGAAGTAGAAACTAGTAGTGTTAATAAGTATATTTTTTTCATTTATTCTTTTTAAGGTTAATGTTGAATTACTCTATCTTAGTAATCACCAACTCAACTCTTCTGTCTTGTTCCGTACTATTTCCTAGTGGTTGTGTGTTTCCGTAACCGTTATAAATTAATCTTTTTTCATTAACTCTTCTAGAAATAAGATATTTATATACCGATTTTGCTCTGTTGACAGATAATTCGCGTTTTCTGGTGTCTTTGTCAATAGCTTCTTTTTGATAAGAAGGTGTACAACAAATATGTCCTTGAACTTCAAGTTGTATTTTTGGAAAACGGTGCATTTTTATAGCAATTTTATCTAATTCTTTTTTTGCAGAAGTTGTTAGTCTACTACTTCCTCTATCAAAAAAAACTTTGTCTAATGTGATTTTGTCACCAACAATGACATCTTTTCTTAAAACTGTATAATTTTCTGGTTTTGTTCTTTTTTCTTTAAGTAAGGGTTTAAAATTTATTAAAACATCGACTCTTCTGTTTTTAGAACGAATTTCGGGTACATTGCTTTCTAAATCTTCATCAATTACAATACTTCCTTTTCCTTCAATAGAAACAATGATTTTGTTTTTTATGCCTTTAAGCAACAAAGTATCTTTGATAGTATTGGCTCTTTTTGTTGATAAATCATAATTATAAGCATCTTTTCCTCTATCATCACAATAACCAAAAATCTGAATAGATTCTACCTTAGCAGTATCAATAGTTTTAATGAATTTTTGAAGTTCTTTTTGTTGGTCTTTTCGTATGTCGAACTTATCAAAATCAAAATAAATAGATTGTATTACCTCATCGTCTTGAGCATATGAAGTCATAATAAAAAGCAGAAAAATGTATTTAAGAAAGTGCATTATTTTTTTAATATTTTGTTATAATCTGATGAATTTTTTAAAACGGCTTTGGCTTTGTTGATTTCAATATTATTTTTAGTATCATAATCATACAAACCTTCTTTATATTGAAAACGAGTAATAATTTCATCATTCAAAAGCATAATAATTTCTGCTTTGTTTTTGTCTAGTTCTTTTTCGTTACTTTTTTCAATAGCGGTTTTCAGTAAATTGTATTCCGTTTGAATGTTTCCATCAATATTTTCTCTTTTTGCTACTTCTAATGTGTTTTCCAGCGCTTTTTCTGTTTCTGTGTTCATTTTGTAATCATTTTTCTTAACAAACTGTTTAAAGCCATCAAAATCTGAATTAGAAAATAGTGCGTTTGGATTGTTTTGATTTTTATAATAAAACTCAGTCACGTAATTAAAAATGGCATCATTAGCTGTTAAAGCTTTTGAAATTGTTGAAGGTTTTGTTTCTAAAATCTCCATATCTGGCATAATTCCTCCACCATCATAAACGGTTCTTCCTTTTTTAGTTTTAAAAGCATTATAGTTTTTTTCGTCTGTGCGAATTGCTTTTCCGTTTTCATCTTTATGTGAATAATCCAAAGCCTGAATGCATCTTCCTGAAGGAGTGTAATATTTAGAAATTGTAACTTTTACCTGTGTTCCGTAAGATAAATTTAAAGGTCTTTGTACTAATCCTTTTCCAAAACTTCTATTTCCAACAACAACAGCTCGGTCTAAATCTTGTAAAGCACCAGCAACAATTTCTGAAGCGGAAGCACTTCGGCCATTCACAATAATAGCTAACGGAATTTCTAAATCAACCGGTTCGTTTTTTGTTTTATAAGTACTGTTGTGTTTCTCTACTTTTGATTTTGTAGTAACAATTGTTTCGTTTTTAGGCACAAATAAATTGCAAATATTTACAGCTTCACCCAATAACCCACCTGGATTTCCTCTTAAATCTAGAATGATTTTTGTGGCTCCTTGTTTTTTTAAATCTAATAAAGCAGCTTTAGTATCAGAAGACGCTTTTTCAGTAAATTTTGATAAAACTATATAACCAATATTGTCTTCTAATAATTTGTAATAAGGAACCGCTTTTAATTCAACTTCATCTAAAATAATAGTTCCGTTCGTTTTTTTACCTTGTCGGAAATAAACAATATTCACTTTGGTGTTTTTTGTTCCTTTTAGCAATTGCGAAGCATCTTCTTTAAAGTCTTTTAGCAATACATCATCAATTTGAATGATTTCATCACCAGCTTTTAATCCTGCTTTATCTGCTGGAAAATTTTTGTAAACTTCTTTAAGGATGACTTTATCTTCTTTACGAGTAATCATAGCTCCAATTCCAGTATATTCACCTGTGTTGTTAATTTTGAATTTAATTACATCTTGTTCATTAAAGAAAACCGTGTAAGGATCCAATTCTTTCAACATACTTTTGATTCCTTTATCCATCAAATCACCAGGATTAGTTTCATCCACATAATTTTGATTAACGATTTTGAATAAGTTGGTAAAAATTTCAATTTGTTTAGCTAATTCAAAGAAATCACCTTTGAAACTAACTCCAACAAATAAAAACGAAACAGCTATAATGGGAATAATGATTCTTTTTCTAAAAAAGGACTTCATAATAAGAGAATTAAGTAAAAATGAACTACGAATATAATTATAATTGAGCAAAAAGTAAACCAAAGTTAGGTTTTACTTAACATTTTCAACAAATTTCTGAAAAAGTTGGATAGTTTTCTCGTTAATCTCTTGATAAGTCAAACGATCTTTCGATTGATAAAAAAACATGAAAGCATAAGGTTTTTCAAGATTTTCTGTCAAAATATGTTTGTTTAATCGATAAGTTTCGCGCAATAAACGTTTAAAATAATTTCGATCAACGGCATTTTTAAAATGTTTTTTTGAAACAGAAACGCCCATTTTAATTATTTCCTTTTCTTCTAAAGGATTTTCTACAAAAACCAAACGCAATGGGTATTTGGATACAGATTTTCCTTCACTAAAAAGTAAATCTATAGTATTTTTGCTTTTAAGCTTTTCTGTTTTGGGATAAGTAAATGCCATATGGCAAAGGTATAAAAAAAGCTGTCGTAAAATAGACAGCTTTTTTCAATTTTGTTGAGGTTATTTTTTCTCGTAAACATTATCATCTCTTTTAACATCGGCCATCAATCCGCTAGGATCAATAACAATTGCTTTTATAGACGATTTCGTTTTTGGAATATAAACAGAATAAGTTGGGTAAGCCCAATCCCATCCGTTTAAAACAGTTCTTTTTATGTCTAAATAAGGGTTTTCTTTTTCAAAACGCATTAGCGTATTTGGAATGTAAAACGTTTCTTTTGAACCATCTTCATAAACAACTAATAAATCAATTGGCATTGGCATTCTGCCTTTTCTTTCTAGCGTTAAAGTTGTTTTTCCGTTATTTTCTTCTAAACCTTGAATGGCATAATCAATTGTGTTTGTAGTTTGTGTCCAGTCCACTAAATACCAATCTAAATTTGCACCTGAAACTCTTTCAGCACTTCTTTTAATGTCATTTGGCGTTGGATGCGTTAATTTATAATCGTAATAATAACGTTTTAAGGTTTTCATTAAATTATCACTTCCTATTAAATAGCCTAATTGAGCTAAGAAAACTTCCCCTTTACTATAAGCTCCAATACTATAACCCATATTATAATCATAACGATCAGCGTGAGTTGATAATGGTTGTTCTTTTCCTGAATTAGCCAAATAAGTATAATTTCTGTAAGCGCTTTCAAAAACATTATCTTCTTTTTCTTTTGGAGGCATTACTACATCCATTGCTAAATCTGAAATAAATGAAGTAAAACCTTCATCCATCCATTCATGCTTAGATTCATTTGAAGCCAATACAAATTGAAACCAAGAATGAGCAAACTCGTGCGCTGTGACACCAACTAAACTTCCATAACTTCTGTTTCCAGTGATTAAAGTACACATTCCATATTCCATTCCACCATCACCACCTTGAATAACTGAGTATTGTTTGTATGGATATGGTCCAACATTTTTATTAAAAAAAGCTAATAATTCAGCTGTTTTAGGCTGCATTTTCTTCCAGTTTTCTAAGTTTTCTGTTTTGTTTTTGTAAAGAAAATGAAGTTCTACATTGTTTTCACCAATCAAAATATCATGAATATAATCATTGTCTGCTGCCCAAGTAAAATCGTGCACATTTGGAGCTACAAAATGCCAAGTTAACTCTTTGGTTTTTCTAGGATACTTAACTTCAATTCCTTTATCTTGATAACCGTGTCCAATTTCGTTTTTGTTTTGTAAATAACCAGTTCCACCAACTGTGTAGTCTTTATCGATTGTTAGCTTTACATCAAAATCTCCCCAAACTCCGTGAAATTCACGACCAATATAAGGATCAGCATGCCAACCTTCAAAGTCATATTCAGCCATTTTCGGATACCATTGCGTCATGGATAAAGCCACATCTTCTTCAGAGTTTCTTCCTGAACGTCGAACTTGTAAAGGAACTTGTCCATCAAAAGTTAATGAGAAATTTGATTTTGATTTTGGCAAAATAGCTTCAGCCAAAGTAACTTCTAAAACTGTTCCAACTACTCTTGTAGTTGCTGATTTACCGTTTTGTTTGAAATTTGAAATTTTTAAATATCCAATTTCATCAGACTTTAGTGCTTTAATTCTACTTTCAGTAACTTCTTTTTCGGCAACTTTAAATTTTCTTACCATTCGTTTATCTGGATCAGAAATAGTTTGCAAACGAATGTCCATTGCGCTTCCCGGTTGAAAAGCATTTGGATATAAATGATAATAAACTTTTCGTAAAGTATCAGCAGAATTATTGGTGTAAACTAATTCTTGTGTTCCTGTATATTGATAGTTTTTCACATCCATTTTCACATCCATCTTATAGTCAACATGTTGTTGCCAATAACCAGGATTAGGATTGTTTTGTGCAAATCCAATAAAAGAAATTAGAGTAATTAAAAGTGTTTTTTTCATAGTGATTTATTTAAAAAAACCACAAAGCATAGTATTGGTATGACTTTGTGGTTTTATATTTGAAACTTAAAAAGTTATATTACATTTTTGAAGCCATAAGTAATGCATTGTAAGCATTTACTATTCTACCAGATTTTGAAATTTCAGCAAAATTAGCATCGTGTTGATCTTCATCAACTAAAATAGCATTTTTCAATGGTGTTCCACTAAGTATAATAATTTGTTTTACTTGAGAAGCAGATAATTTTGGGTAATAAGAACGAATTAAAGCAGCAACTCCAGCAACGTTTGGTGAAGCCATTGAAGTTCCTTGTAAGTATCTGTAATTATTATTTGGAGTAGTAGCATAAATTTGCATTCCTGGAGCAAATACATCTACATTGTTTTTACCATAATTAGAGAATGGAGCTACCATATTAGAACTGTATGTTGCATTTAAAGCACCAATGATTAAAACATTATCTGAAATTTCAGGAGCACCATCATATGAATCACTTGGGTATTTATTGTGTACATCTAAGTCTTTAGAATCATTACCAGCAGCAAAAATTACTAATACGTCTTTTTTAGCAGCATATTTCAAAGCGTCCATAACCCATTCTTTATGAGGAGAATAATATTTTCCAAAAGAACCATTTATTACTTTTGCACCATTATCAACAGCATAACGAATTCCTAAAGCAATATCTTTATCGTATTCATCTCCGTTTGGAACAGCTCTAACAGCCATAATTGCAACATTATCAGCTACACCATCTCCACCTTTTCCGTTTCCTCTAACTTGAGCAACGATTCCTGCAACGTGAGTTCCGTGTAAAGCATCTTCTGGGTTTGGTCCAACTACATTATTGTTTCCATATTTTGTATCGTTTATGTCATTTGGGTTATCTCCAACAACTTTACGACCATCAAAATCAGGGTTTAAGTTATAATTTAATTGATCGTTAAAATGTTTAACTCCACCTTTTACTTGCTCAGTAAAATCTGCTACAGTAGATCTTGATAAAACTCTAGTAAAGAATGTTTTGTTATTATTTACTGTTTCATTATCAGAAGTTATTGCTTTTACATCAGCTAGATTAAAATCTTCTTTTTTAAGAAAATCTTGCATGTCTTTAACAGATTTTAAATAACCTTCATACATTTCTTTACTTTTAAGAGCACCTTCTCTTTCACCATCTAATTCAGCTTTTGCTTTAGCATAGTCAGGAGCGGTTGGTCCAGCTTTAACAATTCTTGTCATTTCTAATTGTTCGTCAACTGAGTTTCCTAAGAAATTCCATCCATTAATGTCATCAATATAACCGTTTTTGTCATCATCAATTCCGTTTCCAGCAATTTCTTTTGGGTTTACCCAAATTACTGATTTTAAATCTTCATGATTAATATCAACACCAGAATCAACAATTCCAACAATTACTTTAGTGCTTTTCTTACCTTTAAGTAATTCAGAAAATGCTTTATCAACACTCATTCCAGGAACTGAGTCTTTAACTAAATCTAAGTGGCTCCAACGTTGTAATTCGTTTTCAGTTAATTTAGTTGTTTTTGTTTGAATAGCATCAATGTTTTCAACAGGAGTTGATACCATTTGTGAAACTCCACCACAACTAGCTAATAAAAGAGCTAATGCAGCAGATACATAAAAGGGTTTAAATGTTCTCATTATTTTGAATTTATTTATATTTATTAGACAATTATTTTTTTAAAAAGTTACATATTAAAGATTAAAAACCTCATTACAGGTTAATATCTCATTCAAACGAATACCTTTTTCTGTTTTTTGAACGGTTATAATTTCGTTATGAGCATCGTGCTCTAAAATTAATTTAAAGTTTTTTTCAGCAGCCATTTCAAGGAAAATTTCTTTTTCTCCAAGAGTTAATAATGGTCTCGTATCATAACCCATTACATAAGGTAAAGGAATATGACCAGCAGTTGGTAATAAATCTGCCATAAAACAAAAAGTTTCACCATTATAATTAATCATTGGAATCATTTGCTTTTCTGTATGTCCATCTGCAAAGAATATTCCAAAACCTAATTCAGATTTTTCTAGTAAGGCATTATCTGGTCTTTTAATAAAATTTAAATGACCACTTTCTTGTATTGGAATTATGTTTTCATGTAAAAAAGAAGCTTTTTCACGATTGTTTGGTTTGGTTGCCCATTCCCAATGGTTTTCATTAGTCCAGTATTTTGCGTTTTTGAAAGCTACTTCATAACCAGTTCTATCTTTATTCCAAATTACACTTCCTCCACAATGGTCAAAATGCAAATGTGTCATAAATACATCTGTAACATCATCACGATGAAAACCATATTTTTCTAAGGATTTATCAATAGAATGATTTCCCCAAAGTGAATAATAACCAAAAAACTTATCAGATTGCTTGTTACCCATTCCAGTATCAATCAAAATTAAACGATTTCCATCTTCTATTAACAAACACCTTGCGGCAATGTCAATTAAATTGTTTTCATCAGCTGGATTTGTTCTATTCCATAAAGTTTTAGGAACAACACCAAACATAGCTCCACCGTCTAATTTAAAATTTCCGGCTTCAATAGGATATAATTTCATTTTAAAAATTTGATTGCAAGTTACAAAAAAAGCTATATTCAATTAAAGGTTTTAGGTATAAATCTATTTTATAGTCTCATAAGTTATAAAAATGTTAGTATCCATTGTAAAAAGAGCTAAATACCTTATATTTGCCGTTAATTTAGACAAAATCAAAATAACAAATGATAAAAGTTTCTGATACAGCAAGCAAAAAAATCTTTGCTATGATGCAAGAAGATGGTTTTGACGCTACTCAAGATTTTGTTAGAGTAGGCGTAAAAAGTGGTGGGTGCTCTGGTTTGTCATACGAATTAAAGTTTGACAAAGAATTAAGAGAAAACGATAAAGTCTTTGAAGATAATAGTATAAAAATTGCAGTGGAAAAAAAGAGTTTTCTTTATTTAGCTGGAACAATATTAGAGTTTTCGGGAGGATTAAATGGTAAAGGTTTTGTGTTTAACAATCCAAACGCACAAAGAACTTGTGGTTGTGGGGAAAGTTTTTCACTTTAATCAATAAAAAAACAAAATGTCAAAATACACAGAAGACGATTTAAAAGTCGAATTAGAAAATAAAGAATACGAATACGGATTTTACACCGAATTAGACTCGGAAACTTTCCCTATTGGTCTTAATGAAGACATCGTTCGAGCAATTTCTTTAAAGAAAGAAGAGCCAGAATGGATGACAGAATGGAGATTAGAAGCTTTTAGAGCTTGGCAAGAAATGATTGAACCAGAATGGGCAAATGTTCATTATGCAAAACCAGATTTTCAAGCCATTTCGTATTATTCAGCTCCTAAAAAAGTGGATCCAAACAAAACATTAGACGATGTTGATCCAGAATTATTAGCCATGTACAAAAAGCTAGGTATTTCTGTCGATGAACAAAAGAAAATGAATAATGTAGCCATGGATATAGTTGTAGATTCTGTTTCAGTTGCTACAACTTTCAAGAAAACGTTAGGAGAGAAAGGAATCATTTTTATGAGTATTTCTGAAGCTATTAAAGAACATCCAGAATTAGTTAGAAAATATTTAGGAACAGTAGTTCCTCAAAAAGATAATTTTTATGCTGCTTTAAATTCAGCTGTTTTTTCTGATGGAAGTTTCTGTTATATTCCTAAAGGTGTTCGTTGCCCAATGGAACTATCCACTTATTTCAGAATTAATCAAGCAGGAACAGGTCAATTTGAAAGAACACTTTTAATTGCAGACGAAGGAAGTTATGTTTCTTATTTAGAAGGATGTACTGCTCCTAGTCGTGATGAAAATCAATTACACGCTGCTGTTGTTGAATTAATTGCCTTAGATGATGCAGAAATTAAATATTCTACCGTTCAAAACTGGTTTCCTGGAAACAAAGAAGGAAAAGGTGGAGTTTATAATTTCGTTACCAAAAGAGGTTTGTGTGAGAAAAACGCAAAAATATCTTGGACACAAGTAGAAACTGGTTCAGCCGTAACATGGAAATATCCTTCTTGTATCTTAAAAGGAGATAATTCTATTGGAGAATTTTATTCAATTGCTGTAACGAATAATTACCAACAAGCAGATACAGGTACAAAAATGATTCACTTAGGAAAAAATACTAAGTCAACAATTATTTCAAAAGGTATTTCTGCTGGAAAATCACAAAACAGTTATAGAGGTTTGGTTCAAATTTCAGCGAGAGCAGAAAATGCCCGTAACTTTTCTCAATGTGACAGTTTATTAATGGGAAATGAATGTGGTGCACACACTTTTCCATACATTGAAAGTAAAAATACATCATCAATAATAGAACACGAAGCTACAACCTCAAAAATTGGTGAAGATCAAGTTTTCTATTGTAACCAACGTGGAATTCCAACTGAAAAAGCTATTGCATTAATCGTAAATGGTTTTAGTAAAGAAGTGTTGAATAAGTTACCGATGGAATTTGCTGTAGAAGCTCAAAAATTATTAGAAATTTCCCTTGAGGGAAGTGTTGGATAAATCTTAATGAATCTTAATGCCTTAATGGTTTAAAATAAAGAATAAAATGTTATCAATAAAAAATTTACACGCTTCAATTGAAGATAAAGAAATATTAAAAGGAATTAATCTTGTAGTAAAAGCCGGAGAAGTTCATGCTATAATGGGTCCAAATGGTGCTGGAAAAAGTACGTTGGCATCAATCGTTGCTGGAAATGAAAATTATGAAGTTTCTAAAGGCTCTATTGAGTTAGATGGAGAAGATATTTCAGAATTAGCTCCAGAAGAAAGAGCTCATAAAGGAGTTTTCTTATCCTTTCAATATCCAGTTGAAATCCCAGGAGTTTCAGTAACAAACTTCATGAGGACAGCTATAAACGAAACACGTAAGGCAAAAGGTTTGGCAGATATGCCAGCTAACGAAATGCTAAAATTAATTCGTGAGAAATCTGAATTATTAGAAATTGATCGTAAGTTTTTATCACGTTCTTTAAACCAAGGGTTTTCTGGTGGTGAAAAGAAACGTAACGAAATATTCCAAATGGCAATGTTAGAACCGAAATTAGCAATTTTGGACGAAACGGATTCAGGTTTAGATATTGATGCTTTAAGAATCGTTGCAAACGGGGTAAATAAATTAAAAAGCAAGGACAATGCTGTTGTTGTAATTACACATTACCAAAGATTATTAGAATATATTGTTCCTGATTTTGTTCACGTATTGATGGATGGAAAAATTGTAAAGTCTGGTGGAAAAGAACTAGCTTTAGAATTAGAAGAAAAAGGATACGATTGGATTAAAGCTGAATTAGTTTAAAAATTTGTTTCAAGTTTTTTTAGTTTCAGGTTAACTACTGAAACAAAATAAACCTGAAACCTGAAACAATAAAAATGGATTTAAAAGAAAAATTAGTTTCGTCTTTCATGGCTTTTGAAGAAAAAATAGATACTTCTTCTGCATTACATGATGTGCGAACAAATGCTATAAAAAATTTCGAAAATAAAGGGTTTCCAACTAAAAAGGAAGAAGCTTGGAAATATACATCGTTAAACACAATCTTAAAAAACGATTTTTCTGTTTTTCCTAAAAAAGAAAATTCAGTTGAATTTGCTGAGGTAAAAAAATATTTTTTACACGAAGTTGATACATATAAAGTGATTTTTATCGATGGAAAATTCAGCTCGTTTTTATCGGCAACAACTCATGAAGGTATTGATGTTTGTTTAATGGCGTCTGCCTTAACAAAGCCAAAATATAAAATGATTATTGATGAATATTTCAATAAAATTGCTAGTAAAGATGAAACGTTAACATCATTAAATACTGCTTTTTCTCTGGAAGGTGCTTACATCAATATTCCGAAAAGCAAAATTGCAGATAAACCCATCGAAATTATTTATTTTTCTACTGGAGTTGAAGATGCCTTAATGGTTCAACCAAGAAATTTAGTAATCGTTGGAGAAAATGCACATGTTCAAATCATAGAAAGACATCAAAGCTTAAATAGTAATCCTGTTTTAACAAATTCGGTTACTGAAATTTATGCTCAAAAAAGAGCCATTGTTGATTATTATAAAATCCAGAATGATAACCTAACAGCAAATTTAATTGACAATACTTATATTTCTCAAAAACAAGAAAGTAGAGCTTCAGTTCATACATTTTCTTTTGGTGGAAACATAACTAGAAATAACTTAAACTTCTATCACTTTGGTGAACATATCGACAGTACTTTAAAAGGAATTACGATTATTGGTGATAAACAACACGTAGATCATTACACTTTAGTGCAACACGCAACACCAAATTGCGAAAGTCATCAAAATTATAAAACTATAATTGGTGATAGTGCAACGGGTGTTTTTAATGGTAAAATTTATGTTGAAAAAGAAGCGCAAAAAACAAATGCGTTTCAACAAAATAACAACATTTTACTTAGCGAAAAAGCGACAATAAACGCAAAACCACAATTAGAAATTTTTGCTGATGATGTTAAATGTTCTCACGGTTGTACCATTGGACAATTAGATGAAAGTGCAATGTTTTATATGCAACAACGTGGAATTCCAAAAAAAGAAGCAAGAGCTTTATTAATGTTTGCTTTTTGCAACGAAGTTTTGGAAAGTGTTAAAATTCCTGAATTAAAACAACGAATCACCAAAATTATCGCTTCAAAATTAGAAGTTAAATTAGGATTTGATTTGTAAATATTCTTTTCAGTTAAAAACAAAAACCATCTCTTTAGATGGTTTTTTGTTTTTAGATTAAGCACTTATTTTTTAATATATAAAGAATAAGCTTGTTTTTTAATTTTTAATAAGGCGTAGGAGCTTTTTTATTGTTATATTTTTATCAAAAAAATGTTATTTTGTTATATTTTAAAATTTTAATGTTAAAAATGCACTAAAATAAGGTTTATATTAAAGATTTTTTATAAAAAAAGGTATAATTGACAACATACATCATTTTTTTTTTTATTTTTACTTTCTTAAAAATATATTAAAATGCGTTTATATTTACTATTTACATTATTGTTTACATCTTTTATGTTTGGTCAACTTAGTGATAAGCACTGGCTTCCACCATTGCATTCAAGAAGCGCTTCTAATGTTGGTGAGCATGTTGTGTATCTTTCTACACCAGTAGCAACACCTTTTCAAGTAACAGTTACAAATGGAAATGGACTTGCTGTTGGAACCTATACAGTTTCTGCAGGTAACCCTACACAATTTACAGTTGGAAATGGACAGCCGTCTGATATGTTTGTAACTCAAGCGGGTTTACATACAGTTTCTGGCGATGATGGACTTATATTGACAGGATCAGCAGAGTTTTATGTAACTTTTAAAATCAGGTCTATTGCTCATGGTGAAGTATTTGTTTCTAAAGGAAGAGCAGGTCTAGGTAAAGATTTTAGATTAGGTAGTGTGCCTCAAAATTCGGATGATTCTAGTAGAAATTTTGTTTCTAGTTTTATGGCTACAGAAAACAATACAACGGTAACGGTTTCTGATTATGATTCTGGTGTTACTTTTACTACTTCAACTGGAACTAACAATAATGGATCACAAACATTTGCTTTACAAGCGGGCCAATCTGTCGTTTTGTCTGGATATACAAATGTACCCGCAAATTTAAATGGATTTATTGGGGCTCGTTTAACTTCAACAAAACCAGTTGCTGTTACTACGGGTAATATGACTACAAATCCTGCTCCAGGGGGTAATGACATATGTTTGGATCAAATCGTTCCTATTGAACAAATTGGAATGGAATATGTGGTAGTTAAAGGTAATGGAACTTCTGAAACTGAATTACCTATAGTAATAGCAACTCAAAATAACACACAAATATTTGTAAATGGTATTGTTGCTCCAGTAGCGACTATAAATACAGGAGACTATTATATTGTTCCTTTTTCATATTATCAAGGAGTATTTAATCAAAATATGTATATTGAAACGGATAAACCAGTTTATCTTTATCAAGTTTTAGCTGGTGATGTACAAACTTATACAGTAGGTTTAAACTTTATTCCTCCATTAAGTTGTTCTTATCCAAAAGTTGTTGATTTAATTCCTAGTATCAACTCTATAGGTACCTCTAATTCATTTACTTCTAATATTATTTTATTAGCTGTTGCAGGATCTGTTGTTTCTATAAATGGAACTGTAACTACAGCATTTCCACAGCCTGTGTTAGGTAATCCAAACTGGGTTACATATAGAATTGCAGGTTACACAGGAAATGTAAAAGTAGAATCCACAGGATCAACAGCGGTTGGAGTTTTTGGAGAATCAGGTACAATTGGGTATGCAAGTTTTTATTCAGGATTCGGATCTGTAAATATTACTTATCAGCCAGGAGACGGTGCTGTTGGTCTTGAAGAATCTGATATGACTATTGCTAATGGCTTAGCACCTTGTCCTGGAGATATAAGAGTTTTAGATACAGGTTTAGATCCTGCTGATTTTATTTTTGAATGGACAGTTGATACTGGTTCTGGACCCGTTATTATGACAGGTGAAACAGGACCTTCTTATACCGTAACTAGTCCCGGAACATATTGTGTTACTACTTCTAATGGATTTGTTGGAAGTGCATGTACTCAAACGGATTGTGTGGTTGTTGAATATCAACCTGGTTTTGTAATTAATAATAATCCAAATGATTTATTTAGTTGTAACTATAATTTTGATTTAAGCGAAAATTCTGCTACCATTTTAAATGGTTTAGATCCTTTTACTTATGAAGTTTTTTTCTATGCAACTATGCAAGATGCAATAGACAATATAAATCAAATACCAGCACTACAAACAACAACCACAATAGTAACAACTTTTTATGTAAGAGTTGAAGGTCTTGGTTTTACATGTGCTCAAACTACTCAATTTGACGCCATTGTTTCTCCATGTCAAGCTAGTACACCACCAGACATGATTGTTTGTGATGTAAATAATTCACCAGATGGTGTTGAGGCTTTTGATTTAACAAGTCAAAACGCAGCAGTTTTAGGAGGTTTAACAGCATCAAATTTCACTATAACATATCACTTAAGTCAAGCTGGAGCTGATGCAAATAATGATTTAGCTACACCACCAACAGCCTATGTTGGAGGTCCAAATCAAGTGATCTATGTTCGTATGGAGAGTAATGCAAACCCTACTCAATATAGTACAGCTTCATTTCTTTTAATAGTAAATGAATTACCAATAGCAGGTATTGGTGCAAATACAATTTGTTCGGGTCAAACGGCTACTGTTACAATTAGTGGAACACCCGGAGCTACTGTTAGTTATTTAGATAATTTAGGAGCTACTCAAACT
>TARA_R110000850_G_scaffold155120_13_pt1 | contig 44331 bp, 44 predicted proteins | sample TARA_R110000850 | Tara Oceans TARA_R110000850 (sample SAMEA4397586) | marine metagenome | biome: Polar Biome; feature: [SRF] surface water layer (ENVO:00010504); material: water (ENVO:00002006), including particulate matter (ENVO:01000060) such as... | depth 5 m
GCAAGGCCCGCAACAATTTCGCCTGCACCGACAGCGGCAGCTCACCCACCTCATCGAGAAATAAAGTGCCGCCATCCGCCGCCTCAAAACGCCCTGGACGCTCGCTGATTGCCCCGGAAAAGGCGCCTTTTACATGGCCGAACAGCTCGCTCTCCGCCAGGGATTCCGGTAGAGCAGCACAGTTGACATGCACCATAGGCCGGTCCGCACGACGAGACAATACGTGCACCCGGCGGGCGAACAACTCTTTGCCCACCCCCGTTTCACCCAACAGCAGCACCGGTAGCTCGGAATCTGCCACCACCGTCAATTCATGCAGCAGGGCCTGCAATGCCTCGCTTTGACCAACAATCTCCTCTTCCACCTCAACCACCGATACCCCGTTCCCGGAATGGGGCTCCCGCACCAGGCGCAGACCCTGCAATTCCTGCTCCAGCCGGGTGACACGGATGGCGGCCTCCGCCAGTAGGCCGAAGTGTTTCAGAGTCTGCGTGGCTTCACCGCTGAAGGCCCCGGCCTCCAGGGCATCCAGGGTTAAAACCCCCCACTGAATCCCCTCCACATAGAGACTGATACCCATGCAGTCGTGCACCGGCAGGGGTTCACCTACCTGACTGTCGAGCAAGCCGTCATAGGGGTCTGGCAGCTCACTACCAGGCTCGAAGCGGGTTGGATCACGACGCGAGAGGATGGCCGCCAGCCTGGGATGCTGAGCCACCACAAAGCGCCTGCCAAGTGTCTCATGCACAAGGCCATCCACCGCCACTGGGCGCAGCCGGTTTTCCTCAAGGCGTAACACCGCCACCGCCCCACATTGAAATTGCTCGCGGAGCACAGACACCAGCCGCTGCAAACGTACCGCCGACGGCAGGTTGACCACCAGGTCCGACAACAACATCAAATCGATCATGGTTTTATAAACCCTATTGTGGTTATTTAGACCATATCAAATAATGGTTATAACCACCACAATATATTTAATATATTGAAATATAATAATAATTTTTTTGGCATAGCTTGTGCTCTATCTCTTGTGACAAATCATAAACCTTGAGAGAGCGAGCATCATGAACATTCTCGAACAACCGCTGGGCACTCTGGCCCGAACCATTCCCGGTGCCACCCGCCTTTTTTATCAGAATCGTCTGGACTTCTGCTGTGGTGGGCACGAAAGCCTGCAGGACGCCGCCATTTGTCGCGGCCTGAACCCGAAGACGATCGCCGCACAACTCAATGTCCTGCAGCAAACAAAAAATACGGATCAGGCTGCACACCAGGCGACCCCCGAAACACTGATCCCCCACATTCTGGAGCGCTACCATGAGCGTCACCGGGAGCAGTTGCCAGAACTGGTACGGCTGGCCGCACGGGTAGAGCTGGTTCACCGTGAGCACCCGGACAGTCCCAAAGGATTATCCAGCCTACTGATGGCCATGCATCAAGAACTGGAGAGCCATATGCTCAAGGAAGAAAACGTGTTGTTCCCGATGCTTTTGCGTCACCTGTTCGACCATGCCATCAACCCCATTGCCATGATGCGCTTTGAGCACGACCAGCACGGTCAGTCGGTGAAACAAATGGAACAGCTGACCAAAAACCTGACCCTGCCCGATGATGCTTGTGACACCTGGCAGGCGCTCTACTGGCAACTGGACTGGTTCCGCGCCGACCTTATGGAGCACATCCACCTGGAAAACAACCTGCTGTTTGAGTGCGTCGATGCACAGGGAGCCAACGGTCATGGGTAAATACAACAAATTGTGGTGGACACTGATCGCTGTCCTGGCTGCCACCTTTGCCCTGTTGGGCTATTTCGGGGTGGAGGTATATCGCAAGGCACCACCCATACCGGACAGGGTGGTGAGCATAAGTGGTCAACAGATCATGACCAGGGAAAGTATTCTCGATGGCCAGACGGCCTGGCAGTCAGTAGGCGGCATGCAGCTCGGTTCCATTTGGGGTCACGGCGCCTATCAGGCACCGGACTGGACCGCCGACTGGCTTCACCGCGAACTACTTGCCTGGCTGGAACTGGCCGCTCAAGAGGAATTTGATCTCAACTATGGGGCACTGACCGGCCGCGATCAAAATGCGCTGCAGTATGAATTGAAACAGGCCTATCGAACCAATACCTACAACCCCGAAACGGACGAACTGGTGGTATCCGAACGGCGCGCCAGGGCCATGGCTCAGACGGCGGATTACTACAATGATCTGTTCGGAGGGGAACCGACACTGCAATCCACTCGGGAAAGTTACGCCATGAAGGAGGTGACACTACCCAGTGGTGAGCGGCGCGCGCAGCTCACCGACTTTTTCTTCTGGACCGCATGGGCGGCAGCGACCGAGCGCTACTCCGGCGAAGCCACCTACACCAACAACTGGCCACATGAACCGTTGATTGGCAACAAGCCCACGGCGGAGAACATTGTCTGGTCTATCGCAAGCGTGGTGTTTCTCATCGCTGGTGTGGGCGGTTTAATCTGGGGCTGGGCCTTTCTGAGCAAGAAAGACGAAGAGGATCCGGTCTCGCCAAAAAATGACCCAATTACCACCTTTCCGCTAACCCCTTCCCAGAAAGCGTTGGGCAAGTATCTGATTGCCGTGGTCGGACTGTTCACCCTGCAGGTGTTTCTCGGCGGCTTTGTCGCCCATTACACCGTCGAAGGCCAGGGGTTTTACGGCCTCAACACGTCCGAATGGCTCCCCTACAGCCTGGTTCGCACCTGGCATATTCAGTCGGCGATGTTCTGGATTGCCACGGGCTTCCTTGCTGCGGGCTTGTTCCTGGCACCGATTATCAATGGTGGCAAGGATCCAAAATATCAAAAGTTAGGCGTAGATATTCTTTTCTGGGCCTTGATTGCGGTGGTAGCCGGTTCCTTTACCGGCAACTTCTTCGCGATTAATCAGATCATGCCCGCCGAGTGGAGCTTCTGGCTGGGACACCAGGGCTACGAATACGTTGATCTCGGGCGCTTCTGGCAGATTCTGAAAGTGGCAGGCATTGCCTTCTGGCTCATGCTGATGATGCGCGGCATTGTGCCGGCCCTCAAGCAGGGTGGCGACAAAAGCCTACTGGTGTTGCTCACAGCATCCGTAGTGGCTATCGGTCTGTTCTACAGTGCCGGCCTGCTCTATGGCGAGCGCACCCATATTTCCATTATGGAATACTGGCGCTGGTGGGTGGTACATCTTTGGGTAGAGGGCTTCTTTGAGGTATTTGCCACCACTGCGCTGGCCTTTATTTTCTGCAGCATGGGACTGGTGTCACGCACCATGGCGACAACGGCATCCCTGGCCTCCGCGTCCCTGTTTTTACTCGGCGGCGTACCCGGCACCTTTCACCATTTGTATTTCTCGGGCACCACCACACCGGTTATGGCAGTAGGCGCCACCTTCAGTGCGCTGGAAGTAGTACCACTGGTCGTGTTGGGTTATGAGGCATGGGAGAGCTGGCGACTGAAATTCCGCGCCCCCTGGATGCAGGATATCAAGTGGCCCCTGCTGTTCTTTGTGGCTGTAGCATTCTGGAACATGCTGGGTGCTGGCGTGTTGGGTTTTATGATCAACCCGCCCATTTCGCTGTATTACGTGCAGGGACTGAACACCACACCAACCCACGCGCATGCGGCCCTGTTCGGAGTATACGGCTTCCTCGCACTGGGCTTCTGCCTGTTGATCCTGCGTTATATCCGCCCCGAAATGATTTTTAGTGAGCGACTGATGAAAACCGCCTTTTGGTGGATGAACGGCGGCCTGATGCTGATGCTGTTTACCAGCCTGCTACCGGTAGGAATCATTCAATTTATCGGCAGTGCCTCCGAGGGTCTTTGGTACGCCCGCAGCGAAGCCTTTCTACAGCAGCCCATACTGGTGACCTTGCGCTGGGTGCGCACCCTGGGTGACGTGGTATTCATTGTCGGTGCCCTGGCGGTGAGTTGGCAGGTAGTACGCGGCATCTGGCCCGCCTCTGGTTACCAAAGACAAAACATCTATGGCGAGGATATCGCCGTTTAACACACATCCCCCATCAACTAACAGGAGAAGCATCATGTTGAAATCGTTCAGAAAAATAGCCACCGCCGGGCTCATTGCACTGCTCATCACCCCCGCCATCCACTCGGCGGAGGTGATCGGCCACAGCAATGACAACACTGGCGGACAGGCTACCGGGGGCTCAATCCTGTTCCTGATCGGCGGCGCAGCCGGTGGCCCCGCCGGCGCACTTGTCGGCGCACTTGTGGGCACCTGGATCGGTGGTACAACCCAGCAACAGGCGGGCCTCAGTGGTGATCGCTATACAATCAAAACTGAACAGGGAGAAACCCATGCATTTCGCAGCCCTAACCGCGAATTTGAACTGGGCGATCAGGTAGACATCGTCGGCATTCGCCTGCAACCTGCGCCTTGATCATGGTTACCGGTGTGGGCGTTCTCTCACCGGTATCTTTCTCACTCCGCGGGACACATACCACTCTGCTATCATTAACTGCTCCGCCACGTTGTGAGGCCTGCATGGTAAAGTCGTCCCCCATCTATCCATTCCGCAAACCACCCGAACCGGGTGTACCCCAGCAGATTGCCGACGGCGTCTACTGGCTGCGCATGCCGCTGCCCTTCCGGCTCGACCACATCAATCTGTGGCTGCTTGAAGAAAGTGATGGCTGGACGATAGTCGATACCGGGCTGGCTACCGAGGACACCACCGAGCTGTGGTTAAAACTCTCGTCGATTGTGTCAGCAAAAAAACCGGTAAAACGCCTGATTGCCACCCACATGCACCCGGATCATATCGGACTTGCCGCCTGGCTATGCCGTCACAGCGGCGCCGAATTCTGGATGTCCCGCAGCGAGTATATGCATTGTCGGATCCTGCTGGCTGACAGCAACCGCGAAGCACCGGAAGAGGCAATCAGCTTCTATCGGGCCGCCGGTTTCAACGATGAACAACTGCGTTACTATCGCGCCAAATTTGGCTCTTTCGGGAGCATGGTTCGCGGGATGCCGGCCTCTTATCACCGACTGCAGCACGGCGACAGCTTCATCATCGGGGGACGTCGCTGGCAGCTGGTCATGGGCGAAGGACACTCCCCCGAGCACGCCTGCCTGCACTGCCCCGAACTGGACCTGTTTATCGCCGGCGACCAACTGCTGCCGACTATTTCCTCCAACGTCAGCGTCTGGCCCATGGAACCGGCCGGCAACCCGCTGCAGGCATGGATCGACAGCTGCCACGGGCTCAAGGCCTTGCTACCGGAAAAGACGCTGGTGTTGCCCTCCCACGGCCTGCCCTTCACCGGCGCTCAGCCGAGACTGCAGGCGCTGATCGACGGTCACGAACGGGACCTGGACAGGGTTGTGCAACATTGCGACGAGCCAAAACGGGTGATTGATTTATTTCCGCTGCTTTTCAAGGCACCGATCGGCAATTCGATGCTGGTTCTGGCCACGGGCGAAAGTTACGCCCATCTGCACTACCTGATGGCACGGGGGAAAATCGCCATGCAGACCGACAACACCGGAGTGAACTGGTATCAGCGCGCCTGAACCAGGGTCGGAATCAACGCCCGGTCGCCGCAGCGACGACTGCCATCTGCCGGTCGTGCCAACCACCCAGCAGCAACTGGGCACTTATCGCGCCGAGCAACGCGATAAACATATCCCACTGGGCATCCCAGACATCCCCCTGGGTGCCGAGGAACTCGACGGAACCGTCGCCACCCACCACCGCAGTCAACCACTCCAGCAATTCATAAAAGGCGCTGAACGCCAGACAGAAACAGGTAACCAGAAAGAACAGCCAATAGCGCCCCACCACAACCCGGTTGCGCCAGAGGATCTCCCTCGCCAGAATCGCGGGCACGAAGCCCTGGGCAAGGTGCCCAAAACGGTCATAGTGATTGCGGGTGAAATCAAACCAGTCTGCCACCACAAAACCCAACGGCACCCTGGCATAGGTATAGTGGGCACCCACCAATAAAATGACGGCGTGCAGAAAAATCAGGTAATAACTGAGCCGGGTCAACGGAAAGCTTCGCCGGGTGACGTACAGTACCGGCAAGGCCATCAGTACGGGGATCGCCTCAAGCCACCAGGTAGCGCGATCAAACGGCGCGATCCAGGACCAAACCAGCACGGCCAGCAGAACAGCGAGCAACCACAATAGTTCCCGGTTAGCGGCCATTATCCGCCCCAGCGGGGCAGCAGGTTTTGTTCAATTCCCAGATGATCGAGCAGCCTCGCCACCAGAAAATCCACCAGATCATCGATCGTCTGCGGGTTCTGATAAAAGCCCGGCATCGCCGGCATCACGGTAACCCCCAACCGCGCCAGTTTCAGCAGATTCTCGAGATGCAATTCTGACAGGGGCGTCTCTCTGGGCACCACAATCAGCTGCTGTTTTTCCTTGATCACCACATCTGCCGCGCGCTCGATCAGATTATTGCTGGCGCCACAGGCAATTGCAGAAATGGTGCCGCCACTGGCGGGACAGATCACCATGGAACGGGGTGCAGCAGAGCCAGACGCCACGGGCGAGAACCAGTCGCGGGACGTATTGACAAGAATCTGGTCTGGCTCCGCATCAAAGTTGAGGGTGAGAAAATCCTCCAGGGCCTCATCCCCGGGCAACGTCAGTTCTGTCTCGGTTTCCACTACAACCCGCGCTGCCTCGGATATCAGAAACTGGATCTGGCAGTTGGCCTGAACCAGGCACTCCAGCAGACGCAGGCCATACTGGGCACCGGATGCCCCGGTCATTGCCAAGGTTATCGAACGATCAAACTCGGCCATGGGCACGCTCCTCAAGTGCGGCCACCAGCTTGCTGTGCAAGCCACCAAAACCGCCATTACTCATAATCACCACATGGGTGCCGTCCACTGTCAGCTGCAAAATCCGCCCCACCAACTCATCAATCGTCCCGAGCACTTCAGCGGGAACCGGCCCGGCAGCCACCTCTTCCACCAGCGACCAACTCGCGCTATCCGGCTGAAACCAGAGCACCTGATCGGCATCGGCAGTGGCCACGGCAAGGTGACCGCGATGAATACCCAGCTTCATGGTATTGGAGCGCGGCTCAATGACCGCGAGAATTTTTTCGCTGTCCACCCGATGGCGCAAACCGGCCAGCGTTGTCGCTATGGCAGTGGGATGGTGGGCGAAATCATCGTAGACCGAGACACCATCAATGGTGGCCAGCCTTTCCATACGACGTTTGACGCCACTGAACTGGCATAGCGCCTCGCAGGACACCTCTGGCGTGACACCAACATGATGTGCGGCCGCGATGGCGGCCATGCCGTTGGCAATGTTGTGATCTCCAGTCTGCGTCCACTGGACAACCCCGCGCGGCTTACCCTGATAACTGATCCGAAAAACCGAACCGTCCTGTTCTGTGGCCTCCACATCCCAACTGTCGGGATCACCCAGCGGCTGGTATTCCGACCAGCATCCCATTGCCAATACCGCCTGCAGGGGGAGATCCCTGACCGGGGCGACAATCAGACCATGGCCGGGAATAGTGCGGACAAAATGGTGGAACTGGGTCTGGATGGCAGCCAGATTGGCAAAAATATCGGCGTGGTCAAATTCAAGGTTATTGAGAATGGCCGTACGCGGACGGTAGTGAACAAACTTGGAACGCTTGTCAAAGAATGCACTGTCGTATTCATCCGCTTCCACCACAAAGAACGCCGAATCGCCCAGGCGGGCAGAGACCCCGAAATTGTTCGGCACCCCGCCGATCAGAAACCCCGGCTGCATACCGGCATATTCCAGAATCCACGCCAACATGCTGGCGGTGGTGGTTTTACCGTGGGTACCCGCCACCGCCAGTACCCAGCGATCGCGGAGGCAATAATCCCCCAGCCACTGCGGACCGGATGTATAGGGAATACCGTTATCCAGCACATATTCCACGGCGGGGTTACCGCGAGACAGCGCATTGCCGATAACCACCAGATCCGGTACGGGATTAAGCTGCGCGGGGTCGTAGCCTTCCGTCAGGGTAATACCGGCATTTTCCAGCTGGGTGCTCATCGGTGGGTAGACGTTACTGTCGCAACCGGACACCTCATGCCCCATGGCTTTGGCCAGCTGCGCGAGTGAGCCCATAAAGGTGCCGCAAATACCTAGAATATGAATATGCATACTGTCTCGTCAGCCTGTCTCTGTTGTAGCACTCCGGCACAAGAATCGACCGGCACACTCACAGTCGGATCCAATTACCCTGCAAGTCTAGTCGGTGCCGGTGCTGCAACGCCACCATAAAAAATGAAATCCCCAACGCTTTCCAGTATGATTCGCCGCTGCTGAAAATTGCGGTCCAACGGGGGAACCCATGCCGAAAAAGAATGCCTTCTATGCACAATCCGGCGGTGTTACAGCGGTCATTAATGCCAGCGCCTGCGGTGTCATTGAAACCGCTCGTCGACACAGCGATAAGATCGGCAAGGTCTACGCGGGCCATAATGGTATTATCGGTGCCCTGCGGGAGGACATGATTGACACCAGCAGGGAATCGGATGAAGCCATTGCGGCCCTGCGCCATACCCCTTCCGGTGCGTTCGGCTCTTGCCGGTACAAGCTGAAGAGCCTGGAAGAAAACCGCGTTGAGTACGAGCGGCTGATCCAGGTATTCAAGGCTCACAATATCGGCTACTTTTTCTACAATGGCGGTGGCGACTCTGCCGACACCTGCCTAAAAGTCTCCCAGCTCTCGGAAAAAATGGGTTATCCAATACAGGCCATCCATATCCCGAAAACCGTGGATAACGACCTGCCCTTCACAGACAATTGTCCGGGCTTTGGCTCCGTTGCAAAATACGTGGCAATTTCTACCAAAGAAGCAAGCCTCGATGTCGCAGCAATGTGCGAGTCCTCCACCAAAGTCTTCATCCTGGAAGTAATGGGACGCCATGCCGGATGGATTGCCGCTGCCAGTGCCATGGCAGCGGAACAGGCCGGCGACCCGCCCCATATTATTCTGTTCCCCGAGATCCCCTTCGCTCAGGAGGAGTTCATTGCCAAAGTCGAACAGACTGTGCAGCAACGGGGCTACTGTGTCATCGTCGCCTCGGAGGGAGTCCAGTACTCCGACGGCACCATGATTGCCGGATCCGTCACCACCGATGCATTCGGGCATCAGCAGTTGGGCGGACTGGCCCCCACCCTGGCGAGCATGATCAAGCATGAGCTTGGCTATAAATACCACTGGGCGGTGGCCGACTATCTCCAGCGCTCGGCACGACATATCGCTTCCGCCACGGATGTAGAGCAGGCTTATGCGGTCGGCCAGGCCGCGGTGGAATACGCGTTGGCCGGCAAAAACTCTGTGATGGTCACCATTGAACGGCTGGCTGGAGATAATTACAGCTGGCGACTGGGGGAGGTCGGGCTGGACAAGGTGGCCAATATTGAAAAGAAGATGCCCAGTGATTTTATTTCACGGGACGGTTTCGGCATCACCCAACTGGCAAGGACCTATCTTGCACCACTGATTGAAGGCGAGGACTACCCACCCTATCTCAACGGTGTGCCGAACTATGCCAGACTCGCCAAACTGCCCGTGAAGAAAAAGCTCAACACGCCCTTTGATATTTGATTAAATGAGCTCCTGTTCACATTATCTGATCTCATGACTCATTAAAGAGGGAGCTCTCATGATCACCTTTTGCCCACTACTCCGCTGCTTTGCTTTTCGCATGCACACTCGCATTGGGTGTCACTACAGCGTCAGCTGGCCAGAAGCCCTGCATTGCCATTGCTCCCCCCCAGGCCCAACTGGGACAGGGCGCCAGCGGGCAGGACGTATCCAGTCCGGTACAAAACATGCTGATTTCCTACCTCAGCGGCCCAATGCTTGAGGTGGTCGCCCTGCAGTCCCGGCTGCCAGCCCAGCTCGAAGCTGAGGCCAAGCAGTCCGGATGCGATTACATACTGACCGCCGACGTGGACTATCAAAAAAAGAAGAGCTGGGGCAAGGCGCTTTCCATCGGGGCCGGCGTGATCTCCTCGGCACTGCCCTACGCCGGTGTGGGTGGAAGCATGGGTAGTTTTGTCGCCGCCACCACCGCGGCCAACGTGGCCAATACTGCCGCCAGCGTACAAATGCAACAGGAATCCATGGAAAAGCTGACGGCGGCTCAGGGGACCATCCGCAAAGGGGATTCCATTGCGCTTAACTACAAATTGAAGAGCATCACTAACGGCAAGCAAGTGGCTGGGAATGACTTTAACACCAAGGCTGAACAGGACGGCCAGGACCTGCTGATCCCGATGATCGAACAGACCGCCACCGAAGTATTCAACAAGGTCACCCAATAAGAGCCACCCAATAACAAACCATGGAGGCTTGTCGACCTTTTACCGGAAGACGCAATGGCGCTGCCACCGCAAAGGAACAGCGCTGTTTTCTACCCTCCACTTTACCCTTCCAGCATAAAAGTCACCGGGCCGTCATTGCACAGGCTCACTTGCATATTGGCGCCAAAAACTCCCGAGGCCACATCCGGATGGAGCTGCTCTGCCCTGCTTATGAAATAATCGTAAAGTGCCTCTGCCCGCTCTGGCGGCGCGGCATTGCTGAACCCTGGCCGCAACCCCTTGCCGGTATCGGCGGCCAGTGTGAACTGGGAAACGACCATCAAGCCACCACCCATCTGCTGAAGGTTGAGGTTCATCCTGCCCCCATCATCGGGAAAGATGCGGTAGTTGAGCACCTTGTGAAGTAATCGGGCGGCAGCGCCCTCACTATCGCCGGCCTGAACGCCCAGCAACAGCAGGATACCCGGACCAATTTCACCCATCCTGTCACCGTTGACCTCGACAGTGGCATAACTGACGCGCTGTATCAGTCCTAACATGATGCCCTCCCTTACAGAACCTGGTTTGCTGGCGAGCCCGCCAGATAAGATCGCAAATTATCTGCTGCCAACGTGACCAAACGCTGCCTTGCCTCACGAGCCACCCATGCACTGTGGGGTGTAACAATCAGATGGGGCAGATCGGGATTGAGCAGCGGATTGCCATCGACAGGGGGCTCTTCGGTAAGCACATCCACCCCCGCACCGGCAATCTCCCCAGCTTCCAACGCATCCGCCAGCGCCTGTTCTTCCACCAGACCACCTCTGGCACAGTTAATCAACAATGCCGACCGCTTCATCATGGTCAGCTCGCGCCGACCAATCAGGTGGCGGGTTTCCGCTGTAAGCGGGCAATGCAGACTGACCACATCGGCTTCGCGAAGCAATCTGTCCAGCGGCATGCGTGTGTCATCGCCGCTCTGCCGCCATGGCAAGGAGGCGATGCCCACCCGCATGGAAAATGCCCGGCCAATTTCGGCTACCCCCTGACCCAGTCGCCCGTATCCGATAATACCGAGGGTCTTTCCCGCCAGCTCTGAGACCGGGTAGTCCAGCAGACAAAAGGTAGAACTGTTGGCCCAACGCCCATCCAGTGCGGCAATATTGTAATCAGCCAGACGAGTTGTCAGCGCCAGAATCATGGCCCAGGTGTGCTGAACCACCGAACCGGTACCATAGCCAGTCACATTGGTGACCACCACACCACTCGCCCTCGCAGCACTGATGTCCACCACATTGGTGCCGGTGGCCAGCACACCGATATAACGCAGCTCGGGAGTCAGGTCCGCCGGCCCGATCAAGACCTTATTGGTCAGCACCACGTCGGCGCCGGCGATGCGTTCGACGAGCTCTGCCGGCTCGGTATTGCCGTAGACTGCCCACGACAATGGCAGATCCGTAATCGGTCGCAAATCCACATCCTCTGATCCAAGGCTGTCGGCGTCGAGAATTACCCCTTTCATATTCGCTGCCCGAAAGTTATCTTGCCATCCAACGTCATGACACTGGAGTGTACCCGATGTCCCCGAAACCGCGCATCGTCATCACCTATTGTTCGCGCTGCCAGTGGCTGCTGCGCTCAGCCTGGCTGGCGCAGGAGCTGCTGACCACTTTTGCCGATGATCTTGCAGAAGTTGCCCTGAGACCGGCAGACATCAGCGGCACCTTCGAAATTTTTCTCAATGAGCAGTCGCTCTGGGAACGCACTCGGGACGGCGGTTTCCCGGAGGCAAAAATACTCAAGCAACGGGTGCGCAATCTGATTGACCCCGATCGCTCGCTGGGCCATAACGACCGGTAAATACTTCAGCAACGACTGACGTGCGGCACGCCAGTTTCTTCTGGCATAATGTGCCGCTTGTGCCTACCCACCAGAAGAATAAGGAACACCCATGTCAGCAAGGTTACTGAGCATTTACCAATCCATCGTTCTTCGACATCCTCTGGCTGTCTTGATAGCGGTACTGTTGTTGGCAGTGGGCATGGCTTTCGGATTGCCGAACTTCAAGTTGGACGCCTCTGCTGACTCCTTAACGCTGGAACACGACACAGACCTGGATTACTACCGAAAAACACTGCAACACTATGGTAGCAGTGACTTTCTGGTGGTCACCTATACCCCCAAAGAGGGGGATCTTTTTGATGATGCATCGCTGGCAACGCTGGCGGAAATTCGCGATGAACTGAAGCAGATTGAGGGCGTCGCCAATGTTACCTTCATGCTCGACGTTCCCCTGCTCTACAGCCCCAAGGTCAAGATATCCCAACTCAAGGATGAGCCTCGCACGCTCATGGACGAAGACACCAACCGAGATATGGCCCGCAAGGAGTTTCTCGAAAGTCCCATCTATCGCAATCTGATTCTCAGCCCGGATGGTCAAACTACGGCGCTGCTGGCCACCATGGAGCTGGACCGGAAATACCTCGACCTGGTTCGCAAACGGGACTCCCTGCGGCTGAAACGGGATACCGAAGGCCTGACACCAGAAGAAGAAATCGAGCTGGAACAGGTGAGCGAAGAATTCCTCAACTACCGCACCGAGCGCGCTGCCATTGAGCACCAAAGGGTGGATGAGGTGCGTGAGAAAATGGCGGCCTTCGAGGACCGCGCAGAACTGTTCCTCGGTGGACCCAGTATGATTACCGCCGACATGATTGACTTTATCAAAAGCGATCTGCGAATTTTTGGCACCGGTATTGTGCTGTTTATTATCCTGACCCTGGCCATCATTTTCCGGCAAATTCGCTGGGTCGTTCTGCCACTGCTGACCTGTCTGCTCTCGGTGGAAATCATGCTCGGTTACCTGAGCTGGATTGACTGGCGATTGACTGTGATCTCTTCTAACTTTGTGGCGCTACTGCTGATCATCACTCTGGCGCTGACCATTCATCTGATTGTTCGCTACCGCGAAATCCTGGCCGAATCTCCTGATCGCAACCAACTGGAACTGGTCAGTGAAACCGTCAATTACATGGCCCGCCCCTGCCTGTACACCGTGCTCACCACCGTGGTGGCCTTTGTTTCCCTTGTGGTCAGTGACATCCGACCAGTAATCGATTTTGGCTGGATGATGACCATGGGTATTACCCTGGCACTGGTGCTGGCATTTCTGGTGATTCCCGCCGGCATGATGCTGCTCGGCAAGGGCCATAACAACGACAGTGGTGACAACTCGGCGGCCTATACCCTGTATTTTTCACGGTTTACCGAAAATCACGGCGGACTGGTTCTGGGCCTGGCCTTGCTGGCCGCCGTAATCAGCGGCTGGGGCATCTCCCAGTTGCAGGTGGAAAACCGGTTTATAGACTATTTCCGCTCTGACACCGAAATTCATCAGGGGCTCTCCGTTATCGATGAAAAACTGGGAGGCACCACGCCACTGGATATCATTCTGGATGCACCCGACACGGCCACGTCACACGCTGGCGGCGACAATAGTGCCGACGCGGGCGGAGAAGATCCGTTTGCTGCGGAAGATCCATTTGCAGCAGAGGACCCCTTTGCTGCAGAAGACCCCTTTGCCGACGATGGCAGTACCGGAAAGGAGGCTTCGACCAACAGCTACTGGTTCACAGGGGTCGGTATTCAGAAGCTGAACCAGATGCATGATTACCTGGAGTCACTTCCTGAAGTGGGCAAAGTCAATTCGCTGGCAATGATCACCGACGTCGCCGAAGACCTGATGGGCCACCGCCTGAACGATCTGGAACTGGCCTTTCTCCGCAACAGCCTGTCCCGGGACAATGCCGCTTTTCTGGTTGACCCCTACATTGACGACGAACTGAATCAGGCCCGCATTACGCTGCGCATCCGGGAAACTGGTGGCGAGTTGAAACGACCGGAACTACTGAAAAATATTCGCCAGTTTGCCGTGAATGAGTTGGGATTGCAGGAGGATCAGGTGCATCTGACCAGCCTGTTGGTACTCTACAACAATATGCTGCAAAGCCTGTTCCGCTCCCAGATTTTGACCCTGGGGGCCGTTTTTATCGGCATCATGGCGATGTTTCTTGTGCTGTTCCGCTCACTGTCGATTTCCCTCATTGCCATCCTGCCGAACATGCTTGCCGCTACTGTAGTACTTGGCGGCATGGGGCTTGCCAGAATTCCCCTGGACATGATGACCATTACTATCGCGGCCATCACAGTGGGTATCGGTGTGGACCATGCAATTCACTACATCACCCGTTTCCGGCGGGAATTTGTTGTGGATCGCGACTACATCGCCACCATGCACCGGGCTCATGCCAGCATAGGGCGGGCACTGTTTTACACGGCCATCACCATTATCATTGGCTTCTCCATTCTGGCGCTGTCGAACTTTATCCCCTCCGTCTACTTCGGCCTGCTCACCGGTTTGGCAATGCTGGCGGCGCTGCTCGGCTCCATGACCCTGCTGCCAAAACTGATTCTGATCTTCAAGCCGTTCGGCAAGTAACAGGGGCCCTTTAAAAACCGCAACAGCTCATGGCCTGTTGCGGTTTTTGATCCTATCGACAGGTTCCCTGCTACACTTTTTACAAAACAACCTATAAGTACAAACCTGCCGGAGAGCCTTCCAACTATGTCATTTCAACCCTGGGAACTGGTGGCCGGGCTGGGTATTTTCCTTTACGGAATGATGGTTCTTGAACAGGCGTTACGCACACTCGGCACCCGCGCCTTCCGTCACATACTGAGGGATTACACCAATACGCCGGTACGCGGCGTCATGATGGGTGTGATCAGCACCGCCTGTCTGCAGAGCAGCTCCATGGTCGGCCTTATCGTGCTGGCCTTTGTGGGGGCGGGCATCCTCACCATGGCCAGCGCCCTGGGGATCATTTTCGGCGCTAGCCTGGGCACCACCTTCACCGGATGGATTGTCGCCACCATCGGTTTCAAACTCAGTCTCACACAATATGCCATGCCGCTACTGGCCGTGGGGACACTCGGCACCGTCTTTATCAGCTCGGAACATCGGCGCCACAGTCAAGCCAGATTACTGCTCGGACTGGGACTGCTGCTGATGGGGCTCGATTTTATGAAAACCAATATGGGGACATTGGCCGAGCAGAGTATTCCTGGAGTATTTGCCGATTACCCGATTCTGCTCTACGCGCTGGGCGGCCTGTTATTTACGGCATTGGTACAGTCCAGTTCAGCCACCATGATGATTGTGCTGAGCGCCATCAATGCCGGGGTGATGCCGCTCACCACCGCGGCAGCCATCATGGCAGGCGCAAATCTGGGCACCACCGTCACGGTCGTTCTCGGCAGCTTGAAGGGCTCGCCGGACAAACACCGGGTGGCGCTGGCCCACTTTATCTTCCACCTGCTGTCCACCCTGATCGGGCTGGTATTTTTGTACCCGATCCTGCAGCTGATTAGCGATATCCTCACGGTACAGGACCCAATGTACGCGGTGGTGCTGTACCACTCGCTATTCAACCTGTTTACGATTCTTCTGTTTTTGCCTTTTATCTCACCGTTCGCCCGCTGGCTGCAAAACCGCTTTGCCGACGAGGATGGCAGTGGCTGTCAATTCATCACCAAGGTTCCAGCCAGCGTCAGCGATGCCGCCAGTGAAGCCATTCACCAGGAAGTGATCCGGCTGTTTTACCGGGTCATCCTCCTCAATCTTCGGGTGCTGAAAATACGCCCGCAAGAACTGCTACAGGAATACGAGGGCTATCGGGTATATCGTGAAATCAGTCTCAAAAACCCCAGCTACGATGACCAGTACGCGGATATCAAACACACCGAGCAGCAAATCCTGCACTATGCCAACAGAGTCTTGCAGGAAAAGGCCAGTAGCGATGAAGCACAGATTGTTTCCGGGCTGCTGCACGCGGCCAGGGACATGGTCTTCAGTGCCAAAAGCTTCAAGGATATACGCCTCAACATCGTGGAGTTGCGGATGCAGTCCGACGATGAAGAAATGATAGAAACCATCCGTCACGACACCCGCGCCATTTACCGGCACCTGCTCAACCTGCTGGAAAAAACCGACCTCATACTGGTTGCCGAAAAGCGCGAGCAACTGGACACTGAAATCAATTTGTCTCATGACCGTCTCCATCAAATGATTACCCGCTACAGCGATGGCGATGGTATCGGCGTCCCTCTCTCGACACTACTCAATGTCAACCGGGAAATGCTGGTATCCAACCAGATGCTGGCAACGGCCGTCAGGGATCTGGTCGAGGCCAGGTAGCCACCAGAATCCCATTTGGCAATTTGCCCTCATGCCCCGTTTGCTACCCCGCAGGCAACTGATTATAGTCGTGAGCGAACTTCTGAAGACGGAGAACCTAACGGATGAAAACACGTGCAGCGGTCGCTTTTGGCGCAGGCAAACCCCTCGAAGTGGTTGAAGTTGACCTGCAGGGACCGAGAGCCGGGGAAGTCCTGGTGGAGATCAAGGCCACCGGCGTTTGTCACACCGATGCCTTCACCCTCTCCGGCGACGACCCGGAAGGCGCTTTCCCGACTATCCTGGGCCACGAGGGCGCCGGAGTTGTAGTGGAAGTGGGTGCCGGGGTTAAAAACCTCAAGCCCGGGGATCACGTGATTCCCCTCTACACCCCGGAATGCCGGGAATGCGATTTCTGCCTCAATCCCAAAACCAATCTCTGTCAGGCTATCCGAAGCACCCAGGGTCAGGGGTTGATGCCCGACGGCACCAGCCGGTTTTCTCTCGACGGGCAACCCCTGCTTCACTACATGGGTTGCTCCACCTTTGCCAACTTTACCGTGCTGCCGGAAATCGCTCTGGCGAAGGTCCGCGAGGACGCGCCCTTCGAAAAGATCTGCTACATCGGCTGCGGTGTGACCACCGGCATCGGCGCGGTGGCCTTCACCATGAAAGTGGAACCGGGCTCCACCGTCGCCGTGTTTGGTCTCGGCGGTATCGGCCTCAATGTCATTCAGGGTGCCAGAATGGTTGGCGCTACCCGGATCATCGGCATCGACCTGAATCCGGCCAAGGCTGCGCTGGCAAAACAGTTCGGCATGACCGATTTCGTCAACCCGTCAGAAGTGGATGATGTGGTTGGGCATCTGGTGGAAATAACCGGCGGCGGGGTGGATTACAGCTTCGAGTGCATTGGCAATGTCAACGTCATGCGCCAGGCTCTCGAGTGCTGTCACAAAGGCTGGGGAGAGAGCTGTATCGTCGGGGTCGCCGGCGCCGGCAAGGAAATTGCCACGCGCCCGTTTCAGTTGGTCACCGGGCGCTCCTGGCGCGGTACTGCTTTCGGCGGCGCACGGGGACGCACCGATGTACCCAAAATTGTCGACTGGTACATGGATGGCAAAATTGACATCGACTCGCTGATCACCCATACCATGCCGCTGGACGACATCAACCGGGCTTTCGACCTGATGCACGCCGGCGAGAGCATTCGCTCGGTGATACGCTACTAGGACGCTCCGACCATGGAACAAATCGACGCCCATCGCTGTTTTGATGGCCAACAGCTCCGCTTCCGGCACCGGGCCGATTCGCTCGACTGCGACATGACGTTCTCCATCTATCTGCCACCCCAGGCGGACCAGCGGGCTGTACCGGCACTGTACTGGCTGTCCGGCCTGACCTGCACGGATGAAAATTTTGTCATCAAGGCCGGTGCACAACGCTATGCGGCAGAATACGGTATCGCGCTGATAGCGCCGGACACCAGCCCCCGAGGTGAAGGGGTGCCCGATGATCCGGCAGGCGCCTATGATTTTGGTCTGGGCGCTGGATTTTATCTCAATGCCACCCGGCGGCCCTGGGACAGGCACTACCGTATGTACGATTATGTCGTGGATGAGCTGCCTCGTCTTATCAATGACCACTTCCCAGTGGACTATGAAAAAATCGCCATATCCGGCCACTCCATGGGTGGCCATGGTGCGCTGACCATCGCCCTGAAAAACCCTGACCGCTATCGCTCGGTATCGGCATTTGCACCGGTCTGCTCCCCCATGCGCTGCCCCTGGGGCGAAAAGGCCCTCGGCACTTACCTGGGGGATGACCGGGACAGCTGGCGACAGTACGACAGCTGCGAACTGATCAGGCAGGCACCCCACCACCTGCCCATGCTGGTCGACCAGGGAAAAGCAGATGACTTTCTCGACTCACAACTGAAACCCCATCTGTTGGCCGAGGCGGCGCAACAGGCGGGGTACCCGCTGGATATTCGCTATCGACCGGGTTACGACCACAGCTATTTCTTTATCAGCTCCTTTATCGGCGATCACCTCCGTTTTCACGCCCGACACCTCTAACCTCACAGAAATAAAGATTTTCCACCGGCAGCCTACAATTTCATTGAATACTGTTTATTTATACAGTATTTTGGCGTGATGAAAACATCCCTTTTGATGCCGACCGCCACTGACCGCCGCATACCCCTGTTTGGCGCAACGGTAAGAGCGGGCTTTCCAAGCCCCGCAGACGATTTTGTCGAGAGGCCACTGGATATTCACGACTATCTGGTAAAACATCCGGCTGCCACATTCTTTGCCCGTGCAGAAGGCGATTCAATGACCGGCTTCGGTATTTTCAGTGGCGACCTGCTGGTGGTAGATCGCGCCCTGCAACCCCAACATGGCGATGTGGTGATCGCCGCCATCGACGGCGAATTAACCTGCAAGGTACTGGATCTCAACGAGCGGTTACTGCGCGCCGGCAATCTTCGCTACCCCCCGATCGAGCTGCATGACAATGCTGAATTGATTATTGAGGGTGTCGTCGTCCACTCCGTGCGCCATCACCGATGTTTGCGCTAGTTGACTGCAACAGCTGCTACGCCAGTTGTGAGCAGATTTTTCGACCGGACCTGCGCAACAAGCCAGTGGTAGTCTTGAGCAATAACGACGGCTGTGTGATTGCCCGCTCAAAGGAGGCCAAGGCGCTCGGCATTCCCGACCTGCAAGCCTATTTCAAAATCCGGCCGTTGCTGGAGCGGCACAGGGTCCATGTATTTTCCGGTAACTTCCGGCTCTATGGCGATATATCCCGCCGGGTGATGGACAGCCTGCGCCACTTCAGCCCGAACATAGAAATTTACAGCATTGATGAAATGTTTCTGGACCTGGCAGGCATGGATCTGCCATTGCAACCGTACGGCCTGACCATCAAACGGGCTATCTGGCAACAGGTGCGCATGCCGGTCAGTGTCGGCCTGGCACCCAGCAAGACACTGGCGAAACTGGCCAACTATGGCGCAAAAAATATCCCGGGGTATGACGGTGTCTGTCTGCTGGACAGACCTGGAAAATGGCAGTGGTTACTACGCCAGGTACCGGCTACCAAAGTATGGGGTATCGGCTCACGACTCGGTCAGAAGCTGGCCGGAATGGGTATTCACAGCGCCGGGGAACTGGCCAACAGCAATCCGAAAATGATCCGTCAGCGCTTCAATGTCTGTGTCGAGCGCACCGTGGAGGAGCTAAACGGCACTTCCTGCATGGCGCTCGAAGAGGTGCCAGCCGACAAAAAGCAGATTTACTGCACGCGGTCTTTCGGTAGGAAACCCACCGCGATGGAACCTCTGCTGAAGGCGGTCAGTCTCTATGCCAGCAACGCGGCGGAAAAATTGCGCAAGCAGCGGCATCTGGTCCGGACCATCCAGGTGTTCATCCATACATCGCCCCACCGGCCTGACTACTACAGCAATAGCACCGTGGTACAGCTGCCCTTTGACACCGACGACAGCCGGCTGATCGCCGCTCATGCCAGACAGGCAGTGCGGGCCATCTACCGGCCGGGGTATGCCTATATCAAAGCCGGGGTCGGCCTGATTGAACTGATATCACGCAAACATCAACAGGCCGATATCTTCCAGAATCATCAAAGTTCCCACACAGATACGCTGATGCAGACGCTGGATGCCATCAACCGGCGCTATGGCCGGGGTGCCGCTTTTCTCGCCAGCGCAGGGCGGGGTCAGGGCTGGCCGATGCGCCAGCAGTACTGCTCACCGGCCTACACGACCCGCTGGCATGATCTGCCCGTTATCCGAACCTGACGCCACTGACCTCAGGCGACCCGGCCCATTTTCCAGGAACCGCGACCCCGGTCCGTTTCGCGCCACAACTGGTCACTGAGGGAGGCCACCGTCTCGGTACAGCCATCATAAATCCAACGCGCCAGCGCTGTGGCGACATCGGGGTAACCGATGCGGGGTGCCACCGGCTCGCAATCAAACCAGAACGCCAGAGCGGCGCGGTCAATGCGGTCCTCAATGGCAGCGTAACCGAGCTGCTCCAGGGCAGCAGCATTGGCCAGTTGTTCTATCTGTCCACGGAGCGGCTTGGCCATAATCCGTTTGCCAAGCTGCAGGGCTTCACTGATCAATTCAAATCCCGCATTACAGATTACCCAATGGCTGTCGATCAGATCCTGCTGAAAACCGTCCCGACTCAGCGGACGAGTATGCAAATGACCATCGTCACGCCAACGTTGACCCGGGGCGTAAATGTAAAACTCATAGCGGGGAAACTGGCGAAACAGCGGCAAAAGTGCATCCTGATCTTCAAACGGCAGATAAACCAGCACACGCCTTTCCGTATCTCCCCGGGAGGCAAGGCCGTGCACAAGATCTACAATCGGCGGCAATATCGGCTGATCAAAATGGTGCCAGTGCAGGCCCACCGGAATGGTGACTGGCGCAAACCGTTGCAGGATCGTACGACTCAGCAGGTTTCCGCCACGCAGAGGAACCGGAAAAGAGAACGCATATTGGTGACCAATACCAACACAGGGAATACCCTGGCGACGCGCTGCTCTGGCAGTGACTGGCTCGTAGTCACTGATCACCAGATCGTAGCCTGTCAGATCCAGCGCCCTGATGTCCCGGTGTAACGTCAGCAGACTGGCATGCTGCAAAGTCTTCAGCGGTTGCAGTTGCCCGGCACAGGTATGAAAGGTCAGTCCGCGGCGACACTGGAAATCGTCAAACGGCGCCATATCAAAGTACGCATCCCGCGGCCTGCCGGAAAACAACCAGTCCACCTGGACATCCGGATAATGATCAAGCGCTCTGGCCATCGCCCGGGCGCGGGAAAGATGCCCATTACCCGTGCCCTGCACACCGTAGAAAATTCTCATAACAACAAACTGCCTGTTAATTGCAGGGCAACCCAGGCAAGGCTGCCACCAAGCAGAGCGCCGGCCAGCGTATCCAGCGGAAAATGAACGCCCAGTATCACTCGGGACAGGGCCACTAACGCCGCCCAGCCATAAAGGTAGCCCGCGATGCCAACAGGTGGCAGAAGTATTGTCAGTGCGGTGGCGACCAGAAATGCACCCGAGGTATGCCCGGAGGGGAAACTGAATTCATCCGATGCCGTAATCACGCTTTGGTAACCGGGAATAGCCCGTGGCGGCCGGTTGCGCCTGAAGCTGTTTTTCAGCACGTAATAGCTGACCCGTTCAATGGTAAAGCCGACTGTCAGCACAATCAGTAACTGTACCGCCAGGGGGATCGAGAACAGTGCCGCCAGTGCGGGGACTGCAGGATAGAGCCAGCCATCAGCACTGCAAGAGACCAGACGGGCAAACCTTCGAATGCCCTTGCGGGTATTCCACTGCACAATACGCAAAAAGGTGGCAACATCGAGCAAGTGGAGTGTTTGTAGCGCTTTTGGTGTTGTCATAAATCACACATTAGGCAGCCCGTGTGACAACCACATGAACGAAATATGACCATCCTGTGAAACAGATTGCCTGTCACAACTTTGCAGCTGGTAAAGTGTCAAAGTAAACGTAGTGGACGATTTGAGGGTTGATATGGGGATTACAGGCATCAGACAGGCGGCACTGATTGCACTGGTTATGGTTGCTGTGCAGACACAGGGGCAGACTGTCTACAAATCCGTCGATATCAACGGCAACGTGGTTTACAGCGATGCGCCGCTGGAAAATGCCGTGCTGGTGGAGACCATGACCCTGCCGGACACTGCCGGAAAAGACGGTGTTCAAGATGAAGCGGACGCCCGTATCGAACAGATGGCCAATACCACGGAACGCCTGCAACAGGACCGGGAAAAAAGAACCCAGGCCCGCAGAGAGGCTGAAGAGGCCATGATACCCGAACAATTGAGCACACCACCGGTGATCTACCGGGAAGAGCACTACTACAACAATTATTACCCCTATTACAATCGCCACCCCTACCGTCCTTTCTGGCAAAAACCCCAGCGGTATCCCCCACGCTATCGCAGTGGTGAGCGTTACAATAACGACAGCCTACTGGTGCCGAAATCAAAACTGCTGACACCCTCCCCACATCAATGAGAAAATCCCGGCCCGGTTCTGATCGCACCGGAACTCACTCAGGATCATCGCCACTTGTCGGAACTTAGCAAACCATGACAGAAACCACCAGACTGCCACTTTTTCCGCTGACGCAGCCGCTTTTTCCGGGCACGACGCTCAATCTGCAGATTTTTGAGCAGCGCTATCTGCGGATGATCACCGAGTGTTTTAAAAAAGAGCAGCCCTTCGGGATCGTACCCATACTGGAGGGGTCAGAAGTGGGCGCAGTGCCCAGAGTCTATCCTTGGGGAGTCATTGCCGAGATTATCGATTGGAGCCAACTTGAAAACGGCCTGCTGGGTATCATGATCCGCGGCAATCAACGGTTTCAGTTACTCAATAGCGAGGCGGAGCAGGATGGGCTGGTCACCGGCATGGTCCGGTTCTGCCCCCCGGACGAGCCACTTGAACTGGACGATTCAACGGCGGATCTGCTCGATCTGCTGATGGCGCTGGCGGAAGGTGACCCGATCGCCCAGCAAGAAACGTCTGTCGCCCCCCAGGATGCCAATGCACTGGGCTGGCAACTGGCCCGCCTGTTGCCCATAGAACCGGAGCTGCGAATCAGTCTGCTGGAGCTGAATGATCCGGGGGAACGCCTGCAACAGATTCGCAACTGGCTAATCACAATGAGCCAGAGCTAACCGCCCAACTAACCAGCCACACCGGACCACAAGTGGCTGACAAGGGCTGGCAATAATTCGTCACAGGGCAAGGACAGCTTCAGGGCCACCAGCCCATCCGCACGGGTTTTGCCCTGATTGATCACCGCAATCGGTTTGCCCTGCGCCGCGGCCCAGCGACAAAAACGGAACCCGGAATAAACCATCAGGGAGGAACCCACCACCAACAGGGCCTCGGCACGCTGAAGTTCTGCAGCCGCCTCGGCAACCACCTGCTGCGGCACCGTACCGCCAAAAAACACCGCATCCGGCTTGAGAGTACCCCCGCAAAATTGGCATTCGCACACCTGTAGCGCTGAATAATCCAGCTCGTCCAGCTCCGCGTCACCATCCGGCCCAACCTCCCCCACCTGTTGTGCAAAAGGACGGTTGTGCTGCTCCAGCCAACGCTGAATGTCTTCCCGATGAAATAACGCATCACAGCCCAGGCAACGCACGCGGTCAATCCGACCATGAAGGTCTATCACGCGACGACTTCCTGCCCGCTGATGTAACCCATCCACATTCTGGGTCACCACTGAACGAATCATACCCAGCGCCTCCAGCGCAGCCAGGGCAAAGTGCGAAGGACTGGGGCTGGCATCACGCATAAAGCGCCAGCCCACCATATTGCGGGCCCAGAAGCGTTGTCGGGTGCCGTGGTTATTGAGGAAATCCCCATGCTGTACCGGTGGCCTGCGCTGCCATTGCCCCTCATTGTTCCGGTAAGTCGGTACGCCGGATGAGGCACTGATACCGGCACCACTCAATACCAGCAAGTCCGGGTAACGGTGTACAAAATCAGCCAACAGCTGCAGAGGTTCATTGCCCATCATGGTGACTGATTGTGCCCCGGTTTTACGATTGTCGCCAATCGTCGTCTATTGCGCCTGTCGAATAAAAAATTTTCACTGGATCACCAGGACTTATCAGTCCTGCAACGATATAATACGCGGTCCTGAAATCACCGCACTGAATGACATGGATCTCAAAGCATACATGCAACAACTTGGGCAGCAGGCCAGGATCGCATCCCGGGCCATTGCCGCCGCCTCCACCGAGACAAAAAATGCTGCTCTACTGGCCATTGCCGAAGCGCTTGACAACAATCGGGCCAACGTCCTGAAGGCCAATGCGTTCGACATGCAAAACGGCCGCGACAATGGTCTGGATGCCGCACTACTTGATCGGCTCGAGCTGAATGATGCCCGTGTGGACGCCATGATCGAGGGCCTTCGTCAGGTCGCCGAATTGCCCGACCCTATCGGGGTTATCAGCGACAGAGAAACCCGCCCGAGCGGTATTGAAGTGGCCAGAATGCGCGTCCCCCTCGGCGTCGTAGGCATCATTTATGAGTCCCGTCCCAATGTCACGGTGGATGCCGCCAGCCTCTGCCTGAAGTCTGGCAATGCCACTATTCTCCGTGGCGGCAGTGAGGCCATTGAATCCAATCGGGCCATTGCCGACTGTATCCGGAAGGGACTCGCCAGCACCGGACTTCCCGAAACGATCGTGCAAGTAATTGAGATCACCGACCGGGCCGCAGTGGGCGAACTGATCACCATGACCGACTCTGTGGACGTGATTATCCCCCGCGGTGGCAAGAGCCTGATTGAACGGATCAGCTGCGAAGCACGGGTGCCTGTAATCAAGCATCTCGATGGCATTTGCCATGTCTATATCGACGATAAAGCCGATCTGGAGATGGCGTTCAATATTGCCATGAATGCCAAAACCCACCGCTACGGCGTCTGCAACGCCATGGAAACTTTGCTGGTGGCAAAGGCAGTGGCCAGCGAGATTCTTCCCAGACTGGCAGAGGCCTATCGGGCCAAGGGCGTGGAGCTGCGCGGCTGCGAGCAGACCTGTGCCATTATCGACTGCCCGCCTGCCACTGAAGAGGATTGGCATACGGAGTATCTTGCACCCATTTTGTCCATCAAGGTGGTCGCAGACATGGATGAGGCAATGACACATATCGCCCGCTATGGCTCCCATCACACCGAGTCCATCGTGACGACCGATGACAGCCGCAGCAGCCGTTTCCTGGCAGAAGTGGATTCCAGCTCTGTCATGGTCAATGCCTCCACACGCTTTGCCGACGGCTTTGAATACGGGCTGGGTGCGGAAATCGGCATTTCCACAGACAAAATTCATGCACGCGGCCCGGTGGGCCTCGAAGGACTCACCTCACAGAAATGGGTCGTGTTCGGCCACGGCGAAATTCGCCAATAGGAGTACTGCCGGGATATGCCCCAACCTTCTGCACAACGGCACGGTATTGGTCTGTTTGGCGGCACCTTTGACCCGGTACATATCGGTCATCTCCGCACCGCACTGGAACTGAAAAATGCCCTGGCACTTGCCGAGATGAGGCTAATGCCAAGTGCCCAGCCACCCCATCGCACACCACCTCGGGCTTCACCGCAGCAGAGAATGGCTATGCTGCAACTGGGCCTCGTCGACGAACCGGGCCTGGTGGCCGACGACCGCGAACTGCGTCGGGATGGCCCCTCCTATACCGTGGACAGCCTGATCGAGCTGCGCCTTGAAATCGGACCGGAAGTACCGCTGTGTCTGTGTATCGGCATGGATGCACTGCTGACCATCAATCAGTGGCACCGCTGGCGGGAACTGACTGACTTTGCCCATCTGGTGGTGGCCGCCAGGCCCGGCTGGCATCTGCCTGACTCGGGTGAAGTGTGGGATTTTGTCAATGGACACCGCATCCACCAAACAGGCGAACTGCAGACGACGGCGGCCGGCGGCCTGTTGATTCGGGAAATGACGCTGCTACCCATTTCCGCCACCGGGATTCGACAGGCACTGCAGCGGGGGGAATCCATCCGCTATCTGGTACCAGACGGCATTATTGATTACATTAACCAAAACCAGCTGTATTAACCAACAGGGTATTCAATGAGCAAAAAATTGATCGATATCGTGGTCACCGCCCTCGAAGATATCAAGGGCAAAGACATCGTTACTATGGACGTCAGCGATCTGACCGATGTCATGGACCAGATTGTGGTCGCCAGCGGCACCTCCAACCGGCAGGTCAAAGCACTTGCAGACAACGTCGTGGAAGACGCAAAAAAAGCGGGCTTCCAGCCGATCGGTGTCGAAGGAATGGACACCTCAGAATGGGTGCTGGTGGATTTTGGTGATATCGTGGTACATGTCATGCTCCCCGAGACTCGTCTTTTTTACGAGCTGGAAAAACTCTGGTCCGTTCGCCCCGGTAGCCCAAGAGTCAGCGGCGAGGAATAAAGTCCGATGCGACTGAGGATCCTTGCCATCGGCACAAAGATGCCCGACTGGGTGGAATCCGGCTGCAATGAATACCTCAAGCGCCTGCCCCCGGAACTGCGAATCGAGGTGCTCGAGTTGCCCCTTGGCAAGCGGGGCAAGGGGGCCGACATTCAGCGCGCAATCCTGCGGGAAGGCGAAGCGATGCTGAAAGCTATTGGCGAGCGGGACCAGGTCATCGCACTGGAGGTTCAGGGCAAGTCCTGGAGTACAGGGGATCTGGCTGTCAACTTGCAACACTGGCAGGGTTCCGGCGACAACGTCAGCCTGCTGGTCGGTGGCCCCGACGGCCTGGCACCAACGTGTCTGGCAAGAGCAGATAGCCGCTGGTCACTTTCCCCCCTGACGCTGCCCCACCCCCTGGTGCGTGTGTTACTGGCGGAACAGCTCTACCGCGCCTGGAGCATCAATGCCGGGCATCCCTACCACCGTTAATCAGCATCGCTGACTGACTCCGCCGGCACCCTGCAGAACCGGTCACGTGCAACCGGGTTTTCTGTCAGGCAGATTGGTTCACGAAGGCGATGCCCCGGCCTGCTGAACCAGCACCAGCAGAATCTGCGCCAGGGCTGCGCGTGTCATCTCCAGTGGCATGAACGGGGTTTCCGGCCACTGACGTCGAACCTGTATCGGCAGTGGCGGAATGTGAACAAAGCCACAGGCAAGGCCGGAGCCATTTTGCTGTGCCCAGTGCAGCGTCTGGTAGAGCAACTGATTACACAGATGGTTGCCCGCATGGTTCGATAGCGCCGCCGGAATTCCCTGTCGATTGAGGCGTTCTATCATCGCTTCCTGTCCCGGCAGGGTACTCCAGTAAGCTGCCGGGCCATCGATTTCAATCCTTTCCCCACGCGGCTGACAGCCCTCAATATCCGGGGAATCAAAATCCCTCAAATTGGTGGCCAATCGTTCCAGATTAACTTTATTGCGGCCCCGTGCCTGACCAGTGAAGACACAGAACTTCGGCTGACAGGCGGCTATTTCCGCCAACACGGCCTCGCGCAGACCAGCGATACTCAGGGGCAGAATGGCAAAATGAAGCCGCGGGCGAAGGGGTAGCAATTGCTGAGGCAGATCATCCCGCAGAGAGGACACCAGTGCTGCTGAGGCATTGACTTTATCGTGACCGGCATCGAAACCCGTGACCAGTATCGACATGGCAATAAACCTGCAAGTCCGTTCCGCGACGCGGGGTTACTGTTGCTCGTCGGGGATAAACAGGAGCGCATCGGAGTTGATGCAATAGCGCAACCCGGTGGGTTTCGGGCCATCCTGAAACACATGTCCAAGGTGTTCGCCACAGGCAGACAGCACTTCAACGCGCTTGCCCATCCATGACCAGTCATCCTCGAGCACAATATTGTCCAGCTTGTGTGATTTCCAAAAACTGGGCCAACCGGTCTGGGAATCGTACTTGTGATCGGAGCGGAAAACAGGGATGCGACAACCCGCCGTCACATAGGTACCCTTTTGTTTGTTCTCCAGTAAAGCACCGGTATAGGGGCGCTCGGTACCTTTCTTCCAGAGGATTTTGTACTGCGCTGGCGTCAGTATTTTTTGCCAGACTGCCTTGGGGATGGTGTCCATATCTCGCCCCTCTTGAATCAACTGACGGGCTTGCTCAACACTCATTTCCGCGGCGGAAACCGCCAGGGGGAGAGCAATCAAAAATGCCATCAGTGCGCTTAAACCGATATTTTTCATGATACAGCCTGTGGTTTTTAGGATGACGTTTTGACCACATCGAAGCGCCGGTGTTCATGAAGCGGCATGTTTTTTCGCAACTTGTTCAGATAAGCCAGATCTATATCTGCCGTAACCACCCCCGGCCCTGCATCCAGTTCCGCCAAGACCTGCCCCCAGGGGTCCACCAGAGCGGAACCACCCCAGGTCGGCCGCTTCTCATGAAACCGATCCCCCAGATTGGCACCGACCACATAACAGAGATTCTCCACCGCCCTGGCGCGCAATAGTAACTGCCAGTGCGCCTCTCCCGTCGCCGCTGTGAACGCCGAGGGAACCAAAAGAATATCCGCTCCCCGGGCCGACAGATAACGGTACAGTTCCGGAAAACGGAGATCGTAGCAGACCGTTAATCCCAGTTTGCCGAAGGGACTGTCCACCACCACTGGCTCACTGCCATGACGGTAGTCGTCAGACTCGCAGTAACGTCCCTGGCTATCGCCCACCTGCACATCGAACAGATGGATCTTCTGATAACTCGTCACTTCACTGCCATGTGCATCCAACACAAAACACATGGCCGCCGCACGCTCGTCTGCTGACTGGGCAACCGGAATGGTTCCGCCCACAATCCAGACCTGGTGGCGTTTTGCCTGTTCCGCAAGAAACTGTCTGGCCGGGCCACTGGCATCCTGCTCATCGCGGGCAATCGCCGGCAGATCCCGACACCCCTGATAAGCGAAATATTCCGGTAGCACCAACAGCTTTGCCCCCTGTTGGGCAGCCTGCTCTATCAGGGTCGCGGCCTGCTGCAAATTCCCCTGTAAACTGCCCTGATTGGTCATCTGAATGGCGGCAACACGACTCATTTTTCGCCCCCTTTGTCACTGAATATTTTTTGTACCTTGACCGAGGGGTCATCCCACGGCCCAGTAATTCGATAGCTGATACTGGACAGCTTGTCCACCTGCTTTTCAAACAACTTACTGGTGATATAAACCCCGGCGGCGGCGGGCAATCCACCAATCAATGCCGCCACCCAGGGCAGGTTGGTGCCCACCGGTAATGTGGTGACCAGCGACGCATCAATTTGCTCGGCAATCAGATCGGCGCTACCGGCCATCTTGATCCGACCGGAGGGCATTTTGACCAGCAGCGGCGGATCAAACTGCATGGTGCCCTCATTAAAGACCAGACCACCCTGCAGCTCATCAAAACTCATGCCTTTTTCAAACAGATCCGAAAAATCCAATTGGAGACGACGCAACCAGTTGTTGAAGTTGAATAACCCCACCAAGCGGATTAACGCATTCGCCGTGCCAGAGGGCGATTTATAAAAACGACCGTTCTCCAGTTGCAGCGACATGGCGCCAGTCATCGTGGAGGGGGATATCTCCCAAGGTTGGCCGAGCCAGTGCAAATCGGCAAAGAAGCGACCGGCCTCACTGTCCAGTGCCGGGGGGATACCCCAGTTTTCCATGACCTGACCCACATCACCCACACTGAACAGACCATCAAACTGTGTAGCGTAGATGCCATTCTTCAATGTCCAGAGTACCGAGGTATCGTAATCCATGCCCCCCAGTTGCAGTCCGAGCAGATTGGCATCAAGCGAGGAAATCAATACACCATCTGGCTGCGGCTCCGTCCTGAAGCTGACCCGCCCGAAGGTTCGCTCCCCCATGGCAAATTTTTTGATGGATAGTTGCATCAACGGGAACAGCGCCGGATCCAGACTGCCGTCTCCACCCCCAACCGCTTCCTGTTCGTGCACAGGGGCCGGGGCCGGTAAGGTCAGCCATTCCAGATCCAGCAGAATCGGTGACGAGGGGGCACCGGGAATCAGCGCCTGACCGGCGGCCTGTTTACTATCCAGCACCACCTGCCAATCGCCCTCGTGAAACCGGCCACTTCCCACCGCACGATCCACCGTCAGACCGGCCACCTCCAATTCGTCAACACGCGCATCAAACATCATCGTCAACGCTGTTGGGGCACTGACGTTTTCACTGGTGAGCTCGGTGAAATAGGGCTGCCATTCGGTCAGGGAAAAACGGTCCAGCTTACCGGTAATACGGAATTGGCCAAGGCCGGGCAACTCTGCCTCATCGTCGTGAATGGCCAACAGGCCGCGCGACAGCACGCCATTCTTTTGTTGCAGATGGGCGCGGAGCCCACCATCGGCGGCAATGCGAATATCCAGTTCCCTTGCCAGCGTGACATCCACCTGAATCTCTTTCAAAGAGGCCTGAGTTTTACCGGCAGGGGCCGGCAAATCGATCCCGACGCCTTCCAACCGACTGTTGACCTGCAACCTGATGGAACTTCCGTCGTCCTCAAGGGGCAGCCAGATTTTCGCCTCAACTGGTGTCTTCCCCTGTAAAATCCGCGTCGATGACAGATTGATAAACCGGGCCAGGGCCGGCATGGCGAGCAGCCCCTCTACATCCAGAAGAAGGTCATCTTCACCGGTAGAGAGATTCGCAACCACCGATTCACCCCAGAATTTACCCGTCACTCCTTCGCCATATAACCCCTTGCCATCGCGATAAGCGAGCGTGCCCTGCAATTGCTCAAAAGCAATGTCGCTGTCCGGCAGTGCCAGACCACTGTTCTGCAAGGTAGCATCAACGGTATAGGATCCCTCGGCGTTGTTGCCGGCGAGAGGAATCGTCAGGTCAATTGCCACCTCACTCTGACCGGAAATTTCCCAACCGGCCAGACCATCCACCCGACCCCGCAACGGCGACTGGGCCAGCACTGCTACGGCATCGCCGGTTGTCCCGCTGATATCGGCCTTGATCTGCAGTTGCTGCCCCTGGGCGAATGGTATTGGTCGCAACTGCACGACACCGCGCCGGATGGTCATTTTGCCGATATCAGCTGACAGAATCTCCGCATCCAGATCGCCGTCATCCAGAGTGATCACCGAATCCAACTGCTCCAGCGGCAACCAGTCGGGCTGGAACTGCAGCTTGCCGTTTTCAGTCTTCAGGTACAGCTGGATGGAACGTGTGCCTGGCCCACCATTCTCCAGTGGGCCTCGCCAGAGAAACCCGGCCTCCGGGAGAGCCATGTCCCCGACGGATTCATCAATCCACTTCAGCAGGCCGGGATCAAGATTGTCCGGTAGATAGCGCGGCATATAGCGGGTGTGGCTGTCCCGAATGCCGAGCAACAGTGTCATTTCCGCTTTTTCACCCGGCTTGCCGATGGGGATATCAAGGTACAGGTGCGCCCTGCCGATGCCCTCTTCACCCCCCATTTCCAGTGTGCCACTGGCAATTTTCAGATCCCGGTTCACCGCATCCCAGCGCCAGTGCAACTGGCCCCGGAAACTACTGTGCTCCATGTAATCATCAAAGACCTGCGGGTAGTGCATGGCAAAACCGTTCTGGCTATCCAGTTCAAGCAGGCCGCTGTCATTGGTCGCCTCCAGATATCCATTGATCTGACGGGTGGCCGGCGCGCCCCGCCAGGACGAAATGGCGACGTCGTCAAGATTGGTACGCAACTTCATCTTTGCCTGATCATCGTCAATCAACAGATCCAGATGTGCATTTCGAAGTAACCCGGCAGGTTGCAACTTACCTAGCACCTCAAGCACAGAAGTTGATGCCAGACCGGTTTTTGCCAGTATGTCATCCACCAGAGATAAATTGATCTGACTCACCGCCATTGATCCCTCGCCCCAACCAGCACCTACCTTTTGCAGGTAATTGATGGTCAGTGGCTCAATCGCGAGCTCACCCCACTGAAAATCGAGCTCCTGCAGACGCAACCCCCAGTTTTCGCCGGGCTTGAACCAGCCTGTCAAATCTGTACTGAAACGAGTCAGTGGCTCGACATCTTCCACCCAGTTCAAGGGTATTTCCGCGGCGGAAAGACGACCCTCCAGCATAGCCGGGCCACCATCCTGCATGTCGATCCATATCTCGCCCTCGATATCTGTACTGATATCACCGACACGATCTACCGCTTCCGGGAACCACCCCTTTGCTAGGGCGCTCAGGGAACCACTGAAGTCGATACGGTTGATTTTCAGGTAGGCCGACGCACTAAAATCCGCTATGTCCCGGTGGTCGCCCCGGGCCTCCACAATCAACTCCGCCACCGGGTCATGCCCCGCCAAACTCAATCCGGCCAACAGGCGGTGGAAGTCGCCGCTACTCTCCAGAAGAATATCCCGTGCTTCGATCCCGGCCTCGGTTCCGGAGTAAAACTTCAGGTTGGCTGACACCTTGCCAATGCCAGACATGTCACTGTCCAAGAGCATATCCAGCAGTCCGGTGCTATCCGTCCTCTGGCGATCTTCATAGGGCAGACCCGCAACCCGCCAGTGGCCGTCGGCATCCTCTACCAGCGTCAATGCCACTTCACCAATCCAAAGCTCACTTAACACCAGCTGGCGGGCCAAAAGTGTCTTGAGAAGGCTGACCTCCAGGGTTATCCGGTCGATAGATACTGCCGGTTGTTGTCCGCCATCCCCGGACACTTTCAGGCCGAGCGCGGTGATACGGGGCTTCAGCTGTTGCCAGTCACCCAGCAACTGCCGGGTTTCAACCTGCATGGCGAGTTGTTCAGAGAGAAAAAAGTTGATTTGTGTGCGGTAATTATCGAGGTTAACAATGGCCTCGCGACCGAGGGATACCAGCAATGCAATTAAGATCACCGACAGGGCCGCCAGTAACAGCAACCGTCTGACAATCGATTTCAGCATTTGCGCTGCTTTCAAAACCCGCTCCTGACAAGGACGCTCATTCAATCACTGTACAAGCTCAGCCCGCTGGACTAACGACGGCGCACTGCAGGCCGTGTGATGTGCCGTATTCACCGCACACTCGACGATTGGCGACGGGACTCCGGCAGCCATAATACGCGAGCGATCAATAAATAAAAATCCGGGATGCCAGCTGACCTACCCTGTACAACCGACTATACGGGGATGATGTCATACTGTTCCTGGTTGTACATTGTCTCCACCTGAAACTGGATCGATCGACCAATATATTTCTCGAGACCAGCTACATAATCCGACTCTTCATCCAGAAGCCGCTCTATCACCACTGACGCCGCCAGTACCAGAAATGACTGACACTCAAACGTGCGGGCCTCACGGAGAATTTCCCGCAGCAGATCATAGCAGACCGTCTCCACCGACTTCAGTGTCCCCCTGCCATCGCAGACCGGGCAGGCCACACAGAGCGTATGCCCCAGACTGGTACTGATCCGTTTGCGAGTCATTTCCACCAAACCAAGTTCAGACACGGTGACCACAGCAGTTTTGGCACGATCACGGGACAGCGCCTTCTCCAATGCCCGCATCACCTGACGGCGATGTTCTGCATCCTGCATATCAATAAAGTCGATAATGATAATACCGCCCAGGTTTCTCAGCCGCAGTTGACGCGCAATACTGTAAGCTGCCTCCAGGTTGGTCTTGAAAATGGTTTCCTCCAAATTGCGATGACCGACAAAGGCACCCGTATTAACATCCACGGTAGTCATTGCCTCGGTCTGTTCAATCACCAACGACCCCCCGGATTTCAGCGAGACTTTTTTGTCCAGCGCACGACTGATTTCATCTTCGACACCAAACAGATAAAACAGTGGCCGTTCGTCCTTATAGTACTCGATCATCGAGGTCAAATCGGGATTGAACTGCCGGGTAAACACCAGCAGCTTGTTGAACACCTCGCGGGAGTCCACCCGGACCTTCTCGACCTGTAATTGCCCCATGTCCCTGATGGCCCGAAGGTACAAGGGCAGATCCTCATAAACAATCGCAGGTGCGACAACCCCTTTGGCGGCTTTTTCCACAGAGACCCAGAGCTGCTGCAAAAACACCACTTCGCGACTCAGCTCGGAACCCTCAACCCCCTCTGCCGAGGTGCGAATAATATAGCCACCGGTGCTATCGGATTCCACCAGTATGGTGTCGAGGTCAGAGCGCAAACGCTGCCGCTCCTGCTCATCGGCAATGCGCTGCGAAACACCCACGTGATCCACGTTGGGCATGTAGACGAGCAACCTTGAAGAGACAGTCAAACGGGTAGAGAGACGGGCCCCCTTGGTGCTGATCGGATTTTTAATGACCTGCACCAGCAGTGACTGGCCCTCGCGAAGGTAGAGGCGGATATCCGGGGCACTGTTACTACTGGCATTTGTTTCCGGGCGAAGAATATCGTCCACATGTATAAACCCGGCCTTGTCGAGCCCGATATCGACAAAAGCCGCCTGCATACCGGGAAGCACACGCACCACCTTGCCTTTATAGATATTGCCAACAGGCCCACGGCTCAGGGTGCGCTCAATGCTGACTTCCTGCAGTACGCCATTTTCCACGAACGCTACCCGTGACTCCATCGGCGTGATATTGACCAGAATTTCCGTGCTCATGTATCCCTCCACCAGGCGATATCGAAGGCCTGGAGCAACTGACAGGTCTCTGCAAGCGGCAAACCCACAACACTTGAGTAACTGCCCTTAATTGCTGTCACGAAAACCCCGCCAAGTCCCTGTATGGCGTAAGCGCCGGCCTTATCTACCGGTTCACCCGTCTGCCAGTATCGCTCACACTCTTCTGGTGACAGCGTTCTGAAAGTGACCTGTGTTTCCGTGCAACTCAACAATTGCCGTTCCCCCAACACCATGGCGACCGCAGACAATACCCGATGTGTGGTACCCGACAGGCGGCGCAGCATGGATAAGGCCTGCTGCCGGTCTGCAGGTTTACCATAGATGTCCGGCCCAACGACCACCGCCGTATCGGCACCCAATACGGGCACACCGGATAATGGGCTGACAAGCCAGCCCGCTCGCGCTTTTTGCAGCGCAATCCGCTGTACATAATCAACGGCAGGCTCGCCGGGGAGAACGGATTCATCCACGTCGACCGGCGCGATGAGAAACCGGCAGCCGATCTGGCGCAACAGGTCGGCCCGCCGGGGAGAAGCGGAGGCAAGTACAAAATCAGCCTGTAATTGCATAGTCAAATCGCCAGTCGCAACAGATTACCCGGGGGCAACAGAGTCAGGGGCCGGGAGAAATCTCCTCTTCGCCCCAGCGGGTCCAGTGCAGACGGCTTAACACGATCACAAGCACTGGCCAGAACAACATGGAAGATACTGCCGGGGCAAGCCGCACTGTGCCCTGCCAGTCGAAGCGGAGTATCAGGGTCAGCACATAAACCAGACATTGGCTCAAAGCTACCAATAACAATACCAGTATGGCCTGATGCACCAGCCTGAAATGTCGCATACGTTGCTGCAACAACAGCAGAATACACGCGCAAATGGCAAACACCAGTGCATGTCGGCCAATCAGATCACCAATGACAAAATCGAGCGCCAGTCCGCACAGCCAGGCAAAACCGATCCCGTGCAAGAGCGGACGACGAAACAACCAGTAACAGACTGTCAGCAGAACAAACTGGGGCCGCCATTGGGCGGCAGCAGCGGAGAGAGGCAGCATCTGCAGCAGAATCGCAATCAGTATGGTCAACGCACTCCAGACATAAACTGATGGACTATCTTGTACCATCCCGATCCTCTCCCAGTGTCTCAATAGCGGAAAACACCAACAGCAGATGCCGGCTGCGATCGATTTTTGCCGAGGGCGTCAAGGTCACCTCCAGATAAGCCTGGCCCGGCAACACCCTTACCGAAGTGACAGTGCCCACCGGGTAGCCAGACGGAAAACGTCCTCCCAACCCGGAACTGACCAACTGATCGCCTTCCTCTATATCTGTACTATTGGCCACATAGCGAAGAGACAGTTTGTTGTAATCACCCATGCCCTCGACAATCGAGCGCACACCGTTGCGCAACACCTGCACGGGCAGTGCATGGGCACTATCGGTAATCAGCAACACCTTGCTACTGCTGCGGTAAACCTCAATCACCTGCCCCATCAGGCCATCGGCGTCGAGCACGGGCTGACCCACGTAGACATCGTGATCTTCGCCACGGTCGATCATAATAGTGTGGCGGGTCGGGTCGGGTGTAACCCCGACCAACTCGGTTACCATGACACTGTCCTGCAGCATCTCGGTAGCGTTCAGCAGGTTGCGCAGCCGCACATTTTCTGCGGTGACTTCCGCCATCCGCTGCATGCGGGCCTTGTAGATCAGCAGCTCGGTGCGCAGCTGTTCATTGTTTTCTTCCAGCTCCCGCCTCGCCACCACCGTTTCCTGCCCGTACTCACTCAGGCGGGCAGGGATGTTCGACACCCAGTAAAGGGGCACGGTGACTTCTGCCAGCCACCGTTGTGCGGGCTTGAGCCATGGGGTAAAACTGTCGACAAACAGGAGAATCAGCCCAAGGGCTACCAGTAACAGTAAACGCTGTACAGGTGACGAGCTTTTGGAAAACAGATTCTTGATAGCAACACCCCGTATTGTTATTGATGATCTGGGGTCAGAACCAGTAAGTACCCTGTCAGGATGACATCACATCCATACTGCGCTTGTCCATCATGTCCAGCGCCTTGCCGCCACCGCGGGCCACGCAGGTCAAAGGATCTTCAGCAACAATTACCGGCAGACCGGTTTCGTGGATGATCAACCGGTCCAGATCACAGAGCAACGCACCACCGCCCGTCAGTACGATACCGGTTTCGGCAATATCCGAGGCAAGCTCTGGAGGTGATTGTTCCAGCACCCGTTTAACAGCCTGGACAATGGCTGCCAGCGGCTCCTGCAGGGCTTCAAGAATTTCGTCGCTGTTGAGCTGAAACTGTTTTGGCACACCTTCCGCCAGATTCCGGCCGCGCACATCAATCTCACGAACCTCACTGGCCGGGTAGGCACTGCCAATTTCCATCTTGATACGCTCAGCCGTGGTGTCACCAATCACGCTGCCATACTTGCGACGCACATAATTGCTGATTGATTCATCAAATCTGTCACCACCAATGCGGATCGAATCCGAGAACACCACACCGTTCAGGGACAGAATGGCAATTTCAGTGGTACCACCACCGATATCCACCACCATGGAACCGCAGGCCTCATCCACCGGCATACCAGCACCGATCGCAGCGGCCATCGGCTCCTCAATCAAGAATACCTCCCGTGCGCCGGCACTGTAGGCAGACTCGCGAATGGCGCGCTTCTCCACCTCGGTGGCCATGCAGGGCACACAGATCAACACCCGGGGGCTCGGTGGAATCAGACTGTGGGAATGTACTTTCTTGATAAAATGCTGGAGCATTTTTTCAGTGACCTGAAAATCGGCGATAACCCCGTCCTTCATCGGTCGGATAGCGGTAATATTGCCCGGCGTACGACCCAGCATGCGCTTCGCTTCGACACCCACAGCCTCGACAATTTTCTGACCCTGGTGATGACGGATAGCTACAACGGAAGGCTCGTTCAGAACAATGCCTTTTTCGCGAACATAAATCAGTGTATTTGCGGTGCCCAGATCGATCGACAGATCATTTGAAAAAATACCGCGCAATCTTTTTAACATCTATTTTTACCTTGTTGGCCATTTTAGTCCGGTACAGGGTGACCGATGGCGCTGAAATCTGGCAACTCTACCAATCGCGACAACACAGGGCAAGATTTAAGTCCTTGATCCCCGTACAAAATCACTATCCGAGCACTCCTTCAGAGTACCCCTGCGGTTGCGGATGTGGTAACTTACGCCCCTCATTTTGTCAGACCAAAATCAGGCACTGACCGTCTCTGTTAACAGCGCAGAATCATACCATGACTATCGAACGTGCAGACATCGAAAAGCTCGCAGAATTGGCGCGCATCGAACTGAATGATGCCACCATCACTGAAACCACCCGCAGTATCGCGGACGTGCTGGCACTGGTAGACCAATTGCAGGCTGCCAATACCGAGGGCGTCACCCCGATGGCCCACCCCACCGACGCGATTCAGCGCCTGCGGCCTGACGTGGTCACCGAAACCAACCAGCGCGAGGCATTTCAGGCCATCGCCCCCGCCGTCGAAGGGGGCCTTTACCTGGTTCCCAAAGTCATCGACTGAGGACGCTCGCAAGCCATGCATAACAAAACCCTCGCAGAGATCATTGCCGGCCTGAACAGCGGCGCCTTCTCCAGTGTGGAAATCACCGGCCACCTGCTGAACCGCATCCGGCAACTGGATCCACAATACAACAGCTTTATTACCGTGACTGCCGAGGCCGCGCTGGCCAGTGCCGAAGCCGCCGATCGACAGCGCGCCAGTGGCAGCGTACCGCTGTTCTGCGGCGTGCCGATTGCGCACAAGGACATCTTCTGCACCAACGGCGTGCGCACCAGTTGCGGCTCGAAAATGCTCGACAACTTTGTGCCGCCCTACAATGCCACCGTGGTTGAGAATTTTGCTCAGGCCGGCGCGGTAATTCTGGGCAAGACCAATATGGACGAGTTCGCGATGGGCTCCTCCAACGAAACCAGCTATTACGGCCCGGTCAAAAACCCCTGGGACATCAACTGCGTACCCGGCGGCTCCTCCGGTGGCTCCGCTGCGGCACTGGCTGCCCGTCTGACCCCCGGCGCCACTGCCACCGATACCGGTGGTTCGATTCGCCAGCCCGCAGCACTGTGCGGCGTCACCGGACTAAAGCCCACCTATGGTCGTATATCCCGCTGGGGCATGATTGCTTTTGCCTCCAGTCTCGATCAGGCAGGTCCGATGGCCCGCTCCGCCGAGGACTGCGCACTGATGCTTAATGCCATGGCCAGTTTTGACCCGAAGGACTCCACCTCGATTGACCGGGAGGTGCCGGATTACACCGTCGACCTCAATCAGCCACTGAGCGGCCTGAAAATCGGCATACCGAAGGAGTATTTCGGCGAGGGCCTTAACCCCGGCACCGAACAGGCGGTGCGCGAAGCGCTGACCGAATACGAGAAACAGGGTGCCACGCTGGTGGATATCAGTCTGCCCCATTCTCACCTGGCGGTGCCCGCTTATTATGTGATTGCACCGGCAGAGGCCTCCGCCAATCTGTCCCGCTTCGACGGGGTGCGCTACGGCTATCGCTGCGAGGACCCGAAGGATTTGCGCGACCTCTACATGCGCACTCGCGGCGAAGGCTTTGGCGACGAGGTGAAACGCCGCATTCTGGTGGGCGCCTACTGCCTGTCGGCGGGTTATTACGATGCCTACTACCGCAAGGCCCAGCAGGTGCGCCGCCTGATCAAACAGGATTTTGTCGATGCCTTTGCGATGGTGGATGTGATTATGGGGCCTACTTCGCCCTCGCCCGCTTTTGCGTTTGGCGCCAAGGGGGACGACCCGGTAGCCATGTACCTGGAAGATGTTTTCACCATTGCCACCAATCTGGCGGGCCTGCCCGGCATGTCCCTACCCTGTGGTTTTGTGGACAACAGGCCGGTGGGCTTGCAGATTATCGGCAACTATTTTGACGAGGGCCTGATGTTGAACGCAGCCCACCAGTTCCAGCGGGCCACCGACTGGCACCAGCGCACACCGGAGGGCCTTGAATAATGCAATGGGAAACCGTCATCGGCCTCGAAGTCCACGTGCAACTGGCCACCCAATCGAAAATCTTTTCCGGCGCCAGCACCGCCTTTGGCGCCGAGCCCAACACCCAGGCCTGCGCCATCGACCTCGCCATGCCCGGCACCTTGCCGGTGCCCAATGAACAGGCATTTCGCGATGCCATCATGTTCGGTCTGGCCATCGATGCCGACATCGCCCGCACCTCGATGTTCGAGCGCAAAAACTATTTCTACCCGGATCTGCCCAAGGCCTATCAGACCACCCAGCTGGAAAAGCCCATCGTCGGTCGTGGCCACGTGGACATCGAACTGGCGGACGGCAGCAAGAAATCCATCCGCATTCACCACGCCCATTTGGAAGAAGACGCAGGAAAATCCCTGCATGAAGGCTCTTTTGAGATACACGGGCACGGCATGACCGGCATCGACCTCAACCGCGCCGGCACACCGCTGATCGAGATCGTCTCCGAACCGGATATGCGTAACGCCGAAGAAGCGGTGGCCTTTGCCCGCAAGCTGCACAGCATCGTCACCTCGCTGGGTATCTGCGACGGCAACATGTCACAGGGCTCCATGCGTTTCGACGTCAATATATCCGTACGCCCCAAGGGCAGCGACACCTTCGGCACCCGCACCGAAACCAAGAACCTCAACTCCTTCAAGTTCATGGAAGATGCCATCGCCATGGAAGTAGAGCGCCAAATCGACCTGATCGAGGACGGCGGCAAAGTCATTCAGGAAACCCGGCTCTACAATGGCGACACCAAACAGGCTCGCGCCATGCGCAGCAAGGAAGAAGCCAACGACTACCGCTACTTCCCCTGCCCGGACCTGTTACCCATTGTGTTCGAAGACGACTATATCGAGCAGATTCGTCAGTCCCTGCCGGAACTGCCGGATGCCCGCCGCGACCGCTTTATCGAGCAGTACGGTCTGTCCCGCTACGATGCCAACAGCCTCAGCGGGGATGCCGCCATCGCGCAATTCTTTCAGACCGCTGCCGCTGGTAGCGATGCAAAACTGGCTGCCAACTGGATCATGGGTGAACTGTCCGCACGGCTCAACGCCGAGGACAGGGCCATTCAGGACAGCCCGGTCAGCGCCGACCAACTGGCGGGCATGATTGCGCGCCTCAAAGACGGCACCATCTCCAGCAAAATGGCCAAACAGGTGTTCGACGCCATGTGGAATGGCGAGGGCGACGCCGACAGCATCATCGAAGCTCGTGGCCTGAAACAGGTCTCCGACAGCAGTGCCATTGAAGCACTGGTAGACGACGTCATCGCCAGCAGCCCCCAGCAAGTGGATAACTACCGCAACGCCGACGACGCCAAGCGACCCAAAATGCTCGGCTACTTCGTCGGCCAGATCATGAAAGCGTCCAAAGGTCAGGCCAACCCGCAGCAGGTCAATGATGTGTTGCTGGAAAAACTCAACGCCCTTCTCTAACGATCAACCAATATACAGAACCTTTTTATGGCACTGAAAAAAGACAAGCGCAAAGTACTCGGCGAATTTTTCGACGACGAGCGGATAAAAACCTTTCTCGACTTCGAGCCACCAGAAGGTGTTGATGCCGACTTTCATGTGTTGGAAAAAGCCTACCGGGGCATGAACATCGAAAACTTCGAAACCTTTATCAAATTCTTCCTCGAGGATGGCCGCAACCTCAATGCCACCAACTTCGACGGCAAAACCCTGTTAGAACTGGTCAGTCAACATCGCCTCGGCGAAGACTATGCCGATGTGCTAAAAGCCAACGGTGCCAGGTAACCCAACCTGCCCTTACCTTTGCTAAAGCCCTTTATAGATTACTGAGGGGGCTGCGCACGCCCTGTGCTCCCTGCTTCAGTACGTGGGTATAGATTTCAGTGGTTTTCACATCGGAATGCCCCAGCTGCTCCTGCACTGTGCGGATATCAGCACCTGACTGAAGTAGATGAGTGGCAAAGGAATGGCGCAACGTGTGACAACTTACTTCCTTCTGTATGCCGGCCATCTTCGCCGCACGCTTGATCTGTTTGTTCACACTGGTCTCATCGTAGTGGTGTCTGCGAATCAAGCCACTCGCCGCATCAATGCTCAAACGTGAAGCGGGAAAGAAATACTGCCAATTCAGGCTTTTGGTAGCATTCGGATACTTCCTCGCCAATGCATCCGGCATCCAAACACCAGCAAAGGCGGGGTTAGCGATATCTTGCTGGTGATAAAAAGTCACTTGCTTTAGATGCTTGCGCAGCGGTTCGACCAACTCTTTCGCCATCGTCACTATCCGGTGTTTGCCGCCCTTACCGAACATGACGCGCACTTGCTTGAAATCAAAGTCAACATCCTTAACGCGCAGCCGAACCAGCTCGATGCGTCTCAGCCCAGAACCGTAAAGCAGTCCACCCATCAGGTAATGCACACCTGCCAATTGGCCAAGTAGCATCTTTACTTCCTCCTGGGTCAGCACCACCGGGAGCTTCCTTTGACGATTCGCTCGCTGAAAATGCTCGAGTGGCTCAATAGACTGAGATAAAAATTTTGTTTTGAGAAACACCAGTGCATTCAAGGCAACAGCCTGCGTACTCGGGGATACGTGTCGCTCCACAGCCAGAAACGTAAGGAAACGCTCAATATCAACCGAGCCCAATTCCCTGGGATGTTGCTTTCCGCAAAACACTATGAAATATTTGATCCAGTACAAGTACGCCGCAATGGTCCGCTTACTGTAGTTGCGAACCTGCATATATGAAGCTATGGATTCAAGAAAGGGAGATTTTGCCATGCCAGCCTCATCCATGAAGTCTGTTGTACACCCCATTGAGAGTAGCAGAAAAATTAAAGAGGGCAAGCCCTCTTTAATAAGCAGCCCCTTTCTAGAAGTCAAAATAAACCTTTTACAATCAATAAATTAACTAATTTTGCATTTTTCTTATTGTAAATTATGAGGAATGCACTCTAATAATTATTATGATGGCAAAGCCATCATTAACATACTGTTAAAAATACAAGGAACTTATGAGCGAGTGGCATAAAGAAGAAACATATAAATCCATGATCCAGATTAGCACTGTGGTCATGAAGTTTATTTTTACTGCCAATGGTGGCGCTGCAGTGGCAATGCTCACTTTTTCGGGTCACCTTTACGCTAAGGGTTCTATTCCGCCAGATTTCAGTATTGCAATGCTGTTTTTTCTTGGTGGTGTTCTTGCCGGCGCTCTGACCGCTGTATTTAGCTATATGACCCAGCTCACGTTGTTTCGCGAAGAGATGGGACGGGAAACAAGAGATAAGCATCACACGCCTATGCGTATAGCAGCTTTGTTTGCAATCATTGGTATTGGTATGTTCGGTGGTGGGTCATGGCTTGCAGTCAATGCCATGTAATTTTTAACAAGGCGGTGTTGTCGCCTTCGGCTGGGACTGCCATTCCGCTAGCGCTCCATGTCAGCCCCAAACCGCGGCGTTATATTTCTGAGGGAGTCCAAAATTGCTAAACAGGTCAGCTTTAATCCTCCGCTACAAAGAGCCCGCAGTGCGCTGGATCAACAAAGCTGATCCGAACCCCGATGGCCCGGCAATCACGCTAGACGATGTTAACGAGGAACGTACCGTTTACCTCATTGACGAGGAAGTGGCCGACACTCCTGAACAACTCAGAAAATGGGTCAAAGCTAACTTTCGCCCCCTATTTGAGAGCGAGCTTGGCGGGTGGTACGTCGACCCTGATTTATGGCCCCGGAAGCTCACCCTGAAATTGTTCGACGAGTGGTTTACGGTCGAATGCCACACAATGATTTTCGATACGGTTGGTGGTCCAATTGAGGACGACGAAATATAACAAGGCGCATCAGTATGCGGTGTACTTCCCCAATGATAGTCAGGAGGAAAGGATGACTAAAAGGATTATTGGTATTTCGTTGTTAATGCTCTTTGTAATACCAATCCACGCCCAGAGTTCCAACCCTGGTTTTAACGCCACATGCAAAGATCTCAATACTCATGGGTATCGCGCTGCAAACGACCTTCAGGGGAACAGCATGCCTGGTGGTTGGACAACGAGCGAGAAATTCAATTCAACTTGGCAGTTCAGTTTCACTCCTCCTGACAAGTTACTTATTGATGGAAAACCCGCTTATATCTTGGCGCAGAACACAGGAGTTATCATTGCCGCTGAAGCACCGGCCGCAAATAGTAATTCCGCCGGCGTGTGGACGTACGCTATACACCTAGGCATGAAAAAGATCCTCGCTTCGCAAGTAAACGCCGCTGGAAACTTCGATCCACGCACTCAAATCATAAAGGCCCGCACTACGAATTTTAATTGCGATTTCGACCTAAACTAACGAGCTATGTAACAAAGCCAGTCACCGAGACGGCTACTCATTGCGGCTTCGCCTGCATTCCGCAGGCGCGCATACTGGAAGCGCTATTCGTCTTACTCGAATGTCCGCTATGCGACCGTCCCGCATCCTACGCGCCACCTAAACAAAAGCGAACATTCGCCGCACCCCCAATTCCAGGCTTTACGCCCCTTAAACGGGTAAGCA
>TARA_R110000850_G_scaffold265250_5_pt1 | contig 44306 bp, 46 predicted proteins | sample TARA_R110000850 | Tara Oceans TARA_R110000850 (sample SAMEA4397586) | marine metagenome | biome: Polar Biome; feature: [SRF] surface water layer (ENVO:00010504); material: water (ENVO:00002006), including particulate matter (ENVO:01000060) such as... | depth 5 m
TGCAGCCCTCGAAGAATCATCTTCCGGTCGAAGCCTTCATTCATCCGGATGAATTTGACCGCCTGAGAGTCGTGGGCGAGAAAATGGGTTTTGCGCATGTAGCCAGCGGGCCGATGGTGCGCTCCAGCTACCACGCCGATCAGCAGGCCGACGACATTCTCGCTTCCGCAGAGTGAGCCTGCCGCGCTAGCGGACCAGTTCCACCCGCAGGTCACGCTCACCGGCTCTGCCGCGCTCATCAACGGCACGAATTGAGTATTCACCCGGCTGGCTCGGCACCCAGCCCAGAGCCACACCCGGCGCCGAGCGGCCGACGAAAGCTTCATCCACAAACCAGTAGATGTGGCGGACATCGCCCTGCGCATGGGCCTTCAAAGTCAGGACCTGCTCGCCAAGCCTGGCCTCCCGAATGCTGTAGCTCACGCCGGACAGCGGTGACACGATCTGCGGCGGTACGCCTTCTCCGGAAGCTTGCGCGCATTCTCCGGGCGCAGGAGGGGGTCGTCGGGGGATTCCTGCCTGGGAAAACAGGCGCATCAGGTCCGAGGGCCAGAACTCGTGCAGTTCCCATTGAACTTCCTTGTCCGCAAACGGTGGGCAAGCCTGACGACCGGTTTGCCGGTCCACCGCAACACGGCGGTGCACATCCGAAAGCTTGATGGGCGACACCCCGGGAATGAATCCGGTGGTCACCGTCACGGGGCATTCTGCGTTGGGCAGGTCACCCGATGCGGCGCACACCTCGATACGCGCCAGTCGGGCTGGCTGTTTGCGAGCGGGCTCGATATAGCCCCGCGTTGCGCGCAAGCTGTCGCGCATTCGAAAGAACAGGGGCGCCGCAGCGCGCACACCGACAAAGGCCGGGTTGGAGCGACCATCAAATTCGCCCACCCAGACCGCCAGCACGTAAGGGCCAAAGATGCCCACGGTCCAGGCGTCGCGAAACCCCCATGAAGTACCCGTCTTCCACGCCACCGGTGCACCGCCGCCGACGCCCTGAATGATCAGGTCATCGGGTCGGGGATTTTCCCGCAGCATGTCGATCAGCAGATAACTCGCTTCTTCCGACAACAGCTGTGGTCCTGCCTCACTGCGTTCGCCCTGCAAGTAATGCAGGGACCGCAGCCGGCCGCGGTTGGGCAGCAAGGCGTACAGCGCCAAGTTCTCCGCCATGGTGGTTTCGCCCGCGCCAAGCACCAATGCCAGCCCGTAGTGCTTGCGCGTGGCCAGTTGCGAGATCCCGGCGCGCTTGAGGAAGCCGTAAAGGCCGTCATCCTTCAGGCGCGCCGCTAGGGCAACGGCCGGCACATTTCGCGAACGGATCAGGGCCTGCGTCGCATCGATGGGACCCACAAATGCACCGTCAAAGTTGTCTGGTGAGAAAGGGCCGAATGCAGTCGGCGCATCCTTGAGCACACTACGCGGGTGAATCAGCCCCTGATCCATCGCCAGACCATAGATAAAGGGCTTGAGCAGCGAACCCGGCGAGCGCTTGGCCAGGGTTCCATTGACCTGACCCTGCAACTCCGCATTGCCAAAATCTGCAGAGCCGAGCATGGCCTTGACCTCCATGCTGCGCCAGTCAATCAACATGGCCGAGGCATTGCGAATGCCCAGACGATGGCTGGATGCCAGATACTTTTCCATCTGGCGTTCCAGCCGGTGCTGCATGTTCAGATTCAAGGTCGCGCGCAGTTGCCGCTTCGCGGGATATTGGCTCAAGAGCGAATCGACCAGATGCGGCGCTTCAAATGGCAGATCAGCGCGTTTGCGAAACTTCAGGGGCAGCGCAACCAAACCCCGCTCGCTTGCGTCCGCCGGATGCAGCTCGGACCAGCGCTCAAACAATTGCTGGCGCGCAAGGCGCAAGGATTCCGGCTCCAGTTCATCCGGCGCGCGACGCGCAGGTGATTGCGGAATCAACACCAGCGATAACAACTCCGGCAGCGAGAGCGCGGCCACCGGCTTGTCGAAATAGATCAGGGCGGCAGTGCCCACGCCCTGAATGTTGCCGCCGTAGGGCAGCAGATTGATGTGAGCTTCAAGAATGTCCTGCTTTGAATACCGCGCCTCCAGCCAGAGGGCGAGCACCATCTGCTTGAGCTTGCCGCTGAAACTTCGGGTATTGAGGCCGTAGTAGAGACGCGCCAGCTGCATGCTGATGGTGGAAGCGCCTTGTCGGCGCGCGCCGCTGGCCATGTCGAGCATCGCGCGCAGGACGGCCAGCGGATTGATGCCTGGGTGCCAGCGAAAATACTGGTCCTCATGCAGCAGCAGCGCTTCAATAAAGCGCGGCGACACCTGCGACAAGGGCACCCACAAACGGTATTGCTGATCTCGCGCCAGACTCAGACGCAGCAACTCACCCTGCTCGTCGAAAACGACCCGTGATTGGGCAATGGCGTCAGATAGCGCCGGACGCGGAAAATATCGCAGCGCGAGCAGCGTGCAAAGTGAAAGCAGGAGCAGGCCTGCAACAACCCACAGCGTGCGCTTGCGCCTACGTCGGCCGCCGGCAGACTGCATTTAAAAATCAGCTGGACAGGCGCAATGCATCGACCGCATCGCAAGGGTGGTCAGCAAGCTGACCACCGAGGCAGGGTCAGACCGAAAATGAAGAACCGCAGCCGCAGGTCGTGCTCGCATTGGGGTTGCGGATGACGAACTGCGCACCTTCGACATTGTCCTTGTAATCAATCTCGGCGCCGATCAGGTACTGCATGCTCATCGGGTCCACCACCAGCTTGACGCCCTGATTCTGGACCGACACGTCATCCTCCTCCTGGGCTTCGTCAAACTTGAAGCCGTACTGAAAGCCGGAGCAACCACCTCCGGTGATGAAGACGCGAAGGACCTGCTGCGGATTCTCTTCCTCATCCAGCAGCTCACGCACCTTGAGCGCGGCAGAATCACTGAATGTCAGCGGCGGAATTTCCACGCCGTCTGTCGAGAGATTGTCTGAGGTGTTCTGTGCTTCCATGTTCAATCCTTAATCGGCTGCGGATGCCAGTTTGACTCTGGGCAAGTCCCGTACGTCTCGCGGTGCAGCATGACCCGAAGCGCTTTGCGTGGTCGATGGCGTGTGATCTCCAAGCGGATCATGGACCATCTGGCCGTTGACCTCAGCCCCCGGCTGAATTTCCAGCTTGTTGTAGTAGACATTGCCCGTGACGCGCGCGTTCGCAGCCAGTGTCATGTGCTCGCTGGAATGGACATTGCCCGAAACCGTGCCGTTCACCGTAATAATGGGGACGCTGACGTCACCTTCAATGGCGCCGTTTTCACTGATGGACAGGCTCGCACCATCGCCTTCACTGGCGAGCACCTTTCCCTTAATGCGCCCATCCACGTGCAGCCCGCCGGAAAACAGCACATCTCCGTTGATCTCGGTGAGTCCGCCCACCAGGGTATCCACGGCGCCGGCTTTGCGCTTCTTGGCAGTTTTTTCAGGTTTGGCAAACATCAGTTCCTACTCCTTTGCGGCGGCCACCAGCATGGACCAGTCAAATGATTCCGTCACCTCGCTGGAGGCGCCCTTGATTCCGTCTACCTTGAGGGCCACCTTGACTCGCTCCGGCTGGAATCCGTCCGGCAGCTTGATTTCACCGACGAGCGTTCCAAATGTGCGGAAAGAGAACACCGGCTTGGCCTGCGAAGGCACGATTGTGGGCCTCATTGTAAGGGTTTTGGGCTTATTTCCGAGCTTTCCCTGAATGTGCATGCGATAGCTGCCCGAGACATCCGCGTTCCGTCTCGCAGGCTGCAGCAACAGCAGCTCATAGCCCCAGGTGCCATCGCCCGGCCTTGCGCTCAGGCTCAGACGAACGATACGTACGCCAATCTGGGCCTGACCCGGCGCGGCAACACTGCGATAGAAAGCCAGCTGCTCGCGCAGTTGCGCGGACTCAGCCTGAAGACCGGAAACTGATTCGCGCAGCGCAGCACAGGCCTGTGTATCGATCTCACACGATTGCTTCTCGAAGGTACCGTGCCCACGGATCGTATCCAGATCATGCTTGGCCTGGTCGAGCTCAGTTGCCAGCTTGGCGTTCTCGATTCGCAGCGCATTGCGCTGTTCATCAGGGTCGATCAGCGCCAGCAGCGACGCGGGACGATTGGTGAGCAAGGCTGCGGCGAGCAGCCAGCCACACAAGCCCAGCAGCAGAATCAGTCCCACCAAGACTCTCTGCGGCCATCGGCGTTCGTGGCCGACAACGACGCGATGCTTCATGCGCGCGTCTGCTCGCGGATCCCGTTCACGGTGCCAGCCCAGGTGCATCAAGCCCCTGGGATTCGGCAAAACCGAACATCAGATTGAAGCACTGCAGCGCCTGGCCTGAAGCGCCCTTGACCAGATTGTCGATTACCGACATCACGATCAGGGTTTCCCGGTCCGGCGCAAGCTGGAGCGCGATCCGGCACACATTGCCGCCACGCACAGAGCGGGTCTCCGGCAAGGTTCCGGCGGGCAGAATGTCGACGAACGGCTCGCCCTGGTACCACTTCTGGAACAAGGCCTGATGATCAGCCTTGGGGTCTTTGGGCCTGACGTAGATCGTCGAAAGAATTCCACGACTCATCGGCACCAGATGCGGCACAAATGTCAGCTTGACCGGCTCGTCAGCGAAGACCGAGAGCTGTTGCTCGATCTCCGGCCCGTGTCGATGCCCGGCTACGCCATAGGGTTTGAAGCTGTCAGTAGTCTCGCAAAACAGCGAGCCGACTTTGGCTTCCCTGCCCGCACCGCTGATGCCCGACTTGCAGTCCGCAATGATCCCGCTGGTTTCGATGGCGCTGGTTTCCAGCAGCGGCATCAGGCCCAGCTGCACAGATGTTGGATAGCAACCCGGGCACGCGACCAGCCGCGCAGCACCAATGCCGAACCGATCGGCCTCCGGCAAGCCGTAGACGGCTTCCTGCAACAAATCGAAGGCGGTGTGCGGCTGCTTGTACCAACGCTGAAAGACCTCGCGGTCCTTGAGGCGGAAGTCGGCCGATAGATCGATGACGCGCACGCCCTTGTCGATCAGCTGCGGCGCCATCTGCATGCAGGTGCCGTGCGGGGTGGCAAAGAACACCGCATCGCACTGCGCCAGTCGCTCGATCTCCGGCGATTCAAATACGGCATCACAGTAGCCGCGCAAGTGCGGAAAAATGGCATCCGCTCGCTGCCCGGAGGCCTGACGCGAGGTCAGGACTTCCACATGAACGCTGCCGTGCAATGCCAGCAAACGCAAGAGTTCGGCGCCGGTATAGCCGGTACCACCCACAATGCCTACTTTGATCATCAGAGTACTGCCACCACGATTCGGGACAAACGTCCGCTATTCTAACGACCCTCATTCCTCAACGACGTTCCACATGATTCTCTGGATCAAGGCCTTCCACATCATTTTCATGGTGACCTGGTTTGCCGGCCTGTTTTATCTGCCGCGCTTGTTTGTCTACCACTGTGAAGCGGGCACGCCCGAAGAGCGAAAACGCTTCGTGACCATGGAAAGCCGGCTCTACGTGATGATGAGCATCGGCATGATCCTGACGTGGATCTTTGGCGTCTGGCTGCTCACCCTGCTGCCGTCCTACATGAGCCAGGGCTGGATGCACGCCAAGCTGGCGCTGGTGATCGCGCTCAGCGGCTATCAGGGCTGGCTGAAATCCAATCTGCGCAAGTTCGCCGCAGACCAGAATCAGCGCTCCGCCACGTTCTGGCGCTGGATGAATGAAGTTCCGGTGCTGGTGTTGGTCGGCGCCGTCATTCTGGTCGTGGTCAAGCCGTTCTGACCGCCGCATCATCCCAACTTCAATCGGCACAAAAAAAAGCCCCGCATTGCGGGGCTTTTTATTGGGTTCGTGCCGATCAGGCGCCTTCGAGATCTCCGGTCGCCGTCTGGGTGTAATTCTGCAATCCCATCCGGTCGATCAGCCCAATCTGCTCTTCGATCCAGTCGATGTGCTCTTCCTCGCTCTCCTGGATTTCCACCAGCAGATCGCGCGTCACATAGTCACGCACCACCTCACAGTGGGCGATGGCTTCCTTGTACATCGGATGCGCCTCGAGCTCGCGCTTGAGATCGCATTCGAGGACTTCCTTCACATCCTCGCCGATGAACAGCTTTCCGAGGTCCTGGAGATTGGGCAGGCCTTCCAGAAAGAGAATGCGCTCGATCAGCTTGTCGGCATGCTTCATTTCGTCGATGGACTCTGCATATTCATGCTTGCCCAGGGCCCTGAGCCCCCAGTTATCCAGCATTCTGGCGTGCAGAAAATACTGATTGATCGACGTCAGTTCGTTCTTGAGTGCGAGATTGAGGTACTCGATGACCTTGGCGTCGCCGCGCATGGCAGTGCTCCGTTTGAAGAGCCGCCAGTGTAGTCACCCGCGACTGCAGAGTCCAGCTAACTACATGATGGATATAGTGTTTTTATTGATTTTGCGTCTGATTCTCAAACGCGTCCAAATCGCCGAATCGGATCAGATTCCGGCAGGCGCGATGGACCCGGGAAGCAGATCTGCCAGCTTCATGGGCTGGGCACTGAGAGATTCGGCCAGAATCTGGCGGGCGTGCGGGACACAGACGCCGCAGCAGGTGCCCAGACCGGTCTCGCGGCTGACTTCCCGAACGCTGGACGCGCCCGCCTGCACCATTCGGCGAACGGTCTTGTCGGAAACAGCCTTGCACACGCAAACGATCATGGCCGAACCGTAAGCGTAATGAGAATGATTGTCAACAATGTTCAGAGCATTGCCGACGAATCCGCAATATCTCCCTACTGAGGACTCACTCCGACCATGGGCGCCAGTTCACGCAGCGCAGATTCATAGACTTCCCGCTTGAAATCGACGACCTCATTGAGCGGGTGCCACCAGTCCACCCAGCGCCAGCCATCGAACTCCGGCTGTTCACAGGTATCCAGCCTGACATGACTCTCCGGCCCGATCAGACGCAAGGCAAACCATTTCTGACGCTGGCCGATACAAACCCTGCCGTGCTTTCGGCGGCGCAGGTACTGGCGCGGCAGGCGGTAGCTGAGCCAATCAGCGGTGCAGCCAATGATTTCCACATCTGACATCGACAAGCCCAGTTCTTCCTTGAGCTCGCGGATCATGGCTTGCTCAGGAGATTCGCCACGCTGAATGCCACCCTGAGCGAACTGCCATGCCTCCTGACGCACGCGCTTGGCCCACAGCACCTCGCCCGCGGCATTGGCCACGATGATGCCGACGTTGGGTCGATAGCCGTCCTTGTCAATCACAAGACGCGTCAAGGTCCGAAGAAAAAATTCACCCTGATTGTGCATAGGCTGACGCCGGGATCAAAGCGCTGGCATCAGGGGGTAGATAGATTGCGTCAGAAAAAGGAAACTGCGCGCCGCATGGAACTGGCCATTTTCGATCTCGACAACACCCTGCTCGCCGGGGACAGTGACTATCTCTGGGGGCGCTTCCTCGTAGAGAACGGCCGCGTGGACGAAGCAGCTTACGAGCGCCAGAACCAGATCTTCTACGATCAGTACCGCGACGGCACATTAGACATCGAGGCCTTCGCGCGATTTTCCATGGCACCCCTGGCGGCCAATGCGATGTCCGACCTGCTCCAATGGCGCGCACAGTTCGTCGAGGAGAAAATTGCGCCCATCGTCGCGCCGCTGGCCCCTGCCCTGTTGGAGAAGCATCGCTGTCAGGGCGACGTGCTGTTGATCATGACCGCAACCAATCGTTTCATTACCGAGCCCATTGCCGAGCTCCTGGGCATTGAGCATCTGATTGCGACGGAACCTGAAATGCGCAATGGCCACTACACCGGCCAACTCACTGGCATTCCCAATTTTCAGGCCGGGAAAGTCAGGCGGCTCGAATTGTGGCTCGAAGAGATGAAGCTGCAGACTGTGCGGACGCGCTTCTATAGCGACTCACACAACGATTTGCCCCTGCTCCTGAAAGCCGACGAGGCCATTGCCGTCGATCCGGATGAGCGCCTGCGTGCTGAAGCCGAACGAAACGGCTGGACCATCATGAGCCTGCGCGGCTCGCCGGCCCAGTTGGAGGCCTGAAAAAGCCTCCGGCGTGATCAGCCGGGCCGTGCTGGCCGGTTCAGTAACGCGCCAGCCAGCCTTCGATCGTGGGTCGCAGTGATTGCAGTTCCGCCAGGGCTTCCTGCGCCTGTGCCTGCGTCTCGTATCGACCAATGCCGATGCGATATCCGTGACGCTCCCCTACCCGATATTCGCGCGCCTGCACATCCAGCCCCTTGGCTCTGAGGCGCTCCTCCTCCACAACTGCGCTTTCAAGATCGTCGTGTGAAGCAAGTACGATGCTCCATCGCTTGGGTTCGTCGGGCGCCGTGGCGGTTTCCGATGCGCCCTGCTCATCGGAAGCATCCACCGATTCCGACGCGATCTGCGCCTCCTCACTGAGTACTTCTACCGAGGATTCGACTTCAACATCCTCCTGAATAGCCGAATCCGCCTCTAATTCTGCCGAGGCGCTAACCGTTTCAGGCTCCGGCGCCTCCTCCGGCTCGACTGTTTCCGACTCTGAAACCGGCTCAGTGACTACCACCTCAACAGGATCAATCTCGGGCGCCTGCAGATCTGCGCCAACGCGAACGGCGAGGCTCTTGACCGATGGCACTGTCAGAATCTGAGTCAGGGCTTCTTCTGACGGTGTTTCAAAAACCATCGCCGTACCCACCGGCTTGGTGCTCGGCACCTCTTCCACGACAAGGGTTGGCTCTACCGGCTCCGGCGCAGCTGCGACCGGTACCGGCATTGCTTCTGGCGCTACCGCCTCGTCCTCGGCAACCGTTTCGGCAACCGCAATTTCGAGCGATGGCGACTCAGGCTCTGCTCGTGGCTCAGGCTCAACAACAGCTTCCAAAACCGGCTCGGCAACTTCAGCTTCGAGCGACTCTGCGCGCTGCACAACCTCGGGCGCAGCGGGCACTGCCTGAGGCGCCGGAACTTCAGCCTCAACCTCGACTGGCGCGGACTGGACCTCGGCCTCCTCCGGTTTTGCAGCTGCTACCTCAGCCCCGCCACTTCCGACCGTACGAGGCACGCGCGTCAGCGCAATTCTTTCCGTGAGCACCTGCTGGGGGACCATGGTCCACTGCCGCACCTGTCCGGTCTGGCGCACACATTGATTGAGCGTATCCATCATCAGCGGACGCTCACCTGCACGCAGTTCCACCTTGCCGGACAGCAGACAGACCTGTGCAGTCTCGGGCGTTTTCTCGACCCAGACGCGTGCATTGACGACGCGCACCCGCAATGTGCCCACCCGCAGCCGAATATCCCGCGCAGACTGGCCGCTCTTGGAACGCGCATCGACCTCCAGTGAACCACTGGTCAACGCGGCCTGCAGGATGTCGTCTGGAGCGCTGTGAAACAGAATTGCCGAGCTTCCACCCAGGCTCAGACTGGGCGCACCGTTGACGGAGAATTCTGCGCGACCCTCTTTGCCGGTGAACACGGTTGCGCCGGCCGCGATGGCTTCCTGATTTTCAATGACCAGAATGTCATCACCACGCAGTTGCCGGATATCGCCGCCCTGATGGTCAAGCACCACCGGAAGACTCGCCGCCTGAAGTGATCCACTCATCACCAACGCCAACATCACGGCACCCACAGCGCGCATGTCTCTCAAAGCATTCTCCTTGTCCATTACAGCCAAGCTTACGGCCACTCAAATGACGGTAAGCGGTCAGTCAATGATTGGCAACAATCTCTCAATACAGGCTGTCCAGCCGCTGCTCAGATCGCCAGGCTCTGCATCTTTGTCAGGACCTCGGACGGCGATCAACGCTTGGTCAGCGAACCCAGGATTCCGCGGAGCAGCGACTGCCCGATCTTGCGCCCGATGGTGCTGGCCACACTTCGTGTCGCGGTTTTCATCGCCGCTTCGGCCAGCGTGTCCCCTCGACGTGATCGACTGCTGCCAGAAGCTTTTCTTTGCTTGCGCGCCTGCTCTTCCAGATCCTTCTTGACCTGGCGCTTCCACTCGGCTTCCCTCTTGGCACGCGCCTTGGCTTCGTCCTCGGCCAACTTGGCCGCCGCCTTGTCGGCCTTCTCCTTTTCTTCGCGAAGCTTTTCTGCCTGCGCTTCCTCGGTGGCCTTCTCGGCGCGGACGGTCAGCTTTTCGTAGGCCGACTCCCGATCAATCAGATTTTCATACCGCCCCTGAACCGGGCTGCGGCTCATCACTGTCTTGCGCTCTTCGGCGGTGATGGGCCCCATGCGCGAACGCGGCGGCCTGACCAACGTCTTGTCGACGATGCCGGGAATGCCGCCCTTTTCCAGCGTGGACACCAACGCCTCTCCCACGCCCAGCGTGGTTATCACTTCTTCCACATCGAGTTTCGGATTCGGCCGGAAGGTCTCCGCGGCGGCACGCACCGCTTTCTGATCACGCGGCGTGAACGCGCGCAGCGCATGCTGGACGCGATTGCCCAGCTGCCCGAGCACCGTGTCCGGCAGATCCAGCGGATTCTGCGTCACAAAGTAGATGCCCACGCCCTTGGAACGAATCAGCCGAACCACCTGCTCGATCTTGTCCAGCAGCGCGCGCGGAGCATCCTTGAACAGCAGATGCGCCTCATCAAAAAAGAACACCAGCTTGGGTTTGTCCTGATCGCCAGCTTCCGGCAGCTCCTCGAACAGCTCGGCCAGCAACCACAGCAGGAAGGTCGAATACAGCCGCGGCTTCTGGAACAGCTTGTCCGCCGCCAGCACATTAATGATGCCGCGACCGGACATATCGGTCCGCATCAGGTCCGACAGCTCCAGCGCCGGTTCGCCAAAGAAAATGGCACCGCCGCCCTGCTCCAGTGCGACGACGCTGCGCTGGATGGCGCCAACGGACGAGGAACTGATCAGGCCGTATTCAGCGCCCAGTTCCTTGGCATTCTCTGCAAGATGGGTCAGTGCGGCGCGCAGGTCCTTGAGATCGAGCAACAGCAGCCCCTGATCGTCGCAGTATTTGAACAGCAGCATCAGCACCGATTCCTGCACATCTGACAATTCGAGCAGGCGGGACAACATGTCAGGCCCCATGTCCGAAACCGTACCGCGCACCGGGTGGCCCTGCTCTCCGAACACATCCCAGAACACGGTGGGATAGGCCTGCGGCGCGTAGCCACTCAGCCCAACGGCTTCAGCGCGCTCGGCCAGTTTGGGCTTGGCCTCCCCTGCCGCCGCAATGCCAGACAGATCACCCTTGATGTCTGCAGCGAAGACCGGCACGCCCAGATCGGAAAAACCTTCGGCCAGAATCTGCAGGGTGATGGTCTTGCCAGTACCAGTGGCGCCAGCGATCAGGCCATGCCGATTGGCATATTTTGGAAGGATGACTTGCGGGGTCTCGCCCTTGCCGATCAGCAGATTTTCCATATTGATGTGTCTTGGTTGGTTATTCGGATAGGGCTCTTTCTAGCCTTTGGGCAGGCCAGTGGCAATGTCGCGGCTCAGGCAATGTAATCCAGCGCCTGCTCCAGCCGGCTGATCGCAGTGACCTGAATGCCGAGTCCGGCGTTCTTTCGCGGCTTGTTGGCCTCTGGCACCAGCGCCCGCTTGAAGCCCTGCTTGGCGGCCTCGACCAGACGTTCTTCGCCGCCTTGCACGGGCCGGATCTCGCCGGCAAGACCGACTTCGCCAAAGATCACCAGTTCGGATGGCAAGGGCTTTCCTCTAAAGCTGGAGAGCGTGGCCAGCAGCAGTGGCAGATCGGCGCCGGTTTCGGAAATGCGCATTCCGCCGACGACATTGACGAAAACATCCTGATCGCCCAGCGCGATGCCTGCGTGACGATGCAACACGGCCAACAACATGTTCAGACGATTGGCCTCCAGACCCAGCGCCACGCGCCGCGGATTACCGAGCATCGAGCGATCCACCAGCGCCTGAACTTCCACCAGTAAAGGCCGCGTGCCCTGACGCGCCACCATGATCACGCTGCCCGGCACTGGGCTTTCATGTCGTGACAAAAACAGCGCGGAAGGATTACTGACTTCCTTGAGCCCGATATCAGTCATGGCAAACACGCCCAGTTCATTGACCGCGCCAAAGCGATTCTTGACCGCGCGAATGAGTCTGAAGCGCGAACCTGGATCGTGCTCGAAATACAGCACGGTATCGACCATATGCTCCAGCACTCTGGGTCCCGCGATAGCACCTTCCTTGGTCACGTGCCCCACCAGGATCACGGTGGTGCCACTGCTCTTGGCATAGCGCACCAACTGCGCCGAACACTCGCGCAACTGCGATACCGAGCCTGGCGCAGAATCCAGTGAATCCGTGAACAGGGTCTGTATTGAATCAATGACTGCCAGCTTTGCGCGGCTCGCGCTGAGGCTGGCGATGACGGTTTCCACACTGGTTTCTGCCAATGCTGGCAGATCAATCTTGCCCAGACCCAGCCGCTGCGCGCGCATCGCGACCTGAGACAGGGATTCTTCGCCGGTCACGTAAAGCGTTTCCTGACGCGCTTTCATTGCCGCCATGACTTGCAGCAGCAGCGTGGATTTACCAATACCCGGATCGCCGCCAATCAGGATGACCGCACCGGAGACAAAACCGCCCCCGAGCACGCGATCCATTTCGGGCATGCCGCTGGCCAGCCTCGGCGCAGACTCGGTGTCTACATCGCTCAGACGATGAATACTGGCCGGGGCTACGGCCTTGCCACCGCTGCGAGCTGGCGCTGAAGCCGCTTCGACCAGCGTGTTCCACTCGCCGCAGTCAGCGCACTGACCTTGCCATTTGGACGAGGCACTCCCGCAGGATTGACAGATATAGCTGGTTTTATTTTTTGCCATGGCGCTCTGGAGTTTTCTGCTTCCTGCCTGCGGGAAAAGCGCGCTAGTATCGCAGCAGAGCCGTTTTAAGGCAGATTGCCGGCAAAGGCGCTGACAGATCACCCAAGCCTATCGGCATCGCACATTAGAAAATTCTTGGGGAGTCCAAGCCTTGCCATCGGCGCTGAACAATTCCGTTGCCACTGCCATGCTCACTGACGTCGGGCGTGTCCGCAACAACAACGAAGATGCCATTACCATTGATCCGGAGCTTGGATTGCTGTTGCTCTCAGACGGCATGGGTGGTTATCAGGCCGGCGAAGTGGCCAGTGCCATCGCCAACGAGACGGTCCTCAATGTGGTTCGCGGAGAATCCAGAGGCATACGCACCGCCGAAGAAGACCGCAACCAGGCCAACTGGCCCCAGACCGTGCTGCTGGAAAAGGCGGTTACACAGGCGCACAAAGCCATTCACGAGGCCGCGGCCAGTCGCCCCGAGTGCGCCGGCATGGGGACCACCATCGTGGCGGTCTGGCTGCATCAGAACCGGATGAGCATCGCCCATGTGGGCGATTCGCGTCTCTACCGGTTCCGCATCGGCGAACTGACGCAGATCACACGCGATCATTCGCTGGTGGAAGAGATGATCGCGCGCGGAGAATATTCGCGGCAGGACGCACAGCACATGGTGAGAAAAAATATTGTGACCCGTGCATTGGGAGCTGAAGGTGAGGTCAGGGTCGAACTCAATGACCGTTCTCTCGAGATCGGTGACCTGCTATTGATGTGCTCTGATGGCTTGAGCGACCTCGTCACCGACGAAAATATTCGCGTCACCCTACGTCAGTACCACGACGATCTGGAAGCAGGAGCACAGCAACTGATTCAGCAGGCGCTGCGCGCAGGTGGCAAAGACAATGTGTCGGTCATCCTTGCTCGCATTGATCAGTCATTTTCCGCTCCGAAAAGTCTCCCGGCTCGCCTCTTGAGCTGGCTCAAGGGCTGAGCGACTAGCTAAAAGCGCTGCAATGCGGTCCAATCCTCGGCAGAACAAAGGGAATATCCATGGGCAAGTTGATCATCTCTGACGTCAGCGGAGCCAGCAGCGAACACGAACTCAAGCCGTCGCGCACCCGCATTGGCCGTCATTCGGACAATGACATTCAGCTGTCTGACAAGACGGTTTCTGGCTCCCATGCATTGATTGAGGTTGAGGGAACGCAAACTTTCTTCGAGGACCTGAATTCCAGCAATGGCAGCCTGGTCAATGGAAAACGCGTGTCACGGCAACTGCTGCAGTCAGGTGACAAGATCAAGCTCGGCCGCGTCACCATGAGGTTTGTGGGTGAGCGCTCCGTCGCAGCACAGGGTGCAGGCCAGACCCACTCCGGCGCTCATTCAACCCACACCACGGTGCCTGTTCATGGCAAGTTGCAGGTGAGCGACGGCGTCAACAAAGGACGCGAACTGGAACTCAGCAAACCCCTGACCACCATTGGCAAGCCGGGCGTGCAGGTTGCCGCGCTGACGCGTCGCGAAGAAGGCTTTTATCTGTCTCAGGTCGGAAACGGAAGCGGTTTCAAACCCATACTCCTCAACGGCGTTGCCATGGGCGCGCAGACCCAGAAGCTGCAGGATGGCGATCAGCTTGAATTGATGAATACGCGGCTCACGTTTGTTCTGATTCGCTGAGGCGCACATCGGGCCTGTGCCACGCAAATGGGGCAAAGCGGCTCTGATGCCCTAAAATCCGTTCTTAATGAACACTCCAATTCTCGCCGAAACCATCGGCAATACGCCCCTCGTGCGTCTGACGCGTCTGCCGGGGATCGGCAACAACACCCTGCTGGCCAAACTGGAAGGGAATAACCCTGCGGGTTCGGTGAAGGATCGACCGGCCTGGTCGATGATCCAGCGGGCGCAGGAGCGCGGCGAAATCAAGCCCGGCGACACGCTGATTGAAGCCACTTCGGGCAACACCGGTATCGCCCTGGCCATGGCCGCCGCGATGGGCGGCTATCGCATGGTGCTGATCATGCCTGCGCACATGAGCGCAGAACGGCGCGCCCAGATGAAAGCCTTTGGCGCCGAGATCGTGCTGGTAAGCCAGGAACAGGGCATGGAATATGCGCGCGATCTGGCGCAGACCATGCAGGCCGAAGGCAAAGGCCGCGTGCTGGACCAGTTTGCCAATGCGGACAACCCGCGAGCGCACTACGAAGGGACCGGTCCTGAGATCTGGCGCGATACCGAGGGCACGATCACCCACTTCGTGGCAACCATGGGCACCACTGGCACGATCATGGGCACCGGCCGTTTCCTCAAGGAAATGAACCGCGACATCCAGCTCATTGGCGTGCATCCGGCGGGAGAGTCCTCCATCCCCGGCATCCGCAAATGGGCCCCCGAATACGAGCCCAGCATCTACGACAAGACCAAACTCGATCGCATTATCGAGGTTGAAGCGCGTGACGCCGAAGACATGATGCGCACCGTTGCCAGCGCCGAGGGCCTGTTCTGCGGACCTTCGTCTGGCGGCTCGCTTTTTGCCGCGGTGGAAATGTGCAAGCAACTCGAAAACGCCACCGTGGCCTGCATCATCTGTGACCGCGGCGACCGCTACGTCTCCACGGGAGTGTTCCCCGCTTGAGCAACGCAACGCTGGTCTTTGATATTGAGACCGTGCCCGACATTGACGGCGGGCGCCGCATCCTGGGCTTGGAATCCGAAGACGATGACACGGTCTGGGAAGCCATGCGGGCAAAACGCCGCGCTGACAAGGGCACGGAGTTCATGCCTGGTCATCTGCAGAAAGTCGTTGCCATCTCATGTGTGATGCGGGCTGCTGACGCGCTCACCTGCTGGTCTATTGGCGACGAAACTTCTGACGAAGCCGAACTGATCCAGAAGTTCTTCCACGGTATTGATCGCTATCACCCGGTGCTGGTGTCGTGGAATGGCGGCGGCTTCGATTTGCCGGTGCTGCACTATCGCGGCCTGATCAACGGCGTGCGGGCGCAGGCCTACTGGGATAACGGCCATTTCGAGCGCGACACCAAGTGGAACAACTACACCAAGCGTTATGAATTCCAGCACACCGATCTGATGGACGTGCTGGCGCTCTACACGGGCCGCCAGAATGCGCCGCTGACCGAAATTGCAGTGCTGCTCGGGTTGCCCGGAAAGCTGGGCATGGATGGCTCGAAAGTATTCGGAGCTTATCGCGCCGGGAAGCTGGACGAAATTCGCGCCTACTGCGAAACCGACGTCCTCAACACCTGGCTGGTCTATCTGCGCTTTCAGTTCATGCGGGGGCATCTGTCCGAGGACGAGTACGAGCAGGAAATCCTCAAGACACGCGACATGCTGGATGCGAGCCAGGCCCCGCACTGGGTCGAATTTTCTGCCGCCTGGAGCGAATGAAAAAGCAGCTTCGTTCCACCCGGGGGTTCACGTTGAAAACCACCCGCAAGGGCGCGCGCCGGCGCAGCAAACCCATACCATCCGGAGAGTTTGAGGCGCGCATCGACGACCTCAGCGACGACGGCTTTGGTGTGGCGCGCATCGACGGCAAGGTGTGTTTCATCAGTGACGCCCTGCCCGGCGAAACGGTGAAATTCCGCTACACCCACATCAGCAAGCAACTGGATCAGGCACAGACCACCGAGGTACTGGAGGTGTCGCCAGATCGCGCTGAACCACCGTGTCCGCATTTTGGAACCTGCGGTGGCTGCACACTGCAGCACATGCACCCGGATGCCCAGTTGCGGCACAAGGAACAGCAGTTGGTGCAAACGCTGAAACGAGTCGGTCAGGTCGATGCAGAGAACATTGCCCCGGCCATCGCCGGTCCGCATCTGGGTTACCGGCGACGCGCGCGTCTCGGGGTTCGCTATGTAGCAGGGCTTGGACGCGCACTGGTGAGTTTTCGCGAGCGGGCAAGCAGCATGCTGGCCACAATCGATCGCTGCGAGGTGCTCGATCCGCGTGTCGGTAATCGCCTTGACGTCATCGGCAGGATGATCGCTAGCCTTAGTATCCGACGCGAAATTCCGCAGATCGAAATGGCCTGCGCTGAAACCGTGGCATTGGTTTTCCGCGTGCTGGATGCGCCATCAGATGCAGACCTGAGAATCCTCCATGACTTCGCCGAGCAGGAAGATTTCAGCGTCTACCTGCAATCAGGTGGGCCGGAAACGATTCGCTGCATCGCGGATCAGACGCCAATCCTTGACTACTCTCCAGATGGCGGTGCCGCACGGCTGCAATTCCAGCCCAACGACTTTATCCAGATCAATGAAGAGGTCAGCCAGAAAGCTGTCCGACAGGCGCTGGACTGGCTACAGATTCGCGCTGGAGAACCGGTGCTGGAGTTGTTCAGCGGCCTGGGCAACTTCAGCATTCCACTGATTCAGGCCGGCGCAGATCTGACTGCGGTGGAAGGCGAACCCAGCCTTGTCGAGCGCGCCCGGCAAAATGCTGTCCGGCTGGGGCTCGATGCGCGGTTCCACGTTTCCAATCTGTTTGAGCCGACAGCCGGTGTCAGCTGGCTGGACCGCAAATATGGCGCGGTGTTGCTGGACCCGCCCAGAGCCGGCGCCGAGGCCATTCTGGAAACCATCGCCAACTGCGAGCCGGCACGAGTTCTCTATGTCTCCTGCCACCCCGCCACTCTGGCCCGGGATGCCGGCATCCTGGTGAATCAATTTGGCTACGAACTGACCAGAATCGGCGTGATGGACATGTTCTCTCATACCGCGCATGTGGAATCCATGGCCTTGTTCGAGCGCAAGGACAGAGCGAGAACGTAAACTATGCAGACGGGTGCACAGCGCCCTTTCATGACCGGATGCAAACCACCGACCACCGCCCTGCGGTGACCATTCAAATGCAATAAGCACCGAGCATCATCGCGAGTGCCGTTGAACCACCGACATGCCGCTGGAAATTGAACGCAAGTTTCTGATCGCCAACGACGGCTGGCGCCAGCTGGTGAGCCACTCCAAAGTGATGCGCCAGGGATATCTTGGCGCGGTCGGCGGCAAGGCCTCGATCCGCGTACGTCTGCATGACGAGGAAGCGCGACTCAACATCAAGGCCTCGGTTGTCGGCAGCGCGCGGGCCGAGTACGAATATGAAATCCCTTCGGCAGAGGCACAGGAAATACTCGAAACCTTGTGCGTCGGTCGCATCGACAAGACACGACATTATGTCGAGCTTGGCCATGACAATCTCGTCTGGGAAATCGACGAATTTCACGGCGAGAACGATGGCCTGATCGTGGCCGAGATTGAGCTGACTGATGCACAGCAGGACTTTGCTCGCCCAGCGTGGCTGGGCAAGGAAGTGACTGAGGAAAAACGTTACTACAACCATGCACTGGCCCAATGCCCTTTCCGGAGCTGGAATGAATCTGGAAATTGATCTGAGCAGGCAAAAGATGTGGCTGCTTGATGGCGATGCCCGTGTCGAGGAATTTACTGTTTCCACTGGCGCGAACGGGCCCGGAGAAATTAACGGATCGGGCTGCACACCGCGCGGCTGGCATGTAATCCGCGCCAAGGTCGGCGCTGGCCTTGCTGAGGGCGCGGTTCTGCGCGGCCGCAGACCCACCGGCGAGATATGGACACCTGAACTGCACACCGCTTTTCCAGGCCGAGACTGGATTCTGACGCGTATCCTTTGGCTTTCCGGAACCGAACCCGGTCAGAACCGGCTTGGATGCGTCGATACCTTTCGCCGCTACGTATATCTCCACGGGACCCCGCCGATCACCCGCATGGGTGCGCCGGGCTCCAAAGGATGTGTCCGGGTTGGCAATCAGGACATCATCCGCCTGTTTGATGCAGTGGATGTTGGAACACGCGTCTGGCTACACGAGTAGCCACCACAGAATATTCGGGAATCACCAGGGCACAACAGCGAATCATGGCAAGTAAATCCGCGGCCGAATTGATCGGCCCTTTGATGATTGATGTGGCAGGCCTGGAACTGGATGCGGAAGATCGCGAGCTTCTGGCACACCCTCTGGTTGGCGGCATGATCCTGTTCACACGCAACTATCGTGACCCGGACCAGCTGCGCGCCCTGTGCAATGAAGTGCTCAACATCAAACGACCGCGCCGCCTGATTCTCGCCGTTGATCATGAGGGCGGTCGCATTCAGCGATTCCGCGTCGGGTTTTCACGCATCCCGCCAATGCGCGCCTTGGGTCGGGTACATGATGAAAGCCCGCGCAATGCATCGGAACAAGCCGAAACACACGGCTTCACCATCGGTTCGGAACTGGCGAGCTACGGCATTGATCTGAGCTTTGGTCCGGTGCTGGATCGTGACATCGAAGTCTCGGGCGTCATCGGTGATCGCGCCTTCTCCTGCAAAACCGACGTCATCATCAAGTTGGCTCGCGCATTCAGGGCAGGTCTGAATCGTGCGGGTCTGGCGGCGACCGGAAAACATTTTCCAGGCCACGGGGCTGTTGCTGCTGACTCCCACCATGACCTGCCGGTGGATCGGCGCAGCATCGAGGAAATAGAGCGAACTGAACTGGTCCCGTTCAAGGCCCTGATCGACGATGGCATCGAGTCGCTGATGATGGCCCACGTGCGATACACCGCCATCGACCAGACGCCGGCCTCGCTATCGCGCAAGTGGATAGCAGGTAGGCTCAGACGCAGCATGGGCTTCAAGAACGCACTGTTCTGCGATGACCTTTCCATGAATGGCGCTGCGGTCGTCGGCTCAATGTCCGAGCGTGCGAAACTGGCGCTGGCGGCGGGCTGCGACATGCTGCCGGTCTGTAACGATCGCCCCGCAGCCATCGCATTGATTGATGAGCTGAAGGATCTCAAGCCCAGCCCGGCGCGCAGTCGCCGGCTCGAAAAGGTCTATCGCACCGAGGGGCCACGATGAGCCTCAGAGACGACGCGGTGCGGGTTCGCGAGTCTGCCCTGTGTTTGGTAGATGAAGCATCCGTCGCCGCCGCATTTGACCGACTCGCGGCGCAGATCACCAGCGATTACGCAGAACTGGACCCGATCATTCTCTGCGTCATGAACGGCGGTCTATTCCCGACTGCCGAGCTCACACGCCGACTCGATTTCGGGTTCGAGCAGGATTATCTCCACGCCACGCGCTACCGCAGTGGCACGCAGGGTCGCGGTCTGGTCTGGAAGCGCCAGCCCGATGGCCAGAACATTGCGGATCGCCATGTCCTGGTTGTGGATGACATCCTTGATGAAGGCCACACGCTGGTTGCCATTCGAAAAGCCCTCGAGGATTTTTCTCCACTGAGCCTCAAGGTCGCGGTGCTGGCAGAGAAAAAGCACGAGCGCCGCGCCGAAGGTGCGCACGCCGAATACATCGGGGTCAGTGTCGATGATTACTACGTGTTTGGCTGTGGTATGGACTACAAGGAATACTGGCGGCAATTGCCCGCTATCTACGCGGTGAATCCAGAATGAAAGAGAAACCCGGACTCGTTGCTGTCATCGGTGGCACCGGCATGAATCAATGGCCGGGACTGGAAACAATTTCCCAGCAGCAATTTGATACTCCGTACGGACCCGCTTCTGCGCCAGTGATCACGGGCGCTCTCAATGCTTGCCCGGCATTGTTCTTGGCGCGGCATGGTGAAGGCCACAAGATTCCGCCGCACAAGATCAACTACCGGGCGAACATCCACGCGCTAAAGCAGGCAGGCGCAACGCAGATCATTTCCATCGCTGCGGTCGGTGGCATCGCGGAATGGTTTGCTCCGGGCACAGTGGCAGTTCCGATAGACCTGATCGACTACACCTGGGGCCGCGAACATACCTACGCTGACGGCAGCGCGCTGGCAGGCGATGAAGTACATCACGTGGAATTCACGCACCCCTATGACCCGGACCTGCGCAAGCGTCTTTACGTGGCAGCCGAAGCCGCACAAGTCATGATTGTGGGCAGCGGCATTATTGGCATCACCCAGGGCCCACGGCTGGAAACACCTGCCGAGATCGAGCGTATGAGGAGAGACGGCTGCGACATGGTCGGCATGACCGGCATGCCCGAGGCCGCACTCGCCGCCGAAGCAGGCTTACCCTATGCCTGCCTAGCCGTATCGGTGAACTGGGCGGCCGGTATCGGCAGTGGCGGCATTCACGACGAGATCGAAGAAAGCATCGAGCAGGGCATGAGCAGTGTCAGGGCAGTGCTCGAAGCGCAGCTTTCATCGACTTCAGCGCAGTAAGCGCCAGACGCTGACACACCACGGCGCACAGACCGCAACGCGCTCACCACAGTGGCCCCGTCCGCTGCCGGCGAACCTCATGCTCGCTGACCGGGCCGGCCTGATTATTCCAGCTGCCCCGCACAAAGCTCAGGACATCCGCGATCTCGGTATCGCTGAGCGTCATGTGAAATGGCGGCATGCCGTAGGGCTGCGGATTTCCACGGGTTCCGGGGCCGTAGCCGCCGTAAAGCACGGTGCGGATAGGGTTGATGCTTGAGGCCATGGTGACGGCGCGGTTACCGTCCAAAGCGAGGATGTCACCGTTTGGATCGACGCCCGCGTCACCATGACACCCGGCACAGTGCTCCGCGTAAATCTCGCTTCCGGCGAACATGCGCTGCTCCCTGACATCAAGGTCTGCCGTCCATCTTCTCTGTGGCGCCATAGCGGGTTGGTCCGGCATGGATTGCAAATACTTCGCCAGTGCTTGCAGATCGCTCGTCGACCAGTGCTGGGTACTTTCAAATACAACTTCGGCCATCGGTCCCAGTGCAGCGGCATGCGACGTCCGGCCTGACTGCAGGAACTCAATAATCTCTGGCTCCGACCAGCTTGCGACACCTGCTTCGCGATCCGCATCCAGAGCCGGCGCATACCAACCGAGCGCCACACCACCTCCGCTGCGATGATCAGAAACCGCAGCACCCAGTGCATTGCGAGGACTGTGGCAAGAAGCACAGTGCGCCAGACCCGTTCCCAAATAAGCACCTAGATTCCACTCAGGCGACTGCGCTGCATCCATCTCGTAGACGCCGGGCCGGAAGTACAAGGCGCGCCAGATCAGCATCAGCCAGCGCTGGTTGAAGGGAAAGGAAATCTGGTGTGACTTATTTTCAAGGGAGTGCGCCGGAAGGTCCATCAGATAGGCAAATATGGCATCTGTATCCGCGCGACTGAGCCGGGTGTAATGCGGGAACGGAAATACCGGATACAGAAACGCCCCGTCCTTGCCGCGCCCCTCATGCATCGCGCGCCAGAAATCATCCGAGGTCCAGCTTCCGATGCCAGTCGTCTTGTCGGGTGTGATGTTGGGCGAATAGAAATCTCCGAACTGCGTCGCAATCCGTCGCCCGCCTGCGTAAGCGGTTCCACCGGCAGCGGTGTGGCAGGCGCGGCAGTTCCCCATCACGGTCAGGTAAGCACCGCGTTGCACCGGGTCTGTGAGATGCGCCGCAACAAGCGGCGCGCGACCATGCGGCGCACGGTCTGCTTTCAGTCCCAGCCAGAACAGCATGGCTGTCGCCAACAGGACCAGGCTGATCAGGGCGAACAACAGGCGCCTCATGGCTCAACATCCAGGCTGCCGCATCGCAGATTCGAGTTGATCTGTCCCTCGGGCGCCATGGCGGATTCCGGCACCACCTGCGCGCTAAGCCATGCCGCAAGTGAGTCGATGTCTTGCCGCGAAAGCGACCGCGCGATATGCGCCATGCAATCCGGCTCACGCGACCGCCGCAATCCTTCTCGCCAGGCACCCATCTGCGCAACCAGATAGTCGTATGGCAATCCCAGCAGACCCGGCACCGCCGGCTGTAGGCCAGTCAATTTTTCGCCGTGACAGGCGATGCATGCAGGAATGTCGCGCTCGCCATCGCCCTGCTGGATCAGGATCGCGCCGCGCCGCAGGCTGAGTGTGTCCCTAGGACTCGAACTAGGAGACGGATAGGGAATCTTCAGCTGCGCGAAGTACTCCGCCATGTCTCGCAGGTATTCGTCTGTTTGAAAAGCGAGCAGAGACGCCATCTGATCGTGAACACGCCGGCGGTCACGAAAGCTGCGCAGCTGCTCCAGCAGATAGCCGGCAGGCTTGCCAGCAATGCGCGGATAGTATCCGTCTGCCGTTGCCCTGCCCTGATCCCCGTGACAGACCGTGCAAGCCGCGGTGCGCTTGTCCATGTCCGGCGGCAGCGCGCAATGAGCGGCGCTTGCCAGCGTCATTAGGCCGGTGATGGCGAGTAATTGCAGGGCTGTGCGCATGCTCAGCCAAGCACCTGAGACTGCGCCATGATCAGCCGCACCACCAGCGCCAGGCCGAGAACCAGCGCCAGTGTCATTGCCACCGCAATGATCAGGAACATTCTTGGCGATCCGCTGGTGAAATCTCTTTGTCGAACACGCGAACTCTGGACGCCGAAAAACGCGCTGAGCACGCTCAACAAGGTCTGAAGCAGGCCGACACGCTTCTTCTCGGCTTGGGTCGATTCACAGCGAGGGGTCACAATACCAATTCCTTCCAAGTACCAGCCCATCTTAGTTTCAGGGCCGTTCTTCTGGCAGATACAGATTGGCGCAAGTTTCAGCAGAGCAGATGGCCATGGCAAAAAATCCCGAGCGTGCCCGGCAAAGCGCCAACCTCTACGAGACCGTTGCCGAGGAACTGTCGCAGATGATCCGTGTCGGGGTTCTGAAACCCGGCGACCGGCTGCCCTCTCTGCGCGAAGTGTGCAACCGACGTGCGGTGAGCCAGTCCACCGTGATGCAGGCCTTTGCGGTACTGGAACATCAGGGTCTGATCGAGGCCCGCGCACGACGCGGATACTTTGTATCGCACCGTAGGATGACCTCCGACGCGGATCAGATGGCTCAGGCTCAGGAGCACGCCAAGGTTCAGTCAGTTGATGTATCCGAGCTGGTTTTTCATATTCTGGATGCCACTCGGGCCCGCAAGCTGCTGCCTTTCGGTTCGGCCTTTCCCAGCCCTGCTCTGTTTCCCCTGCCTGAGCTCGCAACTGCCCTGGCACGCAGCGTAAGACACATGGATCCGTGGTCTACCGTGACCGACCTGCCTCCCGGAAACGACCTGCTGCGCCAGGAAATTTCACGCCGGTATCTCACTCAGGGCGTGAACGTGATGCCAGACGACATCCTCATCACCAACGGCGCGATGGAAGCCCTGAGCCTGAGTCTGGAGGCGGTTGCGCCAAGGGGCTCACTGGTAGCTATCGAATCTCCCGCCTTCTATGGGGCACTGCAATGCATCGAGCGCCTGGGCTTGAATGTCGTGCTCGTGCCGACTGACCCGATACGCGGCGTGAGGCCCGACGCACTTAGGCGCATCATCGATACCCAGCCGGTAACGGCTTGCTGGTTCATGAGTCACTTCCAGAATCCGCTGGGCGCAAGCATTCCCGACGAGGCTCGTTCCGAGATCGTATCCATGCTGGCGGAACGCGATATTCCGCTGATTGAAGACGACGTCTACGCGGAGCTGTACTTTTCTGATCGCGCACCCGGGTCTTTCAAGAGTTTTGACGCCGCAGATCTGGTCCTGCATTGCGGCAGCTTCTCCAAGTGTCTGGCACCCGGCTATCGGGTTGGGTGGGTCGCCAGCCATCGCTACGGGCGCAGCCTGACTCGACTCAAAAGCATGAGCAGCATGGCCACCAGTATTCCTGCGCAGGGTGCGCTCGCCCAGTACCTTCAGCGCAGCGGCCGCTACGATAAACACCTCCGCAAGCTCAGAAGCAGGCTCGCCAGCCAGCAGGACGCGATGCTGAGCGCAATGACTGAATTCTTTCCTGAAGGTACGACCGCAACCCGCGCCGAAGGCGGCTACTTCACCTGGGTGAGCCTGCCGAATCGGCTGGACGTTCTGCAGTTGCACAGGCTGGCCACAGCAGAAGGCATCGGCATCTCGCCCGGGCCGATGTTTTCACCCGACCGGAATTTCTCCAATTGCATGCGGATGAATTTTGGCCACCCATGGGGCCCTGAACTGCAAACCGGCATCGAACGACTCGGCGCGCTGGCCCATAAGCTGGTTCGGAGCTGAGGACGCTGGCGAGCTTGACGATGCTGCAGCGCGTTGCCGAACAACAGATACTGGAACCTGTGATGGCCTGCGCCCTTTGGCTTCGAGCGCTGGCTTTGACGGGTTCGCAGCGGTTTGCGATCCATCGGCCGCAGATCCGTAATCAATAATTCTGAATGAAACTGATGGAAGTGACTTCAACGCAAAGCATGGAAGAGAAAAGAATTCAGCGCGTCACCGACGCTGCAGGCGTCAGCATCGAGATACAGATTCCGGCACCCGGAAGTGGCGAGAGTGTTTTTGCCATTTCGCCGCACAAATGCGGCAGCACGATGCTGGCAGGTATTCTCCAGCATATCGCGCGACACGCCGACAAACCCTTCCTTTCACTGACCGGTCAGTTGTTCCAGCAGGGTTATCCCATCATGAAGGCGCCTGCCGAGGTGTTCGATATCTGGCGCAAGCCGGGGTACACATTTGCCGGCATCCGTTCTCCGAATCCATTGTTCGAAACCGATGCGTTCCGGCGTGATGCGCGCAAGATCCTGCTGGTTCGTGACCCGCGTGATGTTGCGACTTCGCTATATTTCTCGCAGGCAAAAAGCCATGGCGCGCCCGGTCGCGGTGCCTTGACTGCCAGCTTCGAGAAAACCCGGGCAAATGCGCAGAGCGTCGACATTAACCGCTATGTCCTGGACGGCAAGGCGAATCCCGTTCTCAATTCCCTACAACGACTCAGCGGGCTACTCGGCAGTCAAAAACTGCATGTCTTTCGCTATGAAGACATCATCTTCAATAAGCAGGAATGGATTGAGGAGATCGGTCACGTCTTCCGCGTTTCAATTCCGGACGCCCTGATGAGCGACCTGCTCGATCGATACGATGTACTGCCCTCGTCAGAAGATCCGTCCAGGCATGTTCGTCAGGTCAAACCGGGCAACTTTGAAAAGCACCTTTCGCCGGAAGCCATTCAATACATCCAGAACCGCTTCAGCAAGGTGTTCGAGGCTTTTCGCTATCCGCTGCTCACACCATGAACTAGCGATGCGGCCATGGCCATTTTTGCTGCCGCACATCGATCTCAGCGATTCAATGGAACCTTGACCAGCTCACCGCGGAATCTGTAGATCACACCGTCTTCGGTGATTTCTTCAACCGTGGGCCCCTGGGACAAGGTGGCGCCCTCTACGCTTTTCTTACCATTGATCATGATCCAGCGACGGTCCGGCTCGGCGTCGTGCACATGAACGTCCAGGTTCAGCTCCGGGAATGCACTGCGATAGGCGTCGGGCATCGCGCGCAAGTCAGGCGGATCAGAGCTCAGATCACTCTCGCTGATCGGCGTAGATGCGGACATGGGCGATGCTTCCCCCGGAGGCACCGTTGGTGTCTCGACGGCACGCTGTTCTGAGGCCGATCCGGGTTCATCTGCTGGCTGCGCGGCTGCCACTGGAGCTGGTGCCTTGGCTGATGGCGTCTTAGGTGCGGGCTTCTTAACAGCCGGCTTCTGAGCAGGTGCGGATTGCTCTTCCGCCTTGCGCGCGGCGGCACGCTTCACCGTTGCTGAGTCGGAATCTCCAAGCAGATCATCAAAGCTGTCTGCCTGAATCAGCTCATGGTCCTGCGCTTCGGGCTCTTCTACAACACGGGCAGGAATGGCGTGCTCGGTGCGCCCGGCGCGCTGGGCCAGCTCTCTATCATCGACATATTCAACCCGCTCGGGGTGCGTCCGGAACATGGCGGCGTCGGGATCGTCACGGTCGTCAGCAGGAGGCTCGCCTTGTGCCGACTGCGCCGGCGCACCGGACTCAAGCGCCACAGCGTCACCCTGCCAGGCTTGACCTCTTTCACCGCTTGAGCGGCCCGACAACCCCGCGCTGTCCTGATCAGCATGATGCTCGTCGTGACCAAGGACCGCAGGCATCTCCGCCATGTCCACCTCACCATCAGCATCAACAACGCCCGCCCGGGGAGCAGACCCGGCGGGTGACCTTTCGAACTGCTTCCATAACAGCAGGAAGATCACCAGCGACAAGACGCCGACCACGATCACCCATGGCCGGCTTGATCGCACCGGCTCCAGAGGTCTTGGCGGCATATGCACCACATCTTCGAGACTGGGCGTTGTGCCGCGATTCTTGTCGCGTTCCGCTTTGCGCAGCGCGTCCAGAATGAAGCTCATGGGGTATAGCTGAGCGTCGGCGTTTCAGGTGCCGGATCAGAGAGCGCGATTCGCGTGCGGATACCGGCAACACCATCAGCTACCAGACCCCGCGCCTTCTGGAATTCAGCAACCTGACGCTTGAGATCATCGTCGTAGCGATCATCAAAGCGCGCCGGAGCAGGCTGCCCCATCATCTGTGCGAGACGCTCACGCATCCAGACAATATGTTCGCCACGCTGCCCCGGGGCCAGCTGGACCTGCTTGGTCTCAAGGCGCCAGAACAGCAGCATGTCGCCACTCCATGCCCGTGACAGGGCCTTCAGCGAAACCTCATACGCTGTCTCACCCAGCTCGATGCGCGCCCTGTCTTCCGTGAGTTGTGTCACCAGCGCATAGACCGTACCGCCATCCGCGTTTTTCAGTGAAAGAATCGCCGGACGATCCATCTGCCGGAGGTCCTTGAGCGTACCGCCGGTCCGGTAGCACTCGAGATTGAATTTCTTGAGCTTGCGGCACACCGGACCACTACCAGGAATCCGGATGCTGGCGTCCCACAACTGAATGAGATCACGCGTCAGCTCTCCAAGTTCAAGCTTGGATGCCAACACACGGCCCATTGCCTTGGGATCAATCGGATCAGTCCGCGCTGCCGCAGGCCCCCCCGGCGGCAATGAAATGCGGGGCGAGATTCTGCCAGGCGAGGATTTCTTTTCCGTCGGATGCTTCGCAGCAGGCTTTGATTGCACTGTGGGTGCGCCGACCGCTTTATCCGCGCTGCTCTGAGCTTCGCTTACCGAAACCCGCTGTGCGACCTGGCCCTCTGCAGAGGACTCAACCCGCGGGTACAGCCATTGCTGCGCCGTCTGATGAAGCAGAGCACCGACGATCAGCAACGCGAACGAGACAACCACCGTTTCCACCACAGACAGGCTGATACGAGGGAGACGCCCGGTTGAGCGGCGGTCCAGGTAACCCACGAAACCGCCAGCCCGACGGTCTCGGCTCGCCGCACTATGACCACGCCCGAGGACTTCAGCAGCAGCGGCACGCACCACCTGCGGCGATATCGGGCGCTCGTGTCGGGTATAGGCACCGAGCAATGCGCGATCACACAGGATGTTGATCTGCCTGGGAATTCCGCGCGAATAGCGCTGCACTTCGGCAATGGCGTCATCCGGAAACAGGTTTTCCTGATTGCCGGCAACGCTCAGTCGGTGACGAACATATTCGCGGGTTTCCGCCTCTTCCAGCGGTGCCAGGTGATAGCGTGCGGTGATACGGCTGGCGAGTTGCCGCAACTCTTCGCGCGCCAGTAGCTCATTCAACTCGGGCTGGCCGACGAGCATGATGCGCAGCAATTTTTCCTTGTGCGTTTCCAGATTCGTCAGCAGGCGCACCTGCTCCAGAACGCCAGGCGACAGATTCTGCGCCTCATCGATAATCACCACGGTCCGCTTTCCGTTCGCGTGATTGCGCAACAGATGAAGATTCAGGCTGTCGATCAGATCCTTGAGCGAAATGCTTGCAGCATCTACGTATTGCACCCGCAGTTCATCGCAGATGGCACGTACGAATTCACGCTCGCTCTGGCGCGGGTTGTGGATCATGGCGACCTCGACGTCGTCGAGGTTCTGCTCCAGCAGTGTCCGCACGACAGTGGTCTTGCCGGTTCCCACTTCCCCGGTGAGCTGCACGAACCCGCCGTACTGGCCAGTTCCGTAAAGCAGATGACCAAGTGCCTCCTGGTGCCGCGCAGACAGGTACAGATACGCCGGGTCAGGCGTGATCGAAAACGGCATCTCTCGGAGCTTGAAGAACTGCGCGTACACGCCTGATTCGAGTATGAGTTTGCAGGGGATGTTCAGTATAACGGGGCATCGCTGCTCCACGCACGGGACATGCCAGCAGACTCAGGTTTTATGACTGTCCATCCAAGTCACAGAGCTGCCCAAGCGTGTCAAGTTTGGACATGAGCTGACATAAACAATAGAGAAAGTCCTCGAGACACGATCGTATTTTCTGCCGAAAACGGCCTGTTTTGTTGGGTTTTCTTCACGATCTCGGAGAACGGCACGATCGGCGCATTTCACTTGAACAGGACACATCAATAAAACGGATGGGTCTGGTTGTATCCGATTTCACGTATCGACGGCGCTCTCTCCCCGCTGAGTCGTCGATTCGGTTCGGCCGGTTCGCCGGCCGGGCCGATTTTAATTGACGTTCCCGGGCTGGAGTGGATCCTTGTTCAAATCAACAGAAAACCTGGATAGCCCGATGGCGAGACGCCTCAGCCATGTGTTTGTCGTCTTTCTGGCGGCTTTGATCACTTCCGGGGCCGGACTTCTGTACTACGGCACACAAACACCAAGCCCCAGTTGGCTACGCCTGATCGTCTGTGTGTCCGCCGTTATCGCGGGCCTGTCCTTTGCCGGCTGGGTCTTGTGCAATTTCATGGCACACACCCGGGCGAGCCAGGCCTTGAGTCAGAGAGTCGACTAGTCCTGACCTGGCTTGCGTCTGGCCTGCAGGCGCAGGCTGCGCAGCACACTTGCAGAAGCGAGTGCCTTGTCCCCCAGTTGCACCGCCAGCGCTGATCTCAGCAGGTTTCGCGCGAAGCGCAGATCCGCATCTCCCTGCAGCATCCGGTCTCGCAGACCAATGAGGCAACGGCCCGGATAGGCGCCGGCTTCTTCCTGCCTCAGGGGCTCGGGCACGCCGCTGGGCAAATAGTGGTACCAGCGCTCAGGTTCGAGATCCTCGGGCAGGTCCAACCCGAACCCGGTTTCTGCCAGCAAGGTCAGTTCAAAGTATCGCAGGGCCGCCTCACCCTGGTGCAACAGCGCCGGTAAGGTCTGCGCATAGTGCTCGAACACCGCCTCGTGCCGATCGTGACGCTGTAGCAGTCGCAGCAGCAATTCGTTCAGATACCAGCCGCTGAAAATTCGCTCGCCGACCAGATTGACAGCAACACCGTCGGGCTCAGCATGTGTCAGGGTGCCCAGGTCACCGGCCTCCACCCAGGACATGAGCAGAGGCCGGAAACATTGCAGTCGCTCGCGCAATTTAGATTTCCCGGAACGCGCGCCACGCGCTACCAACCCCACCCGGCCATGGTCCCGCGTCAATGCCTCAACCAGTAGGCTCGAGTCTCGATAAGGCGTTGTTTTCAGAATCCACGCCGGTACCAGCTGGATGCGGGCGCGGGACACCACGGCGCCTCAGTCGCCGCTGAAACCAAACTGTTTCAGCGCCTTGGGGTCATCGCTCCAGTTCTCTCGCACGCGACACCAGACCTGCAGAAAAACCTTGGTACCCAGCAAGACTTCCAACTCCTTGCGGGCCGCCGTGCCAACCTTCTTGAGCGCGCTGCCACCATCACCGATGACGATGCTCTTCTGACTGTCACGTTCGACCCACACCACAGCGCTGATGCGGTGCAGACCCCCTCCCTTGCCCGGTTCTGCCGGCGCACCACCACGCTTGCGCGGCGGTTCGATCTCGTAGGATTCGATGGACACATTCAGCGAGTAAGGCAACTCCTGATGCAATGTCCGGGTGAGCTTCTCGCGAATCAGTTCTGCAGCGAGAAAACCATTGTCAAACCCGGCAACCATATCCGCAGGGTACAGCGGCGGGCCTTCCGGCATGCGCCCGAGAATTTCCTGCGCTAGGGTCTGCACGTTGTCGCCCTTGGTGGCGGACAGCGGCATGACGAATACAAACTCGCCACGCGCCGACATCGCTTCCATCTCAGGCAGCAACTCACTCTTGTTGCTGATGCGATCTACCTTGTTGATGACCAGGCCGACCGGCGCCTGCATTCTCTTGAGGCGCTCCAGAACCGCCTCGTCTTCTTCGGTCCATCGCTGCGCCTCGACGACGAACACCGCCAGATCAATGTCATGCAGCGCACTGGCGGCGGCATCGTTCATCGCCCGGTTCAAGGCTTTCTTGGCCTGCATGTGCAGGCCGGGCGTATCAACGAAGACGACCTGATCACCCTGGGAATGCAGGACGCCCTGAATGGCATTGCGGGTGGTCTGCGGCTTGTGCGAAACGATACTGAGTTTGCGCCCGATCAAGGCGTTGAGCAGCGACGATTTGCCCACATTGGGGCGTCCAATCAGAGTGACGATACCGCTGCGCATGATGAAGATTAACCTTTGGTGATGAATTCGGTTCAGGAAGCGTCGGCGTCGGTCAGCTGTGCCAGCAAGACCCTGGCGGCCTGCTGCTCTGCCGTTCTGCGACTGGCCGCCGTGGCCAGTGCTTCGCCGTCCGTGTCGGCGACGGTTGCCCGGACCGAGAAACTGCGTCGATGCGCGGGCCCGGATTCAGATATGACCTCGTAAATGGGCAAGGGCCGATTCCGCGCCTGCAGCCATTCCTGCAAACGGGTCTTGGCATCCTTGAGCGACTCCGCATCCGGCAGGTTTTTCAGCTCGGGCGCAAACAAGGCGTGGCACACCTTGCTGACCTGACCGAATCCGCTGTCCAGATACACAGCTGCAATCACCGCCTCCAGGGCGTCTGCGAGCACCGAGTCCCGGCGCCAGCCGCCGCTTTTGCGTTCGCCCTCACCGATGAGCAGGGCTTCACCCAAGTCCAGGCGCCGGGCAACTCCGGCCAGGGCTCGCTCGCGGACCAGACTGGAACGCAATCTTGACAGCGCGCCCTCGCTTTCCTTCGGCCGTTGCCGGAACAGCAACTCGGCGATGACAACGCTGATCAATGCATCACCGAGAAATTCGAGCCGCTCGTTGTTATCTGCGGTGAACGAGCGATGCGTCAGCGCCCTGACAAGCAGACTCGGGTCTGCGAACTCATGACCGAGCCGCCTTGCCAGATCAGCGCACAGGCGCTCGTGTTCCACCTCAGATCAGACGTCGCTGGCGGCGGAGCCCGACATCAGGTGCTCGCCCTTGAAGTGGACGACGACAAATACGTTGTAGAACAGATTGACCCGCGCCTCATAGTCGTAGGCCAGTGCGCGACCCTTGGGGGTGCGCTTGACCTTGATGTCCTTGTCGTCGATCTGGCTGATGTAGTCGATGTCCCAGCGACGCTCCAGCGACCGGCGAATTTCGCCAACCTCCGCACTGCCGGAATCCTTGGCAACGGTCTTGACCACGCGAACGATGGTGCCGTGGTTGAGATACAAAGGCCCCACCTTGATGGCAATCAGGGCAAAGAAAGCAATAGTGCCAAAGACAAACAAGAGGCCGAACCAGCCAAGTCCCCGCTGACGTTTGATGGATTGCTGCATTTGCGTAATCCCTCCCTGGGATGAAGTACCGCTAGATGTGTAAATCCCCGCCCAAGTGTAGCGAGCAAAGGCAGGCCGGGCGCACATCGGCGCAGGTGCGCAAGTCTACAGAGGAGCAAACGTCCATTTCGACCTGTCTTGCTGCCCGGCAACTCAACCTCTAACGAATGCGGGTACCAATGCGCGACAGGTTAGGCCGCATGATGCTGCCGTCCCAACTCATCCAGACAAAAAAAGCCTTGCCGACCAGATTGCGCTCCGGGACCGTGCCCCAGCGCCGCGAATCGTAGCTGCCATCGCGATTATCGCCCATGGCGAAATACTGGCCTTCTGGAACGGTGAACTCGAAGTTCTCGGTAGGCGCATCCGGGTCCACGATGATGTGGTGTTCGTGATTTTCCAGATTTTCCTTCAGGCGGTATGCCGCGCCGCCGGGCAAGCCCGTAACCGCCACGACCCCATCCGGCGTTTGCTCCAGAGCCTCGCCGTTGACGTAAAGAACCTTGTCTCGATACACGATGTGATCCCCGGGCAGGCCAACCATGCGCTTGATGTAATCCACCGAGGGATCATTGGGCCAACGAAACACCACCACATCACCACGCTCGGGCTTTCCGTTTCCGAGGAAGCGGGTGTGGAAGACCGGGTCGCGCAGACCGTAGCTGAACTTGTTGACGAGAATGAAATCGCCGATAAGCAAGGTCGGGATCATGGAACCCGAGGGAATCCGGAAAGGCTCTGCAACAAACGAGCGGAGCAACAGCACTGCCAGGATGACCGGAAAGAACGAACGGGAGAAATCGATCAGCCAGCCAGGTTTGTCTTCGCCTTCAATCAGGCTCCGACGCTTTGGCCCCAGCCAGAATTTGTCCAGCAACCAACCCAGGCCGGTCAGCACCGTCAGCACCGTCAGCAATACCGCAAAGTCGAAATGCACGTCAGATGCCATACCGCGAACCTCGCAATTGAGCTGTTATTTTTTTCGATCCACGCCGAGAACCGCAAGAAAGGCCTCTTGCGGTATTTCGACCGCGCCGACCTGCTTCATGCGCTTCTTACCTTCCTTCTGCTTCTCAAGAAGCTTTCGCTTGCGCGAAATATCGCCACCGTAACACTTTGCCGTCACGTCCTTGCGCAGGGCCTTGACCGTGCTGCGAGAAATAATCTTCGCGCCGATTGCCGCCTGGATTGCCACATCAAACTGTTGCCGGTGAATGACATCCTGCATGCGCTCGCAGAGGTCCCGACCGCGCGGATACGCCGCATCCCGATGCACGATGGTGGCCAGCGCATCGACCCGCTCGCCATTGACCAGCACGTCCAGCTTGACCAGGTCAGCGGACTGGAAACGCAGGAATTCATACTCAAACGATGCATAGCCGCGCGAAACGCTCTTCAGGCGATCAAAGAAATCCAGTACGACCTCGGCCAGCGGCATTTCCATTTCCAGCTGAACCTGCTGGCCCATGTAGCGCATGTTCTTCTGCACGCCGCGCTTTTCCATGCACAGCTGCATGACCGGGCCGACATAGCTCTGCGGCATGAGCACGCGGGCAATAATGATGGGCTCACGCAGATCGGAAAATCCGCCGGGTTCCGGGAGTGCCGCAGGATTTTCAATCTTGCGGATCTCGCCATCATTCATTTCCAACTCGTAGACCACCGACGGTGCCGTCGTGATCAGATTCAGCTTGTACTCGCGCTCAAGCCTCTCCTGCACGATCTCCATGTGGAGCATGCCGAGAAACCCGATGCGGAAGCCAAAGCCCAATGCGCCAGAGTTTTCGGGCTCGAACTGCAGGGCAGAATCGTTCAGCCGCAGCTTGGACAGCGACTCCCGGAAATCTTCAAAGTCATCCGCGTCAATCGGGAACAAACCGGCAAACACGCGCGGCTGGATGTTGCGAAAGCCGGGAAGGCGCTCTGTGCAGGGATCGCTGCTCAGGGTCAGCGTGTCACCGACCGGGGCGCCGAAAATGTCCTTGATGCCGGCAATGAGAAATCCGACTTCGCCGGTTTCCAGCGCGTCCTTGAACACACGCTTGGGTGCGTGCACACCCAGCATGCTGACTTCGTGGTCGCGCCCAGTGGACATCACGCGCACCTTCTGACCTTTCTCGATGCGTCCGTTCACGATGCGCACCAGCGACACGACGCCCAGGTAGGGATCGAACCAGGAATCAACAATCAGTGCCTGCAGTTTGCCCTCAGTGTTGCCCTTGGGCGGCGGAAGCCGGGTCACTACCGCTTCCAGCACTTCTTCGACGCCCAGGCCTGTCTTGGCCGAGATGCGCAGTGCATCCGTTGCCTCGATGCCAATGACCTGCTCGATTTCCTCTGCAACCCGCTCTGGTTCGGAGTTCTGCAAATCCACCTTGTTGAGAATCGGCACGACTTCCAGATTCATGTCCAGCGCCGTGTAGCAATTGGCGACCGACTGCGCTTCCACGCCCTGGCTGGCATCAACCACCAGCAGTGCGCCCTCGCATGAAGCCAGCGAGCGCGAGACTTCGTAGCTGAAGTCCACATGCCCCGGGGTGTCGATCAGATTGAGCTGGTAGATCTGGCCATCGCGCGCCTTGTAATTAAGCGAGACCGCCTGTGCCTTGATGGTGATCCCGCGTTCGCGCTCGATCGGATTGTTGTCGAGCACCTGCGCCTGCATCTCGCGGGCCTGAAGACCGCCAGTGAGCTGGATAAATCGATCGGCCAAGGTCGACTTGCCATGGTCGATATGGGCAATGATGCAGAAGTTGCGAATATTCGCCAGGTTCACGACGACCTACATACAAAAAAGGCCGCGGAGTATAGCGTTTTGGCAGGCAAGGGATCAGCCCCGGCGCAGATTTGCGGGGTCAGTTTGCCTGCGGCAGACCCGCCGGTCCCGCCGCGCTGCCCCACCTGGGGGCAGCAACGGCAGCCGGGATCAAATCCTATTTCTTGCTCGCGGCCTTGCGCACGCTCTTGCGCGCCTTCTTGGCCGTTTTCTTGACCGTTTTCCGCGCGCTTCCCGTGGCTTTTTTCACCGTCTTCTTGGCGCTCTTGGTGGATTTGCGCACCGTTTTCTTCGCCGCCTTGCCTCGGCTGCCGGCTGTTTTCTTGACCGACTTCGCAGCCTTCTTGGCCGCCTTGACGACACGGGTCGCCGAAGGCTTCTTACTGCTCTTGACCGCCTTTTCAAGCGAGGACAGGCGCGCATCCAGCGACTTGCGCACGCGACTGATCACACGAAGCAGTTCCTGCTTCTGGACCGAAGAGCCTTCGTCCAGTTTCTGAGTCACGGTGGAAAGCAGATTGTCGAGGTCGGTCACGACGCCGGTGAAGGCCTTGCGTGCGCGATCGGCAAGATCACCCGAGAGTTGATTGAGGTTGAGCTTTGTGGCCACGGTTGAATTCCTCTTGAGGACGCGCGTCAAATTAGACGCGCTTCAATGTTAGGACTCGATTCGCCAGAGAACAAACCTTTTTGTACTGCTGCCAGGCCGTCTCAACCGCGCTCGTTGTCATTGAGCAGTTCGTCAAACCACTGCTCGAATGCCCGTTCATCGAATCTGCCTTCGCAGATCACCTCCTGCCAAGCATCCAGCAAGACCGGAATACGCAAGCCATACCGTCGCTTCAGAAGCTCGTCTTCATCCACATCTACAAATTCCAGAGAAGTCACATTGGCAAACAGACTGTGACCGCGCAGAGCCATTTCCATGTATTCGCACAACTCGCATTCACTGCGCGTCATCAGCCGAAGATGAATCTCTACGGATGTTCCTTCGTTCATTCTCAGGGAATATCGAGCGGCATGAAGGAAGGCGCGCCTTCACGGCTGACCAGCATCGGGACCGTGCTTCCCGGCGTCAGTCTTGCGGCAACTTCGGCAAAGCGCTCCGGAGAATCCACCTCCTGCCCCGCCAAAGACAAAACCACATCGCCTGAGCGCACGCCGGCGGCGCGGGCCGGTCCGCGCGATACCTGCTCAACCCGCACACCACCCGAACTCACACGCAGACGCCGCCGCTCTTCGTCACTGAGGGCGGCAACCACCATGCCCAGCGCACCATCTGCGGCGGGCTCAGGCCGCGGCGACTGCTGTGCTACCACGTCAGACGGATCCTCCTGCAATACCCCCACCTCAATCTGGAATTTGAGCCGCTCACCGCCACGGATCACTTCCAGGGGCAGCACCTGGCCAGGGTCGGCGCGTCCAACCAGCGGCGGCAGGCTTCCGGAAATGGGCAGTGGCTCACCATTGAAGCTGACGATGACATCGCCAGGCTTGAGTCCAGATTCCTGCGCCGGACTATTGGGCATGATGCGGGAAATCAGAGCACCTTCTGCGCGCTCCATATTGAATGATTGCGCAAGATCTCCATCGACTTCCTGTACCACTACTCCAAGCCAGCCTCGCGTCACCCGCCCCTTGTCGCGTAACTGCACCGCGACGCGCGAGGCGATATCAATCGGTATCGAGAAACTCACACCCTGGAAGCTCCCGGACTGTGAGTAGATCTGCGAGTTGATACCGACCACTTCACCCTCCAGATTGAAGAGCGGGCCACCGGAATTTCCCGGATTGATGGCCACGTCGGTCTGGATGAAGGGGACGTATTGCTCGGTGTGCAAGCTGCGACCTTTGGCAGAGACGATGCCAGCGGTCACGGAAAAATCGAAGCTGAAAGGCGATCCGATCGCGAAGACCCATTGTCCGGGGCGCAGCTTCTGCGAATCACCAATGCGAACGGCCTGCAGACCCTTGGCGTCGATCTTGAGCAAGGCCAGGTCGGTGGAGCGATCCACGCCCACCAGTTGCGCCGGAAGCTCGCGACGATCCAGCAGCCGGACAATGATCTTTCCAGCACCCTCGACCACGTGATAGTTGGTCAAGATGTAGCCGTTTTCCCACAGAACAAAGCCTGACCCCAGCGGTTCAGGCTCTGGTTCAGCCGGCTCGGCCGCCCCGTCCCCAGCCCCATCTGCCGGTGCCGCCCGCTTCTCAAGGTAACGCCGAAACCATTCAGGGGTCTGTTCGTCATACTCGGGAATATCTGCAGCGGTGGCGACCGCGACGGCGCTGATGTTGACCACCGAGGCACTGTTGTCTTCCACCAGCGTGGCGAAATCAGGCAGTCCGTTATTCGCCTTGCTGCATGCGCCGGAGAGCAGGGCCAGAAGCAGTAATACGCAGACCCTCAAGGGTCGCAAAGAGACGGGCATGTAGGGTCGCCGTTATCAGCTGAGGGGATGAGCACGGCAATTTTAGCGCGTTTACTCAGGCGCCCCTCGATCCCGTCACCGTGAGGCCAGGCAACAGAGCAACTCAGCGGGCGTCGATCGCCTCAGCTGCAAACTTGGAACCCAGATCCTGCTGGCCCTGCGCGGCTTCCAGATTGTCGCCAATCATCTTGATCGTATGGCGCGGGACCTCTCCCACCACCGTGACCTGAACATCTCCGGCCGAACGGCTGTAGGCGTTGAGCGGCCCCATGCGATCCAGGCGCTGTGCTGTCGGCTGGATCTCCGAGTTCGTCGGACGCAAGACTCTGTAGACGGAGACGGCGCTCAGGCCATCACTCAAGACCACGTGCTCACGAACACCGGCTGGAGAGGCCTGCACCCGCCGACGAACCACGCGAAAGCCGGGCGGCAATTTGGAAAATTTCGCATGCTCCCGGTCATCAACAACCTCAGTCTCGTCAATGGCGACCGGCTCGCTGGCATGGGCCTGGGCGATGGCGTCAACGGCCGTTTCAGTTGATTCCCGCACTTGCTCTTCTGGTGTGACGGCGCGGAACGCGGCGTCGGGAATGCTTTGCGGAAAGCTCACCTCAGTGAAGAACATCTGCTCCAGCAATCGGCCATCCGGTGCCACCAGGCTCAGCTTGAGCGGGACCGCGGATTCACGGTCAGCCCAGACCTCGTAGCCGTAGCGGAACTCATCTCGTGGTGCGATGGCGATGCCGCGACACTTGCGCCCCGCGATGCGCGCCTCGCCAAGCTCCTTGACCTCATAGTAAGCACTGATCTGCTGCAGCCGTTCTGGCGACAGCGACAGGAGCAGTCCCTTGGGGCTGGCCGCTCGGCGCGCGGTGAGCTGACGATCGCGCGGTAACAGACAGGTGAGCTTGTCGTTCTGCTTGAGAACTTCGCGCACTTCGCCGGTCATGGACTGGATACGTTCGCGCTCGGAGCCGTCCGCAAACCGATGCGTCACACGAAAGGTCTCGAGCACATCATCGCCTCGATAGACCAGGACACCTTCATAGTTGCTTGCGCGAGCTGCAGCCGCAGCTTTCACTAACCAGTCACCTGCCTGGCCCTCAGCAGCTTGCGCACTGAGATTCAGGCACAGGCCAAGAGCGAGGCCAGCGTAGGCGAGTCCGCGCTTCATTACCGAAACTCGCCCGGATAGGGTTGGTACTCAGCTGTATGTGCAGCAAACCGGGCATAGCGCAAGGTGCCGCCAACGCCTTCCCCGGACACCGCATTGCTGTGGTCCATCAGATACTCCCGCAGCATCTGGGAATGCGCTTCGTCATCGTGACTGGCAACCTGGGTAGATTGCGGCGCTGAACTTCCGGTCCACTGGAGAGGTTCTGCGCTGGCCACGGTCGCGGTAGCCGGGCTCTCAAATTCTTGCTGCGTGGTCGCCTGCGGCTGAATCAGCAGAACGGCGGCGGCGCCCATGGAGGCGGCTGCGGCAAAACCCACCACCGGTTTCCAGTAACGTTTGCGTACACCGGACTGCACCGCTGGCGCTGGCGTTGCTGGCCGCGCGAAAGGAACGACCGTATCGCCGCCTTCCACCGGAGCATCATCCAGTTGCGCCATCACGCCAGCACAAATGCAGGGCATGTTGGAATCGAAGCGCGCGCCAGACTGTGCCTCGCGCGTCATGCACAGTCGGCTCCATTGTTCTGCCAGCTCAGGATCTCGATCCATCTCTTCCAGCAACTGGTCCAGCTCTGGGCCCTGGCACTGCCCGTCGAGCAGTGCAGACAATGAAGCATTGTTCATGTGGGAGCTCATTTCCTGAAAAAAGTCGGTTCGAATCTGACGGAATGCGATGGTTCCCAAACTAAACCGCAGCTTAACGGGAAAGTTCCATCGGGGCGACAAGTGGTCAGTGAAGGGATCATGTGCGGGTTCACTCCATCAGCGGCTTGATCACGGCATCAATGGCTTCACGCGCCCTGAAGATGCGGGATCGAACAGTTCCAATCGGGCAATTCATGACGTCGGCGATGTCCTCGTATGACAAACCTTCCAACTCGCGCAAGGTAATGGCCTGGCGCAGGTCCGGCGGAAGGCTGGCGATGGTTTGCCCAACCTGCTGCCGTATTTCGTCTGACAACAGAAGTGCCTCAGGAGTTGCAACATCGCTCATTTGTTCGGTGTGGCCGAACTGTTCAGCTTCGTCCACGTCGATGTCCTGGGTGCTGGGCCGGCGATTGCGCGCAACCAAATGATTCTTCGCCGTGTTGATGCCGATGCGATAAAGCCAGGTATAGAAGGCGCTCTGGCCGCGAAACCCCGGCAGCGCGCGCCAGGCCTTGATGAAGCTTTCCTGCGCGACGTCGGGCGCGTCGGCCTCGCCCACCAGACGGCTGACCAACTGGATGATCTTGTGCTGGTATTTACGCAGAAGCAGCTCGAAAGCGCGCTTGTCTCCGGCCTGCGCGCGCGCTACAAGCTGATCATCCACCCCTGGCTGCTGTTCACTCATTCGTTCTGATTCAGATTGGCGGGACACAGAGACCACCCCTGCATCGCTCAGCCATTCATAATTGGACACAGTCTATCAATCAGGCCATCACATTGAGTTCCAACATTCTGATTCTCGGCAGCGGCGCGTCCGGCCTGAGCCTCGCCCTGCGCCTGGCCCAGGCCGGCCAGCAAGTCACCGTCGTTTCCAAGACCCGCCTCGAGTCTGGCTCCACGCTGTGGGCCCAGGGCGGCATTTCTGCCGTCATCGACAAGGGCGATACCCTGGCGGCACACGTCAAGGACACGCTCATTGCCGGCGGCGGTCTGTGCGACCCGGCCGCCGTTGAATTTGCGGTGGAGCGCGGCCCCGAAGCCATTCACTGGCTGCTCGATCAGGGCGTTTCATTTACCCAGGATGATGGCGACGGCAATGAAGCCCGCCTGCACCTGACGCGCGAAGGCGGTCACAGCCACCGGCGCGTGGTCCACGCCGCCGATTCCACCGGGCGCGAAGTGGAAACCACGCTGGCGATGCTGGCCATTGATCATCCCAACATTCATATCCGCGAACGCGCAGTCGCGGTGGACCTGATCCTGGACCCAAGCGGGCAGCGCGCGCAGGGCGCATACCTCTACGACCGCGAAAGCAAGCAGGTTGAGGCCGTGCCGGCGAAGGTGGTCGCACTGTGTACGGGCGGCGCCAATCAGGTCTATCTGTATTCATCCAACCCCTTCGGCGCATCTGGCGACGGCATTGCGATGGCCTGGCGCGCGGGTTGCCGCGTCGGGAACATGGAATTCATGCAATTTCACCCGACCTGCCTGTACCACAAGGACTCACGCAACTTCCTCATGACCGAGGCCCTGCGCGGCGAAGGCGGCTACCTGCGCCTGCCATCTCAGAATGGCGAACCCGGCGAGCGTTTCATGCTGAAAGTCGATGAGCGTGCGGAACTGGCGCCCCGCGACATCGTGGCCCGAGCCATTGATCACGAGATGAAACGGCTGGGCCTGCAACACGTCCTGCTCGACGTGACGCATCTTGATGCGGACTTCGTCCGCAGCCACTTCCCGAGCATTCACGCGCACTGCCTGGAACTGGGAATTGACATCACCACCGATCCGATTCCGGTAGTGCCTTCGGCGCATTTCACCTGCGGCGGCGTCGTTACCGATTTTGCTGCGCGCACCGACGTCGCCAATCTCTATGCCATTGGCGAGGTGGCATGCACTGGCCTGCACGGTGCCAATCGGCTTGCGTCGAATTCCCTGCTCGAATGCCTGGTGTTTGCCAGCGCAGCGGCCGACGACATTCTCTCGCGGCTGGACAGCATCGAGGCGCCGGGAAAACTCAAGCCCTGGGATGCGTCGCGCGTCACTGATTCGGACGAAGACGTGGTGGTCTCACACAACTGGCTAGAGCTGCGCACCTTCATGTGGGACTACGTGGGCATCGTGCGCACCACCAAGCGTCTGCAAAGGGCGCTGCACCGTGTCGAAATGCTGCGTCAGGAAATCCAGGAGTACTACGGCAACTATCGGGTCAGTCATCACCTGATCGAACTGCGCAATCTGGTTGTCTGTGCGGAGTTGATCGTTCGCTCGGCGCTGTCACGCCGTGAAAGCCGCGGGCTGCATTTCACAACGGACTATCCGGATGCCCTGCCCAGGGCCGAACCCACCATCTTGCCCGGCAGAAAGGAACAAGCCTCGGCCAGCTTCAATCGCGAAAGGCAGAAAGAAGTGGAGATGCAAAGCATCTCGTAAGTTTTATAGGAGCTGGCGCTGGCGCGCTTCGTGATCGAGCAACCAGCGCTTGTTCTCGACGCCCCCGCCGTAACCGGTCAGGGCGCCGTTTGCACCGATGACGCGGTGACAAGGCACGATGATGGAAATCGGATTCTGGCCATTGGCCAACCCGACGGCGCGGGAGGCCTTGGGGTTTCCGAGTTTGCGGGCCAGCTCACCGTAACTCAGCGTTTCACCATAGGGAATTTCACATAGCGCGGCCCACACGCGCTGCTGAAACTCGGTTCCCTGCCCGAAGAAGTCCAGATCAAAAGTCTTCAGCTCTCCCGCAAAGTAGGCCAGAAGCTGTTTGCTTACGTGCGCAAACGCAGCGTCATCACGCGTTCCAGTTGCAAACTTCCCCGTGCCTTCCTTCACGTGCTTGCCCATGTACAGGCCGCACAATCGTCCATCACGCGATAACAGAAGCAGCGTCCCAAGTGGTGTGTTCTCAAGGTAGCTGTGCTGAACAGCATCACCCTTCATGTCAGCCTCCTGATTTCAAGCTGTGCCAGAGATGCAGTGCGCCATATGCGCGCCACGGCTGCCAGCCCTGTGCAGCGGCAATGACCTGCGCCGGCTTGCTCACTGCGAGGGCTTTCATCAAGCCCAGGTCGGATGCCGGCAGCGCGTTAGGATCGCGCAGCGCGCGCATGCCGATGTATTGCGCGGTCCAGGGTCCGATGCCGGCGATGGACTGCAACTGCGCAGCGCTAGCTTGCAGGTCTGCTGGCTGGTCAAGATCAAGAACCCCCGAGGCCAGCGCCCGCGCAAGATCGGAAATGGTCTGCGCTCGGCGCTGTGTCAGCCCCAGATCAATGAGTTGCTGAACCGGCGCCTGCGCAATCAGTTCCGCCTTTGGTGCGTAATACAGCAGCTCAGGATGGGGCGTGTTTGCAGGCTGGCCAAAGGCACGTGCAAATCGTCCGAACAAAGTGCTCGCAGCTTTGACCGTCACCTGCTGGCCCAGCACTGCACGCAAGGCCAGCTCAAATCCATTCAGGGCTCCGGGCACCCGCAATCCGGGCAAGACCGTCACCAGGGACGCGAGGTGCGGATCAGTCGAAAGCTGTGCATCGATCAAAGCCGGATGCGCATCCAGATCGAACAGTCGACGAATACGTGGCAACAGCTTGGCCAGCACAGGAACCAGCTCAGGAGAAATCTCAACCAGCAGCCGATGCGCTCCCGCTTCAGGCTGCGCGCTCATCCATCCTGAGCGCCCGTCCAGATGAACCGTTCGCAGGTACTTCTGGCCGCGAGCCGCTTCCACCCCGGCCGCACCGCGACCTACCAGGAACTCCAATAAAGTCGCCCACGCCAGAGGTGGGCGATAGGCCAGCCGCAGGATGATCGCGTCGCTGGATTTAGCTCCTGCATCACGCCGCAGCTGACTTGGATTGAGCCGGTAGCGCATCTGAAAAAGATGGTTGAAACGGCGCACGCTCGAAAAGCCACTCGCCAGGGCGACCTGAGTCATGCTCAGACTTGTCTGCGCCAGCAACTGCTTGGCCAGCAGGAGTCGGCGTGTCTGCGCCAGCTGAACCGGGCTGACCCCAAACTCGCTGACGATGCTGCGACGCAACTGCCGCGCGGACAGCCCGTATTCTGCGGCGAGCGCATCTACGCTATTGTCATTGAGATACCCGGATTCAATACGCTCCACCGCCCAGCGCGCCGCGCTGGCCCTGGCATCGCTGCGTGCGAGTCCGGGCGCGAGTTCCGGCCTGCAACGCAGGCAGGGCCGAAACCCCTGATCCTCGGCAGCCGCGGCGTGTTCAAAAAACTGACAGCGATCGCGACCGGGTGTTCGTGCTGAACAGATCGGCCGACAATAGATACCGGTCGTGGAAACGCCGACAAAGAAGCGCCCGTCAAAGCGTGCGTCCCTTGCCTTGAGTGCCTCGTAACGGTGATCAGGCTGAATCTGCATGGCGGGTATTGTGCGCCCTGCCCCCGAAAGGTTCTCGCCGTTTTCGGACGCGCAAGCTTCCGACCCTTTTATGGACCACGCAGGTATCCGGATTTCTCAGGGTTTCAATGGCGAACGCTTTTCAAACTCCGGCCATTGCTGGGGCTGGCGGACAAACTCGGCGGGGTCGTACCCCATGGCGGCAATCTTCTTGCGGTACTGCTCAAAGCTGGCGTCGTCCATCTGTGGTTCGCGTGCAAGCAACCAGACATAGTCGCGCTTGTTGCGCGCAACGATGCTCACTGAGTAATCCGGCTTCAGATACACGATCCGGTATTCCGCCTTGAATGGCCAGATGAACTGCATGGCCCACAAGGCGTTGTTTGTGCCGGACTCGACAAAGCCCTTGGGTGTATTGACTGTCAGCGGCGCGTTGAAACCGCCACCCCGGTAGCGATAGGTTGTGGCAATGCTGCCATCTGCATTGAGCGCGTAAGTCTCAATGCCATTGTGGGCATCGGCCTCGGCAAAGATCGGGATGAAACCGATCACATGCCAGTCGCCCATGAAACGTTGCAGATCAACCGATTCCACTAGGGGAATCGGTGCGCGTTCGGGGCCGAACAGCGCGCAGCCCTGCACCAGGATTCCAGCCATGAGTAATAGC
>TARA_R110000850_G_scaffold41765_14_pt1 | contig 44293 bp, 46 predicted proteins | sample TARA_R110000850 | Tara Oceans TARA_R110000850 (sample SAMEA4397586) | marine metagenome | biome: Polar Biome; feature: [SRF] surface water layer (ENVO:00010504); material: water (ENVO:00002006), including particulate matter (ENVO:01000060) such as... | depth 5 m
CGCGAAACCCTGGAACTGCTGCGGGACCCCATTCGCCTCACCCTGGCCATGGTGGGAACCCTTATCCTGATGTTTGTGGTGGGCTACGGCATTACCATGGATGTGGAAGACCTCACCTTTGCGGTGCTCGATCGCGACCAGACCGCCACCAGCCGCGACTATGTTCTCAACCTGTCGGGCTCGCGGTACTTTGTCGAGAAGCCACCCCTGGCCGGTTATGGAGAGCTGGAGCGGCGTATGCGCAGCGGTGAAATCAGCCTGGCCATCGAGATCCCGCCGGGCTTTGCCGCCGACCTGGCCCGAGGGCGGTCGGTGGAGATCGGCGCCTGGATTGACGGCGCCATGCCCAGCCGGGGCGAGACCATCAGCGGCTATGTGCAGGGCATGCACAGTCACTGGCTGGCGGGCAAGGCCCGGGAGGCCCTCGGTTCCAGCGCCCTGGCCCGGCCGGCCACGGTGGAGACCCGCTACCGCTACAACCCGGACGTGAAAAGCCTGGTGGCCATGGTGCCAGCGGTGATTCCCCTGTTGCTGATGTTGATTCCCGCCATTCTCACCGCCCTGTCGGTGGTGCGGGAAAAGGAGCTGGGCTCTATCGTCAACCTCTATGTCACGCCGGTGAATCGCCTGGAGTTTCTGCTCGGCAAACAGTTGCCCTATGTGGCACTGGGCATGTTCAACTTCTTTTTGTTGGCGCTCTGTGCGGTAGCCGTATTCCGGGTGCCCCTCACCGGCAGCTTCCCCACCCTGACGCTGGCAGCCCTGCTGTACGTGTTTTGCGCCACCGCCCTGGGGTTGGTGATGTCGACCTTTACCCGCAGCCAGATCGCGGCCCTGTTCGGTACCGCCATATTGACCCTGGTGCCCGCTGTGCAATTTTCCGGCATGATCGATCCGGTTTCCTCCCTCGAAGGCGTCGGTCGCCTGGTGGGGGATATTTATCCCGCCACCCACTTCCTCACCATCTCCCGGGGTGTGTTTTCCAAGGGGCTCTCTTTTGCGGATTTGCATACCTCTTTCCTTGCGCTGCTGGTCGCCGCGCCGGTGTTGCTGATGGCGGGCACGCTGTTATTGTCGAAGCAGGAGCGCTGATATGGCCCTGGCAAACATCCTGCACCTGGGCGTCAAGGAATTGCGCAGCCTCGGCCGCGACCCCATGATGCTGGTGCTGATCGTCTACGCCTTCACCCTGTCCGTGTACACGGCCGCCACCGCCATGCCCGAATCGCTCAATAAGGCGCCCATCGCCATTGTCGATGAGGACCGTTCGCCCCTGTCGGCTCGGATTGTCGATGCCTTCTACCCGCCTTACTTTTCCCAGCCGGTGTTGATCGACGGGCACAAGATGGACGAGCGCATGGACGCCGGCCTCGACACCTTTGCCCTCAATATCCCCCCTCATTTCCAACGCGACCTGCTGGCCGGCCGGCAACCGGAAATCCAGCTCAACGTGGACGCCACCCGCATGGGGCAGGCGTTTACCGGAAACGGCTATGTCCAGGCCATTGTCAATGGTGAGATCAGTGCTTACCTGGAACGCCACCGCAACCTCAGTACGCCGCCCGTTGATCTCGTACTGCGCGCCAGCTTTAACCCCGAACTCAACAAAGTGTGGTTCGGTTCGGTGATGGAGGTGATCAGTAACATCACCATGCTGGCGATCGTTCTCACCGGCGCGGCGCTGATCCGCGAGCGCGAGCACGGCACCGTCGAGCACCTGCTGGCCATGCCGGTGACGCCCTTCGAGATCATGGCCGCCAAGGTTTGGGCCATGGTGTTGGTGGTCCTGGTGGCCACCACGCTGTCTCTTTCCCTGGTGGTGCAGGGCTGGCTGGGTGTGCCGATCGAGGGGTCGGTGCCGCTGTTTCTGACCGGCGCTGTCCTGCACCTGTTCGCCACTACGTCCCTAGGGATTTTCCTTGGCACCGTGGCGCGCTCCATGCCCCAGTTTGGGCTGTTGCTGATGCTGATCCTGCTTCCGCTGCAAGTGCTTTCAGGGGGAATGACCCCCAGGGAGAGCATGCCGGCCGCCATTCAGTACCTGATGTTGCTGGCGCCCAATACCCATTTTGTCATGCTCGCCCAGGGCATCCTCTACCGGGGTGCGGGCTTCGCGGTGGTCTGGCCCCAGTTTGTCGCCCTGCTGTTTATCGGCGCCGGGCTTTTTTCGTTGTCCCTGGCCCGGTTTCGCAAAACCATCGGGGCCATGGCTTAGACTATGTGGAAAAATCCATACCTTTTACTCCTGGCGTCCACGCTTGCTGCTTCCAGCGGGGTGGTTGCGGGCACGGCAGCGCCTGTACCGGAACGTGGCAGTACCCTGAGTGTCGTCTACGAGAACGACACCTTCTACAACCGGGACAGCCACTACACCAATGGCGTGCGGTTGAGTTGGATCCCGGGCTCGGCCGAAACGCCTCAGTGGGCGCTCGATCTTGCCGGTGCTATTCCCTGGTTCCCCCGTGATGGTCAGGTGCTGCATGGCTACTCGTTCGGCCAGAACATGTATACCCCCAGGGATATCACCCTCGAAAACCCGCCGGACGGGGAACGCCCCTACGCCGGCTGGCTCTACGGCAGTGTTGGCCTTGGGGTGGAAACCGGCCTTCAGCTCGACCAGGTGGTTTTAACTGTGGGGGTGGTGGGCCCTGCTTCCCTGGCGGAACAGACCCAGAAGGCCGTGCACCGGCTGGTGAACGCCGATGACCCCAAAGGCTGGGATCATCAGTTGCGCAATGAACCCGGATTAATCCTGGCCTGGCAGCGTAACTGGCGCGCTTTGGTGGATACCACCCTGGTGGGCAACCAATTCGATATCACACCCCATATGGGCGCAACGGTGGGGAATATCCATACCTATGGCAACGCCGGGCTGACCTTGCGCTATGGCGACAACCTACCCCTCGACTACGGGCCGCCACGTATCCAGCCCGGCCTGACCGGTACCAGCAGTTTCGTCCCGCGCCCCGACATCGGCTGGTATGTATTCGCCGGGATAGAAGGGCGCGCCGTGGCTCGTAACATTTTTCTCGACGGCAACAGTTTTCGCAGCGGCTACAGCGTGGAGAAAAAGCACTGGGTGGGCGACTTGCAATTCGGTGCAGTACTGGTGTGGCGAAACGTCCGGCTGAGTTATACCCATGTGATACGAACCAGGGAGTTCGACAGCCAGAGCGAGAGCGACGATTTCGGTTCACTGGCTATTTCTCTACAGTTCTGAGGTAACTTCTCACTATCTAGGGCTTAGGGGCATTGAGTTGAATTGAATTGAACCGTGCACCCAAAATCAGGATAGCAGGTAAAGAGCAACCTGGAAGCATAGCGACCCTGCTCAACCCACAAGGTGTCTTTTGACTTTCTACAACACCATCGCCCTGGCAACGATCATCACCCTGCTCGCCGCCATTCCCAGTAGCAGTGTCGCCCTGGTGGTGATACGCGCCTCCACGATGGGTGTCAAACAGGGTGTTATCACCTCTCTGGGTGTCGTTGCCGGCGACCTCGTTTTTGTAGCAATGGCACTGCTCGGCTTGAGCGCATTGTCGGAACAGTTGGGGGCTTTGTTTGTGGTGATCCGCTACCTGGCGGCAGGCTATCTGATTTGGTTTGGCCTTAACTTGATCAGGAACCACGCTCACAGGGTTCCCCAAGGGGAGCCGAGCGTTCCACCTAACGGGGCGCGAGCCACATCAGCAAGCTTCCTGTCGGGATTTTTATTAACGCTGAGTGATATCAAGGCGGTGTTTTTCTACGCCAGTCTCTTTCCCGCGTTTATTGACCCCATCACACTGCGTAGCGTGGATATTGCCGCCATCTTTGGCATAACCCTATTCGCTGTTGGTGGCGTCAAGATTCTGTACGCAGTCTCCGCCAGCAAGATGGTGAAGCTATCCGGCAGATTGTATTTTCAAACCAAAGCAAAACCGGTAGCGGGCGCCATGATGATAGCCACGGGGGGCTATCTTCTCGTGAAAACCTGAGGGCTCAATGGGATCGCCCTAATTAAACATCCTTTGAGCCTGCGATATATTTCCTGCGCGAGGCTATTTCCGAAGCGATTCTGCTGATCCGACTCGGCGATTACTTTTTCGAGCCAGTGAATTGGATAATATTGTTAGGGAATTCCCTGGATTCTACCTCCCGAGAAAACCGCTGGGCCACCTTCTGGATTTCCCGGCCAACATGAGCGTATTGCTTTGAGAAAGGCGGCCAGTAGTCTCCAAGACCCAAGGCATCGTTTATGACCAGCACCTGCCCATCGCAATCCGATCCGGCGCCAATGCCGATGGTCGGGATGGTCAATGTCCGGGTAATACTGTTAGCCAGGTCGTGGGGAACATGTTCGATCACCAGCATAAAGGCGCCGGCTTCCTGAATCGCAGCCGCTTCCTTTTGAATCCGTAGCGCTTCCTCGGCGTTTCGCCCCACTTTGGCAAAGCTATTGGCGGTTTGTGGCAACAGGCCGGTATGTCCTACCACCGCAATACCCTCCTCCACCAGATACGAAATAATGTCGGTCTTGGGGCCTTCCAACTTGATGCTGTCTGCACCAGCAGCCAGCAGTCGTTTCGCGTTAGCCAATGCCAGCTCAGGTGTTTTGTCCGACTCGAAGGGCAGATCGCAAATAATATGAGTATTGAGTGCACCCCGGCGCACAGCACCTATGTGGTAAACCATATGCTCCACGGTCACCTCGCGGGTACTGTCAAACCCCATTTCCACCATGCCCACGGTATCACCCACCAAAATAATGGGGATGCCTGCCGCCTCAAGCTCCCTCGCCACCGGGCAGGTATAGGCCGTCAGCATGGTAATTGGCCTCGAACCTTTCATTTGCACAAAATCAGTTGCAGACAGTTTCATCGGTGCTCACTCCCATCAAGAAACGTTATCGGGTATTACACCGCAGAGATCATAATCGGGAATATCGTCCCATGGCAAAGTCGATGGCCTCCGCCAGTCGGTCGCCACCCCAGAACATTTCATCACCGATCATAAAGGTGGGTGACCCGAAAATGCCCAGTTCCACAGCCTGACCAGTCTGGTCCCTGAACTTTTGCTTACTCTCCTCCGAAAGAGCATGGGCAATAACGCCCGCGCTATCCACATTCAGTTGGTGGAGGATTTCGCCGATGACAGTGGTATCCGCGATATCCTGGTCATGGACGAAGTTGGCCCGGTATACCGCCTGGATAAACGCGGTTATCCACGGGGCGTCCTGGTTAAGGCAGGCTATGCGGCCTGCCAGCAGGCCGTTACGGGGGAACCGCGTAGGCTTATGAAAGGGAATGCCCTGCGCTGCGCACAGCCTTTCCATATCCCGCCACATGTATCGCCCTTTCGGGGGATAGAGATTGAAAGGCGAGTCGTTCCAGCCCTGTTGCTTGAAAATCACGCCCAGCATAAAGGGCCGCCAGTGCAGCAAAATATCGTTTGCCGCCGCCAGCTGTGTGGCCCGCACTACCGCCGGATAACTGTAGGTGCTGGCAAAATCAAACCAGACCTGAATCGTCGTTGCCATGATTACCTAAACCTCCTTGAATATGAAAAAACGTTGCGCCAATCAACCGTGGAATTCGCCCGTCAATACTGTCTTCGCCAAGCCGCTCAATATCACCCTGGAACCCGACAGTTCCATATCCACGATTCCGGTGCGGGCCGATGCCTGGTAACCCCGCAGCGTCCTGCGCCCGAGACGGTGCCCCCAATACACTGCCAGCAGGCAGTGGGCCGACCCGGTAACCGGGTCTTCCGGGATGCCAGCGGCGGGGGCAAAGAACCGGGAAACGCAATCCACTCCATCCTCATCCCCCGGCGACGTGACGATCAGGCCACGAAAAGGTAATGTTTTCAGAAAGGCCAGGTCAGGCTGCAGTTCCCGCACATCATCAGCCTGCTTGAACACGACAAGCACATCTTCACCACCCCGGCCAATCCATTCCGCCTGAACGCCCAGAATGTCTGAGATGCTCGCCTGCATATCCGGGGGAAGCTCCACGGGTGAATCCGCAGGCAGTTCCAACCTGATGACATGCTCCTTGCGAGTAGCAGAGAGCAGACCACTGCGGGTACGAAAGTCAATCATGTCACGGCCAACCCCGCGCTGCCAAAGCACATGGGCAGTGGCCAGGGTGGCGTGCCCACAAAGATTGACTTCGCAACTGGGCGTAAACCAGCGCAGTACCCATTCATTGGTTTGCAAATGCCAGGTAAATGCCGTTTCAGAAAGATTCATCTCGGCGGCCACATTTTGCATCCACTGGGGAGACTCCCTGCCGGTCAGAATGCAAACAGCGGCAGGATTGCCCGTGAACGGGCCACTAGTAAACGCATCGACAATGTAAAGGGGACAGGGCATATGAACTCCAGTGAAACCGTCGGGAAATTCTTAAAAGTCACTGTAAACACCCCTTTCTTTTCGGTACAGTTTCAAAACAATTATATTGATCCGTTACAGATTCACTTTTAAAAAATCTGTACCGATAAAAACAGGTTCAAACTGTACAGGTTAAACTCTATTGGAAAGCCCACAAATGGAAACACTGTATCAACAGGTCGCCGATGAGCTAAAGGCAGGTATTGAGCGGGGCGTCTACCAACCGGGCGACAAACTCCCGGGGGTACGCACCCTCAGCAAGCAACGTAACGTCAGCATCGCGACGGTCATCACCGCCTACCGTCACTTGGAGGATGCCGGCCTGATCGGGGCGCGCAACCGCTCCGGGTATTACCTGCGGGAAAAATCCCAGCCACTGGCCCCGGAGCCGTTGACATCCAGACCACCCAACAAGCCTGTGCCTGTCAACGGGCAGGCCCTGGTGCTCAATATGGGCAAGGCATCCCATGACCCATCGGTCATACAGCTGGGAGCTGCTGTACCCGATGCCTCGTTCCTGCCGGTTCGCGCCATTGAGCGGGCCATCACCCAGGCCGCAAGATTCCACCGGGACAGTGTTGCCGCCTACGAATTCCCGCCCGGCCTGCCCGCCTTGCGTCGACAGATTGCCCGGCGCATGGTGGAAGCGGGTTGCCCCGTTCACCCCGACGAGATCGTGATCACCAACGGCTGCCAGGAAGCCCTCTCCCTGGCGTTACGGGCCGTCACCAAGCCCGGCGACGTGGTGGCCGTTGAATCACCGACCTTCTACGGGCTGCTTCAGGTCATCGATAACCTCGGCCTGAAAGCCCTGGAAATCCCCACCCATCCCCGCACCGGTATTTCCCTGGAGGCCCTTGAGCTTGCCCTGGAACAGTGGCCCATCAAGGCCTGCGCGGTGACACCCAACTTCAGCAACCCCCTGGGAAGCTGCATGCCGGACGACCACAAGACCAGATTAGTGGAGCTGCTGGCCAGCCACGATATTCCTCTGGTGGAAGATGATGTCTATGGCGACCTGGGCTTCAGTACCGTGAGACCATCCATCTGCAAGGCGCTATCGCCAGCCGGAGATGTACTGTATTGCGGCTCGTTTTCCAAGACTCTAGCGCCAGGGTTGCGCATCGGCTGGATCGTACCGGGACGCCACCAGCAACAGGTGGAGTACATGAAATACGTGCTCAATCTTGCCACCCCCACAATCCCCCAGCTCGCTGTCGCCTCCCTGCTGGAGGGTGGCCAGTATGAACGCCACCTGCGCAAGGTGAAAAACGACTATGCGCTCGCCGTTTCTCGCATGTCGGGCACCGTCATGGCGCTGTTCCCGGAAGGCACCCGCATCACACGACCGGAGGGCGGGTTTGTCATCTGGGTAGAACTGCCCAAAGACGTCAACAGCCTCGAACTGGCCCAGCAAGCCATGGCGCGGGGTATCAGTATTGCCCCGGGGCCGATCTTTTCTGCGAGCCGGAAATACCGGAATTTCATGCGTCTTTCCTGTGCCTGCCGCTGGGATGAAACAGCGATGAAGGCCCTGTCCACCCTTGCGGCGTTAGTGACTCGAAAAGACGTTAATAGCATCTAGCCAAAGGCGACGTTGTGCACTACTGCATCGGTACAACAGGCACTATCCTTCATCAGGAATGCCCCAATCTGTTATGCATAACAGCTAATTTATTTGCATCTGTGTACTAGCACAATATGCGCTAACTGTCCCTATACCACCGGGGCGAATGCAACCAGACTTTGCCTGCTGATCCATCGCAGGGAGAGAACGATGCATAACGAGCATCCCCAAAAATCGCAAACTAAACAACGTTTACCAACATGGCTTAAAGGCCTGTTGCTGCTGACTGTTTTCATATTATTCGCCGCTCTCTTTATCCAAGATGTGACTGACACCACGCCACCCAAGCACCCTTGGTGGTGGTATATCCATTGACTACGAAAAGTTAAGGAGCGGAGGTTTGCTTCTAGCAACAAAATGCATTGAGCATGGCAATACTTGCGAACAGCAATTCTTTGAAAGTTATTTCAGAAACATTAAGCCATCGTCAAGCAATTAAGATTGAATTCCGAAAGACTTCGTAGCTTTATATCAGCCACATCATATTTCGGATTATCAAAATCGTGCCTCGGCGGCACGACAACCGCCTTTATGCCTGCCGACTTAGCCGCTAACACACCGGAAACCGAATCTTCAAAGGCAATGCAATTACTGGCATCGACCTGTAACTTAGTCAGTGTCGACAGATATACCGCCGGATCAGGCTTGCCACTTTCGACATGCTCAGAAGAGGAAATGCTTTGAAAATAATGGCCTATATCTAGCTTTTCCATCACGGATGCAACCAATCGAAAAGGCGAGTTCGTGGATAGGCCAATCCTGTACTGTCTTTTATGAAAATCGTCTAGTAACTCCCTGACACCAGCCATCGGCCGACCATCTTTTTTGATCAGTTCGTCAACACAGTCAATGACATCATTTTCAACTGCTTCGATGGATTTGTGCTTCCATGGAAAACGATCATACCAAAATTCAGTTACCTCTCTAGTCGTCATGGATGCAGTTTTTTCACAAAGCGAATCTGATAAATCTACACCCACCGAGGAAAACACCATTCTCTCGGCTTTAGTCCAAAATGGCTCGGAATCGATCAACAGACCATCCATGTCAAAAATTACGGCATTCATATTCACAACCCACTTATTTCTTAAATCGACAACCTACATGGTCACCACTCTGACGTTACAGTGGCTTTGAGACCGAGGTGGCTTTGTACAAACTTTGGCCGGGAAGCTATTTTCAGTGAACACTGATGAGATTGTCTACCCTTGCTTATTTTGTCTAACCTTCACGAGTTGCCGATCAGCTAACCGATAGATAATCCACGTTTCCACCCAATTTCCCATGAAGCTCTACCACCACTTACCGTCGCGGCGACCTGATGTCCCAGTCGCTGTTCAATCACCGGTTTCCAGGGCACCAGGCTGAATCCCATGCCATCGTCCAGCATGGCGAAGCGGCCACTTGTAAGCATCAGACTGCGGCGGTAGATGCCACTGACCCGCTCACCATTGGAGGGCTGTCGATACTCCAAGCCGGTTTCCGCTGTGATGCCCTGCGCAGTCCTGGCCAACTCCCGATTGCGCAGCGTCGACAGTAGATTGCGTGCGAGAATCACGCGGCGGCCTCGTTTCTCCGCGAGGCCTTCTTCCACCAGGAAGTCGGCTCGCTGTTGCAGGGCCTTGCCCACCTCGGCACCGAAGCCTTGACCACCACCGACATCCCTGCCGTTTATCAGTTGCTGATCCAACCAGGTGGCACCTATGGCCCGGGCCTGCCGTTCGATGGGAAGGTGGGATTTCAGGGTCACGGCAATACCACCACTGCGCTGTCGATCGTATTGCCGACCCTGCTCCGGTAGATCGGCCGGTACGCGCCAGACGTCGTCGCCCAGGCGCTCCACAATGCCAGCGCGGCGCAAGGAGGCTTCCAGTCGGCGGCGATGGGAGGTCAGTACGTCTTCAGGATCACGTCCAGGAGTATTCAAAGTCTGTTGAATCTGATCCGGGTTCATACGGTACAAACCCTCCTCGGCCAGTACGGCAATATCTCGATCCACTGCGCGGAGTTTGCCAACACCTGTTGCTTCAACCACGGCACCCATGGGGAACTCTCCCAGTTCCACCTTGGCAGGCAGCGCCACGTAATGGGCCTTGCCGTCGATGCCATCGAGCACCAGATAACCACGGTCGTTCAATTCGTCGGCGAGTCCCTTGGCCGCGACACGACCGATAATGGGTCTTTCATCCTCACCGGGTTCGAACACGTCCAGTTCACGCTGCCTTCCGCTCATGGCTCGCTGCATGGTGCGGATAATGTCGCCCCGCTCCCCCATCGTTCGCAGTGTCCGCTCCGCTTCTGGATGGAGCCTCCAGCCACCGGGCTGCCGTTCGCTCGCCAGCCCCATGCGCTGCAAACGCTGCAGCCGACCAATCAATAAAAGGCGCTGACGTTTCAGGTGTGGCTCAGCAAGCTTTTGCATATCGAGCAGGCCGTCCTCTGCCTCGCGCTTCAGGGTACGATCCAGGCCGGTCCAGCGTTCCTGTTCGACCTCCTGTTGCAGACTGTGCTGGATCTCCAGCTCGGTGCGCGGCCCCAGCCAACCGGTGGCCAGTTCACAGGCGCGTCGTCGCATGCCGTGGGCAATATAGTCACGCGAGATAATCAGGTCTTTGCCCTGGTCATCCCTGCCTCTCAAGACGATATGGGTATGGGGGTTGTCGGTATTCCAGTGATCCACCGCCACCCAGTCCAGTTGCGTACCCAGATCCTGCTCCATGCATTGCATCAGGTCGCGGGTATAGCGGTGCAGGTCTTCCAGCTCCGCCGCATCCTCGGGTGAAACAATAAAGCGGAACTGATGGCGATCCTTACGGCCGCGCTGCTCGAAGTCGGCGAGGTCGGTATCGTCACTCAGGGCACTGTAGGCCCTGCCCTGTTGCCCGTCACGGCCTACGCCTTCACGCTCGATATAGCGCAGATGGGTGATGGTGGAACGCTTCCCCGCTTTGGAGAGGTTCACCAGCCGGGTCTTGATGGTGACGCGCCGGGCATTGGGCGCCAGGGACTGCCCGGCAAAGCGGGCGGCAACATGGCCACGGCCCAGTCGCGCCCCTGGACGGCCACCTCCCTTGCGAGCCCGGGACCCCGCCTTGCTGGCTTGCTTGATGACCGAGTTGATAAAGGTTTGGCCGCGATTTTTCGGTGCGTTGGGCCTGACCTTGAACTGCTCGCCCTCGTCATTGCGGCGCCGACTCATGGGGAACCTCCAGCGAAGTCCAGCAATAGGGGGGGCAAGTGACACGCGGCTATACCAGTGCGGACGTGGCATTGGCACTTTCCACGGCACGCTACACACTCCAGGCGCGTGCCGCGTCCACCCCATGTGCAGACTGCCTTTTCGCGAGCCAAGGTGCCGCGACCTTTTATCTTGCCCTGCATTCTTCCCCGGCCTCTAGGCTCGGGGACGCGATGCCCCGGTGACGCTGCAATGCGTGACGGCCGGTCGCCGGCGAGCGTCGGCCCCGCCAACGGTGGAGGGCGCTCGGGGCAAGATATCTGCACAGGGGACTGCCGCATTTCGGTTGGCGCGACTGCACCCTTGCGACAGCGGCAGTAACACGAAAAGAGCATGACAATTGTTCCAACTTTCGCTTTCACGCTGGTCACTCCAGGTCGAGTCGGTGGGCCACGCCAATCACGTTTGCCCTATCGATAGGACCAAAATAGCGGCTGTCGAAGGAGGCCAGATTGGTGGTGCTGAGCAGGAATAGTTCGCCCTCAACAAGCTGACGGCATCGCGTCCAGGAAGGCAATGGGCGAGCCTGTGCATCAATGAGCAACACCTGGGCCACGGGTGCGCCATCAATGCGCACGCGGCCACTCTCAATACAGACATGCTGCGGTGCTGCCGCACCGACCCGTTTCAGCAGCGGTACATCCAAAGGCAGGTAGCCACGTTGATCCGCCAGTACCGCAACAGCATCAGGCAAATCAACCAACACAATGCTGTCCACCGGTATCGCATTTACGTCCGTACCAAGCAGTGTTATGTGATACCAGCCGATCGGCACACTGTCAGAGGCGTTGTAGACCACCCGTGCTTTTGACGGCGTGAATGCCGCCCAGACCAGTGCGGCCAAACCGGCTGCCATTAGCACCAGAACAGTGACACACGCCATGCGACGTGAACGGGAGTTCACAGCAGTTTCCAGTGTCATTGCAGCGCCCTCCCCGCCAACCAGGCTGCATGGCGGTTGGCGTCATAACCGGGTAGCGGCTGTCGTGCGGCGAGACGATTGCTCAACAAGCGCCAATACGTCGGAGAGACATCAGCAGGCTCAATGCATTGTGCTTCGATGACGTCGATCTGGGACAAGACTGCGCGCACATTTCGCTCGCCCTCGACGTTCAGCAGGATGTGTGCGCCGGGTCGCACACCACGCACCCGCTGCATACCCTCTTGCGGTCGGCCGCTTTGCAGGACCATCAGTTGCCAGCGCGTGGTGCCGTAGTCGTTCGACTCCCAACGGATGCGGCAAAATAGCTGCGCCGGGGGAAACACCGCGCAGCGTCGCCACCGATCAATCTGGTGAACCCGCAATGGGCAACCGAAGCGCAGGTACAGGTTGATATGTTGCTCGATGTAGAGCAGCGAGACGCGGGTCAAGGGTGCGTCGCCGTTCGGCGCGGTGAATGCCCGAGGCGGCATCGACAGCAAGTTGTTCGCGGGTGACTCGTCCAGCATCATGCGCCCTCCTCCGGAAACTCGCGCTCCAGCAATGCACGCAGCAATTCCGCCACCGTGGTGTTCCGGGTGAAGGCCGACACCTTGATACGGGCGCGCATCGCCGGCGTCACATCCAGTGTCAGCCGGGCGGTGTAGAGCTCTCCCTTTTGCACGGCGTTGGCATCGCCCTGGCGTATCCAGGCTTCGGCATTGGGATCGGCCGGCGGACGTGCGCCGATGGCAACGCGTTTGCAGCCTTTTCCACTCATGGCACCCTCCGCAGCAGTTCATCGGCCAGGACGGCAATCTCACGGGCCGCCATACTGTCCGGTGCAGTCTCCCGGGCCAGGCGACCTGCTGCCACGCTGTCGGCAAAGACGATACGCTGGCACACCTCGGTGGCCAGTGCCGGGAAAGGTTGTTCATCCAAAGTGCCACGGGCTTCGCGGCCGATCACCGTGCGCACCACGCGCCGGTTGATCACAAAAGCCGCGGCCAGGTGTGGCCGGAACACCTGCGCCTCGCGGATCAGTGCCACCATCTCGCCACTGGCCCACAGATCGTAGGGGCTGGGTTGCACGGGGATCAGCACCTGCTCTGCAGCCATCAGCGCGGAACGGGCAATTGCGGCAATGCGGGGCGGGCCATCGATAACGATGTGATCGCAACGCCGGGCAAGCTCCGGCGCCTCCTGGTGCAGGGTTTCCCGGGCGAGCCCCACCGCACTGAACAAACGGGGCAGCCCTAGCTGGCTGCGCCGCTGTATCCAATCCAGGGCCGAGCCCTGAGGATCGGCATCCAGCAGGATGACCTGTTGACCGCGCAGTGCGAGCTCCCCGGCGATATGGGTAGCGAGTGTGGTCTTGCCCACACCGCCCTTCTGGTTGAGCAGGGCGATGATCATGTCGGCACCTTCCCCGATGCATCGTACCGTTTGGGGAAACCCGTTCGATTTATCCACTGCCCCAAGGGGTAATAAATTGTTAAATCAATATATTGATTGTTAGGTATTACGTTAGAGAGAAGCGCAAGCCGCGTGGTCATTGAGCTGGCGGAGAATGCGTACGCCTGATGGCACGAGCTGCTTGCGCCCGATAGCACGAAGGCCAGTACGCCCGATAGCACGAGACCGTTCACAGCTTGTCCCGCAGTTATCAACGTGTCATGCGCGGCACAGGCCGAAACACCAGAATTTCCGGCGAACCGGGTCGGCGCTCGATGGACAGCACATACCCCGGCAGCGACTGCCGCATAACCAACGCGCGCAGATCGCAGGCAAAATCGCTGGGCCGAGCCAGGCTGCCCGACTTGCGGTGGAGGTACGGGAAATCGAATCGCCATCCCGCGGGCTGGCGGCCGCCGTGCTTGCGCACCAGGCGGTACAGCCAGCGCTCGATACCGCCGGTCAGCCGGAAATACGCCGGATCGATGGTAAGCACTAGGGCCTCGTCCAATACGCCAGCGAAGAACCAGTCCGCCAGGATCAGTTCGATGCCAAGCGGTCGTCCATGGACATCCGCGCATTCCTTCCACTCGTTGATCCACGAGAAACGGTGCAGGCGCCGCCCGGTGGTCTCGCGGATCGAGGTGGCCACCGTGGTGGATTGCAGGCGATCCAGCGCGGCCCTCAGGCGTTGGTAGTCGCGCCGCGATGTACCCCGCCCGATAAAGCGCAGGATCTCGTAGGGTGTGGCGCTCATTCGTCGTGATGGCCGGATACCTGCATCGCAGGCCTCGACAATCTGACTGGCCGCCCAGATCAGGATATCGGCATCCCAGATGGTGGCGATACCGTGCGCTCCCGTGCCCTCCACCCGCACGGTGACCGGCCCGGAGCGGAAGTCGATGGGCACGGTGCGCCGCGACTTGGCCAGCGAAAAGAACGGATAGGCCATCAGGTCCTGGGCGTCGCGGATCGCCATCTCCCCCGGCAAGGCGCGGAACAGATCGAGCTGTTCCCGCCCGTTGCCCGGGCTTGCGGAGCGCATCATGGTTGGACGTGCGTTCAGCGTTCATGGCGGCTGTCGCCGGCGTGGCGTTCGACATACTCGGGATCACAGGTCGCCTCGTAGCTGCGGGCATCGGCCCAGGCATCCAGGTCACTGACCGCGTACATCACCCGACGGCCGAACTTGCGAAATCGCGGGCCGCCGCCAATGACGCGCTGTTTTTCCAGCGTCCGTGGTGACAGGCGCAGGTAGTCCGCGGCCTCATCGTTGGTGAGATAGCGGGAAGGAGGAACGACTTGCTGCGTGGCAGCGGGGGCGGCTGAAGGCCGTAGTGGCGTGGGTCTCATGACAGGGTTCTCCATCGGTCTTGGTCGGTGGCCACGTTGTTGTGGCCGGATGGAGACAGTCTGGAGAAAGCGAGACTCCCTGCTCAGGGACGATCTGTGGGTGAACCGGAACGTCCCCCTTCAAGGGAAGGTGATACCAGCTTGCGGTAACCGCCCCGCATCAGGCCACGGCCGCGACGCACCAGGCGGCGCACCCGGGCACGGAGCGCACTGTCAGCATGCCATTCACGGGCAACGGTGGTCGCACCAAAAAGTACAGCGGCCACGGCGCGTAGGGACGCGCCGGCCAGAACCCCGTCGAGGGCCTGCAGGGTGTGAAGCTCCAGTAGTTCGGTCGCCGAGGGACGGGCACAGGCCACCGCGTTGGTCACCGCGCCCACCACCAATTTTTCGGCTTCGTTGGCCAGGTTGCGGCATGCCGAGGCGCGCGCCGCGCAGACGTAGGCCATTCCCTCCCGCAGGCCGGGTGCAATAGCCAGGCGCAGACAATTGCCGGCCCAGCGTGTGGCCACCAACAACCGACGCCCGTCATGGACCAGGCGCTTGCGCCCGGGAAGCCGCCACAGGTCGAAGCCCTCGTCACCTAGTGGCGGATCAAGATCGGGATGGAGTTGGATCATACCGGCGTGATCGGGACACCACACAGGCTGTGCATCTCGCGCATCCAGGGCAGGATCTTCCAACAGGCGCAGCCCCCAGCGTGCCGCCGCATCGGCATGACGACGACGGCCCGACCAGTCGCGCCGGTAGTCGGGGTGACGGCGCAGGTACTCCCAGGCCAGTGCCGGCCCATCAAGATGCAGGACGTAGAGATAGGCGACACCGGGGTGCCAATGCTCGCCGGACTTGGCCACGACGCGGCTCCTCCCTGTCATTCAGCGGGATACGTCGCGCGAAGTCGGCGGTTCTGTCGGAGGGAGCTACTGCGTTATCGGCGTATAATCCTGCCTGCTTCGTCAAGGGCGTGCGTCAAGTCCGATTGGCTCCTGGGCATTGTGCGGATCGTCCGAATGCGACGGCTACGCGAAACCCTTTTCCGCGAGCACCGAATACCCTGCCCCATCTCGCCACAAACATCCTGACTCTTTTCGTCTTGGCTGCACGCTACTGGAACAACAATACGGAGTATTGCGCCTGAGGTCTGGCGTCAGACCGAAAAAGTCACAACAATCCCTTCAAGGCAGTGCTGTTGCCAGCCCGCGACAGCGGGCTGGCAGGGCCGATCAATCCAGGATCGACCCGTTCTCGCGGGCCATCGCCGCGTACTCAGAGAGGGTGCGCCTGGATATGAAGTGCAGGTCACGCTCCACCGGTAGGCCGAGCGGCCCGCGGATGGTGGACAATTCGGAGAGACGCACACTGCCCAGTTCCGGCATGCCCAGCCCCAGGTCGCACAGGCCGAAGGCGGTATCCCCGTCCTCGGGATCAAGTTCCGTCAGCAGCCAGGTGGCCTGGGCATCCGGCGTGAACAGCTTGACCACCGGCGGCGGATCAATGTCCCGACCCTCGGCGTGGGCCTGGCCGTTGGCCAGAAGTTGGGTGCGTTGTTGTTCGGTGATGAGTGTTTTCATGGTCGCTTCCTCTGATGGGTTCGCTCCACGGCGGAGCGAGGCGACACCAGGCGCGGACAGGCCGCGTGGCCGTCATACCCCAACACGGTCCGGTGCGGGCCGGGGTTGACGGCAAGCGGCGAGCGCCAGGCTCGCGCACTGTTCGCTGTGGAATGAACCAGGAAGGCGATCCTGAAATGCACGAAACCGGACTTGCGCCTTTACCACAAGGCACGAATGCGCAAACGGGGTTTTGCCCAAAGATACAAAGCAGGATCTACGGAAATCAGCAAAACCACGAATCCGGCAAATCGTAATCCGGCATCCCCACCAAAGCGGTTTTCCACATTTACGTCTGTACGCATAAAAAGAGGCCCTGTTACTAAACCCCTTCCATCATAGGCTGAAAACTACAAATGAGTTATCTTTAACGTGGTTTTTATTATGCCGCGAGACGACGCTCTCATGTATGAAGAAGCGTCCAATCCAACGCGGCCGCCCAACCGGCGCCACCACCTATGAAGCCGAGCCGGCACGGGCTTTCGGCGAGGCCGTGCGTGCCCTGCGCACGGAACGGGGCGTGGCTCAGGAAACCCTCGCCCATCTGGCGGACGTGGAACGCTCTCACCTGGGGAAAGTCGAACGCGGCGAGCACATGCCGACGCTGGCCCTGATTCTCAAAATCGCACGGGCACTGGAATGCAGCTCCGCCGAACTGATGGCGGACACCGAGCGACGCCTGGCGAATCCCGAATCCTGACACACGGAAAACCCCGCCACGAAGGGCGGGGCGCAAGCCGTGACGATCACTCGCCCTTGTTCCGGGACCACAGCAGGTTGTGCTTTCCGTCCTCGCCCTCGATGAGGCGGGCGTAGACGGTGGCGGGGAATGAGGGGTCGTCCAGGGTTACCGACAGGTAGGGTCGCTCCGCCTGGCTGACTTTCTGCCAGGCCGCGCCGACTTCCAGGCCGTTGGCTGCCTGAAGGCGGTAGTCGGGAGCGTTCTCGCTGCCCTTGTCGTTGGGGACAAACTTGAGCTTGACGTTGAGCGCCAGGGTGCGGAGGATGCCGGTGAAGCCGTCTTTCTCTGCGGTGAAGGTGCCGATGTTGGCCATGATGTGTACTCCTTTCGGGTTGCCAAGGTCGCGCCCATCGCGTCCTTGTTGTGATCCGGCCGGCGTGGGTCGGGCGGGCCGCACCGCGCAGCGGCCGCAACAGCGTGGAGGACCGGGAGGCGCAAAGAATTTGTTGCGCGAGGAAGGCGCCCAGCGCCGGGGAACATTCTTTGCGCCGGAGGGTTGCGGCCATTGAGCCCGAGGCGCAGCCGCACCTTCGCCAGGATTCAAAACGAACCAAGGACGCATTGGGCCGACCTGACCCAAAAGGGGTAATGGCCTGCCCGGTATTCCGCGGCACAGCGATACCGGTATCCGTTGTCACCCGTTCACGTCAGTCCATGGCTCCAGGACATGCGAAGAACGTCCTCCATCCTTCGCAACCGATGTTGCAGCTCGGACCGGACAGTCACGCCAGGCAGGCCTCCCCCGCATTGGTGATACACACCCGCTCACGGTTTATGCCCCATCACCAGCATCCGGGGCTACCGGGCAACACACAACCCGTCACGGCAAGGTGGATCCGGTCACGGCATGTCGCTTTCGCCAGGGTGGGCATACAAGACTGAATCGACTTGATACCACCGAATTCCCAGATTCGGAGCCCACTTGCCTTGTCACCCCATAAACCAACCCAGATATCTACTCAAATGTCTGGCGGCTGTGTTGCCACCGTCTTTCCCGAGTTCATCGCCCGCGACGGCGGAGAGCGCGCGGACGGGTGCCGTCCAGGAAACCAGCGCCGGGTAACTTCAGCCGACAGGCACAGGCGAGGACACGCCCGGCGCGCCTTGACTGCACACGACCGTGGGCTACAGTCGCGGACAAGGTGATGAAATAAGGGGGACGGATGGACAGATTATGGTCTTTACTGTGTACCGTTCACACACAGCGCTGCAGGCGCGAAGGCCGATCAGGTGCAACCTGTTCGGCAGCTTTCAGGGGCGCCAAGCGCGGCGGGGATCGGTTGCTAACCGTTCCCCTGGAGTGCAAGCACAACGTGCAGACCCACAGAGCCGGAGACATCGACACCGGGCGCAGCACAAAAAAAGCGCCGTCCCCGGTCTACGTGGACGACGCTTTCGATGCTTGGTCGAGCGATCAATCCGATGCCGGTGCCACCATCGCCTGAAGCTGCTCAATGATGCCGGGTTCGACAAAGACGCAAGCCTGATCGGCGGCAAGCGGTATGTTGAACACGCCGGCGAACACGTCGCGTTTCAGGTGGGCCAGACGCCCCGTGCGATACGCCGCTTCCGGCTTCAAGCGATCGGTGCCTGTCGGCTTGCCGCTACGCTCTGGATCGCATTCGACCAGGGCGACAAAGCCCTCATCGAACAGCCGCCGATGTTCGTCGCACAGGCCCCAGCCTGTCGATGTGTGGCGTTCCAGGCTCGCGCGCAAGCGCTTGTCGAGCAGAATGTTACCGGTATCGAAGGCGGTGCCACAGACCAGGCAGACGTGACGTTCCAGCGACACATGTGATTTGTCGTTCATGATGACGATCTCCAGTTGCTCGGGCGGAATTGCCCAGAACCGGCGTCAGCACGGCGCAGCGCAAGCAGTCACAGGGCCACAGACGGCTACGCCCGCAAGCGTGCGCAGCACGCGAAGCCCTTGACGGCGAGAACGCCGTGATACGGTGTAAGGGAGCTGCAAGATCGCCCCACCTCACCCGCCCCTCAAGTAGCAGCGAACGCAGCAAAAAAGGGGCCGAAGCCCCTGTCCTACAACAGCCCCCTCTCAGCGAATGACGATGTCTGTTCACCGCCGACGACGATATGGTCCAGGGTGCGTACATCTACCAGTGCCAGCGCCTCTTTCAGCCGCTGGGTTATCGTCCTGTCCGCCTGGCTCGGCTCGGGATTCCCGCTCGGATGATTATGCGAGAAGATCACCGCCGCAGCATTGACCTGAAGCGCCATCTTCACAACTTCCCGCGGGTAGACCGCCGCACCGTCGATAGTGCCGCGAAACAGCTCGGCGTACTCGATCAGGCGGTGCTGCGAATCCAGGAACAGACACGCGAACACCTCGTGGTCGAACCCTGCCAACTTGGCACAAAGGAACTCCTTGACGATGGCCGGTGACGTGAATGAGGCGCCACGCTGGATCTTCTGGTCGATCACCTGGCGGGCAGCCGTCAGGATCTGGTCGGCTGTAGCCGGCAGGTAACGCCCCTGATCATCACGTACCAGCAGCGAGGAATCGGAAATAAGAGAGAATTGAGTCATGATCGTGCTCCGGTTGCTCGGGCGGAATTGCCCGGAACCAGCGTCAGCACGGCGCAGCGCAAGCCGTCAGGGGTGACCAACGGCCGCAGGATGCAAGCGCGCGGAGCGCGCGGAGCACGCGCAGCCCTTGACGGCGAGAACGCCGTGGTACGGTGAAGGGAAACAGCAAGACCGCCCCACCCCACCAGCCTCTCTCGGCCTGGCAAGCGGAGCGCGCAGGCCCTACGGGCCGGAGGCGTCAGGGATCAAAGCCGGATGGCCGCGATTCGACACGAAGCGCGGGGCGCAGCCCGCGAGCCCGACGGCGGTACGTCGGGACGCAACTGCGTGTTTTACTGATCCACTGCAGGCAGCAATCTCGATCGGGATTGAGGCATCCCATCCTGATACCATTGTCGAGTCATCGAGAGGAGGCATTGGCGAGACTAGAAGCAGGAACCCGGACGTTGAAAGAATCGTCCATATGTGCGATTACATCGAGCAAAACCTTAATGAGGACGTCACACTCGACGCCCTTAGAAGTGGAGTGTCTTTCCAAGTAGAATACAGGTAGTAGGAAGCTACCATTAAAGTGCCGTAGTCCAAACTTGACCTGACATATTTCGTCAGATGGCGTTGTCCACTATCGCCAACAAGCGGCAAATTCAGCTACGTTAACCTTTCGAAAACTAAAGACCTGAAGCGGACATGGATTAAAGAAACTGCCCTTTGAATTAGGCAGCGCAAAGAGCGCGGCAGAAACGAATATGACATTGTGGGTATGAAGAGATGAATTGGAAAGAGCTTATTCAATACTCAAGCGTGCAGTTACGAAAGCTTGACGCAAACGGGGTACCATGTGGTATCGGATCAGGATGTTTAATAGATTTTAAACAGCGCCGTTTACTGCTTACTGTATTTCATGTTGCAGAGAAATCGTCTAATTGGTGTGCCCAGATAAAGTTCAATGATGAAAAGCAGCAGACTGAAGTACTATTTTTGAATAAGTTTTGTTATATCAGTGATTTTGACTCATCCAAAAAATCGATTAAAGATGTTGAATTCTCTTTCCATCCAGTGCGCCACGACTTTAAATGTTACTTTCATAATAGAAATTGGAAAGGTCAGACTTTTGAGTTGAGAGAAAGACCTATATTGCGAGCCGATGATATTGGCGATCCAGATAAAGAAACAATTTACGGTTTTTCAGGTGAAATCATGCCCGAGCTTATTCCAGAGCAAAATGCTTTTGTAACAGATTATCGAGTTTATCATGGGTTAAGGTACGACCGACGTGAAAATGACATGCATTTTTTCAAGATGCCTGAAAAGCATCCAGGCCATGAATGGTTTAAAGGCTGTAGTGGTGCACCGATTATTGGGGAAAATGGCAAGGTAGTTAGTTTGGTCAGTGGTGGCTGCATAGAACGTAATGAAATATATGGCAACAACCTTTCTAAATGTATTCGAACCTTAGATTATTTTTTAGAATAAATTTTAGAGCAAATTCAGGTCTGACACTTGAAGATGCCATCCCGAAAATATCTGCTCAAGCATGGAACCGCAAACCCCAGAGGCTAGGATAATGGGTCAATCAGACCGCGCAATCGACCAGGCATTGGAGATAATTGGTCAGGTTATCGATACCGCTTTTGACACTCAGTCCGCCGCGGGCACCGATCATGCGTTTGATCTGATACAAAAGCTGGAACAGCAAGAGTTATCGCCTGAACAATCGGCACTCTTGCATTACTATAGATCAAATGCATGGGAAAACCGCCTTCACGAAGGCCGTAGGACTGATTCTTGGGATTGGGACATCCCGCAGGCCCAAAATCAAATTATTGAACTACGCAGGTGTATCAACCATGCAGGATTTTCCAGTTTTGATACGATACGGCAATGTCAGGTTCTCACCAATCTCGGCAACAAATTGAACTTTGTTGGACGCTGCATTGAGGCGATTGAAATCTGGGATAGAGTACTAAAGATCGAAAAATATTTTGCAATGGCTCTTGGCAACAAAGGGATCGGACTAAGCTACTATGGACGCAGCCTTTACGATCCCGGTCATGCGGCCATACTCCTCTATTATGCTTGGAATAGTTACAAATGCGCTGATTCACGTGATGCCTTTTTCGACGCGCCGGGCAACGATTATCTCAGAGATCGCTTCACTCATGAACTCAATATGATTGCTGAGCATGTCGATATCCCCCAAACTGAAAAACTTATAAAAGCTTATGAGGCTAATTTTGGAGAGAGTGAACCAGAAAGGCACTATCGCAAGTGGGTTTTACAAACTCGTTTATTTTTGAATCCTTTAAACGACGCGGGCACCTTGCCGATAGCCACTCATGATGTCCTAACATTGCCTTCGATTACAACGGGGATGGATAGCAAAGAAGGAAGGCCGCCTTCGATTATCGGATTTTACAATCAATTGAAACAGGAGTTTGTCTCGGCACGGTGGTTGTTGTTTGAGGCGTTGCAAGGGGACGAGTCGCATTTCTCGGATAAGGACGTGCTCCTCTACAATACCCTTGAATATCCGATGTATGGCTTGTCAGTAGAGAAAATGCGATCCGCCTACCGGGTGGCCTATTCACTACTCGATAAAACAGCCTATTTCCTAAATCACTATTTTGCCCTTGGCCACCCTGACCGTACGGTTAACTTTCGTAATGTCTGGTATCAACCAAAAACAATGGGACAGAAAGTTTTGCACGACGAGCTGGCGGGCAGGGAGAACTGGCCGTTGCGGGGACTGTTTTGGCTATCAAAGGATATCTTCGAGCCGGATATTAAGGGTGTGACCGAACCCGATGCCCAAGCACTTTACGATATCAGAAACCATCTGGAACATAAGTACCTGCAGGTTGTAGAAACCGTCTTTGAGAGCTTGGTTCCCGTGCCGGATGGAGAGCATGTGCTGGGTTACCGGATCAGCTGGGCCGATTTTCGATCCAAAACCACGAGGATATTTAAGTTGGCAAGAGCTAGCTTGATTTACCTCTCGCTGGCAGTTCACAAGGAAGAAAAACGCCGCGAACAAGAAAGGAGCGCTCATACCGTGATGCCAATGCCATTAGCCACATGGAGCGATGAATGGAAGCAATAGAGCAACAGCAGATGCATGAGGCCAACCAATTGAGCGCTAACTATCGTCAACGGCACAATCCAACGGATGTGTTTCATTGGCAAGACATTGAAAGCTGGAAAGGAGTCATCTGGCGCATCATGGATGATGTACTGACTGAGGCTGTAAAATCCGCATTTCTCCAGTCTCCACCGGAATACGTCGTCGGTGATGACCTGTCCTGGCTGAACACAATAGTCCTGAACGTTCTCCATGAGGACATTGACAGTAAACAGCTTTTGGCGGAAAGGTTTGATAGTCACTACAAAGCCCTAAGAGTTTATCATGGTGCCCGCGCCGAAAACCTTACTTCATATTATGAAAAAGGACTAATTCCGCTCAACCCGGATACCATGCATGAAAGAGCCAGGAATATTTTTCTTAGCGGCCAGTACCCTGAATTAACCGAAGAGTTGCTGGAGAAAGCAATTGCAGCTGTAGGCCACGAATATCGTGGTGGACGCGTATATTTTGAAGCGAATGAAAAGCTGCTTATTAACCAGTGTGGCCATTACATGTTGTACGGCAGTGAATATTTGGCCTGTATCGCTGTGAATCTACCTTCAAGGAACTACCAAAGTGACTTGAAGAAGATTGGCAGACCAGTGATGTTAGTCTGTGATGTGCCAATAGAGATGATAAGCGGGAGTGTCATGCTGGAACTGGCCGGGTGGTGCCTTCAAATGATATTTGAGAACCTACTGTTTGGTGAAGTCGAGGATGATGAACCCGGATTGTTCGGATTTTGTATCCATAGAGCCCTTCCGTCTCAGTGCATAGTTGGGCACTATCATCCAGTGGCTATCCGTGACCCTTTACTTTATGGCGGTTAGCCCCGGAGGTCCAGAGACAATTTACTATATTTATTGACAGCTCCTGGCCGGAAGCTAATCTGATATTACCGCTTTGAAAAATGAGCTTCCGCTCAGCGGCGGATACATTTGACAAAATCGTACATTGTCAGTCAGATCAGATTTCATCCGTTACAGATAATGATATGGTGCCCGAGGCCGGAATCGAACCGGCACGACCGTTTCCAGTCGAGGGATTTTCTTACCACTTCGGTTTTCACCGCCAGCTTCCTGCCTGAGCAGCCCGCTGTTCGTGGTCTGGAGCACGCCTTCACCCTAGCGCCACGTTTAACCGCTTTGCCGTAGGTGCCCGCCGTCTGCTCTCTACACCTTCCCCAAAAAATTGCCTTGGGGCTTGGCTCGGCGTTGGCTCGGATTCTAATCAAATCCAGGGCTTTCGCCGAGTTTGACGGGCTTCACCTTCAGGGTTTCCCCTGGAGGGCTCAAATTGTTTAAGTCCCTTGTGTCTACCAATTTCACCACTCGGGCGTGGTCTTACATTTGCCTGGTTTTACCAGGCTTGTTACATCTTCTTTGGTTCTAGCGGCCCCTATTTGACACCTAGCGAGCCATTTTCAAATTAACCGTAAAGCTTAAATCCTGCTGAAAGCCTTATTCTGCGTGGCTTTCAGCCCTATTGCCACCTCCTAAAAATAGTTGACATTAGAGATTTTAAGTCCCTTGCGTCTACCAATTTCGCCATCCGGGCATATTCGGGGATGGACTTTACTACTGATGTTATCTGAAGGTTGCCAGCACGCTGTGCTGGGCCTTGCGGTCGCTCTCGGCTCCTGCCTTTCGCGACACTCGAGCATCCCGCTCATCGTCTACCAATTTCGCCATCCGGGCATGTTCGGGGATGGGCTTGTTCCGGCTGTTACTGCTTTCGGTTACGCAATTAACGATTGATGGTCTGGGGGTTTATGGGACTGGACGATCAAACGGCGTTGTTGCAGTTAACGGTTGAAAATGGAGGCGCGGGTCGGAATCGAACCGGCGTTAACGGAGTTGCAGTCCGCTGCATGACCACTCTGCCACCGCGCCTTTTGGATGCGGGATTGTACCCGACGGGATTTTCAAAGAACAGTAAAGAAGGCGGGTATTCTATGGATTGACCGTCGAGAAGCAACCTCTTTTTTGCGGTGGGGGAAATAACGCCGGTATTGCGTCACCACTCACCCTCAGGAGACTTTGGACAATTCAGGCCAGGCTGCTTTGAGATAGATCAGCATGGACCAGAGGGTCAGCAGAGCCGCCACATACAGCAGGCCGATGCCCATCAGATCCAGCACCGGGTAAAGCACCGGATCAATCGCCAGCAATACGGCAATGGCAATCATTTGCAGGGTGGTTTTCACTTTCCCAAGATAGGAGACAGCCACACTGGTGCGGCTGCCCAGTTCTGCCATCCACTCCCGCAGTGCGGAAATCACGATTTCACGGCCTATTATCACCAGGGTGGGCAATGCAAATAGCACATTGGCGTGGGATTCCAACAGCATAATCAGGGCCGAAGCCACAATCAGTTTGTCCGCTACAGGATCGAGAAACGCGCCGAATGGAGTAAATTGATCGAGTTTTCTGGCCAGGTAACCATCGAGCCAGTCAGTACCGGCGGCGATACCAAAAATGGCGGCACTGGCGAGGTAACGCCCCTCCCAGGGCAGGTAGTAAACACCGATAAAAATGGGGATGAGCGCGATGCGTAACAAGGTGAGGATATTCGGGAGATTCCACATGATAGGTTTTACTGCAGTCCGGGCGCTGAAGACCCGCCCAAGTTACTCATTGTGGAGGGTGCTGTAAATAGTTTCGGCCACTTTCCTGCTGATACCGGGCACGCGCATCAGTTCGGTGACACTGGCCCGCACAACTTCCTGGGAGCCTCCGAAAAACCGCAGTAATTCCTTGCGCCGTTTTGGACCCACCCCATCGATACCCTCCAGCGTTGAGGTGCGGCGCTTGCGATCGCGGCGCTGACGGTGACCGGTAATGGCGAAACGGTGGGCTTCATCGCGAATTTGCTGGATAAGCAGCAGAGCCGAGGACTGGGCTTCCAGTTCCCGTTCGAGGCCATCCTGCGACAGCAACAGGGTTTCAAAGCCCGCCTTGCGGGTGGGCCCCTTGGCGACGCCAACTACCTGCACATCAATCACGCCCAGCTCAGCCAGCATAGCAACCGCTCTGCGCATCTGCCCCTTGCCGCCGTCGATCAGCAGAATATCGGGCAGTTTACCCTCCTCTTTCTGAATACGGGTATAGCGGCGCACCAACGCCTGCTCCATTGCGGCGTAGTCGTCCCCGGCGGCAACATCCTTGATATTCATTCGTCGATAATCCGATTTCAGCGCCCCGCCACTATCAAATACCACACAGGAAGCGACCGTATCTTCGCCACTGCTATGGCTGATATCGAAACATTCGATCCGTTCAGGCGGCACAGCCAGTTGCAGCAGTTGCTGCAAGGCCTCCAGTCGCTGTTGGGTGGTCTTGCGTGAAGCAATGCGACCGTTCAGGTTCTGGCTGGCGGTGCGCTCGGCCAGTTCGACCCATTGGGCCCGGGTGCTGCGACCCCGGTGCTTGAGAAGCACCCGGTGGCCGGCCACCTCGGAAATTGCCGAGGCCAGCAGCGCACTGTCGGGCAGCGCGTGATTGATAACAATCTCACGCGGAAAATCACCCCGGCCGCTGTCGCGCAGATAGAACTGCGGCAGAAAATCTGTCAACACTTCGGCGGCATCCGCTGCCAGTGGCACCTTCGGGTAATAGCTTCGGCTGCCGAGGATTCGCCCCTGGCGAATATAGAGCACGTGCACACAGCACTGGTCTCCCACCAGCATGGCGGCCACCACGTCGATATGACTGCTGCCGGATTCCACCACCTGTTCGGCCTGGATGGTGCGCAGCGCCACCATCTGATCGCGCAGCAACGCGGCCCGCTCAAATGCCAGCGCCTCAGCGGCCACGTCCATGTCGGCCTCCAGCTCACGGATCAGGTTGTCGTTTTTGCCCTCGAGGAACATCTGGGTGTGTCGTACATCGCGCTGGTAATCCTCCACAGAAATCAGCTCCACGCAGGGGGCAGTACAGCGATTGATCTGGTATTGCAGGCAGGGTCGGGAGCGATTGCGAAAGAAATTATCGTCGCACTGGCGCACTCGAAAGGTTTTCTGCAAAAAATTCAGGCTGTCCCGAACGGCCTGAACACTGGGAAACGGTCCAAAATAATGGCCAGCCTGTCGCTTGCTGCCCCGATGAAAGGCCAGCCGGGGATAGGTATCCCGGTCGGACAAAAATAGGTAGGGGTAGGATTTGTCATCCCGCAGCAGGATATTGAATGGAGGCCGGTTTTGCTTGATCAGATTCTGTTCGAGCAACAGCGCCTCTATTTCCGTCTGGGTAATAGTGACATCGATGTTGGCGATACGGCTCACCAGAGCAGCCGTTTTCGGGGTCAGCCCGGTGGTTCTGAAATAGCTTGCCAGCCTTTTGCGGAGGTTTTTTGCCTTGCCAACATAGAGCACAGCCCCGTCCTCACCCATCATCTGATAGATGCCGGGACGCTGGGTCAGTTGCTTGAGAAACGGCTGATGATCAAAAGGCATGGGGTTATTGTACAGCGGATCAGATCAGTTCGGACGGATCTACCAGACCGTATTTTACCGCTGCCAGGGTAAGCTCAACATCGTTGCTGACACCGAGCTTTTCATAAATACGATATTTGTAGGTATTGATGGTCTTGGGGCTGACAAAGAGGGTTTTTGCCACATCCTTGGCGCGGATACCGCTGGTAATCAGCGCGGCGATCTGCAGTTCACGCTGCGAGAGGCGCGACAGCGGTGAGGATTTGCCACCGGATTTCATGCCGTTGGCCACCATTATCTGGGCCAACTCCGGGTTGACATAAATGCCACCGCTCAGGGCGGTTTCCACCGCTGCCTTGATCTGATCACAGTCAGCTTTTTTGGTGATATAACCGCAGGCACCGGCCTTTAAAAGCGAGGCAGGGTAAAAGTCATCATTGAAGGCGCTGACCACGATAACCCGGGTTTTCGGGTAGTGAGACAGAATGCGCTCGGTGGCTTCCAGTCCACCGATACCCGGCATCCGCACGTCCATGAAGACAATATCGGGGGATAACTCTCGAACCCGGGTAATGGCCTCTTCACCGCTGGCGGCCTGACCAATCACGGTGATACCCGGCACTTCTGCCAGCAACTTGCAGATTCCCATGCGAATAAGGTCGTGGTCATCCACAACCAGAACGGTCTTGCATGCCTCGTTAGTGGTCATTGCGGAAGCCCTGAAATTCCATCTAGCCTACCACCGCGCTTTTCGGTTGACTATAAACCACGTTGCGAAAAGTCACGTTCACTCGCGGGCCCACAACTGTGGCGAGTTTCGGCAGTCGGTGCCGCCAGTGGTGTTGTAATGCCCCGCTCATCAACAGCAATGAGCCGGGTTCCAGTTCCAGTGTTCGCATCGACAATTCCTTTCGTGTTTTGTGCCGCAACTGAAAAGGCCGCACTGCGCCCAGACTCAATGAGGCTATCAGCGGGTTTTCTCCCAACTCCGGTTCGTCATCACTGTGCCAATCAACGCTGTCGCGGCCATCCCGATACAAATTGAGCAGAGCACTGTTGAAATTGTGCCCCACCGCCGCCTCAACCACCTTCCTGATTTCAAGCAGTACCGGCAGCCAGGAAATGGCTTTGAACTGGCGCCCGGAATACTGGTAATCGGCACCGGCGTCGCCATACCAGGCATTGAGACGGGGAATTTTCAGCCTGCGACCGGCGATGACAATATCGCTCTGCTCCCAGGCCACCTGCTCCATCAGTACCGCCAGCCACTGCTCCGCCGACGGCGCAGCTATCAACCGCGGCCAGTAACGCAGGGCGCCACCGGGCAGCTCAATATCGAGCGGATCGGGATTGGCGGCAAACAGGTCGGATTGATTCATGGCTGAACATTCAAAGGGGTTTCTTCGCTGGGGCTGGGTATATCGTCGGCTCGATTTCCAGCGCCACGGCAAACTTTTGCTGTACCGAGTCACTGATTTCTTCTGCCAGTGCCAGCAACTCGGCACCGGTGCCACCACCAAAATTGACCAACACCAACGACTGGCGGTCGTGAACGCCCACCCTGCCGCGCATCACACCGCGCCAGCCAGCCTGTTCAACCAGCCAGCCAGCGGCCAGTTTGACGGTACCATCAGTCTGGGGGTAGCACACGATATCGGGAAACTGCTGACGCAGTGCAGCTGCCTGATCCTCCGTCACGACCGGGTTTTTAAAAAAACTTCCGGTATTCGGCAGACTGGCGGGGTCAGGCAGTTTGCTGCGCCGTACCTCACAGACCGCCGCTGAGACCATGGCGGGCGTCAGCGATGCTGCATCGCAGCCTTCCAGGGCCTGTAGCAGGGCTGGATAGCTCAGGCGCAAATGCGGACGGGTAGACAAGGATAGCGTGATGGCAGTAATCACATATTGGTTGCGGCCCGCCTGTTTGAACAGACTGTCCCGATAGCCAAAATGGCAGTCATCGGCCTGCATGGTATGCAACTCACCGGTGGGCAGATGGACCGCCTCCAGAGAGTGAAACAGTTCGCTCAATTCAATGCCATAGGCACCGATATTCTGAATCGGTGCCGCACCGGCCAGGCCCGGAATAAGGGACAGGTTCTCCAGGCCGTACCAGCCCTTTTCAAGAGTGTACAACACCAGTTGATGCCAGTTTTCACCAGCACCGATGTGAATATTGCGCTGCTCGCCCAGCTCTGAACCGGGAGCCAGGGCGATGCCCGGAATGGCTATTTGCAGTACCAGACCCGGTAGATCATCGACCAGTACCAGATTGCTGCCACCACCCAATGGCGTTACCGGAATATTTTTCTGGCGAGCCCACTCCAGTGCTTCGAACAGGTCTTCACGGGTGTTTATCCGGCAGAAAAACTCCGCCGTGGCAGGCAGGGACAGCGTGTTGCAGGGTTGCAGGGAAACGGCGGCCTGAATATCGAGCATTAATCCAGTTGCCCGCACAGATGAGCCAGTAAATCACTGGTGGCATCCTCCACCAGATCCAGCACTGCTTCAAATCCCTCTTCGCCACCGGGGTAAGGGTCAGGCACCTCTTTCAGGGGGCTGTTGCCGAAATCGAGAAACAGGCCGAGATGACCGGCAAACTCAGGCAGGGCCAGTGCCTGCAAATCCCAGAGGTTCTGCTGATCCATGGCGAGCAGGTAATCAAACTCCAGGAAATCCTCAGGCCGCACCTGACGCGCCCGCAGGTGGCTCAGGTCATAACCGCGCTTCAGTGCAGCCGCACTGGCTCTTGAGTCTGGCACGCGCCCTACGTGCCAATCACCGGTCCCGGCGGAGTCGATCAAAATCCGGTCCTGCAAGCCGGCCTCAGCCACCCGCCTCTCAAAAATCCCGTGGGCGGTAGGCGAGCGGCAAATATTGCCCAGACAGACAAATAACACACGCAGCTGTTTCATTCTGACGCACCTCTGAAAATCGCGACGACCCGCTGCAGGTCCTGTTCGGTATCAACGCCACCGGGGACATCAGTCACGGCTCTGGCTACGTGAATCCGCTCACCATTCCACATGAAGCGCAACTGTTCGAGGCACTCCAGCGCCTCAATGGGTGCCACCGGCCATTGTACGAACCGGTTCAGCAGACCGACGCGGTACGCGTATATACCGATATGTCGCATCGGTTGCAGGACGGCAGACATGGCCGCCACCCGGTCATCAGGAAAATCTCGAGGCCAGGGCACCGGTGCGCGACTGAAATACAGCGACATGCCCTGACGGTCCGTAACCACCTTGACCACATTGGGGTTGGCGAAACTCGCTTCGTCCGTGATCGGTTCGCAAAGCGTTGCGATCCCCGCGACGGTGTTATTGATGAGGTTTGCGGCCACCTGTTCGATGACTGAGGGGGGAATCAACGGTTCATCACCCTGCACATTGACCAGCACATGATCCTCGGCAAAGCCGTACTGGGCGACCACTTCCTGCAAACGGTCAGTTCCGGACGGGTGATCCGGAGACGTCATGCAGACCTCTCCGCCAAACCGGGTCACCTCATCGGCAATCTGCTGATGATCAGTGGCGACAATCACCCGGTCAGCACTGCTCTGCCGTGCCTGCTCGTAAACCCGCTGAATCATGGTTTTGCCGGCGATATCCTGCAGCGGTTTACCCGGCAGACGGGTGGAGGAAAAACGGGCGGGAATCACAACAGTAAAGGTCATAGCAACTCAATCATTTTCAGAGGGCAATTTTTTGCGAGTACTTTTTCTGTAAGTACGTTCTATGGGGTTATTATGAGGTGGTATTGGCCGCTTCGGCCAGGCTCCTGACATCCCGCATCAATCGCTCGATAAATGGTGGATCGGGTTCGGCCTGCACATCTAGCACCCAGACATTATCACTGCTATCGGCAGCACACTTTACCGCATCTTTTGCCGTGATAATAACCGGCAGCCCATCGTCAAAACACAATTCCTCTCCCGTAAACCGGTGGTGGTCTGGTAGCGGATGGAGAATCGGCTCGAACCCTAGTGATGTCAGGGTATGGGCAAATCTGGCGGGATTTCCAATCCCGGCAACAGCATGTACCCTGCGGCCGAGGGACCAACTGCTGACAGCCATCGATGTGCCAGTGGCCAGTTGCCGGAAATGCACGGGTGACAACTTGAAGGTTCCCTGGTGGGGAATCCCCAGACTGGCTACCGTTTCGTTTACCACCACAAAGTCTGCCGTCTGCAGCCGTGAAAGTGGTTCCCGCAATGGCCCCGCCGGCAGGCAATGGCCATTGCCCGTGCCGCGCCCGCCGTCCATCACCACAATTTCAACATCCCGGGGCAATCGGTAATGCTGCAAGCCGTCGTCGCTGAAAATCAGATTGCAGCCGGTATTTTCCAGCAGGTATCGGGCCGCCCGATAACGGTCCGGGTCCACCACCACCGGACACAGCGATGACAGCAGCAGGGGTTCGTCACCGACGGTCTCCGCTGTAGACGTGTCGGCAACTCGCTGCGGATAATGGGTTGCTGAACCGCCATAACCACGGCTGATAATACCCGGCCGGTACCCCTGCGCCTGAAAAATAACCACCAGCGCGGCCAGTAACGGAGTTTTTCCAGTACCACCGACACTGATATTACCCACCACAATCACGGGGACCGGTAAGGGACGAGGGGGGTTAATCCGCTGGTAATAAAAACGTCGGCCACTGCTGACAGCCCGAAACAACCAGGATAATGGCAACAGCAACAGGGCCCAGCTCATTGGCCTGTACCAGGCCCTTTCCAGTGACAGACGGATATTCATGGCGGCGGTGCCCGATCAGATAGCCTGATGGGGTTCGTCATTGAATTGCTTTTTATGCAACTGTGCATAGCGACCGTTCATGGCCAGCAATTCACTGTGAGTGCCCTGTTCGATAATCCGCCCCTGATCCATCACCATAATACGATCGGCATTCTCGATGGTACTGAGACGGTGGGCAATGACGAACGTGGTGCGCCCTTTCATCACCTGCTCGAGGGCTTTCTGGATGTGGTGTTCAGATTCAGTATCGAGAGCCGAGGTCGCCTCATCCAGAATCAGCACCGGAGCATTTTTCAGCAATGCGCGGGCAATCGCCAACCGCTGCCGCTGGCCACCGGACAGCATGATGCCCTCATCACCGATCTGGGTATCAAAACCGTCCGGAAGCCGCTCGATAAATTCCAGTGCGTGGGCGGCACTGGCCGCCTCGCGCACCGACGACGAGGTGTTTTCACCCAGCGCACCGTAGGCAATATTGTTGTAAATCGTGTCATTGAAGAGCGTTACATTCTGGGACACCAGGGCAATATGGCTGCGCAGGTTATCGAGGGTGTAGTCCCGTATATCAATCTCGTCCAGCAAAATCGTTCCTTCACGGTGATTGTAAAAACGGGGAATGAGATTCACCAACGTGGTTTTGCCACTGCCGGACTGTCCCACCAGCGCAATCACCTCGCCCGGCTTGACCACCAGATCAATTCCGTTCAGCACGTTACCCGCTTCTTCCGAGTAGGCAAAACTGACATTTTTGAACTGAAAATGCCCATCTACTCGCACCTTCTCGACCGTGCCGAGATCCGGCTCATCCGGTTCATCCAGAGTCGAAAAAATGGTGCCCGCAGCCGCGATGCCCTTCTGAACGTTGCTGTTGACCTCTGATAACTGGCGGATCGGTTTGGCCAGCAGTGCAGCTGAACCAAGAAACTGGACAAATTCGCCACCGCTCATGTTGGCCAGCACACTGGGATCCAATGCCAGCCACATCAGTAGTGACAACGCCATCGCAACCAACAACTGGATGACTGGCGTGCTAATGCCCTCCGCCACGGCCATTTTCATTTGCTGACGACGATTGTAATTACTGGCGCTGTGCATGCGCTCACGTTCGTATTCGACGCCGCCGAACAGGTGCATTTCACGATAACCGCTGACCGCCTCCTGAGTCACGTGAGTAACATTGCCGACCGATGACTGAATACGGCGACTGAGCAATCTGAACCGATTGCTGATATAACCCACCACCCCGCCGATGAGCGGCAACACGATGACAAAAATGGCTGCCAGTCGCCAGTTAAGATAAAACAGGTATGAAATCAGGCCAATTACCAGTGCGCCCTCACGGATGATGACCTTGAGCGAATTGGTAGCAGCGTGGGTCACCTGGGCCACATGGAAGGTGATACGGGAAATCAGGTGGCCTGACATGTTGGTATCAAAGAAACGGCTGGGCAACGTGGTGTATTTGTTGAATAAATGGGTGCGCAGATTGTGAACCAGAATCTGGGTCACATAGGTCATGCAGTAACCGCCCACAAAAAACCCGATGCCGCGGGTCACCGCAATCATGAACATGATCACCGGGATAATCCAGCGGCTCTCGGCGAGAGCGTCATCTCCACCCAGCAAACCGGCCAGCCAAGACGTCGAGCCCTTTCCCATATCGGTCATCTGACCAGGCAGGGCAGCTGATTCTCCGGAAATGGTGTTGATAACATTAACGGTATAACCGAACAGGTCTATAAACGCCACTTCCATGGCAGAGAACAACACCAGCCCTACAATACTGAGCAGGAAAATACCCCAGTAGTTCTTCAGATAGGAAAGTAAGCGCAAATAGACCTGGAGACCGGACATCTCAGGGTGTTCGGTATCGGGAATGGTGGTGGCCACTATGACTCCTCAGGATTCGCCGTCGGGCTGTATGGTGGTGATTTTCAGATGAATAAAGCCCATTCTACCTGCAGCATCCATCGCTGTAACCACCGCCTGGTGGGTTGCATTGGCATCGGCGGTAATAATCAGTGGCAAATCGGTATTGCCGGCAGAAACATCCTGCAACGCCTTCATCAGAGTATCAGTCTGGCGGTTGATCAATAACTGTCCATTGACGCTATAGGCGCCATTCCGATCGATCAGCACTTCGATCTGGTCAGGTGGCAACTCTGCCAGAGAGCCATCCGCCTTCGGCAAGTCAAGCACCAGGTGAGATTCCCGGGTGAACGTCGTGGACACCATAAAAAAAATCAGCAGCAGAAAAACCACATCAATCAAGGGTGTCAGGTTGACGCCATTCTCGAGTTTTCGCTGCCTGCGGAACTTCACCCGGCGCTGGCCTCATCATTGCGCATCACCCGGTCGCCATGAATTGCATCCACCAGTTTAATGGCCTGGTCTTCCATTTCCACAACCAGGCTATCGACCCGCCGCTCAAAGAAACGGTGAAACACCAGGGCCGGAATCGCCACCGTCAAACCCGCTGCCGTGGTAATCAGTGCCTCGGAAATACCACCGGCAAGCACCCCGGCATTGCCGGTGCCCTCGATCATGATCGCTGTAAACACCTTGATCATACCGATAACGGTGCCCAGCAGACCGAGCAATGGCGCAATGGCGGCGACGGTTCCCAACGGGGAGAGATTCTTCTCCAGATTGTGAATCACCTGGTTCGCGGCTTCCTCGATACTGTCTTTCATGACTTCACGACCGTGGCCAGAGTTGCTGATACCCGCCGCCAGAATGGTACCGAGTGGTGATGAGCTACGTAGCTGATGAAGGTTCTCCTTGCTCAGTTGGTTCTGCTTCATCCAGTGCCATACCTGACCAAGCAATGTTGGCGGTACCACCTTGTTGCGGCGCAGGGTCCAGTAGCGTTCAAAGGCAATGGCTATCACGACGATAGAGGAGAGTAAAATTGGCAACATCAACCAGCCGCCAGCAATGATCAGTTCGTACACATTTATCCCCAGACCTTAATGTCGGCCAAAACTTTACCATAATCAGTGAATGGCACAGTAACTGTTAAGCCATGGATACACCCAATCAGGCTGCCATTTTGTTATTTACGGGACTTCGTTCATAAAAACGACGGGATAAGCCGGCGTCAAAACCAATAACGGCGCGCCTGCTTACGCTGAGCCGTCATGGAAAATTCGCCGCTGGCTTGCCAACGGAAGATGAGCGCACCCTGCTCTGCGGTATTCCACACCGTTGAGCCCTGCATCAGATAGCGTTGCACCACCGACTCGGCAGGATGCCCAAAATGGTGTCGATAGGCCGCGGAAAATACCACCTGTTGCGGCCTGATCACCGCCAGGAACTGTTTCGAAGATGAGGTTTTACTGCCGTGGTGAGGTGCTATCAGCAGGGCAAACTGTTTTTTATCGGCCGCCATCTGCTGTAATTGTGGCAGCAATCGATGCTCCACGGATGCATCGATATCGCCGGGCAACAGTATCACCTGATCGAGATAGCTGATCGCCAGCACACAGGAATGATTATTGTTGTTTTTTTGCCGTGAATCGGCGGGATGGAGGATGCGGAACTCTACGTCGTCCCACCTCCAGAACTGCCCTGCACGGCACTGCTCAGATGCAGGAACTGTCTCTTCAACGGCAGGACTGCCGACCAGCCACATGGTCGGGCTGTAGTGGCGCAGCAATCCGGCAACACCACCGGCGTGATCGTTATCACTGTGACTGACCACCAGCGCATCCAGCCCGGTCACTCCCTGCCTCCGCAGAAACGGCGCGACCAAGGCACTGCCTGCATCGTAACCCCCGGCATAACCCGGCCCCGTGTCATAGACCAGTGTGTGCCGCCTGGTCTGAACCACTATCGACAATCCCTGACCCACATCGAGAACCGTGACAGTCAAAGGCACCTGACGACCTGTCGGTAGATAAAACAGTGCAACCGCCAGGGGAATCGCCAGATAGCGACCGGGAATGCCTCTGGGCAACAAAACAAGCCCCGCAATACAGCTCATCAGAAATAATGACAGGCCAGTCAGAGGCCATGGCGAATAAAGTGGCAACCACGCTGGGACCGTGAGCTCGCCTGTCAGGAGGACAAACCATTCCAACTGCTTTCCCGCCAACCACCACAGCCATTCAGCCACACCCGGGCTGATGGGGATAATCACCACACCCAGCAGGCAGAGCGGCACAACCAGAAAACTGACCCAGGGAATAGCCACGCTGTTGACCAATGGCGAGAACCAGGCCACCGGTAGCTGCCAGAAGGCCAACGGCAAAATCAACAGGAGGAACATCAGCCACTGCACCCGAAAAAACAGCCGCCATTTCGGGACATGATTCACAGCCGGAACCAGCCACAACAATCCCGCTACCGCACCGAACGATAACCAAAAACCTGCACCCATGATGGCCAGAGGGTCGATTAGCGCGACACCGACCAGTGCCAGGCCAAATATCATGGCCCTGCCAACGTAACGATTTGCCAAAAGTGCAACCAGTGCGGCCATCACCATAATCAATGCACGCTGGGTTGGCAGACTGAACCCGGCCAGCGCACTGTAGGAAAGCGCAAAAACGAGGGAAAAGACGGCCCCCGTGTAACGGGCATTGACCGGTTGACAGATCAGGGTGAAACACTTGGCCAGCAACGAACCGGTGCCGTAGCCCATCGCCGCCACGAAACCGATGTGCAGACCAGAAACCACCAGCAGATGGATTACGCCCAGCAATGAGAGGCGGTACCAAAGATCCTTTGATATGTGTGATCGATCACCAATCGTCAATGCCGACATCAGTGCCTGTGCGTCGTCGTTGACATGGCTCTCGGCAATCTTTTGTTGCAACTGATAACGCAGTCGGTCAAGAGACCAGCGCTGCTCAAGCAACCGGTTCTGCGGGGATGTCCTGACATACCCCGTGGCTGAAAAACCCTGTTGAATCAACCATGCCTGATAATCAAAACCACCGGGATTGACATAACCCCTGGGACGCCGCAAGCGGACCTGTAACTGCCAGACTTGCCCGGGCTGTAGCGATGCCTGATCGCCATACCAGCTGAGCCGGAGTTTCTGTAACTTGAGATTGGTGGAGGCTTCATCCAGGCGAAGATTAAACTGCACCCGACGCCCATCGCGCACCGGGATCCCGTAAACTTCGCCAATCACAGTGAAATCCGTGGCGATGAACTCATCGGGCAGCTGATGCCCCAATGTGTCATAGCCCCAAAGACATCCATACACCATACCCAATAACAGGAAACTGGGCGGCGCCCAGAACCGACGCAGCAGAAAACCAGCCGGCACAAACAGCAAAATCACCCAAAGGGGCGGTAGCTGAGACCAGAAAGCGACGCTGAAGATACCAGTGGCAAACAGGTAGGGAGATAACATTCGGGACATCCTTGTCGCCAGCCACCTTGCGGGTAGCAGAATATTTGCCCAGTATAGTTACCCACTGAACCATTGCCAGCACTCCCCTTACCGGTGATCCTTGACAGATTTGGGTTCAGGCTGGTGTTTCGCCAGTCAGTCTGGGATTGATGGGCGGATAACAAAAAATAGCGGAAACTAATCTACTAACCATTTTTGGCACAAATCATGGGTAAACACGACAAGCCGGTTAAAGTGGGCCTGGTACTGTCCGGCGGGGGAGCAAGGGCTGCCTATCATGTCGGTGTTCTAAAGGCGGTCGCCGAGACCTTGCCGAAAGACGTCAAAAATCCCTTTCCGATTATCTGTGGCACCTCCGCCGGTGCTATCAATACTCTGGCAATTGCCGGCCGGGCAGGACCCTTCAGCCTCAGAATCAAAAAACTGGAAGCCATCTGGCACCAACTGGATGCGGCCAAGGTTTATCGCACGGACCTTTTTGGCGTGCTTAAAAACAGCTTTCACATGTTGGCGTCTTTTTTTCACAGTGGCTACGCCCTGGGAAAACCAAAAGCACTACTGGACAATACCCCGTTGCGGGAGTTACTGGATAACTATGTCCGGTTTCGCCATATCCGGGAAGCCATTAACAGTGGGGAGCTCGACGCTGTCAGCATTACAGCCATGAGTTATAGCACTGGCAAATCGGTAACCTTTTTTGAAGGTTCAGACGTTCATGAGTCCTGGGCTGTTTCCCGACAACTGGGTCTGCGCACAGAACTGTCGATTGACCACCTCATGGCTTCCTCGGCCATTCCTTTCCTGTTCCCGGCGATTCAAATCAAAGACCAGTTTTTTGGTGATGGTGCTGTCAGGCAACTCAAACCGCTCAGTCCCGCATTGAACCTCGGTGCAGACAAGGTGTTTGTTATCGGTGTCAGTGATTCACCCAACGGCAAAAATCGACCGCCACCCATTAATCACTCACCTTCCATCGCCCAGATCGTTGGACACATGCTTAGTAGCGCTTTTATCGACAGTATAGAAAGCGATTTGGAAACATTGAAAAATATCAATCGTCTCTCAGAACATCTATCTGAAAGCGAGCGGGAAAAACACGGCCTGACTGATCTGAAACCGGTAAAATTTCTGGCGATTCTGCCATCCCAGCCCATCGACAAGATTGCCTGCGATTTTCTGGATGAATTACCAGGCAGTATTCGTATGTTTCTTCGGCTCACCGGCGCCACCGCCAGGGGAGGTGGTGTCAATACAGCCAGCTACCTACTCTTTTCAAAAGGCTTCTGCCGCAAGCTTCTGGAGTTGGGCTATCAGGACGGTTTGGCGCAACGGCAGGAAATTCTGCGGTTTTTCGAGGACGAATGATAGCCAGTGAAGATTGTCAATATCACGAACGGTAATCATTGCTTTGAAACTTACAGCTTGTAAGATATGTCCAACGTAAGAATTCAGCATCAGGAGGCTCAAAAAGCCATGGCATACGAAAAATCAGTTAGTTCGACAACAACACTCGACCCCTCAGTCGTCAAGGTTCTGCGCAATACTTACGCGCTTCTGGCCATGACACTGGCATTTAGCGCCGTCATGTGTGGCGTGGCAATGGCGGTCAATGCACCCTATATGGGGCTGTGGACACTGTTGCCGTTCTTTATCTGTCTGTGGATGGTTGAAAAGAACAAAAACAGTTCTGCCGGACTGATTTGGGTTTTTGCCCTGACAGGATGGATGGGCTTTACATTAGGACCCATTATCAGCTTTTATCTGGCAACCTCAGGTACCGAGCCGGTAATAACCGCGCTCGGCGGGACCGCATTGATCTTCCTTGCCTGTTCCGGTTACGTATTGGTAACCCGTAAGGAACTGTCCTTTATGGGCGGTTTCCTGATGGTCGGCATTTTGATGGCTTTCGTTGCCGCCATCGCCAATTTTTTTCTGCAGATTCAAGGGCTGGCCTTGGCCCTGTCGTGTATTTTTCTGCTGATTTCTTCCGGAGTCATCATGTGGCAGACCAGTGCCATTATTCATGGTGGTGAACGCAACTACATATCAGCCACAGTTACACTCTATGTGATGATTTATAACGTATTTACCAGCCTTCTGCACCTGCTTGGCATGAGTAACGATTGATCTCAGGTGACTGAGGCCACGACACGCAACCATCTAACAAAACTTCCTGCCTGGTCTAAAAACCGGGCCAGGCAGGAAGCTGCCAAAACTGAAATACAACTGACCGATGCTCACCTTGAAGTGATTCTTCTGGCACGACAATTCTATGCCACCTACGGCTTTTCGCCGTCCATGCGACCCCTGATAAAATTCATGGCCGAGTATCTGGAAATAGGGAAAGCACGAAGCATATACCTGATGCAGCTATTCCCGCCAAGTCCGGCTAAACAAGTCGCCAGACTGGCCGGCTTGCCACCTCCAAAAAACTGCCTGTAACACTTACCAGTAAACTATGGAGCATTCATCATGACACTAGCCAAAGAACACTGCGAAGCCTGTAGAGCTGATGCCCCCAGGGTTGACGATGCACAAATAGACTCTCTGATGGAACAGATCCCCGGCTGGGCTGTGCTGGATAGAGACGGGATCAAACAACTTGAAAAGAGCTTCCACTTCAGCAACTTTCGGCAAGCGCTCACCTTTGCCAATCACGTTGGTGAGTTGGCCGAAAAAGTTCAGCACCACCCTGCTATCCTGCTCGAGTGGGGCAAGGTGACGGTTACCTGGTGGAGCCACAAGATCCGCGGACTGCACCGCAACGATTTTATCCTCGCGGCCAAAACCAGCGAGCTGGAGACGACTGGCTCACCAGATACAGAGTAGCCCCCCGAGTAAAATAAACGGGAGACTACATCCACGATGGCTCTGGGCGCCCTGCATGAGTCCCGGGTTTCTTCAGATCAGCTGACGATTATCCCGGTTCAAGAAGTCGCTCATCAGGGTGCCCATTTCGCAAAACGCTGCACACCGTTTTCAGCGCTGATCAGCAACCCATTGGACGAATCCTCGCTGCCAGCGTTTTCCAATCCGGGGTGCCGCTCGATAACACCCATCAATATTGAACGTTGCCCAGACGTTACATCCACATAAAGAATGTGCTTACCCGCTGCCAGGGCCTTCTGAAAACGCTTGAAGCGGGAGTTCGGCTGTTGAATGCCCCACATACCACCTTCCCAGGTAATCAAGCCCATAACTACAAATGCCAGCATGACAAATGGGATCCAGCCTATTGACGCAGTGGCGCCGGAGAAAACGGCAAAGGACATCACCAGAACAGCGCTAAGAAAACCGAATACACCAGCGACTGCTGTTGCTCGAATCACATCTTTACGAAACAGCGGAGCAACGTCATTCAGGTGATGGTGTGCCAATCCGTCATCATCGAGGCTCAAAACATGGATTTGCGGCCTAGTCATGCCATGGTCTTCCAGCTCACGCTCAATAAGGCTCAAATCATCCAGCTCATCACTGATAAAGTAATAGCGTCTCATACATTCTCCTCCACATGAGCAAAAAATTATCCAGCCACCCAAGTCGTTTACTGCAACAGGCTCATTGGGGTTAGCTGCTATCTGTAGTATAGGCAGGAATCCTTTTACTACGATCGGGAGAAGAGAATAATTAATATCAAAAAGCTATAACATGCCCAAGAATGAGCCACCATTTTCATCTAAAGGAAGCCGTATGCAAGCCTGGATGATTACCGAAAAATTTTTCAACAATGATCTAGGCTTACGCTAATGAAGTGTCGCAGCGCCATGCAAACTTTTCATTCCACCTGGATGGAAGAAAGTAAGAGGAGATAAAAAGGCCTTCTCTTCAATTTGGGCCACTATCCTCCCTATTTTTATCAAAAATTTTGTACAATACCCTTAAGTACTGGGCCGCCTGCAGCCCAAAAACCCATAACTTCAATCTGTTTTTCCTGCTGAAAAGCCGTACCTTTTTGGAGCTGAATGTTTTACATTAAGTTGACACAATTTGATTAGCCGCAGTAGTCGAGGTAACAATGAACTATCAGGGGGGCCCAATGGCTTTTTCCCAACTTCTTCAGGACTGGGAGAAACGATCAGCCGAAAATGCTGATCTACTGCCCACGTCAATCAGCGTACACGAATCAGACCAGATTAAACTTCAGGCTCTTTCCGAAATGTACCAACTGCCCGCCAACGAGATAGCGGCGCATTTGCTGAGCGTTGCACTGGAAACACTGGAAGCTGAAATGCCTTATATACCCGGCTCCAAGGTTATCCGTGTTGAAGAGGGTAGCGAGGTGTATGAAGATGCCGGCCCAATGCCGCGCTACCTGGAAGCACAGCGTCGATTGAGAGATGCGAACAAGAAGTAAACAGGCAATACTCTCTCTTGCCGGGCCAGCCGTATCGCATTGACTGTTCACCTCACTCTTTAATGGATAAGCCTCTTTAAGGGGCTGCTTTAGTATCCAGCTTAATCTCCCCTGATGGTGAGGTAATCCGTGCAAACCATTAATCCCGATAATTACCAGCAGCAACTTGACGAAAAGCTCAAGGAGCTACATACCACCTTCCGAGATATCCCTCTTCCTGAAAAAATAGAAGTCTATCCATCAGAGCCACTGCACTTTCGGATGCGTGCCGAATTTCGTATCTGGCACGAAAACGGCCTGGCACATTTTGCCATGAATGAGCCTGGTCAGAAAACGCCCTATATCATCACGGAGTTTCCGATTGGCTCTGTATTGATCAATCGTCTCATGACGGCCTTGGCTATAGAAATCAACGCTTCTTCGATATTGAGCAGGCGTTTATTTTCAGTGGAATTTTTAACCACGTTGAGTGGCGATGCGCTGATCACACTGCTCTATCACAGGAAACTGGATGACGAGTGGCAGTCGGCCGCAGAGGCACTACAACAACGTATCGGCGTGGCGATCATCGGCAGAAGCCGTAAACAGAAAATTATCCTTGAGCGGGACTATGTCCTGGAAAGATTACACGTCGATAACAAATATTATCAATATCAGCAGATTGAAGGCGGCTTTACCCAACCCAATGCCAACATTAATCAGAACATGCTGGCCTGGTCACTGGACAAGACCAGCGACTGTAGTGGTGACCTCCTGGAGCTGTACTGTGGTAACGGTAATTTTACCTGTGTCCTGGCACAAAATTTTAATCGTGTGCTGGCAACAGAGATCTCTAAAATCTCAGTGCGATCGGCAACCGCCAATCTATACAGCAACAGCATTGATAATGTCACCATTGTAAGAATGTCCAGCGAGGACTTCTGTCAGGCCCTGGATGGTGTTCGCCCGTTTCGCAGATTGCAGCATATCGACCTGGACAGCTATAGTTTCAGCACCCTCTTTCTGGACCCACCAAGGGCCGGGCTGGATGACCTGACGCTTCAACTGGCCATGAAGTTCGACAACATTCTCTATATCTCCTGCAACCCACTAACTCTGAGAGAAAACCTGAAAGTCATCGGCAACAGCCATCGAATTGAACATTTTGCGGTTTTTGATCAATTTCCCTATACCCATCATCTCGAATGTGGGGTTTTACTAAAGAAGGCCAGTTTGTAGTGCGCAGAAACAATCAGCGGAAATCAAAAACCCATGTTGGCAAGCCCTGTTGCGCTTAACGGCTAAAGTTGTTTGAATCTCTCGATTCTGCACAAGACATTCGCCAGAGTATAAGCATTACCCGACTCTCTCTACTCTAAGGAACCTATAAATGAAATACTGTCTGCTCGCACTAGGGCTCTTAATCACTCCACTTCTCTATGCCTCACCCGATAAAATCGCTGAAAACTGCTCTGAATGGATAGACGTCCGCAAGCAGAATAACCACAGTCCGTCACTCAACTGGTTACAGGGTTTTGTGGCAGGTTATAACGAATACAAATATGCAGGAAAACACCCTCAGGGGGTATTGGGCACAAACAAGGGTAGCGAGGTGGCTGAATGGATGGACAACTACTGCCAGAAAAATATCAACAGCAACCCGAGAGCGGCGATCGAATCAATCATCGAAACGCGTCAACATGTCAAGAAAGGGTGTCCTGTCAGGAAGCAAAGTGGACGACCCTGTATACCCGCCAAGGAAGTAAAACAGCCTGAGCTCAACCAGTAAAACTGGAGCGGTGACGCTTGGCGATGACAAGTCATGCGATTGGTAGCGGCTGAGACTAAAGATACGCTACCAGAAATAGCTAAAAAGAGAGGTACCAAAAAAGCGATAAAAAAAGCAGGTCTGTTTTGGTACCGGAATTAACCGGTTGTGCGCCAGAACAGACCTGCTATTTTTAATTATTGTTGATTGTTCAACCAGATGGAGTGCTCAACACTGCCTTCCACCATGCCTTCAGGCAGAATCTTTTCCTTGGGAAGAGGTACCGCTTCTTCAGCAGCTTTCTTTCTTGCTTCTTCATTAGCAATTCTTGCTTCTTCAATTGCTTTTAACTCTTCTTCTTTGGCCTTGGCTTCTGCGGCGGCTTTTTCTTCAGGGGACAAAGCTGCGGCTGCTTCTGCTGCAGCTTGCTCTTCGCTAGTACCGTTATCAGAACCGCCACAAGCAGCCAGACCCAAGATTAATACCGAAATACCAAGTAACTTTACAAAATTCATATCGACTCCCTCTGGGTATTGAAAAAAAACGGGCAAATCTGCCTGAGGATAGGGAGTCTAATGGGCTGCTCAACAAAAATCTAGGCCTAGCCTTGTCCAATATGAAGTGAGTCTGGAGGGCGGGTGTGATTC
>TARA_R110000850_G_scaffold141081_3_pt1 | contig 44287 bp, 35 predicted proteins | sample TARA_R110000850 | Tara Oceans TARA_R110000850 (sample SAMEA4397586) | marine metagenome | biome: Polar Biome; feature: [SRF] surface water layer (ENVO:00010504); material: water (ENVO:00002006), including particulate matter (ENVO:01000060) such as... | depth 5 m
GTCGACGCCGCCAGCAAGGACCGTGTCGGAATCGCCCGAGCGAAGTTCGTGCAGGGCGATCTGGAGTGCCGAGAGGCTGGAGGCGCAGGCGGCATCGGTGACATAATTGCTGCCGCCGAGATCGAGGCGGTTGGCGATGCGGCCCGCCACGACATTGCCGAGCAGGCCGGGGAATGTGCTTTCCTTCCACTCGATATAGTGGGCTTCCATCCGCTTCGTGATGGCCTGCACGTCTGCCTCGCCGAGTCCAGACTGGCGCAGGGCATTGACCCAGACTGGGCGCTGGAGGCGGCCAGCCATATGCGCGGTAAGTTCAGTTGCCGAGGCGACGCCCAGCATGACACTGGTACGTGTGCGGTCTATCTCGCAGCCCGTGGTGCTCTCGATGTCGTCCAGCGCATGCTTGGCGGCGATCAGGGCGAGGAGTTGGGCGCTGTCGGTCTGTTGCAGGGCGTTGGGCGGAATGCCGAAGGCCATGGGGTCAAAGGCGACAGGAGAGATGAAGCCGCCGCGACGGCCATAGGTGCGGTCGGCGGTGAGCGGGTTGGCATCGTAATAATCATCAAGCAACCAGTGCGTGGCGGGCGTTTCGCTCAACGTGTCGCGGCCCTGGAAGATGTCGCGCCAATAGCCGGTATTGCCGCCGCGGCCCGGAAAGATCGACCCGATGCCGATGACGGCGACGGGTTCTGCTTGCGTGCGGGTCTCGTTTGGCATGGAAGATCTCATTCAGCGTCAGCGAATTGACGGGGTGTGTAGGCGAAGTCTGTCGGGGCCACGGGCAGGCCGAGGGCGCGTAACTGGCCCGCGCGGGTGACCTGGGCGGCGCCTTCGAGCAGGTTCCACGCGATCTGGCGGACAGTGCGGTTGTCGGTCGGCTCGAGAAAGCTGCCGGCGACCCATTCATTGAACACACCCATGGCCGGGCCGCACCAGACCTGGTAATCCATCTCGCGGCCGGGCGTGCCTTCGCGCGCCCACTGGGCCCCCATGAACAGGTAGCGCCGGGCGACGAGGGCAAGGCGCTTGTTGCCGTCAGATTCAGCGCGGGCGGCTTCAGCGGGGTTGGCCTGCCGGATATAGGCGAGGGTGCGCTGCCACGCGGCATCGAACGGCTCGCCCAAAACGTCATCGAGCCACGCGCGGTCTTTTTCGGGGAGCGTTTCGTAACTCGCGCCGGATCGGTACATGGCATGCAGGCGTTTGCCGCGCATGGCGAAGAGAGTGCCGCGTTTGAGCACCTGCACTTCGACACCCTGCTCGAACATGTCGGCGGCAGGCGCCATGGCGACATCTGCCGGGCCGGCCTTGGCGAGCAGGCGGCGCCCGGCTTCCGACAGGCCGGATTCGACAGCGGACTGGTTGATCGACCCCGTGAGAACGTACGCGGCACCCATTGAAAAGGCGGCGGCGACCGATGCCGGTGTGGAGAGGCCGCCTGCGAGGCCGATGCGGATGGCATTGGCGTCAACCCCTGTGCGCGCGGCAACGCGGTCCCGGGCAAGGGTGAGCGAGGGGAAAAGGACGCTGGCGGGGCGGTTGTCGGTGTGGCCCCCGGAATCGGACTCGGCCGTGATCTCGGCGGCGACTGGCACCTGACGCGCCAGATCGGCCTGTTCGGCCGTGATTGCGCCGCTCGCGACGAGGTCTGCGAGGATTTTGTCCGGAGCGGGCGACATGAAAGGTTCGGCGACTTCAGCCCGGGAGACTTTTGCGAAGACATGGTTCTCGCGGCTGATCGTGCCATCCGGCGCGCGCGAGAGGCCGATTGCTGTATAGCGCACCAGATCAACCGAGAGTTTCATGAAAGCAGAAGCCGAGACGCGCTTTACCCCCTCAGCCAGGAAGAGATCGACCACGCGCGCTTCATAGCCGGGCTGCTGGGGCGAATGGATCAGGTTAGCGCCCCAGGCGGTCTGGTCCCGGGTCAGTTGCGACTTGATCTCCCGAAGTCCGGCTTCGATGACGTCGGGTGTGAGGCCAGCGCTGCCATAGAAACCGACGCAACCCGCGCGGACCGCTTCAACCACCATGCGGGTGGTGGCAATTCCGCGGGCCATTTCGCCGACAACGTAGTTAAAGCGACAGCCATGGGTGTGGGAGAAGAGGCGGTCACCCAGCCATTCCGGGTAGATGGGAGGTAGCAGGATGGCATTCGCAGGCGCGGCAGAAGGGCGGTCGTGATCGAGAATCGTGAGACCCGCGCCCGTCGCGTGCGCCAGAGCCACCTGTTCCCGAGGGTAGGCGATGGCCCTTTTCAGATTATCTGAAACACCCATTTCAATCCTCTGCGGGCACGTTCTCATGTCCGGACAATATACGCTGTCGGCTCACAAGTTCTTCGCGAGCGTTTTCAATTTCTAACTGCGCAAATTTCGTCCCGTTTGTATAGTGGTACTATTGTGACAGACCCTTCAAACATATTGTCTGGCTTAAGCAAATTTCACCTATCCTGCATGATAGCACAAATAGTGACCAACTATTCGACCGGCGCGCACCGATCAGTCGTTGAGGGCCATGTCATAGTCTTCGACTGCCTGAAGCCAGATCGCCTCAGTGCCTTCCGCCTCAGCGACGAGATCGGCGCGCTGGCGCAGCAGATCCTGCAACTGTTCCGACGGCAAGCCCGGCTTGGCGAGTTCGGAATCGATGGTGGCTATCGTCGCATTGATCTTGTCGAGTCGTTTTTCGGCGTCGTCCGCCTTTCGTTTCAGGCCCGATGCGGCCTTGCGGCTTTCGGATGAGCGCTGGCGCTGGTCGGCCTTGTTGACCTTGGGGGACGTTTCAGTGGCGTGCGACTTGCCTGATTTGGGCTTCGGATCGGACTTGTTGCGGTCGGCCTGAAGCACAAGAGCGCGGTAATCCTGCAGGTCGCCATCATAGACGTCGGCCTTGCCATCCTTGACCAGCCAGAGCTGGTCGGCGGTGCCCTCTGCCAGAAAGATATCGTGGGTGATCAGCAGGACGGCGCCCTTGAAATCGTTCAGCGCGTAGATCAGGGCCTCGCGGCTGTCGATGTCCAGGTGCGAGGTCGGTTCGTCCAGGATCAGGATGTGGGGTTTTTCCATGGCCATTAGGCCGAGGAGCAGGCGGACCTTTTCGCCCCCGGATAGCTTCTCAACCTTGGTCTCGACCTTTTCATGGCTGAAACCCATTTGGGAAGCGGTCGAGCGCTGTTTCGCGACCGGCGTTTCCTTGGGCATGGCGTGGCGGACGTGGTCGAGCACGGTTTCGCCTGGGGTCAGCTCATCGAGCTGGTCCTGCGAGAAATAGCCGATGCGGACTTTGCTGTGGGTGACGCGGGCGCCGTCCATCAGCGGCAGGCGCTCGGCAATGGATTTAACCAGTGTTGTCTTGCCCTGGCCATTGGTGCCGACAATGGCGATCCGGTCATCGGGGTCGAGGCGGAGCGTAACACCGCGCAGGATGCTGGCATCACCGCCATAGCCGAGTTCCGCGCCGCGCAGTTCAAGCAGGGGCGGCGCCATTTTGTCGCCGGGCTCGGGAAAATGGAAGGGCACGGTCCGTTCGGCCATCGGGATCGAGATGTCCTGCATCTTCTCGAGCATCTTGACGCGCGACTGGGCCTGTCGGGCCTTGGAAGCCTTGGCGCGGAAACGATCAACGAAGGCCTGGAGGTGGGCCTTGTCGACTTCCTGCTTGGCGCGCTGGCTTTCCAGCTGGGCGTATTTGGCGGCGCGCAGGCGCAGCCAGGCGTCATACCCGCCGGGCACGATGGTGAGTTTCCTGTGCTCCAGCGCCATCGTGTGCGTGACGCAGCGGTTGAGCATTTCCCGGTCGTGCGAGACGATCAGCACGGTGTGCGGGTATTTCTTGATGTAGCCTTCGAGCCAGGCGGCGCCTTCAAGGTCGAGATAGTTGGTCGGTTCATCGAGAAGGAGCAGGTCCGGCTGGGAGAAGAGGACGCCGGCGATGGCCGCGCGCATGCGCCAGCCGCCGGAGAACTCGCGGGTCGGGCGCTCAAGGTCGGCTTGCGTGAATCCAAGGCCCATCAGCACTTCAGCGGCCCGGGATTCAGCCGACCATGCGTCGATATCAACCAGGCGTGTGTGAATGTCGGCGATGCGCATGGGGTCTTCCGCCGTCTCGGCTTCCTGCATCAGGGCGTGACGCTCCGTGTCGGCGGCGAGGACAACTTCGAGAATTGTTTCGTCGGTTGGGGCGACTTCCTGAGCGACCCAGCCGAGACGGGCGCCCTGATTGAGCCGGATGGCGGAGTCATTTGTCGGGTGCTCGATCTCTTCGCGGATCAGTTTGAGCAGCGTCGACTTGCCGGTGCCATTGCGGCCCACGAGCCCGACCTTCCAGCCAGACGCAACCTGGGCGGATGCGCCTTCAAACAGGAGGCGCGCTTCGATGCGATAGTCGAGGTTGGATATTGTGAGCATATCGGGGGGTTTAACGGTCAAGGGTCTGAAGGCAAGAGCCTATGCTCTGTTGCCTTCAGACTTTGGCGGCATGGGCGTGTTACTCGGCAGGAACCGGTGCCAGGTCCTTCAGTTTGCCGTCATCGAGCATGGCATTGAAGCCGGGCCGGGGTTTTCCGCTGATGAGGTAACCGAAGAACCGCTTGATATCTGCGCCGATACCATAAAGGGCCGGGACGAAGAAAAGGGTCACTAGCAGGGCGAACAGCACACCGAAGGCCAGGCCGACGGCAATCGGGATAAGGAACTGGGCCTGGATGGAGCGTTCCATCATCAGCGGCAGGAGGCCGACAAAGGTGGTGAGCGACGTGAGCAGGATGGGCCGGAAGCGGCGGGTGCCAGCCTCGATCAGCGCGCGTGCCCCGTCCATGCCCTTGTCCCGCAGCTGGTGCACGTAATCGAGGAGCACGAGATTGTCGTTCACCGCCACGCCCGCCGCAGCCATGATGCCCATATAGGACAGGATGCTGAGCGGATACCCCATGACCAGATGTCCGACCATGGCGCCCGTGAAGCAGAACGGGATTGCCGCCAGCAAGATGAGGATCGGTTCCGCATAGGACTTGAACGCCACAGCGACGAGGAAATAGGCGACGCCGATAGCAATCAGGAGGAATGTCATGATTTCGACGAAGAATTCGGCCTCGCCCTGCGCCCGGCCGATACTGCCGCGCCGGACCTTGGGGTGTGCCTTGTCAAATTCCGCGAAGAAATTGTCATTGAGATCTCCCCGGATCTCCGTAATGCGCTCAGCGATGACTTCAGCGCTGACCACAACGGCTCGGCGGCGTTCGCGGCGCTTGATCTGGGAGATGCCCTTTTCAAAGCGGATGTCCGCCACGGCATAGAGCGGCAACTCGCGTCCATCCGCAGTTCGGATGCGAATATTGTTCAGAAAGTCGAGCGACTCCCGGTCTGTGCGCGGGTATCGCACGAAGACGCGAACGTCTTCGCCATCGCGGGGCAGGCGCTGGACTTCCTCGCCATAGAATCCCTGACGGACCTGGCGGGCGACCTCGGCCGTGGTGATGCCGAGCGATTCTGCGCCGGGCTTGAGGTCGAACTGGATTTCATCGGTCGCGCTCTGGACGTCGTTCACGACATTGTAGACGCCATCATACGACCGCAGCTTGAGCATCAGATCCTCAGCCGCGGCGTTGAGTGCGTCGAGATCCGTCGAGTTCAGCATGTACTGGATCGGAGGGTCGGTGTCGGCGTTCTTGTAGTTCACCGTTATGGTTTCCGCATCCGGTACTTCACCGATCAGCACGCGGAGACGTTCGGCGGTTTCCTTTGCCGTCAGCGTACGGGTTTCAGGCGGGACGAGCTTTACCAACGCAAGGATATTGTTGTCGCGTGAGCGCGTGTACCAGTTTTCGATCAGTTTGCCCTCGCCATTGGTCGAAGCATTGATCTCTTCCTCGAGGGCCTTTTCGCCTGCCTGGATCTGGGCGAGGACTTCGAGAGAACGGGAATAGGGCGTTCCCTCCGGCATTTCGACTGTGACTTCGATCTGGTCGGATTCGGTTTCCGGAAAGAACACGGTTTTGACGAGTCCGTTACTGAGCAGGCCAACGGAGAGGATCATGCCGCCAATGAAGATGGACGCCGTGAGGTAGCGATGACGTAGCGCGCGTATCATCAGGGGGCGGTAGAGGTTGCGGGCAACCCAGACGATACTGTTGGCAATCGCGCCCTGGAACCGGGCAATCCGGCTTTCGGGATTGACCGGTTTCAGGTGGGACAAGTGGGCAGGCAGGATCAGAAGGGCTTCGATGAGCGAGAAGAGCAGCGCGAAGATCACGACAAGAGAGATTGAGCGCGTGAACTCGCTGGTGCCACCTGAGAGGAACATCCATGGGGCGAAAAAGATCATCGTGGTGAAGACGGCGAATATAACCGGCTTGATGACCATTTTCGTGCCGTTCACAGCGGCGACCAAGCCTTCCTCACCCTCTTCCGTGCGTGAGTGGATCGCCTCGCCGACGATAATGGCATCGTCCACGATGACGCCGATGACAAGCAGGAAGGCGAATGTCGAGATCATGTTGAACGAGACGTCCGCCAGCGGCAGGAGGGCGAGGCCGCCCGCGAAGGCCGTGCCAATTCCGACTGCCACCCAGAGGGCGATGGCGGGCCGGAGGAAAAGAAGAAGCGTGATCAGGACGAGGAGGAGGCCTGTCAGGAAGTTGGAGCCAATAAGCTGGATGCGGCTGGTATAGTCTTCGGCTGAATCCTGCCAGATTGTCATCGAGATTCCGGGCGGCAGGTTCTTCACGGCCTCATCGAAATAGGCATTCACGTTCTCCGACATTTTCACGATGTTCATCTTCGGGCCGCTCATGACCTGGACGAGGATCGTGCGCTTTCCGTTGACGGTGGCGAGAAGGTTCACTTCCTCGAAGCCGTCGATGACTTTGGCCATGTCAGAGACACGCACAACGGCGCCGTTTGGCATCTGCTTCACGATGATGCTCTCGAACTCGGCCTGGGTGTCGGCCTGCGAGCGCGTGCGAAGCTGCACGTTGCCGCCGTCACTGCGGACATTGCCGGCGGAGATGTTGACCGAGGTGCCGCCAACGGCATCGGCGACGTCGGACAGGCTGAGGCTATAGCGACGCAGGGCTTCTTCGGAAACCTCGATCGAGATTTCCTCGTTGCGAACACCGAACAGTTCGACAGCGGGAACATGGCCGAGCAGCCCGATCTCGCGGCGCGTGGCTTCGGCGAAGTGTTTCAGCGCCTGTTCGCTGACGGTGTCGTCACCGGATACGGCGATGCGGATGATCTCGTCGCGGCTGCGAAAGACATTGAGCTGGGCTGGTTCGGCCGAGATGGGGAAACTGCTGATGGAGTCGATCTGGCGTTTCAGTTCCTGCAGGAACTTGCCTTCGTCGAGATCCTGGTTGCCGATGACAATAAGAGTGCCGACGCCTTCATTCGACACCGAGCGCAGTTCCTTGATGCCTTCGACCGAACTGACAGCTTCCTCCATGCGGACGGTGATCTGTTCTTCGATGTCCTGCGGAGAGGCACCGCGCCAGACGACTGAAATCTGGGCGCCCGGGAATTCGACATAGGGTTCGATTTCACGTTCCATGCGGATGAAGGCAACGAGGCCTCCGAGGATGATGGCGATCATCAGCAGGTTTGCTGCGACCTTGTTGTTGGCCCACCAGCGAACGATTCCAGACATGCCCCTGGCTCCCTCTATTCTTCAGATGCGCTGGTATCGACCGCAAAAGCGGTTTCGAGTCGATCGACAGGTTTGATCTTCATACCATTCGAAGCGGCGCGCACGGGTGATGTGACCACGCGCTCACCCTCGTCAACGCCGGATGCGAGGATAAGGCGTTCACGCTCGGAAAAAGCGACCTGAACGGGACGGATCTCAAGCGTTTCGTCGTCACGTGCGATGAACACGCTGTCCTTGCCACGCAGCGCAGTGCGGGGAAGGACGACGCTGTCTTCCAGCGTGCGTCCGTCAATCTCCGCTTCAACGAAAAGACCGGTGGCGAGCGGCGTGCCATTGTCGGCGCCTTTGCCATAGGGGTCCTGTACTTCGACATAGGCGAAGAGGACGCGTGTCTCGGGATCAAAGCCGCTATCGGTGCGCGTGATGCGGCCTGTCCATGTGTGCGGCACACCAGCGACGATGGCAGAGAGGGTAACTGGCGGGCCTTTTTGCGTGTTGGTCTCTGAAAAGCCGATACCGAGACCGAGATTGGCAAGGTCGGAATCGGTAAGGGCGATGGCGATATCGACGACGTCGCTGGCATAGATTTCACCGAGACGAGCACCGGGTGAAACATAGGCGCCGATATTGACCGATTTCTCGCGTACGCGCCCTGAGAATGGAGCGTCGATGCGGGTGCGCTGAAGCTGGAGCCGGGCGTCATCGAGGCGCGCGCGGGCCGATGCGAGCTGGGCCTCGGCCTGTGCCCGCTGGGGGCGGCGAAGCGTGAGGTCGGATACCTGGTCAATTCCGAGCTGTTCTGCACCCTGGGTGGCGATCTGACCTTCGGAAATTTCCTGCATGAGGGCCGTATTGGCCTGGGCCACGGCAGCCTCAGCCTGGACGATGCCTAGTTCGTATTCGCGTGATTCCAGGCGGACCAGCGTCTCGCCACGCTCGAACTGGCCACCGGCAAGGAATTTCGGAGAGACGTACGCAACACGGCCGCTGATCTCGGAGGCGAGAACGACTTCAGACCGGGCTTTGACTTCACCCTGGCCGCGCACCTTGATCGAGACCGCTTCGGACCGTGCGGTGGCGGTGAGGACGGGGAGGGCCTCGATAATGTTGGCTTTTTCTTCCGGCGCAGGCTTCAGCGCGCCCATGGCGACGAAACCACCGACTGAGCCAATCAGAACGAATACCGGGAGCGCCAGGAACAGGATGCGCTTGATAAGCAGTCCAAACCTGAATGGCGGCTTTTGAGCTGTTTCGGCGTAGGACATGGTTGAGGTACCCAGATTTGACTTTTGCTGGCGGGGACATGGCGTGCATGTGGCGCCGCCCACCTTGATGAGTCTGGATAGCATCGAAATTATTGAAAAACAATAAGTGATGGATGATAAACGACAAAGAATTGTTGTTTTACGGTTTTCCTCCACATGGCCGCATGTCCGGTTGATGGCGATGATAAGCGTCACCAGCCCGGTCACGGGATGAATTGTCCTTTAGCCACAGAGTTGTGTGTCCTGAAGGGCTAGCGTTCAGCCGGCTGGCAAGCGCTGAGACCCAAAACCGGGATCATGGTCTCCCAGCCGTCCCTGCCGACGAGTGACAGCCGCCCATTCCGGATTCTCTGTCCGCCGTCCAGCTGCTCGCCGGGCTGGTAGCTGACGCCGACATTACCGGTTGGGGAACGGTAGGTCATCTGGGTCATGAACTGGCCAAACAGGCTGCCACCGGTCGATGTCAATTGTAGCGGCGTTTCGGTTCCGTCGACATTCATGATGGCGGTGTCCGAGCCGGCTTCGGTAAAGAAAACGAAACGTACAGGGGATGACTGAGTCCACAGGAAGAGGCCGCAGGCGCCCGGGGCGAGCGTTTGCGACGGGAGTTCGCCAGAGTTCGAAATGACCTCGGTTGCAGAGGTCATCCCGGACGAGGAATCGGGCGTACCGGCACAGGCGCCAAGAGTGGCGAGCGCCGCGACGAGACCGATGGCGTTGAGCGTCTGCATGCCTAGTTCTCCCCGGCCAATGCTGCTTCCTGGCGCAGCGTGTAGCCGTTTCCGGTGTTTGTGAAGCCCATTGCCGAAAGAGCGGCGTTCGCCTCCGGGTCAAGCCGCTCGACACGAATATCCAGACCGGTGCTGCCATCGGACAGCGCCTTCAATGTGATCTCGAAGCGTTCGCCATTCGGACCGTCGCCAGATAGCGGAAGCTGCAGGTTTCCCGCATTGCAGGCGGGCGCGCCGGTCAGCATCGGCCAGTCGCGTCCATACTGGACGCCGAGGCGCCTGACGAGGTCGAGCTGGGCGGTGCCACTGGCGTCTGCGCATGTGCCGGAGGCGTCGAAAGCGGCAGCGGCGTTGGAGAGTTTCAGTACGCCGCCGACACGGCGCAGTTCTGGATGAACGCCCTGGAGACGGCTGATGTCCAGCTCTGCAGCCACGTCCGAAATTTTTGTCGCCGATGTCGAAACGCTGATATTGCCGCGGGCGCGGCCTGCCGGGCTTGTCCAGTTGATTTTGGAGCCGATTGAACCTGAGAGTAGCGACAAGGGCGACGATTTCACATCAAGCGCGCCGATCGCGTGGCCTTGATAACCAAGACCGGTCACTTGCCCGTGCCAGACCGTGCCACGTGCCTGCTGCCAACTGACACCTTTTTGTGCGATACCGGCATTCCGCATGACAAAGGATAACGGGATTCCGGATGCGATTCCAAAAGCGAGCGTGATGATGAAGACGAGAATGAGTGTCAGGTTTTTCATCCGGAAATCTGGCCTCCGAATTCAAAACTGGAGTGGACAATTCCGGGGCCGGCCTCATTGATGGCGGCCCGGCTTGCTTCAAGCCCCGCGCTGGAGCGAAGTTCAAACAGCCAGGCGAAGACGGCCTCGGCATTGGCATCGTCGACCTGCACTGTGACGACACCGTCTTCGCTGACCTGAACACGGGCGATGGCCAGACCGCGGCGTGTGGCGGCCTCAAGAATTGCGCGCCGGCGAGCATCGGAATCCATGGGCGCTGCCGCGGCGGATGCTGCATTTTTTCCGTTTGAGGAGGACATGCCGCGCGAGGTCATCAGGTCAAGTGTGCGTGCCGACCGTTCCGCGCGAAGGGCTGCATCGGACCGGCTTGAAAGCAGCGGAATCAGGATGACCTGAAGCAGCACAATCAGGGCGAGCAGCGCTGTTGCCGCGCCGACAAGTGTGCGTTCACGCTGGCTGAGTTTTTCCCACCATTCCATCATTGGGGCCCCTCCAGGGTAAGGTCGCCGAGCACCTGTCCATCCTGCTGGCGTGAGTCGCCCAAGGAGACCGCCAGACCTTTGGCCTCAAGAGCGTTTTTGAGGTCGGTGTCAGTCCCGAACCTTGGATAGGTCATGTTCGCGATCAGGCGTCCTGTGGTCTGATCATAGCGCAGGCCCTGAATGGAGATGTTGCTATCAGTCGGGACAGCTTCATAGAGCAAGGCGGCCGCTTCCAGGAAGGGAAGACGGTTGGCGACGGGAGCGGTATCCTGACTGCGGACAGCTGATGCGAGGTTGCCGGGAACAGGTGTGCCGGGGAAGGCGGCTGAATAGATGTCGCGCGCCTGGCGGTCCAGTGCAGAGTCGAGCCGGGACAATGAGTGAGATTCGAGGGCCGTTACCGAGAGGAACGCGACAAGGGCAGCAGCCGCCAGGATCAAGGTCGGCCGCCACGCGCCGATCCTGAACTCGGCCTGCTTCCGGCTCACGAAGGGCCCTTGGCGCAGGTCCGTCAGCGGGCCAGACTTCTCGGCCCATTGGGCGAGCTGGCCGAGGAGGGGCATGGACGAAGGTTCACAGGCCGTTACGCCGAGCCTGCGCGCCAGTTGGGCACTGTATGTGGTGAGCGGGGTTGCGGCGGTCTGGGCAAGCGCGCTGAGCGCATCGTCAGGCAGGCTGGCATCTGCTGCGAAACACCGATTCCCTGTTGAAAAGAGAATGTGGGATCTGGCGTCGACCGCTATCGGCGTTTCAGGCAGAACCGACACGTCTGCAACGAGCCGGGCAGATTTCAGGCCAGCTGCGTTCAGCAGTGACACCCAGTGCGCCATCAAGTCGGGATCGACCACATGGACAGGCCGCAGGCCGCCGGGCAGGGGCTGGCCAATCGCGACGTGCGCGTCTTCCACAGCCACGGCCAGATCGTCTTCCAGGGCGAACGCTGCCGAACGACGCAGTTCCGTTATGCCCTGAGCAGGGAGGCGAACGTCGAAACAGGCAACCTCAGTACCCGGAACGAACACGATGATTTCGTCGCCAGGATCGATTTGCGCCTCACTCGGGGACATGAGGCGAACGCCCTTTTCACCTGATTGGGCATATTCTGCTGGTTCACCCTGGCTCGGGAGCAAAGTGTATAGTCGCCGGGCCATCAAAAGTCTCCCGTCGTGCGTTGGATGAGACCGGCCTTGCCCGTTGTATCGGACGCATAGACCAGATGAAGCGTTTCCTGAGTTGAGCCTGATGTAATGCGGGCTGTCAAACGCAGATGTGTCGGCCTGACGCCGATAATGGTGTCATTCCGGGCCTCAGCTGCTATTGACTGGATCCTGCTATTCGCCAGGAATGCGTCGCGCGATTGCCAGCCAGACAGGGGACGTGCGCGGATCACGGACAGGGCGTCTTCATGACCGAGTTCACTGGAGTAAAGGGCCATCAGCAAAGGCGCATCTGCCTCGGTGAGTGTCTCAATGTTGAGAGCGGACTGTGATCGGGATGGGCGAACACAGACCAGAGACCGGATGGCGTCCATGACTTCCGGCGTGAACCCTTTGATTGCCCGTAGCTCAGAGAGGTTCTCGAGGTGCGTGTTGGCTGCGCGATAGGGAATCTTGAGCGTTCCGTAATAGCTGTCCTCGGCACCATAGGCGCGCGGCTCCGTATCGCGGTCAATCCAATCAGTGAGGCTGTCTGCCAGCGCGCGCGCATCCGACGGGAACATGCCCTGTGCTTCGAGCAGTGCGCGGAGCCGGACGGTTGCAACGTCACCTGGCTCAGCGGAGATGGCATTGAGATTGAAGCAATTCGAATCGTCACTCAACCTTGCCTGGATCACGCCGCGTTCGAACGGCAACGTGATATCCTGCTGGTTTTTCATGGCCAGCCGGAGCGCGTCATCATCAAGCTTGAGCAGGCGGGCAATTGCGACGGCGCCGATGGATTCGGTAGAATGGGCCGCCCACATGGTCTGCGAGCGTTGGGAAGAAACCTGCGCAAGACTGAGTGAGCGCCCAAGCGCGTCGACAGCGGTGAGCGCGGCAACAGACATGACCGCAACGATCATCAGGATCGACAGGAGTGCGGCGCCGCGATCATTGGGGGTCCGGGACGGGGTCATTGCGCTGAGCCCACCATGTACATGAGCCGCAACTGGTCATCCTCCGCGAATGTCAGGTCGAGCTGGATCAGGTCAGGGTGATGGCCCGCTAAATCAGTGGGCCATTCATCGAACCATGCGCCGCGCTGGCGGTAGCGGATGGAGAGTGTGTCAATGCCATCCAGAAGAACGCGCTCGACCGTGGGCGTGGTGCGCACAGGGTCTGGCCGGAGCCATGCCTTGCGGATGAGTTTTCCATCGTCGAGTACGTATGCAACGCGCTGCAGATCGCTGCGGTCGCTGTCAGAGCGCGGGTCGTACCACCCTGTTCGGACAAAGCTGATCAGGTCGCCGCTGACGTTTCCCTTGCGCCCGTAAAATCCGAGGGCGGGTGTGTAGCTGTCAGGCGCGGACGACGGTCGTTTGGTCATCTCGCTGAAGTCGGCCCGCAGGAGGCCGTTGGCGGCCTCGAGCTGGCGGACCTGTTCCATCCGGGTGTCGATGGCACGGCTGCCCTGGAGGGTCTGCAGCATCATCAGTGTGCCTGCTGTTGCCAGCATGGCTGTGACGCCGAGCGCGACCAGCGTTTCAATGAGTGTGAAGCCAGCGTCTGTCTGTCTCATTCGCCCGCCCTCAATGCCTGGACGCGTGCGAGCACTTGTCCGGTTTCCGGCGCGGATACGGTAACGTCAATGAGATAGAGGCCGTCTTCCTGTGTGGGTGTGACGGCGCGCGTCCAGTCGAACGTGCGGCCCCGCTGGATGGCGTCTCCGGCAGTGACACCAGTGGAGAGCGCCAGGGGCAGGGTCATGGCGTCTGCCATGCGATTACTGGCTTCAATCTCTGCAAGGGCGCGCATATCGACCTGCTTCGCGCCGACAGTCGTTTCGCTATTCAGATGGATCAGGCCGATGGCCGATATGGAGAACACACCGAGCGCTGCAATGACTTCAACAAGCGTGAACCCGGATTGAGATGAATGGTCAGGCATCGGGTGCCTCCCATGTGACATCTCCATTGGGCGCAATGGTGAGCTCGATTGTCTCGCGGTCGCGTACCAGCTTCAGCGGTTTGCCCTCAGCCGTGCCGGTCGTGTCGAGCACGATGTCCGGGAGGGGCGCATCTGTATCAGATGGTGTCTGCGTCGGCGAGCGTTGCGCATCCAGTTCAACCGTTCGCGCAAACGTGACCGCGCCGCCTGGCGCAGGAACCCAGCTCTGGTTGGTCCAGCTGACCCTTTGATAGCCACTGTCCGTGACCATGAATCCTTGCGGAACGCCGGTCACCAGCGCCAGTTCAAGGGCAGCGGTAATGTCCCGTTCCAGACGCGTCGCGGCTTCTTCAAGCGGGTCTGCCCGAGGGCGCATGGTCATCGTGACCATGCCTGCTGCCAGCGCCATGATGAACACTGCGACCAGCACTTCGGTCAGGGTCATGCCTGCATCAGTGGTGTGGGAAAGGTCGCGTGTGTGCGTCATGCTAAAGTTCAGTTCCAGTTGCCGATATCATCGTCGTTGCCGGGCTCGCCATCAGGGCCGGCGGAATAGACGTCATAGGCGCCGCCGGACCGGGGGCCGGGTACGGCATAGTAATAGTCGTTGCCCCATGGGTCTTGCTGAATGCGCTTGATGTAGCCGCCGGGGCGATACTGGTCGACTTTGTCATTATTGGGCGGCGTTTTCAGGGCGTCCAGTCCGGCATCGGCACCGGGATAGTTGAACATGTCGAAACTGTACTGTTCCAGACCGCTTTCCAGCGCGGCGATATCAGCGCGGGCGCGGTCGACGCGGGATTTGCCTAGTACCGGGCCCACCGAAATGACCACGGCCGTTGCGAGCAGGGCCATGATCGAAACGGTAACCAGCAGTTCGACGAGCGAGAAGCCGGCATCCTTCGAGCGCGAATTGCCAGCCTGTTGGTGTGTGTGATAGGTCATGATGGCCTCCTGAATGGGTTGCGGCGCTATTGCAGCGCCAGCGTGTTAAGCTGGATGATGGGGAGCATGATCGACAAGACGATCATGCCGACAAGGCCGCCGAGCACAACGATGATGATAGGTTCCATCAGGCTGAGCGCGGTCGATGTGGCGTTCTCGAATTCCTCTTCAAGGAACTCGGCTGCGCGCGTCATCATGCCGGAAACGTCGCGGCCTGCTTCGCCGCTGGCGACCATGTGGACCATCATTGGCGGGAATGCGCCTGTGCCTTTCAGGGCCGCAGCGAAGGAGGCGCCTTCGCTGACCCGCAAGGCAATTTCGTCGGTTGCCTTGCGGAAGACGCTGTTGGACATGGCGCCGCGCGCGGCCTGGAGCGACTCAAGAACGGTTGCGCCGGATGAAGACAGGGTTGCGAAAATGCGGGCGAAACGTGCAGCTGAGACCGTGCGTGCGAGATTGCCGACGATGGGAAGGCGTAGAACGAGCCGGTCCACCATCTCACGAATGGCGGGTGCGCGCATGATGCGGGTGAGAAGAAGGACTCCGCCGACGATGATTATCGCGATGAGCAAACCCCAGTTGCGCAGAAGGTTGGAAAGTCCGATGACTTGCTCGGTCAGCCAGGGCAGGTCCGCATCGAACATGTCGAACTGTTCGATGAGCCGAGGCACGACGAGGATCATCAGGGCGACGACCATGCCAATGGCCAGTGTGGCGAGTAGTGCGGGATAGATCAGGGCGGACTGGACCTTCTGGCGAAGGCGCCAGGTGTTTTCCAGATAGACGGCCAGGCGTTCCATTACCTCGCCCTGACGCCCTGACATCTCGCCAGCGGCAACGACCGACTTGAACAAGGGTGGAAAAGCGCGCGGAGCCGTGCCCAGCGCATCGGCAAAACGCGAGCCCTCTGTCACTTCGTTGCGGACCCGGTGGAGGATGGCGATGGTTTCCGGCTTGGCGTCACTGGCGGCCGCCGTCAGGGCCTGTTCGACCGTCAGGCCGGACTGGAGCAGGACGGCGAGCTGGCGCGCAAGCAGGGCGCGGTCCTTTTCGGATATGCGTCCGCTCGCGCCCTTGCCCCCGCGGGCTGTCTTCGCATTGAGCGGAGAGACGTCAACCGGCATGAGGTCCCGCATCCGCAATTCCTTGCGGGCCGCGCGGGGACTGTCAGCTGAGATAACGCCGCGCGTGCGCTTACCGCCATTATCGACAGCGATGTACTCAAACGCTGCCATCGCGGGTCTCCTTGCGGCAGACGCGAAGCACTTCGGTCACGCTTGTCTCGCCAGAGAATACGTAACGCCGCGCATTTTCGATCAGGCGGTGATGGTCGGCGAAGGCGACGGCCTCAATGGCATCCTCGGTCGCATCAGCATGCAGCAGGTTGCGCACGGCATTGTCGACGACGAGAAGTTCGTAAATGGCGATACGGCCATGGAAGCCGGTATTGCCGCAGGCCATGCAGCCCTTGGGCGTGTAATGGGTAAAGGAATCGGCATGTGGCAGGTCGAGCGCTTCGTATTCGGCCGCTCCGGCTGTCGCAGGTTCCTTGCAGACATCGCAGAGCTTTCGCACGAGGCGTTGCGCCATCACAGCGCGCAGGGTGGATGCCATGAGATAGGTCTCGACACCCATGTCGCGCAGGCGGGTGATTGCACCGGCGGCGCTGTTGGTGTGGAGGGTGGAGAAAGCGAGGCGGCCAGTCGATGCGAACTCAAAGGCTGCTTCGGCCGTTTCAAGGTCACGGATCTCACCGACCATGACGATGTTGAAATCTTGACGCAGGATATTGCGCAGGGCCCGGGCGAAGGTGAGGCCGACTTTGGAGTCCATCTGGGTCTGGCTGATGCCGGGCAGGCCATACTCTACGGGGTCTTCCAGCGTCATGATGTTCACGTTGCCGGTATTCAGACGCGAGATGGATGAATAAAGTGTCGTCGTCTTACCTGAGCCGACAGGGCCAGTGACCAGGATCACGCCATTGGGTTGGCCGAGCACCTGATCGAAGCGCTGGTAGGTGTCGGAATCCATGCCGAGCTGTTCAAGTGTGAGAAGCGCATTCTGCGTGTCGAGCAGGCGTAGCGCGACGCGTTCGCCAAAGCGCGTTGGCAGGATGGCCACGCGGACGTCGATCGAGCGACCGCCAGCCTGAAGCGAGATGCGCCCGTCCTGAGGCAGGCGCTTTTCGGCGATATCGAGGCGGGCCATGACCTTGATGCGAGACACGAGGGGGGCCGCCAGTTTGCGCGGCGGTGTGAGGACTTCGACGAGGTCTCCATCTATCCGGTAACGGATGGATAGCTTGTCTTCGAACGGATCAATATGGACATCAGAGGCCCGGCGTTTCATGGCCTCGTAGATGAGGCCATTGATCAATCGGATGACGGGGGCATCATCGCTGCCACCGAGCAGGTCAGCAGCTTCGGGTATGTCGTCAATCAGGCTCTCGAGTCCGCCACGGCTGGCGACGGCGGCTTCGATATCCGTATTGCCGAGCGGTCCCTGGCTGAAGGCCGCTGTCAGGGCACGGTCGAAACTTGCCGGATCAAGCGTTTCAATGGCGTGGGGACATCCGAGCGCCCGGCGTGCCTCTATGAGCGACATCGCGTCAGCACCTGTGCGTACGCCTACGGTTAGCGTATCGCGATCAGGCATCACGATGAGGCCCTTCTCCTTGGCAAAGGCGTAGGTGAATTGACGGGCAGAGGCTGCGTGTGTGTTCATGGGATTATTGCGGTGGTGGTGACCCGAGAACTTCGCTGACAAACGCGTCCAGTGAATTCACGTTCGACTTCTTGTCGTTCCAGAGTTCTTCGGCGCGCACGAAGCGATAGCTGCGCGAAGTGACTTCGCGGGCGCTCTCGCGGTCGCGGATGACGGTTGGGCGGATGAAGACCATGAGGTTGGTGCGCTTGGTCGCCTTGCCTTCTGACCGGAACAGGCGACCCGCAACCGGCATGTCGCCGAGAATGGGGACTTTTTCGTTGGCGATCGTATCGGATTGCTGGATCAACCCGCCAATGACGATTATTTCACCGCTGTCGGCGAGGACATCCGTTGTGATCTGGCGTTTGTTGAAGACAAGATCCGACGTCGCTGTCGAAATGGCACCGTCGATGCTGGAGACCTCCTGGTTGATCTCCAGACGGACGGCATCGTCTGACGAAATGCGCGGCGTGACGTCAAGCCGGACGCCTATCTCCTTGCGATCTACAGTCTGGTAGGGGTTGGTATTGTCGGCGCCGAGAACCGTTCCGGTGATGATCGGGACTTCCTGCCCAACGAGGAGGGAAGAGGTTCCGTTATCCAGTGTCATGTTGAACGGCTTCGACAGGACGCGAGAGTTCTTGTCGGATTCCACGGCTGTCAGGATGGCGCCGAACAGTGTGTTCCCATCCTGGCCGCCAACACCCGCGCTTATGCCTGACAGGCCAAGCAGGGACGAAACTGCAGCAGAGGCGAAAGGATTCGTATCACCGCTATTGAAGGGTGTGTCGCCGCTCAAGGCACCTGCAAGAGCCAGCAGGTTGGGGGCCGATCGCGAATAATTCGTCGAGACGAATGGTACTGACGAATTGCCCGTGCCGCTGAGCAGGAACTGCAGGCCGAGTTCACGCGCAGTGTCGTCGGACATCTCGACAATGATGGCCTCGACGAGGACCTGGGCGCGGCGCTTGTCGAGGTCCTGTATTACGCGTTCAAGGGTAAGCAGCGTTTCGCCCGGGGCGTTGATGACGAGCGAGTTGGTAGAGTCATGGAAGGCGATGGTGCTGGGCGTTACTCCGCCGCCCGCCTCGCCGCGCCTGAATGCCATGGCACCTGCGACTTTTTCGAGGATGGGAACAATGTCAGCAGCGTCAGCATTCTTCAGGGAGATGACGCGGAGCGTATCTTCGACGCGGTCGGTCGCGTCCAGCTGGTTCACGACTTTCAAGGCACGTTCAACCATCAGGTCGTCGCCGCGTATCACGATCGCGTTGCCGGAAGGGGATGCAATTGCCTGGAAGTTCGAGGCATAGGATTCCTCGCTACCAGACTTTTGCAGCGCCATCAGGATCGATTCCATTTCTCCCGATGGAATGTTCCTGAGCGAAATTGTTTCGGTGCGCGTACGATCTTCGTCCAGTCCGGCGACCAGCTGACGGATGCGCGGAATGTTCGAGCCATAGTCGACAACGACCAATGTGTTGGAACGCGGGTTGGCGATCACCTGACCTTGTGCGTCGACGATCGGCTTCACCATTTGCGCTGCTTCCAGCGCGTTGAAATTGTTGAGGTGGATGATCTCAGTGACCAGACTGTTGGCGCCTGTTGAACGCGTTCCCGCTTCGCTGACGGCGGATTGCTCCGGGATAATGCGATAGGTGTCCTTGCCGGCGGAAATGGCCGTGAAGCCATGAACACGCAGCGTGGACAGGAAGACATCAAAGACGCCTTCCTTCGAGAGAGGCGAGGATGATGTGACGGTGACGCGTTTGCCGCGAACATCGGGGTGAACGATGAAAGTGTATCCGGTCACGATGGAAACATCGGCAATAAGCGAACTCAGTTCGACATCGTCAAAATTAAGCACATGACGTGACGATTCCTTCGCAGACTCTCCGGTTAGTCCGAAGGCGGGCAAGGCTGTGGAGGCCAGCAAAACTGCCGACAGGCCAATGCGGAAATTCATTCTAATCTCCCTCAGGGAAGCGGAGCGTGACGGGCACAGAAGCGCCGTTGCGCTGTACCGTCATGGATAACTCGGTTGAATTCGACAGCCGCTCCGTGAAGCTCTGGATGTCGATTTCTCCGACAGGCCTGCCTTCAACCCTTGTGACAAGGTCACCGGGTTGGAGGCCAGTGCCTGACAGGTCGGATGGTGAGCGTGGGGACGTGATGCGATAGCCCGTCAGGACCCCTTCCAGATATACGGGAGCGATGTCGACCGATGCGAGCAATGACCGGGTCACAATGGCAGTCGGCGACTGAGAAATCGTGGCAGGACGGGGCGCGCCTTCGATCAAGCCGCTTTCTCCAGCACGCGAGAGGACAGCCAGTGAATCACTGCTGCTGTCCATCACCAGCGTTTCCAGCGCGCCTGACTTGCGGATGAGGACGCGGTCCTGCAGGACCCGATCAAGGGTGACGCCTTGAATGATCGCGTCGCCGGGATGATATGTCAGCGCCCGACCATCCGGGGTGAGGATGATAGCCGTTGGAACCTGGCGGGAAGTAAGCTCGCGGGTGTCTGACGCGACAAACCGCACGCCCTTCAGGGTCAAGTTGAGACTGGTCGCAGGTGCATCCGGAATAATGTCACCGCCGGGCGCCTGCGTTCCGAAGCGGCTTGAGCGCGTCAAAAGGGTGAGGTCGGCAGAGGCGAGATTGGAATTTGCCGATGCGGCGGCGGTTGTGGTGGGCAAGCGCAAGGGATGGCTGACCGCGCCGCCTGGTTCGACGAGGAGCCAGAGCAAACGCGCAGACAGCAGCCCCAGAATCGCGACCAGCAGGAATGTGAGGCCAACGCGCAGGCGTGGCAGGACATGCAGTGCCTTCTTCGAAAGAATGTCTATCTGGCTCATATTCGACTCTGACTGCAAAATCCCTGCCCGGATTGGATTGCCGGTTTACCTGTTAAACAGGTGAGCCATCGCCGGGCTCGGGTATTTAGAATGTTGATGAAGCAAACAGGTCAATAATGCCAAGCTGAATTGCAGATCATCGTTTTGATACTCAATAATTGGATGTTGTCCTGATAATGTACGGTTTTCTGTCATCTGGACATCAAAACCATTCAAAACAGCACGCTTGCCGGCACGTCCAGTGCTTCTGACAGCCTGCGCGCTGTCTTGAGGCCAAACGTCTGGCCGCGCTCGATTGCCGATATGTGATTGGGACGAATACCGCATAATTCGCTCAACTGACTTTGTGTCAGCAATCTCAGTTCGCGCATGACGCGAACCGGGTGTTCGCCGGCAGAAATACGCTTTTGCGCCTCTTCCGGAATGGCCGGTTCGGCCGTCGGCAATTCAGCCAGGGTCTTCTCAAGTTGCGCGACCTTCAGCTCAAGATCGATCAGGCGCCCCTCCAGTCTGTAAATAAGATCCATATTTTCCACCGAGGCAGCCCCCTTGGTTGCATTATTCCTCTGGGTCTCAACTGGCGCTCAATTATTCTGGATTTAACGCGCTCACATGTCGTTTTCGCGAAAGTTTTGTGACGGCACTTGCTATGGAAGTGTGAGTCCTGTGAGCGACCCTGCCTCAATACCAGAATGATTTCTGAGTGTCTTAAAAGCGAAATATATCCGTTAATTGTTTGTCATGGCCGACAGCTATTGAGCCGCTGACGGGGCCGCATCGGAGTCGGCCTGTCCAACGGTTAATTTAAGGGGTTCCAATGATATTTCGCAGGTCGGTTAGCGCGCTTGCGCTGTGCTTAGCAGCAGCGTGTTCGCAAGGAAGTAACATTGCTTCGCCGGGGCCAAGCAATCCAGGCACGCCTCCTGGTGGCGGTGGCGGTGGCGGCGGTGGCGGCGGCGGTACCGCTTCCTGCCCGGCAGGTTTCACGGAAGGCGCTGCAGTCGGCGGCCTCACGACCTGTAACCTTTCCGGCACCTATCTCGCCGACCTGACGCTTCCGTTTGTTTCGGGCATCGCTTATGCCGTCGACGGCCGGGTGGATATCGGCGTAGACGTCGGTGCTGACGGCACGGACCCTGACGGAACATCGGCAACGCTGACCATCGAGCCAGGCGTGACTGTTTTCGGTCGTTCCGGTGCTGATTATATCGTCGTCAATCGCGGTTCACAGATCGATGCAGACGGTAATGCAGCCAATCCGATCGTCATGACCAGCGCGAACGACCTTGTCCGCCGCGCGGACAGCGATCCGTCGAATGATTTTGGCGGCGACAATATCGGTGAATGGGGCGGCCTTGTGATTTTGGGCCAGGCGCCTATCAACCGCTGCCGCAATGCCGCAACGCCGGCGACAGTTGATTGCGACAACGTGGTTGAAGGCGTGAGCAACCCTGACGCCGTTTACGGCGGCGCTGACCCGACGGACAACAGTGGTACACTGCGTTACGTCTCATTGCGCTTCTCCGGGTTTGCAATCGGCACGGGCAACGAGCTGAACGGCATCACGCTTGCGGGTGTTGGTTCGGGCACGACGGTTGATTATGTCCAGGTCCACAACAGCTCGGACGACGGCATCGAATTCTTCGGCGGCACGGTTAACGCCAAGCACCTCGTGCTGACGGGCAATGATGATGACTCGCTCGACACCGACAATGGCTACAATGGTAGCATTCAGTATGCTGTCGTGAAGCAGCGTGCGGCTGGCGGTGACAACATGGTTGAAGCCAGCTCGGTTGCAGGTATCTCGCCTGCGTCCGACGCCAAGTTCTCCAACTTCACCTTCGTCGGTGATGCAGGCGGCAACGCCCTGCGCCTGAATACAGGTACGGTCGGCACATACGTCAACGGCATCGTGACCGACGTCACTGAATGTTTCCGCTGGGAAGCTTCGGCGGGTAATGGCGTGGCCGGCTACCAGGCGGGTGTAGACCCTGCGTTCAACTCGGTCCTGTTTGACTGCGCCGCTGGCGTGGAAACGGCAAACTCCGATACGGGTGCTGCAACAGCGGCAATCGCTGCGGGCACCAATAACTCGACAGCAACGGAAAGCACGCTCGCCGCATCTTTCTTCCCTGGCCCGAACGAAGCAGCTGTCACACCATTTGATGCGACAACGCTGTCTGCATCTTTCGATGCGACGACCTATATCGGCGCCTTTGGTCCGGCCGAAACGGAAACCCAGAACTGGGCATCCGGTTGGTCATTTGGTCTTTTCCCTGATCCGACGTGTCCGACCGGTACGACCGATTCAGGTCTCGAAATCGACGACCAAACGGTTTGCCGCATCACAGGTGTGATCACCGATGATGTTCGTCTGACGCGCGGAAATATCTACGAAGTTGTTGGACGTGTGAGTGTCGGTGTAGATGTCGGTGCCGATGGTGCGGCTGCTGATGGTGATCCAGCCACTCTGACGATTGAGTCCGGCGTCACCCTCTTCGGCGGAAGCGGCGCAGACTATATCGTCGTGAACCGCGGCTCCCAGATATTCTCGAACGGAACAAAGGAAAATCCGGTCGTCCTGACATCCGAAGCTGATGTCACCGGTACGCAACCAAACCCGGAAAACGCTATTGGCGAATGGGGCGGTCTGGTTATCCTCGGCCGCGCGCCGATCAACCGCTGCCGCAATGCAGCGACGCCTGCGACAGTCGATTGTGACAACGTGGTTGAAGGCGTGACCAATCCTGATGCGGTTTACGGCGGTGCCGTGCCAACCGACAATAGCGGTTCACTTCGTTACACGGTGATGAAGCATTCCGGTTTCGAGGTTACGACGGGCAATGAGCTGAACGGGATCACGCTAGCCGGTGTTGGTACGGGTACGACGGTTGATCATGTCCAGGTCCATAACAGTTCGGACGACGGTATCGAATTCTTCGGCGGCGGGGTGAACGCAACGCACCTCGTGCTGACGGGCAATGATGATGACTCGCTCGACACCGACAATGGCTACAATGGCAGCATTCAGTTCGTCATCGTGAAGCAGCGTGCGGCCGGTGGTGACAACATGGTTGAAGCCAGCTCGGTTGCAGGCATTTCGCCGCCTTCCGATGCCAAGGTCTCCAACTTCACCTTCCTTGGTGAAGCTGGCGGTAATGCTTTCCGCCTGAACACAGGTACGGTCGGCACCTACGTCAATGGCGTGGTGAAGGAAGTCACGGAATGCTTCCGCTGGGAATCTTCGGCAGGCAATGGCGTGGCAGGTTACCAGGCAGGTGTGGACCCGGCGTTCAACTCGGTGCTGTTTGATTGCGCCGCTGGCGTGGAAACGGCAAACTCCGATCCGGGTGCTGCAACAGCAGCCATCGCAGCGGGCACCAATAACTCCACGGCAACGGCAAGCACCCTGATCAACAGTTTCATCAATGGTGCAGCCGAGTCGGCCGTCACGGCCTTCGATGTAACGGGCCTGTCTGCTGACCTTGAGCCAGTCGACTATATCGGTGCCGTCGAGAACGCCTCGGACACCTGGTGGCAGGGTTGGTCGTGCGGCCTCGAAGCCAGCGATCCTTGTTAAGTTGAGAACCGCCGGGATGGCCACGCAAGCCGTGCGCCATCCCGGCACTTTCATTTCAGGGCAGATACCGAGGTTCTCGATTGGAAGCCTCAGATCCACGCCAAGCTAGGTCAAGAAAAATGCACATCACTTCCGTCAAATACAAATGGTTGCTGTCGACAGCAATCATGCTTGCTTTATCGCCCGTCGCGGGCGCGCAGGAAGCAACACCTCCTGCAGAAACGCCCGAAGAGAGCCGCACCCTCCAGACTGTGGTCGTGCGCGGGCAGTTCATTCCGGAACCGCAGCGTGAAACGTCCCAGGTTGCGACTTTCCTGTCGACCGAGGATCTGGCGCGTCAAGGCGATTCCAACGCGGCGCTTGCCCTGACCCGTCTCAGTGGTCTGAGCATCGTATCCGGACGCTTCGCCTTCGTGCGGGGCCTTGGCGATCGGTATTCGTCGGCCTTGCTCAACGGATCACCGCTTCCAAGCCCTGAACCTCTGCGTCGTACTGTGCCGCTTGACCTGTTCCCGTCGAGCGTCCTGGCTGGTGCGGCCGTCCAGAAGACATACTCGGCCAATTATCCGGGTGAATTTGGCGGTGGTGTGATTGACCTTCAGACGCTTCGCCAGCCGTCCGAGAATTTTCTGACGGTCAAGGGCGGCATTTCGGCCAACACTGAAACGACTGGATCAGATGGACTGTACGTCAATGGCGGCGACCTCGACTGGTCGGGTTACGATGACGGCCTCCGGGACATTCCGGGACCATTGGCTGCAATTCTTGCATCCGGAGAACGGCTGAGCGATCAAACCCCAGAACAGATCGAGACCATTGGCGAGAGCCTGGTCAATTCGCCCTTGTCGGTCATCCAGCAGGGTGAGCTCGGTCCGGATCCAAGTGGCTCGATCGAGGGCGGCCTGATCCTTGACAAAGGCCAGTACGATATCGGCCTGATCGGCGTTGTCGGTTTTGACTCTGGATGGACAACCAGAGATGCCATCCGTCAATCAGTAGAAGCTGGCGTGCTCGGCAGCGACCAGAACCAGTTCTCTACAACTTATGATGCCACGCTTAATGCGCTCGGATCAGGCTCCATCGGTTGGGGCGAAAACGAGATCCAGGCCACAATGTTCTATGTCCATACGACTTCGAAGCAGGCAGAAATCACCACCGGCACGGACTTCAACGCACCGGGCGCCACAGGTGAGATCTTTGATGAATCGAGCGGCTGGTTCGAACGTGAACTGGCATTCTTCCAGTTGCGCGGTGAACATGGAATTGGAGACCTGGATCTGAACTGGCGCGGCGCATATGCTGTCTCCACACGTGACGCGCCTTATGACCGTTCACTCCGTCGCAGCCCCGATGCGGATGGCGTGCCACTGTATTCCACGGCTAACAATTACAACATTGTCTTCTCCGACCTTGAGGACACGATTGCCAGCTTTGGTGCGGACGCCACGTATACTGTGGACATCGGAAACGCCAAGGAACTGGTGATGTCAGGTGGTTTTGACGTTGCGTCGACTGATCGCGACTACAACTATCTGTCCCTTCGCTTCGTCGGTGGTAACGCCCTGCCGGCAGACGCGCAGGCCGCACGACCTGATTACCTGTTTTCTCCCGACAATATCGATCCTGCACGGTTTTTCCTGCAGGAAGTCATTACGCCAAATGACTCCTATTCAGGTGCGCTCGATGTCAACGCATTCTATGTGCAGACGGAGCTGGACATTCTCGACTATGTCCGCGGAACGGTTGGCTTCCGGTACGAAGATGCTGAGCAAACCGTGGAGACGTTCGACCGGTTCGGGAATCAGGGTGCTGGTGACGTGAATCTCAGCAACGACTATGTCCTGCCTGCGTTGACCCTGACATGGAACTTTGCAGACGACCTGCAGTTGCGTGCCGGCTATTCGCAAACGATTGCCCGTCCGCAATTTCGCGAACTTGCACTGTCGTCCTTCGTTGATCCAGAGACTGATCGTACCTACCGCGGGAACAGTGGCCTGGTGGACAGCGAACTGAAAAACTATGACGCTCGCCTGGAATATTATCTTGGTCGCAATCAGTTCGTGACACTGGGAGCGTTCTACAAGGACATCAAGAATCCGATCGAGGAAGTGCAGTATTCGACAGCGTCTTTCGTGTTCGAGACAACCTTCATCAACAGCCCGAAAGCAGAGCTGTATGGTGCGGAGCTCGAATACAGGACCAATTTCAGCATGCCGATCTCCAATCCCTGGATGGATGATCGCGAATGGCTGTTCTCGGCGAACTACACTTACACGGCTTCTGAAGTCCAGGCACAGGATGAGGATCAGGTGTTCGATCCAATCTCGCGTTCACTCCGTGATGCATCCCTTTTCGGGCTTGATGGATCAGACCTTCAGGGCACGCCGGAAAACATTCTGAACGCACAATTTGGCTGGCAAAGCGACGTCGAGCAGATGACGCTTCTCGTCGGCTGGGTTGATGAACGTATCCTGCAGCGTGGGTTTGGCGTGGGCGCGGCAGCACTGCCGGACGTGATCGAAGATCCCGGTATACAGCTGGATCTCGTCTACAATCGTGACTTCACGATTGCTGGCCGGGAACTGTCGCTCGGTTTGAAAGGGCGTAACCTTCTGGGTGAAAAGCACACCGAGTATCAGACGTCTGAAAGCGAAATAGGCCGTACCGAGTACAATACGTATGAGCGCGGCACGACCATCTCGGCCAGCCTGTCCACGACATTCTAGTCAGGCGTTGCCCAGTACATGACAAAACACCCCGCAGCGTGCTGCGGGGTGTTTTTTTCTGGTAGAACTCAGTGTGAAGAGTATGCCTTCAAGCGGTTCCGAAAACGCGTTCGAAAATCGTGTCGACATGTTTGAAGTGATATTCGAGGTCGAACAGGTTTTCGAGGTCAGCGTCAGTCAGCTTCGCTGATACGTCCGGGTCTGCCTTGAGCAGGTCGAGCAAATTGCCTTCGCCGCGCCAGGTGCGCATGGCGTTTCGCTGAACGAGGGAATAGGAATCTTCGCGGCTGATGCCATGTTCGACGAGTGCGAGCAGGATGCGCTGGGAATTGTGAAGGCCGCCCATGCTTTCAATCGTGCGCAGCATGTTCTCTGGATAAACAACAAGGTTTTCCACCACACCCGCGAGGCGGTGCAAGGCAAAGTCAAGGTGAATCGTTGCGTCCGGACCGATACCGCGCTCGACGGAGGAGTGCGAAATATCGCGTTCGTGCCAAAGGGCGACGTTTTCCAGCGCAGGCGTAACGGCTGACCGGACGAGCCGTGCGAGACCCGTCAGGTTTTCGGTGAGAACGGGATTGCGCTTGTGTGGCATGGCAGACGAGCCCTTCTGTCCGGCAGAGAAGAACTCCTCGGCTTCCAGCACTTCAGTCCGCTGCAGGTGGCGTACTTCGGTGGCGAGGCGCTCGACCGATGATGCGATCACGCCCAGCACGGCGAAAAACATGGCATGTCGGTCGCGCGGAATAACCTGTGTGGAAACAGGCTCGACGATAAGGCCAAGCTTGGCGGCAACGTGCGCTTCGATGGCCGGGTCGATATTGGCGAACGTACCGACTGCACCTGATATGGCACAGGTCGCGATCTCTTCGCGCGCCATTTCGAGGCGGGTCCGTGCGCGCTGGAATTCCGCGTGAAACGTTGCCAGCTTGAGGCCGAACGTCGTCGGCTCTGCGTGTATTCCATGACTGCGACCAATTGTGGGGGTGAACTTGTGCTCACGCGCGCGTTTTTCAAGGGCGGTGAGCACACGGTCGAGACCTGTCATCAGAAGATCGGCGGCACGAACAAGCTGAACACTGAGGCAGGTGTCGAGTACATCTGACGAGGTCATGCCCTTGTGAAGGAAGCGGGCTTCGTCGCCCACATGTTCTGCGACATTGGTCAGGAAGGCGATGACGTCATGCTTCACTTCGCGTTCAATCGTGTCGATACGCTCGACTTCAAACGTGCCACGCTCGCGCACGGCCTGCGTGACGCCCGCTGGTATGATGCCGAGATTTTCCATCGCTTCGGCGGCAAGCGTTTCGATCTCGAGCCAGATGCCAAAACGTGTCTCGGGAGACCAGATTTCAGCCATTTCAGGACGGGTGTACCGGGGAATCATATCGCGCCTCTCTGCTTGTGAGGCCCGTATAGCCCGGAATCCCTCGAATGCCAGTGCCAGCGGGCCACACGAATCAAATCCTGCAGGGGATGAACGGTCTGGTCGGTGGCCTGGCGCTGGTTTAAACACGATGAAGATGCATGATTGACGCGGGGAGGCTGACCGCGGCCAGGGGAATGAAGTATGAGCAAGTTGATTATCGCTTCGATCGCAGCCATCGCGCTTTCCGGGTGCGTCCTTGCGCAGGAGGGTGAGGCCCACCAACCCGCGTCGGATGCCGGTTCCTGCTTCGCGCGCGTATTGGTACCTGAAACGACCGAGATCATAACGGAACAGATGATTGATGAACCCGAGCGAACCGAGGTGAAATTCATTCCGGCGGTAATCGAGACTTACACACAAGAGGTGTTGGTCAAGGAAGCCTCCAAAGCCTACACGGTGATTCCGGCGCAATTCATCACGCAAACCGAACAGATTCTGGAGGAACCGGAGCGTATCGAGACCAGAATCATTCCTGCCAGTTTCGAGACATATACAGAGAAGGTGCTCGTTAGGCCTGCTTATACGACCTGGAAGCCGGGGGCAGGTTTCCATGGCGGAAATATCCCGGATGAGGGTGAAGAGGCCGGATCTGCTGTGTCGACCGGGGAACCACTGGGGCGGGTGGAGGTGCCCGCGCAGTATGAGGACGTCACACGCACACGCTTGGTGAACCCGGAGCGAGCGGAGACGAAGGTCATTCCAGCGCGATACCGGACGATATCCCGGCAAATCGTGGAGTCGCCTGCCCGGGTTGTGGAGGAGGAAGTTCCGGCAGTGTACGAAACCATCACCCTGCAGAGAGTGGTTACGCCGGCGCAGGAAGAGACGATTGTCATTCCAGCAACATACCGCACTGTCGAGAAGCGCGTGGTGACGGGCGGAGGCAGCGTTGAGCGGCGAGAGATACTGTGTAATACAAATGCCTCTCCCGAGACGATACAGGCGGTGCAGCAGGCGCTGAACGAAAAAGGTTACACCGTTCCGGCAGACGGCGATTTTGGACCGGAGACGCGCAAGGCGATAGAAGACTACCAACGCGCCAATGGACTCCCTGTGGGCCACCTGACTGTCAGTACCTTAGAATCCCTGGGTGTTTCGGTGAACCAGGTCGATTAATACGGAATCTGACGCATTCTGCGGTTGTCTCTTGCGCTTGACCGTGCAGGAAGTCGCCTTCAACGAGGACTCGTATGGCTCGGTCTCATTTTCATCATGAACATCATCGGTTGTCCCGGATCGGCTGGATGCGGGCTGCCGTGTTGGGAGCGAATGACGGCATCGTATCCACTGCCAGCCTGATCATCGGGGTGGCTTCGGCCTCTGCCGGCCAGGGCGAGATTGCTGTTGCAGGTATTGCCGCGCTGGTTGCCGGATCCATGTCGATGGCAGCGGGTGAATACGTGTCAGTCAGTTCGCAGTCCGATGCCGAACAGGCAGAGCTCGCCAAAGAGCGACAGGAACTGATCGACTTGCCAGAAGCAGAGCATGCGGAACTGGCCGACATATATGAGGCGAGAGGCCTGAATCCGGAGACGGCCAAGGAGGTTGCGAGCCAGTTGATGGCGGACGATCCGCTGAGAGCGCATGCACGCGACGAACTCGGCATAACCGATCTGAGCGTGGCACAGCCGGTACAGGCCGCAATATCATCCGCAATTTCTTTCGCCGTCGGTGCAGCCTTGCCTCTGTCACTGATCTGGCTGGTGCCGCTCGGTATGCTTGTACCTGTCGAAGCGGCAGCGTCGCTTGTGTTCCTGGCCTTGCTCGGCGCTGTGGGGGCGAAGGCAGGCGGGGCCAGCATATGGCGGCCAACCCTGCGGGTGACATTCTGGGGCGCACTGGCCATGGCACTGACGGCAGGGATTGGCCATTTGGTTGGCGGGGTGATTTAGACTGATGTTCGCAGGCGTAGGCCAGAAAAAGAAAACCCCGGCACAGTCGAGTGCCGGGGTTTTTTTGCGCATTAGGCGAGACGCCTAGGACTTCGCCATTTCCGCTTTCAGGTTTTCCGAGACTTTCTCGATAAAGCCTTCGGTCGTCAGCCATTCCTGATCGGGACCCACGAGGAGTGCGAGATCCTTTGTCATGTAACCGGCCTCCACTGTCTTCACGATGGTCTGCTCCAGAGTCTGAGCAAATGCCTGAACGTCAGGTGTGCCATCCATGCGGCCACGATGGCTCAGGCCTTGCGTCCAGGCATAGATCGAGGCGATCGAGTTCGTCGAGGTGGCTTCGCCCTTCTGGTGGTTGCGGTAGTGGCGCGTGACAGTGCCGTGAGCGGCTTCGGCTTCGACCGTGTTGCCATCGGGCGTCATCAGAACCGATGTCATCAGGCCCAGCGAGCCGTAGCCCTGGGCAACGGTGTCGGACTGCACGTCGCCGTCATAGTTCTTACAGGCCCAGACATAGCCACCCGACCATTTCATCGCCGCTGCCACCATGTCGTCGATCAGGCGATGCTCATACGTGCCGCCGAACGCTTTGAACTTGTCCGCAAATTCCGTGTCAAAAATTTCCTGGAACAGGTCCTTGAAGCGGCCGTCATAGGCCTTGAGGATCGTGTTCTTGGTCGACAGGTAGACGGGCCACTTGCGCTGGAGGCCGTAGTTGAAGCTGGCGCGGGCGAAGTCGCGGATCGACTGGTCGAGGTTGTACATGCCCATGGCAATACCGGCTTCGGGAAAGTCGAAGACTTCCTTTTCGATCTTTTCGCCATTCTCGCCGACCCAGGTCATGGTCAACTTGCCCTTGCCGGGCACAAGAAAGTCAGTGGCCTTGTACTGGTCGCCGAAGGCGTGGCGGCCAATGACGACTGGCTTTGTCCAGCCAGGAACAAGGCGCGGGACGTTGGAGATAACGATCGGCTCGCGAAAAACGACGCCGCCAAGAATGTTGCGGATCGTGCCGTTTGGGCTGCGCCACATCTTCTTGAGCTTGAACTCTTCAACACGCTGTTCGTCAGGTGTGATCGTGGCACACTTGACTGCAACGCCGTATTTCTTGGTGGCTTCAGCCGCGTCGACGGTGATCTGGTCATCAGTCTCGTCGCGCTTCTGGATCGACAGGTCATAATACTTCAGATCGACATCCAGGTAGGGATGGATCAGCTTGTCCTTAATGAGTTGCCAGATAATGCGGGTCATCTCGTCCCCGTCCATTTCGACAATCGGGTTCTTGACCTTGATCTTAGCCATGTTTTGTAATCCTTGCGGTTGAAGCTATTGGACTGCGCTATAGCAGAGCGGCTGCCCGCGTCAAAACAGGTTCCACCATGTCAGAACAGCGCAGACCCTGCGTCATCCTTCATTCCCCGCAACTTGGCGAAAATATTGGCGCTGCGGCGCGTGTGATGCGCAATTTTGGCCTCACGGACCTGCGCCTGGTTTCCCCGCGCGATGGCTGGCCAAATCCGGCCGCAGAAACGATGTCAGCGGGAGCGTTCGACGCGGGCGTGACTGTGAGGGTGCATGAAACACTGCAGGGCGCGCTGGAGGGTGTGACTTACCTGATCGCAGCGACGGCGCGGTTGCGGGGCATCGAGAAGCGCGTGACGGATGCGGTGGGGGCGGCGAAGGCTGCGCATGGGCGGTCTGTGGCCGGGAAGGGTGTTGCAGCCGTGATGTTCGGGGGGGAAAAGTCGGGCCTGCCGAACGAGGCGGTGGCCCTGGCTGATCTTCTGATGACCTATCCGGTAAATCCCGAATTCAAGAGCCTGAACCTCGCGCAGGCGGTTTGCGTGTTTGCGCACGAGTGGGGCAAGCTCAATGCAGCGGAAAACCCGGCTGATTATCCTTCGCAGAGCCATGTCACACCCGTCGAGGCGCCAGCGGACGCCGACACGGAAGGATCACCGCCCGCAGCGCGCGATGATGTGTTCCGGATGTTCGAACATTTCGAGACAGAGCTGGAACGGGCCGGGTATTTCTTTCCGCCGGCAAAAACGCCCCTGATGAAGGACAATCTGCGTGCAGCCCTCATCCGGGCGGACTGGACCGAGCAGGAAGTGCAGACTTTCCGCGGCGCGATCAAGGCGCTGGCCCTCGGCCGCGGAAAGGCACGTGTCGTGCGAGAGGACTAGGCTATTTGCCTTTCCAGACCGGCGCACGCTTTTCGATAAACGCAAGCGGGCCCTCTTTGAAGTCTTCCGTTCCGACAAGGCCGGCAAAGGCCTTGCCGCTGGCACGCCAGAGGTTTTCGTCATTGTCGGTCAGAGCGGCTGCCGCGACCTTGCGGCTGGCCTGAACGGCCAGTGGCGCATTTGCGATGATGCGGTCAGCCAGTTTCGTGGCTTCGTCCATGACGTCCGCTTCGGGGACGACCTTGTTGACCATACCGAGTTCGTAGGCGCGCTGCGAGGGCAGCGGGTCACCTGTCAGGATCACTTCGAGCGCTGTCGGCATGCCGATGACGCGGGGCAGGCGGAACAGGCCACCCGCAGCGGCAGCCAGCGAGCGTTTGACTTCCGGCAGGCCGAAATTCGTGGTGTCGGCGCACACGATCATGTCGCAGGAGAGCGCAATCTCGGTGCCGCCAGCAAGTGCGCTGCCGGTGATGGCTGCGATGAGCGGCTTGGTGCGCTCACGCTTCACGATGCCCGCAAAGCCGCCTTTTTCGGTGCCAAGCTTGCCGCCATTTCCGGCGTTGATTTCTTTCAGGTCTGCTCCCGCGCAGAATGCCTTGCCATTGGCGGTAAGGATGGCAACCCAGATTTCCGGATCGTCTTCGAAACGGTCAAGTGCGCTCTCGATCCCGGTGGCCATGACGCCGTTGATGGCGTTGCGGGCTTCCGGACGGTTGAGCGTGATGATCGCGAGATGGCCTCGGGTTTCATATTCGACTGACATTGGGGCGGTCCTCCATATTGGTTTGACTGACACTAGGGTGGCTTACGCTGCGTTCAGCAAGCAGAAAGACGTGAAAGCGCCAAACTCCTCTTGGCAGCCGCAAGGGAAGGGCTGCCAGTGTCCCGAAAAAATCAGGGAGCTTCGCGACCATGGATCTAACATTCAGCCCGGAATATGAGTCCTTCCGCCAGGAAGTGGCCGACATTCTTGCCGCAAATGCGCACCTCGCGCCGACCAGTGACGACAAGGGGATGAAGAACCCCAGGCGGCTGGCCTGGCAGAAGCTTTTGATCGAAAAAGGCCTCGCGGCACGCACCATTCCGACCGAGTATGGTGGGTATGGCGCTGAGCCCGATATCCTGAAGTCGCGTATCATTGCCGAGGAATTCGCCCGGTCGGGCCTTCCGCGTGCGATGTCCAATCAAGGCATTTCAATGCTTGTGCCGACATTGCTGGAACTCGGCACGCCGCAGCAGAAGGCGGCTTATATTCGGCCAACTTTGCACGGCGAAATGATCTGGTGCCAGGGCTATTCGGAGCCGGGTGCGGGATCGGACCTTGCGGCGCTGCGTACAGCGGCAGTGGAAGATGGCGATGATTACGTGATCAATGGCAGCAAGATCTGGACATCGACCGCCAAGCAGGCTGACATGATCTTCTGCCTTGTAAGGACGGACCCTGGCGCCAAGAAGCACCTTGGTATTTCCTACATCCTGTTCCCGATGGACACGCCTGGCATCGAGGTGCGGCCACTGGTCGACATGACCGGTACGGCGAATTTCAATGAGGTGTTCTTCACCGATGTGCGCGTACCCAAGAGCGGGATCGTGTTCGAGGCCAACAAGGGCTGGCAGGTCGCCAATGCGACCCTGACCCACGAGCGGGGCATGCTGGGTGACCCGAACGCGACCAAGGCACGCCTTGTCGAGCTGGTCGAGATGATGAAGCGGGAGAGGGTGAATGACGAGCGCCTGATCGACAATCCGCTACTGCGCGACCGTTTGTTGAAATTGCAAGGCGAAGTCTATGCGATGCAGGCGAACGGACTTCGGATCACGACGCATAGCCTCAAGAGGGAGAGTGCAGGCCTCGCGGGTCTCATCGTGAAGCTGATGGGGTGCGAACTCAACCACGAGATTGCGCGGCTGGCGATTGATGCGCTGGGCGAGCTGGGCGTGATGTACGAGCAGGGCGAGCATTTGCGGGCCGATGGCGCGTGGCAGGCGCGCTACATGTACGACCTTGGCCTGATCATTGGCGGGGGCACGGCGCAAATCCAGAAGAATATCATCGCGGAACGGGGCCTTGGCCTGCCGCGCGAACCCAAACCGGCCAAGGCCTGAGAGGAGAAGACCGATGGAATTTGCACTCTCTGAAGACCAGCGCATGTTGCAGGACAGTCTGAACGGCTTCCTGAAGGATGCCGCATCGCTCGATACCATTCGCAAGATCGCGGTCGGGGATGAAGCGTCTGGTGCCGCACTGGCATCGGGGCTGGATGAACTTGGGCTCGCCGGGCTTCACGTCTCTGAAGACCATGGCGGGCTGGGCCTCGGCCTGTTGGATGCCTGTGTTGTGCAGGAAGCGCTCGGCTATGCGATTGCGCCTAGCCGGTTCATGGCGACGACCGTGGCCGCGCATGCCATGCGGTTTGCCGGGGAAGAGTACCTGCCGGGGATCGCTTCGGGCGAGACCAGGATGGGGCTGGCTATGACCGAGCTGTCATCGCGCCGCGATGGAGCCGGCGTGACGGTGGAAAAAGACAAGCTTTCGGGCACCTCGCTGCTGGCGCTGTCTGCAGAGGGATCGACGCATTTGCTGGCTGCAGATATCAGCGGCGTACTTCATGTCGTGGAGACGCCGGAGCTTGCGGTGATGCACACAATCGACCGGACGCGGATTTTCTCGGAAGTGCGCTTTGGTGGTCAGACGAGCGAAATGACGCTGAAACGTGACGATGAAGTGCTGGCAGCGGCGCGGCTGCTGGTGGCGGCCGATACACTGGGCGCGGCGCAGGCCATGTTGGACAAGGCAGTGGCCTATGCGGGCGAGCGCCAGCAATTCGGGCGCGTGATTGGTTCGTTCCAGGCTGTAAAGCACATGTGCGCCGAGATGGCTGCGCGGCTGGAGCCGTCACGGGCGCTGATCTGGCATGCGGCGCATGCGCTGGATACTCGCGAGCCGGAAGGACTGGTCATGGCGACACTGGCGAAGTCGCACCTCGCCGAAGCCGGCACGTTCATCGCGCGGACAGCGACAGAAGTGCATGGCGGAATGGGGTTCACGGACCTTGTCGGCCTGCATTACTGGTTCAAACGGATCGGCGTGAACAGGCAGCTCTTCGGCAGCCCGGAACAATGCCGCAGCGATGCGGCGCGCCTGCAGGGATGGCTTGAAACGGCCTGATCAGATGACCTTGCCGGGCGACAGGTGGCTCGCCGCCGAGACAATGGCCTCGGCATCGATCTGGAAGTGGCGGTAGAGGTCGCGAATCGTGCCGGTCTGGCCGAAATGTTCGACACCGAGCGGCGTCGTCGCGTGGCCTTTCACGCCGCCGATCCAGGCGAGCGTGGCGGGGTGACCATCGGTGACGGTGATGAGCGTGCAGTCGCGGGGCACCAGTTCCATCAGGCGTTCGATCTGGCTTTTTGCGCCCTTGTTGCCACGGACTCTGGCTCGGCGGGCTGCGGTCCAGCCTGAATTGAGGCGGTCTGCAGAGGTGACAGCAAGGACACCGATATCGCGGCGATTATTGCCGATGCGCCCGGCGGCCTTGATGGCTTCGGGCGCGACGCAGCCCTGATAGGCGATCACGATCTCACAATTCGGGCCGGGCTTGCGCAGCCAGTAACCGCCGTCAATAACGCCCTGCCGGAAGGTGTCGTCGCCGCGATCAGACCACCGGACCTGTTCCAGCTGGCGCGTGGTGAGGCGCAGATAGACTGAACCGCCCGTCTCGTCGCGCAGCCAGGTACGCTCGTCAGGGTCTCCGTCACCATCGCGCTGGAGATAGTCGAACGACCAGTCCATGATGATTGAAAGTTCGTCGAGGAATGCGGGCTCGAACGAGACGAGGCCGTCCTGGCTCATGCCGATGAGCTGTGCGCCGATTGACTGGTGAGCGCCGCCCTCGGGGGCGAGCGTGACCCCCGAGGGCGTGCCGACGATGATGAAACGCGCATCCTGGTAGCAGGCATAGTTCAGCGCATCGAGGCCGCGGGCGATGAAGGGGTCGTAGACCGTGCCGATGGGGATAAGGCGCTCGCCGAACAGGGAATGCGACAGGCCCGCCGCGCCGAGTAGCAGGAAGAGGTTCATTTCGGCAATGCCGAGTTCGATATGCTGGCCGGTCGGGGAGAACTGCCATTTTTGCGTCGACGGGATCTGCTGGTCGCGGAACGTGTCTCCCTTGGCCTCGCGGGCGAAAAGGGATCGCCGGTTCACCCAGGGGCCAAGATTGGTCGAGACGGTGACATCCGGCGATGTCGTGACGATGCGGTCGGCGAGTTCGGATTTCGACTTGGCGAGGGCATCCAGGATCTTGCCGAAACCAGCTTGCGTGGACTGGACATCATCGTCGAGAAAAATCGGTCCGGAACTGGCGACCCGGGGCGCAATGAAGCGGCGAGGGCCGCCTTCGAAGAACCGAACGCCCCGCAGGAAGGCGTTGAGGGCATCCGGGTCTTCGGCGCCTGCCATGGGGGCCCATTCCTCGCCTTCGGCGATTCCCATCCTGGCCTGGAAGTCGGCCATCTGGGCCTTGTTCATCAGGCCGGCATGATTGTCCTTGTGACCGGCGAGCGGCGTGCCCCAGCCCTTAATCGTGTAAGCGAGGAAGACGGTGGGCGTATCATCGGTGATGGAGTCAAAGGCCTCTGTCAGGGTCTCGATGCACTGGCCGCCGAGATTGTTCATTAGCGCACTCAGTTCATCATCACTCCGTTTCGAGAGGAGGGCGGTGACGTCTCCCTGGTCGCCGAGATCATCCATCAGCCGTGTGCGCCAGGAGGCGCCACCCTGATAGGTCAAGGCGGAATAGTCAGTATTCGGACAGGACTGGATCCATTCCCTCAGCGCCTCGCCACCGGCCTCTGCGAACGCCGCACGCTGCAGCGCGCCATGGCGCAGCACGACAGTGCGCCAGCCGAATGCCTTGAAGATGGCTTCGACCTTTTCCCAGAGTCCTTCGTGCACGACGCCGTCGAGGCTCTGGCGGTTATAGTCGATGATCCACCATGTATTGCGCAGGTCGTGCTTCCAGCCTTCCTGCAGGCACTCGTAGACGTTGCCTTCGTCGAGTTCGGCGTCGCCCACCAGCGCGACCATCCGGCCGAGCGTCCGGTGTGCGGCCCATGGCTTGGCTTCGAGATAGTCTTGCACGATCGATGCGAAGGCGGTTTCCGCAACGCCGAGGCCGACCGAGCCTGTGGAAAAGTCCACATCGTCAATGTCCTTGGTGCGGCTGGGATAGGATTGCGCGCCGCCATAGCCGCGAAAGTTCTGGAGCTTCTCAAGTGTCTGATTGCCCATCAGGTAGTGCATGGCGTGGTAGACCGGTGCGGCATGCGGTTTGACGGCGACACGATCTTCCGGGCGCAGTGTGTGGAAATAGAGCGCGGTCATGATCGAGACCATGGAGGCGCAGGAAGCCTGATGACCGCCGACCTTTACATCATCGTCGCGCTTGTCGCGCAGGTGGTTCGCATTGTGGACGGTCCAGGCCGACAGCCAGAGCAGGCGTTGCTCGAGGGTCTTGAGATGATCGAGTTTGCTCGGCATTGGCAGATTCCTGTTGTGCGACGATGTCCCAGACCTAGCGGGAAAGACCGTGCGCGGGAATAGGAAAACCGGAGTGAAATTCTTCGCATTATGCGCCTTCGTCGGCGTATTGTTGTCTCGAAACTGATGCTTCTTGTTGTTTATGGTCGTACGAGGGTTTGGCGAAACCAGTCGGATTTTGATGGATCGAAGGCTTGGCGCAACCATTCGATGGCGACCTGGCCTCGACCGAGGCGCCGGATGCGTTCGGTATAGCTGAGCCAGAACTGGATCGATGCCATGGCCGGAAGGGGCAAGGGGATAAGTGCCGGATAGGCAGTCGAAATATAGGACGGGAGTACGGCGATACCGCCGCCAGCCAGACAAGATGAGATAAGTGTGGCCGTGCAATTGGTGACCAGCGAAAACGGGATCAGCTGTCTCGCCAGCTCGGCGCCGTTTGCTAAGCTTTTTGACTGATGAGTATAGCCTTCGTGCAGTAAGTACCGGTGTTTATGAAAGTCAGACAGGCTAGTGGCAACGCCATTTTGATCGAGATAGTCCTGTGACGCGAAACAAAGATAGTGAACGACGCCCAGGCGGCGGCAGATGAGCTCGCTGCGTGTGGGCGGTTCATACTGGATCGCAATATCTGCTTCATTGTCGAGCAGGTCCGGAACACGATCTGAGGCCGAGAGGGTCAGCTCCACGCCGGGATGACGGATCTTAAATTCCGGCTGCCGCGGCGCGAGCCAATAGGGGCCAAGTGCATCGCATGTCACGATATGAACCGGGCCTGTATCAGGCGTATCGGTATCTTTGACGTCATCATGCGCTGCAGAGACAATATCAGCCATGAGATTGGCGTGACGCAGCAGAAGGCGGCCTGCCTCAGTCAGGTCAATCCCCCTGGTGGATCGCTTCAGGAGCTCCGTTCGGAGGGCGTGTTCAAGCTCGCTGATGCGCCGGCTGATTGTGGGGACTGATCCACCCAGTTTTTCGGCCGCGGCAGACATGCTGCCCAGTTCGGCGACGGCGCGGAAAATCCGCATGCGATCCCAGTCAAATGTCTCGTTCAGCACGTGCGTCCCCTTTCACGGGTGTAATCCCCCGTTTCATCTGTCGGTAAAGCCACGCTGCAACGCCTGTGGCATCACTCAAGTACGCCTGTAGTGGTAAATGAATATGAATACAATCAGAAATAGTTCTTCAGGTTATGGCCTGATCGACGTGGTGCGCGTGGCTGAGAAGGGCGCGGAATTCGGCTTTCGCCGGGCGACCCGTTCGGAGCTCGAACAGGGGATTTCGCTCGCCGAGTCTCTGATGTCTTCAAAGATTGCCTCTCCCGACGCTGTCGCCGAAATGGATCGGATCACGGCAATGACGGCGTGGGTGACCGGAGACCCCGTCGAAGGCATTTTCCTGACCTTGCCCCTGTCTCAGCAGGGTGAGGCGGCGGTGAGGGATGGATCCTACAATCCGGCGAGCCCTGATCCGGCACATCTGTGTGCCAATGGTGAGGGATGCGCGGCGTTCTATATCGGCGTTTATGCCGGTGCGACGCGTGAGGCGCGCCGAAACGTGATGACGGCGGCGGCTGTCATGCGTGTGGAACTGTTCAGTGCCTATCCATGCTTTGCGCGCGGCGCGACCGAGGATGGACGGCGATCCATGAAAGGCCTGGGCTTCAAGCCCTGTAAAGGCGGCCTTGCAGACCTCTTTGTCCAGGAAGCGCTCACACCTGTTTCAGGGGAGTTGGCGTGACCAGCCGGCCCTTGATTGGAGAGTCGGTATTGTGTCGCGCCGTGCCCGCCGGAGCGTTTGAGCATTACACAGCGCGGCCCGTGCGGACCCTTGAGGACTTCCAGAAGATGGTATCCATCCGTGCGGCGGTTTTCATGGCTGAGCAGGCGTGCCCGTACACGGAGGAGTTTGACGGTAATGACCTGTGTGCCACTCACTTTCTCGTTTTTGACGGTGAAAATGCGGTCGGGTCACTCAGGATGAGATGGTTTGCTGGCTTTGCCAAACTGGAGCGCGTTGTTCTGCTGCGCAATGAGAGGGGCCGCCCGGCGCTGCAGGTGATGCTGGCTGAGGCATTCGAACTGGCGACGCGAAAAGGTTACCGGTTGATGATCGCGCAGATCCAGTCGCGACTATGGCCGGTCTGGTCGCGCACGTTCCGGTGCAAGCAGGCTGAAGGGCGCCCACATTTCTCATTCTCGGATTTCGATTATCTTGAGATCGAAATTCCTCTACCCGAACATCCGCAGGCGTTAAAGCCTGCGACGGATCCCATGGTCATGATCCGCCCCGAGGGGAAATGGGACGTTTCGGGCGTGCTCGACGCGTCGGCCGCGCGATCTGGAACGCCTGTTCCTGCTGCCTGAATCTAGATGACGCACGTCCAGGGTTTGCTGAGCAGGGCTGCCGAATTTATGATGCCAACCATGCAATAGGTTTGCGGAAAGTTGCCCCAGAGGTCGCCTGTGGCGGGATCAACATCTTCCGAAAGCAGGCCCACATGGTTGCGACTGGCGAGGACAGATTCGAACATTTCGCGAGCCTCGTCTGCGCGGCCAACGCGAAACAAGGCATCGATATGCCAGAATGTGCAGGCGGTGAAGGCAGTCTTCGGACGTCCGAAATCGTCTTCGGTCTTGTAGCGATAGACGTGGTTTCCTTCGCGAAGGGTCTTATCGATTGCATCGACGGTTGCGATGTAGCGCGCGTCACCTGCAGGCAGGAAGCCAATTTCGGCCATAAGCAGCACCGATGCGTCGAGTTCGCCGCCGCCAAAGGCGGCCGTGAAGGCGCCAATGTCGGGATTCCACGCCTTTTCAACAATCGTCTGGTGGATGATCGCGGCGCGCTCCGACCAATACGTTGCCCGATCCGGCAGGCCAAGATGCGCGGCGATTTTTGACAGGCGGTCGCAAGCGGCCCAACACATGATCGCAGATGACGTGTGCACGTTTGCAATCGTCCGGAATTCCCAGATGCCGGCATCCGGTGTGTCGTGCACGGCGAAGGCGCGTTCACCGACAGGTTCGAGCTGGCGAAACTCGGCGATGCCTGGCGGCGAAAGCAGGCGATGATCAAAGAAGGATTGCGCCACGCCAAGAACGACCTGGCCATAGACGTCATGCTGGACATGTTCAGCTGCCTGGTTGCCGCGGCGGACCGGGCCCATCCCGCGATAACCGGGCAGGTGCATGGCGATCTCTTCAGTGAGGTCGGCCTCAAGACCAATGCCATAGACTGGCTGAATGTGTCCGCCGCGTGACTGGGCGACGATGTTGCGAACCCAGCGCATGTAATGTTCCAGCGTGCCCATGGCCGACAGGCGGTTCAAGGCAGACACCGTGAAATAGGCATCACGGATCCAGCAGAAGCGGTAGTCCCAGTTTCGCTCTGACCCTTCGTGTTCGGGAACAGAGGTTGTGAGCGCAGCGACAATGCCGCCGGTTTCCTCGAACACACAGAGTTTCAGCGTAATGGCGGCACGAATGGTGGCTTCCTGCCATTCAAACGGTACGGCGAGGTTGCGCGACCATTTTGACCAGTATTTCCGCGTGCGTTCTTCCCAGTCGAGCGTGATGACATCGACCGTATCGGTGAGTGACTCATCCGCACCGAGGATAAAAGAGACATCATGCTCGAGGAGGAAGCTTGTGCCGGACAGGACGTAGGAAACAGGCGCATCCGTGGTGACCCGGAACGCAAGTTCGCCGTCTGTAAAGCGGATATGGTTGACGCCGCGTACCGAAGGCAGTTGCCGCGCGCCCCAGTCTGTCTGGGGCGTCAGTGTGATCCGGACGCGGGGCGTGCCGGAGACAACATGGAATCGGCGCACGATTGATACCGGGCGAAATACACGGCCCCGGTTTTCGAACCGGGGTGCGAAATCGACGATTTCAAGTATGGCGCCATCTTCTGCCTCCAGACGTGTGCGGAGAATGGCGGTATTGGCATCATAGGATTGTGACCGGGATTTCAGCCCGTCAATCCAGACACTGAACGTGCCGGAACCGCCCAATAACTGATTGAAGACGGGCTCACCATCAAAGCGCGGCAGGCAAAGCCACTGATAGTCACCCTCAGCGCTGACCAGACCGGCAATGGTTCCGTTGCCGACAATGCCAATATCCAATGTGCTCATTCGGTTGCAAACTCCCTCAATAGTGCGTGCACGTCATCTACCGCCGGCATGTGATGGCGCGCGGCCGTTTTGCCTTCCCCGATCTTGACCGCAATACCGCCAGCGCTCTGGGCAGCGATAAACGCGTCCTCATCAGTGGTGTCGTCTCCGATCATCACCGGGCGACGCCCTGCGAAGGGTTCCGTCTGAATGGCTTTCAGCAGGCAGGCGCCCTTGTTGGCCGCGGCAGGCTTGGCTTCGTAGACCATCTTTCCATGTTGCAGACTATAGTCCGGGAAAGCGTCGATGACCTGTCTCAGGGCGGTGCCAAGCGCCGATTCGACTGAAGGCGCAGCGCGGTAATGCACGGCAAGCACCGGCCCTTTCGGTTCTACGTGAACGCCGGGATGCCGGTTCGCAATATTGGAGAATGTGTCGATCAGGTCTTTTGGTGCGGCCGCTATGCGGTTACCAGAATGTTCGCCCGGAGCCAGCGCGCGCAGGCCATGGTTGCCGAAGCGCCAGATCGCTTGCGGCACCCGCTTGGCGAGGTCATCGGCATCACGTCCGGAAATGATGGCAAGCGCGCCGCTCAAGCGATTGGCGCAGGCCTCTAATACCAAGGCCATGCCATCTGCAAGGCAGACAGATTTCGCATCATCCTGAAGGTGCGCGAGCGTTCCGTCGAAGTCGAGAAAGACGGCGTCCTGCGCCGAGAGCGCAAAGGTTCGTTGAGGAGTACAGGGCATGACCTGCACTAGATACCGGCCGGGTCTGAGTCAAACGCTGCGAGGAAGTGTCCACGCCACCAGGTGATATCCTGACGGCAAATGCCGTCATACAGGGCGCGCCAGCGCCTTTTTCGCTCTGCGAGCGGCATGTTCAGCGCCGTGAGTACGGCATCGGCGACCGCGTCCCGATCATGAGGATTGATGATGAGGGCCTCCTTCATCTGCTCGGCCGCGCCTGCAAACTGAGAGAGCACCAGCACGCCGGGGTCTTCCGGATCCTGCGCCGCAATATACTCCTTAGCGACGAGGTTCATCCCATCCTGCAGTGGCGTGACGAGCCCCACTCGCGCCAGTCGGTAAAGCCCGGCAAGTTCATCCCGCTCATAGCCGCGTGCCAGGTAACGGATCGGTATCCAGTCGAGATCGCCATAATCACCATTTATGCGGCCTGACAATTCGTCGAGTTGCTGTCGCAGTTGGGCGTATTCCTCGACGACAGAACGGGATGGCGGCGCAATCTGGGTGAATGATATGGTGCCATGGAGAATTGGATATCTGTCGAAAAGCGTTGCCATACCTTCGAACCGCTGAGGCAGGCCTTTTGAATAATCCATCCGGTCGACACCGATGATTAGATGTCGGTCGCCAAGGAATTTCGCGAGTTTTTGAGCCGCGTTTTCAGCTGTGTCGCTGGTGGCGCTCTGACTGAATCCTTCTGCGTCAATTCCAATCGGACAAAGCCGCAACGTGAGTGTGTGGTCGCCGATCCTGTAGCGTTCTTCGCTGACCTGCTCGGCGCCCAGCTCCTCCTGCATGTAGCGGGAGAAATTCTTGCAATCATGCGGGCTTTGAAGGCCGACGACATCGTAGGCGCACAGGCCTTCTCCCAGCAACCTGTGGTCAGGGATAGAACGGAAGACTTCTGGCGCGGGAAACGGAATATGAAGGAAAAACCCGGTTTGTCGCGGGCAATTTTGCTCTTTCAGCTGTTTCGCAAGCAGGAAGAAATGGTAGTCCTGGACCCAGATTATATCGTCAGGGGTCGTCTGGTTTGCGATGGCCTGGGCGAATCGTTGATTGATGGCGACGTAGGCGGCAAAATACTCACTGTCGAATACGGCCAGGTCCAGTCGATTGTGCATGACTGGCCAAAGGACGCTGTTGGCGTAGCCCAGATAGAATCCCTCATAATCTGCCTTAGACATGTCGATCAGGGCGAAGGACACGCCACCTTCTTCGGTCAAATTCACGCGCCGCCTGGGCACGTCAAAGATCTTGCCGCTCCAGCCGATCCACAGGCCGCCTGTTTCGGCCAGCGTGTCCGACAGGGCTACGGCGAGCCCGCCAGCGCCGGGGCTGCCAAACGACGTGCGATTGGAGACGGCGACGAGGCGACGGGACGAATGTGGACGCGGTTTGTTCATATGAGCACTTGGCAAGGGTACTCACGAACCTTTAGCCGGTTCCGTTCTGCGGCGTCGGACGCGCGAATAATGTTGGGACTGCCCGATTTTAAGGCAGTTGGTTGGCCCGATAGGGGGGCGAACGGTTTCCAGCACGGTGTGTCCTTCTCGATACATAGCTGACAGTTCATTCTGATCACATG